>Ga0207680_10000012_pt1 | contig 293810 bp, 268 predicted proteins | sample KBSS23metaG_FD_184321 | JGI IMG/M metagenome (GOLD analysis project Ga0207680, IMG submission 184321) | Switchgrass rhizosphere microbial communities from Kellogg Biological Station, Michigan, USA - KBS S2-3 metaG (SPAdes) (version 2) | ecosystem: Host-associated > Plants > Roots >...
GATTGATTGCGGATTTGAGGAGGAGTTGGAGGATGCGTCCGGCTGAGGCGGAATATGCCTACAAGCGAGTGGCATATGAGAAGAGCCGCAAGGCATATCCGGAGGGTTTTCCGGTTCTTCCGGAGATACCGGGTGGTCGCTATTTCGATCAGCGTTTTTACGATCTGGAGATGGAGCATGTCTGGCGCAAGACGTGGGTGACGGCTGGGCATGTGTCGCAGCTGCCGCGTGAGGGCTCGTACATAAGCTTCAACCGTCTGGGCGTATCGGTGGTGATCGTGCGCGACAAGGCAGGCGACATCCGGGCGTTTCACAATGTGTGCCGTCATCGTGGCGCACCGCTGGTTTTGGAGGAGAGCGGGCGGGTTCCGCGCTTCGTGTGCCCCTATCATTCCTGGTCCTATGCGCTGGATGGCAAGGTGCTTGGGGTGACGTGCAAGGAGGACTTCACCGACGAGGTTCGCGGGCGGAACCTGCTGCCGGTGCATTGCGATGTCTGGAAGGGGATGATCTTCATCAACCTGGCCGACGAGCCTGCGATGACCCTGGCCGAGCATATGCGTCCGCTGGATGGCCAGATTGCGGGTTTTCCGCTGGAGGATCTGGTCGTCAAGCGGGTGAAGACGGTTTACGCCGACTGCAACTGGAAGGCGATGCTGGACAATTTCTACGAAGGCTACCACGTGGCGACGATCCACCAGGCTTCGGTGGTGCCGTGGCTGGACACCAAGGCGATGGCGGTCGACATCTTCAACAACGGCCATGGTCGCCTGTGCACGACGCGCAAGATCTTCGCGCGGATCGATGACGGCACGCCGAGCCCGGTGGTGAAGGACTGCGCACAGGTGTTCAACGACCATACGACGGGTTTGTGCACCTTCCCGAACAACCAGGCGGCGGTGGAGCCGGGCGGCTTCCCATGGCAATCGATGTGGCCGCTGGGTCCGAGCCGGACGGTGATGGACCTGTGGATCATGGGCGTCGACGATCCGGCGGTCGATCCTGAGATCGACAAGGCCTATTGGGACCGCTACGATGCCGAGAACGACATCATCATCGGCGAAGACATGCATCTGCTGTCGGCGATCCAGCGCTCGCTCGAGGGCGGCGCGTTCACCGGCATGACCATGGGCGCCCAGGAGCGCGCAATCTACTGGTACCATGAGGAGATCGACCGCCGCATCGGCATCGACAACATCCCTCAGGAACTCCGCGTCCAGCAGGTCCTCAAAGACCATGTCACGCCCGATGACCTCGCACAGCACCAGCGTCAAGCCGCCTGATACAGCGATCCCCGAACAATCCCGGTAAAAGACGGCATTGGCTAAATGTCGTATAGATTGTTATGCATGCAAATGCATGGTTCATTTATTGATCGGTATTTGAGCATGCTGACTGAGTAATTGGAGAGATCGATTATGATTGAGCTAAGATAGATTTGCGGTTGAGATTCAAATCCATATACTACATGCCTTTATTAAAGATGTCTGGACTGAGCAGGCGCAGAATTCGATAAATTGCTAGCAAACGCTGGCGTGCGCAGCTGCTAAGAAGAGGGGATGAAATTGCATTATTTCCAAATTGAACGTTTGTGCGTGACCGCAGCCAGCGGCATTGCCCTCATGGTGGCAATGCCGGCGCTAGCGCAGGCTCCCGCGGCCGCGCCGGAAGCGGCGGCCCCGACCTCGGATTCAACGGCCGGCCTTCAGGATATTGTGGTGACCGCGCGTCGCGTGAACGAAAATCTGCAGAGGGTGCCGGTGGCGGCGTCGGTTTTAGGCTCAGAGGCGCTGCAGAGGCAGCGTGTCTTGACCGCGTCGGACATCCAGTACAACGCCCCGAGCCTCGTGATCACCCCCGATCCGCTCGGCGGCTCGAGCAATCCGATATTCCAGCTGCGCGGCCAGACCTCGCCACTCGGTACGGATAATACGGTGGTTACCTATTTCGCCGACGTGCCGGTAGATGCGCGCGTGATCGCCTCGGGCGTGTTCGATATGAACTCGATCCAGGTCATCCGCGGCCCGCAGGGAACGCTGTTCGGCAAAAACAGCACCGGCGGCGCAGTGCTGTTTACGCCCCAGAAGGCAAATCTTGACGATATTTCGGGCTTTGCACAGGGCGGCGTAGGCAATTACGACTTCCATCAGCTCACGGGTGCGGTGAACGTGCCGGTCGTGCCTGGTGTTTTCGGTGTGCGGATTTCGGGACAGACGACGCGGCAAGACGGCTTCGTGCGCAACCTGAGCGGGCCGGACGGGAACGACAAGCATTACGACGCGCTGCGCCTGGCAGCAACGCTGCAGCCCATGGAGGGCCTGAAAAACGATTTCCTGTTCACTTACTTCCGTGGCCGCCAGCACCTCAACACGCCGATCGCGGGTGCGATTAACCCGGGTCTGCTCGACTTCGTTCTTACCAGTCTCTATGGTTACCCGCCTTCGGTGTTCCAGGGAGTGGTGGCTGACTTCAATCGGCAACAGCAGCTCGGCAAGCGTACCGTCGATAATTCATTCAATAAAAACCCCGATAATAATACCAGCTATCTGTTCAGCAACGTCACGTCGTACGATTTCGGGGGCGTGACCCTGAAGAATATCTTCGGATACTGGAAAGTTCACCAGTTCCTTAGCTTGAATCAGACCAGCTTCAGTTCCATGCCGATCGTGGACGTTTCGCAGGACTACCACCTCAATCAGATCAGTGACGAAGTTCAGTTGACCGGCAAGTCTTTCAATGACAGCCTGAACTGGATCGTTGGCGGTTTCATTTCGCGGCAGCGCACCACCAATGATCAGTTCGCCTCCATTTTTACGACTTTCCCGGTTACCCACAATGTTTCGCTTGACGTGTACAAGTCGAAAGCCCTGTTTGCGCAAGCAACGCTCGATTTCTCCAACTTGGGGCTCGACGGTGTTAAGCTGACGGGCGGCTATCGCCACACGTGGGACACACGGCGGGGTCAGGTCGCTGATCAGATCAACGTCGGACTAGGCGCTGCCAACAGCTCTAAGGGTGAACAGGACAGCTGGACAGTGGGGCTGGATTATCAGGTCACCCCCAATATCCTGCTTTATGCGGTGAGCCGGCGTAGCTACAAGGCGGGCGGGTTCAACCTGATCTCCGCGACAATCCCGCCTATATACCAGACCTACAAGCCGGAAACGCTGCAGGATGTTGAAATCGGCGCCAAGACGAAGGTGAATCTGGGCCCGGTGCCCGTGCGCACAAACCTGGCGCTCTACCGTGGTACCTATAAGAACATCCACACGCAAGTTGTGGGGTTCTGCCAGGGCTTGTCGTCGTCGCTTATCGTCAATGCGGGCAAGGGCAGGCCGAAGGGTCTTGAACTTGAGATCGAAGCAAAGCCCACTCCGCGGCTGAGCGTCTCTGGCTTCTACAATCGCACGCTGGGCAAATATAACAACTTCGCCATTCCCACCGCGCCCACTTGTTCGATCATCGGCCAGAACATCGATCTGGCGGGGCAGAACTTCGGCAATATCTCGCGCAACACGGGCGGGGCTACGGTGAGTTATGCGTTGCCGCTGAGCGCTCCGCGGGAAGAGCTGGTGTTCACGGGCAACATGTACAGCCGGAGCAAGCGGCTCGGCAATGACCTCGAAGGTTTCCTCTCGCCAACGCCGGGCTATACTACGGTGAATCTGCGAGTGGACTATAACAACATCGGAGGGACGGCGTTCAGCGTCGGCGCATATATGAAAAATGTCTTCAACAAAACATATGTGCTCACGCGTAACCTTCAGCTGAGCAATACCGGCTATGATACCTACACCTACGGCGATCCGAAAACCTACGGTGTCGAGGCTACCTTCCGCTTTTAGAGGACCCTGCCGCCCGCCGGGAGTGCGATGCTCCGGGCAGGCGGCGCAGGTACCCACCAAAGGGCGCAGGTGTACATGCAAAGGAGGAGGATATGATGCGACGCAGGGTAGTTGTGTGGGGCACGGGCGCCATTGGCATCTGGGGATTGCGTGGACTAATCGATCATCCGGAGTATGAGCTTGTCGGGCTGCACGCCTGGGCGCCGGATAAGGTTGGCCGTGATGCGGGCGAGATTGCTGGCCTGGACGTCAAAACCGGCGTAATCGCAACCGATGACCCAGCGAAGCTCATCGCGCTGAAGCCGGACTGCCTTGTGTTCCAGGGCAATTATGCGCAGCGCGAAGCCGAGTGCGTTGCGGAGGTCGTTCCGTTCCTCGAGGCAGGAATCAACGTGGTCGGCCCGTCAATGATGGATCTGATCGCGCCGAAATTCGGCCGGCCGGAATTTGTGGAGCCGATCGAGGCTGCGTGCAAGAAAGGCGGATCGTCCATCTTCTGCGGCGGCACCGACCCCGGCTACATGACGATCGGCCATCTTTTCAGCCTGTTGTCAGTCGCTGGCAAGATCGATTGCGTGACTGTTACCGAGATGTGCGACAATCAGAACTATCCCTCCTGGGAGTCGCTCAAAAATTATGGCTTTGATCAGCCACTCGACTATCGGCCGCCAATGTTCACCGATCCGATCGGAAAGGGCTGGCACGAGAGCACGATCCACGGCATCGCTGACTATCTCGGCGTCGAGCTTGATGAGATCACTGCATCCTGGGACACCGCTGCGCTGGATTTTGATTATCAGGGACCATTCGGTCTATGCCGCGCCGGGCACACTGCTGCAATTCATTGGAATATGACCGGTATCTATAAGGGCAAGCCGCTTATCGTTTACAACAAGATCGAGCGCATACACCCGGATGCTGGCGTGGAATTCGGCGTTCCGATCAATGGAACGGACACCGGTTACCGGGTCACCGTGGAAGGCGATCCCGCGTACCATACCGAGATGTGCCTAGACTTCTACGACGGATGCAAGATTACGGCGCTTCATCCGATCAACATGATCAACGCCGTTTGCGACGCCGAGCCGGGTGTTGTTGGCCAGCTGGGTATGATGCCGTCCTACTCCAAGAATATCAGACGGTAATCGAGCAGATTTCGTGACGGGGCCGGTCGGCCGCGAATAGGGTGGTTCCGCTCCTGATCGAAAGCAGCCGGAGCGGGTGGCCTGCGTCGGCCCGAATTACAGGTGCGTCAGTCATTTGAGGACTTGCTTGATGGCTGTCCTTCATCGGACTGCGCTGTAGAAGTGCATCAGCTGTAGCGAATGGGGATATGCGGCTGGGAGAGAAGGCGTATGAGACGGTTGGAAGGCAAAGTCGCGATCATCACGGGCGCGGGCCGCGGAATCGGACGCGGTCTAGCGACCCTCTACGCCAAAGAGGGGGCAAAGATCGTCGCCACTTCGTTGATTGTTGAGGAAGCCGAGGACCTGGCCAGTGAACTGAATGCCCGTCATGGCGGGGGCACTGCCTTGGGGTTCGGTTGCGATGTGGGGAGGGAAGCCGAGATCCGCGCCTCGGTCGATCGCGCGGTCGACCGGTTCGGGACAGTCGACATTGCGGTGAATAATGCCTTCGAACTCGCCTCAGCACAGAGCAGTGTACTTGAGTTGACACGGGAGAAGCTTGATCGTCAGATGCTCACGGGTCCCCATGCGGCGCTGACTATGATGCAGGCGGTATATCCCCATATGGAAGGCCGTGACGGTCGCATTCTGAACTTTGCGTCGTCTGCGGGCATCATTGGCATGACGGGCATGACTCCGTATGCAATGGCCAAGGAAGCGATCCGAGCGCTTACGCGGACCGCCGCGCGCGAATGGGGAGATAAGCGTATCACGGTCAACGCCATCTGCCCTGCTGCGCTGACCGCGAGCGTGAAGGCGGCGATCGACGGAGGCTTCGCCAATGTACAGCTCGGACCTATTGCGCGGTTTGGCGACATAGACGAGGATATTGCGCCGATTGCCCTCTTCCTCGTCAGCCCCGAAGCGCGCTACGTCACGGGCGCGACCTATATGGCGGACGGCGGCGCCTCGATCGACGCGGGCCGCTGATACCGACGTTGTTGGTTGGCCGCCCGCCGTCTCGCTCCGTTACGCGGGCAATTTCCCGATCTGTCGCTGCTGGCGTAGCGGCTCTCGGCGGACGCCGCACACCGGCCTTGCGTAGCAGCGTCCCGCTCATTGCCGACCACTCCCCACCATGTGATAGGATACAATCGGCACCAATTGATATAGATGGGTCCGCAACCGGATTGATGACATCGCATGACCAACTCGAAAGCCCAGACCCACGATAAAATAGTGAAAGCAGCTCACGAACTTTTCACAAAGATCGGGTTTGATGCCACCAAAACGGAAATGATCGCGGAACGCGCCAGCGTAAGCCGTCAAACTTTGTATGAATATTACAAGACCAAGGAGGACCTGTATAGCGCAAGTCTACAAATAGAAGCAGCGAATATTGACAGAATGATAGCGGATATAGACCCATGCGCTGATCCTGTCTTTATTATCACCAGTATAATTCATGCATTGTTCGATGGATTTCTGGGCACCGCAAGGTTTGCAATTCTCGATGTGAAGCTTCACCAAAGGATCAATCTTCCAAAGGTTGTCGTGGAGACGGGTGAAAATCATTTGTCCCTAATTCGGGATGCCCTGCGCCGCGGGAAAGAAGCGGGCATTTTCTCCGAGGACGCGGACGCGGCCGTGTTTCAAGCCACCACCATAATGGTTCTTGCAGGGTTCACCTTCTCAAACGAGGTTGTGGATTCGCTCGTCGGCGTCGACTGTAGTACCGGGCCGGCCGTGGCCGAATGGAAGACCCGCCTTACGGATCTGCTTGTTCGATCGATAACGATAGCCGCGCCCGCTGGCTGAAGTGGCCGCGGAGAGGCTGGCGGTCTGGCGCGCTGAATAAACGATCTGTTGGGCGACGAGAGGCCTGGTCACGGCAAGCACCTTCCGCTGGCGGGAGTCGCTCGCCCAATCATCGGTGGGGCAACCCGCGAGGAGGATCATCGCTGCTCCGAGCGCGACGACCGCCCGCTTCAGCGGCTGGCAAGTGTCTTGCGAAGTCCCTCAGCGGCCTTTTCTCCGATCATGATCGCCGCCGCATTTGTATTCGCGCTTACCAACCGCGGCATGATCGAGGCATCCGCTACATGCACCCCTGAAACGCCACGGACGCGCAGACCCGGATCAACAACCGCGTGCGGGTCGGAACCCATCCGGCAGGTGCCGGCAGCATGAAGGCCTAGTCCGATCGTCGCCCGGACCATCTCTTCTGCCGCCACCGCGGATCGCATGCCAGTCGTCCCGCTCGCGAGCCGACATAGCGGCGCGAGCGCCGGCGCCGCAAAAATGCGTTCCATCAGACCTATGGACCGGACCATCGTCTGCAGGTCGCGCTCGTCATCCAGCAGGCGATGAACGATCATCGGCGTTGACATTGGGTCGGCATCGCGCAGTCGTACCGATCCGCGGGAAAACGGACGCGATACGCAGGCGGCAAGGGTGATCGCGGGCTCCTTGTGCATCCTGGGTGGATTGGCGGTGTAATCGAACGCGAAGGGGAACCAATTCAGATGCACGTCCGGCTCGGATAGGCTCTCGTCACTTTTGGCCCATGCCATCGCCTGCACCGCCGGGGATGCGAGTGGCCCGCGCCTGAAGAGTGCGTAGTTCGCTACATGGCGCAGGCCCGCCAATGGGCCCATCTCACTGTTATACGTTGGCACATCGACGAACCCAGTCAGAGCCGGCCCGGAATGATCCTGAAGATTGCGGCCGACCGCCGGACGGTCCACGCATACCTCGATGCCGGCCTCGCTTAGTGCCGATCCGTCGCCGATGCCCGAGCGCATGAGCAGCAGCGGCGATTGGATCGCGCCCGCGCTCACGACCACCTCACCGCGCACAGTGAGCTCGTGCTCCTGCCCGCCGGCGATGAAGCTTACCCCTGTAGCACGACGCTGGTCATCGAAGAGGACTCGATTCGCGTGCGCATTGCGGAGGATATGGAGATTAGGTCGTCGAGACGCCGGTTCGAGATAAGCCTTCGCGGTGCTGGTGCGCTGGCCCCGGCGTTGGTTCGTGAAGTTGACGAATGCGCCGGCGCGATCCCCGCGATTATAATCCTCCAGCCGCGCTATTCCTACTTGTTCGCAGGCTTCGACGAACTTGTCGGTCAGGCAGTGCACGGACCTGATGCGCGCGACATCGAGAGGACCGTCCCGGCCCATCGAGGGGGCTCCCTCGGCGGCGAAATTCTCCGCGCGGCGGAAGAAGGGCTCGACATCCGACCAGCCCCAACCCGGGCAGCCCTCATCCCGCCAATCGTCATAGTCGCGTCGGAGGCCGCGTATATAGACCATGCCGTTGATGCTGCTGCTACCGCCTAGCATCTTGCCCGCGTGCCAGGTAAGCGTACGCCCGCCGAGCGTTGGATCGGGCTCGGCTGCGTAGCACCAGTCCGATTGGGCATTGCCGACCAGAGACATAGTGATGCCAGGGACGTCACGTATGTACGAGCGGCCACGGTTTCCGGACTCGAGCAGCACGACATTCAGGCGCGGATCCTCGGAGAGCCGGGCAGCGATGACCGCGCCTGCGCTTCCGGCACCCAAGACTGCAACGTCCGCTTCCAGTTTATCCACCGCCCACTCATCCTGTCTTGTCGAATGCGTCATCTACCCGTGATGACGAGCGGGAAGGGGCCGGCCAGCACGCGCAATGGACTTGCGTCATCCACAAACCGCCATCGAGCCAAGCAGGTGAGCGAGCACGGTTTCAGTGGAGGGAGGGGCGCTCGCCGCCATTGATCCGGATGTGCGCGCCCGTCATGAAGCCCGCTTCTTCGCTCGCGACAAAGGCGACCGCTGCGGCGATTTCCTCGGGGCGACCCATCCTGCCGACGGCGTTCGGCCACCGCTCTGCGACCAACCGCCGCTCGATCACCTCGGGATCGGATTCGTCCCATCCATTTCCCTCCGCCATGCGCTGGAGATTGGACCGCATCGTCTCCGTCAGCACCGAACCCGGGCTTATGGTGTTGACCGTCACGCCAGTCCCGGCGAGGACGGTCGTCAGGTTGATCATCATGTTGGCGGTCGCCGCCTTACTCGGGCCATAGGTTGGGAAATCGGTAATGGGCGTGAAATAGGCGCTGGAGCCGATAAGTATGATCCGCCCCCAGCCGCGATCGCGCATGGCGGGCACGAAGGACTGGACGAGCCGCACGGAACCGCCGACATTGCGGTCATAGGTAGTTAGCCAGGCACTGGCGGGCACTGCGAACCAATCCGGCGAATAAGGCTGATGGTCCGCCGCGTTGCATACCAGAATGTCGATGCCGCCGATCTGCTCGTTGACCGACTTGGCAATTGCCTGGCATTCCGCATCGTCATCCAACGCGCCAAGCGCCACGATCGCCGTGCCGCCGGCTGCCCTGATCTGATCGGCCATGGCTTCTGCACGGTCCGCATTCCGCCCGTGCACAACCACGGTGGCACCGCTCTGGCCGAACAGCCGTGCGGTCGCGGCCCCGATCCCGCTGGTGCTTCCGCTGACGAGGACGCGCTTGCCTGAAAAGTCGAACTTGATCCTATCCATCTACACTCTCGTTCTGTTCAGCCATCAACATCGCCGGCAAGGGCTCGTCGCCGTGGAGATAATGATCGACCGCGCGCGCGAAATAACGCAGCAGCGGCTCATTCTCGCCGAAATTCTGTGCAGCGCGTGCTCCCATGGCAAACCCGCGCTGCTGCTGTTCTGTCAGTGAAAAATCTTCGCTTAGCACGTCACGCGCCGCTGCAGTTGCGAACGCCGTCGCGAACTCCTGACGCAGTCCGGATGGCGTGGACAGAGAGTGGCTCCGCACCTCAACGAGGGTCCGGTCCGGCGCCACGGGCCAGAACGTCATCCACAGATAGCCGCCCCCAAGCGGCTGCAAGCAGATGTTGGGAAATATGGTGATCGTCTCGACTCCGAAATTCGGTAGGCCGATTCGGTTTATCGAAGGGTGGTTCGCGAAATCCCTTTCGTTGCTTCCCTCTTGCGGGAGCACGGATGGCGGCAACTGGTTGACAATGAACGACATCGTCGGGGCCTTGGGCCGCCAGTCGAAATTTCGCTCGCTGGTCAATGTGCTATGCGGCCCGAAGATGCGTATATCATAGAAATTGAACGTCGGGTTCGTTTTAGTCACGATCTGAGGCGTGAGCGTACGGGAATGCGCCGTGGTTATATGATAACCTTCGGAAAATGTGTGCATCCCCGATTTCCAGTTGGATGCCACATCATAATCTGCGCGAACGTAGAAGGGATAACGTTCGAACGGCAATGTCCCATGCAGCTCGCCGAGCCCTCCGAGAAAGTCTGAGAGGCTTTGGGAAGGCTGCGGATCGAAATTGACGAATATAAAGCCGTTCCAGATATCCAGCGGCACCGACACAAGACCGTTGCTCGCTTTGTCCACGCAAGGGAACTGCTCTTCGGAGGCGATCGCGCGCAACGTACCGTCCACGCCGTAAAGCCAGCTATGATAGGGACAGCGGAACGTGAGAGCCGTGCCCTTTTCCTTGTGCACGACGGGCACGCCGCGATGGGCGCAGCTGTTGTAGAAGGCGCGGATTATGCCGTCCTTGCCGCGCGCGACGATCAGCTCTGCCTTGACTGTCGGCACTGGCCGCAGGAAATAATCCCCCGGTCCGGGAATGTCTTCCACGCGGCCGACCATCAGCCACAGCCGACGGAAGATACGGTCGACCTCCATGGCGTAGGTGTCGGGCGATACGTGGCTCGCAACGCTTGCCGTCGATTGCTCGAGGCCGAGCTGTGCGGCGCGCGTCCAGTGCTTACTATGCTGGCTCATCAATCCACTCCGTCCTGATAGTTGATCAGCAGAGCATCGCCCCATCGACCATTACTTCCGCCCCAGATACGTAACTGGCCTCGTCCGATGCGAGGAAGGTCACCACCCGGGCGCACTCGTCGGAACCTCCTGCCCGGCCGAGTGGTATCAGGTTCTTGGCGTTATCCCGGACCTCTTGTACCAATGAAGGGGTATCGATGGCGCCCGGGAAAACGGTGTTCACACGAACATTGAACTGCGCAAGATCCTTCGCAGCCAGCCTGGTCATCCCGCGAACAGCCCATTTCGAGGTGCCAACCGGAAAATAGCCGGCGAGGCTGATCGTCGCCAACCCGGAGGAAATGTTTACAATCGCGCCGCCGCCGGATTCGCGCATCGAAGGCAGTACAGCGCGGATGCCGAAGAAGGAGCCCATAAAGTTGATCTCCATGATCCGCCGCATATACTCGGTTTCGATTTCGTGGATGCCGCCATATGCGCCAACGCCACCATTGTTAATGAGCACAGTGGGAGGCCCGAATTTCGAACGTGCGAGTTCCACCACTTTGCCCCAACCGGCTTCGTCCGACACGTCGTGGCGTTGAAAGACCGCTGAAGAGCCTATGTCTGCCGCCACCTTCTCGCCCAGCTCGGCGTTGACGTCGGTCAACACGACCTTCCCCCCTTCAGTAGCGATAATGCGCGCTTCCATTTCGCCCATCCCGCTCGCTGCGCCGGACACGATCGCAACTTTTCCGGTAAAACGTCCCACTCCGCTCTCCTTCGATCTGTTCTGAACCTTTTGCCAAACCCGGCATGAGTCTGCCAGACCCGAGCGTTGCAGAGCGTTTGCAAGCTGGTCAGACCAGCAGGCGAATTTCACCGGTTTGGAGGTTGTACCAAAAGCCAAAACGCTCGCGATGTACCTATCTTGCGGCATGATCGCCGTTCCTGTCTGGTAGTAGATTTGCCGACATGCGATGCGCCTGAGATGCAATCATACTCAATTTCAAGAAGGGGCTGCGGCAGGGCCCGGTTTGATGCGCCTCCACTTGGAGAGACAGCGGAGAATGAGCATGCGAGACGTTTCCGGGCGGGTGGCGGTCGCCGGCGCTGGCAGTGGTACGGGACGCGGAATCGCACCGCCCTGGCCAGATCGTTCGCATCACTGAATGATGAAGCTGGAAAGGAGCCGGTACGGTTATGAAGGCAGTACAGATCACGGGCTATGGCGGCCCCGGGATGATCGTGGTGGGGCAGGCGCCCGTACCCGAGCCGGCGCCCGGGCAGGTGCGCGTGCGCGTGGCTGCCGCCGGCTTGAACCCGGTAGATTGGAAGATTCGCGAAGGCCAGATGCGAGAGGTTCTGCCGCAAGCCTTTCCGATCACGCTGGGCGCCGAGCTGGCGGGAATCGTGGAGGCGACCGGGAGCGGAGTACGCGAATTCGCGGTTGGCGACGAGGTTCACGGCGGCACTGGTGCCATCGGCGCCCTTGCGGAGATGGCGCTCGTGGACGTCTCTGCTCTGGCCAAAAAGCCGCAAGGGATGAGCATGGCCGTCGCGGCAGCGCTTCCCGTGGCTGTAGCGACTGCTACCGCGGCGCTCAATGCTGGCGGCGTAAGCCAGGGCACGCGCTTATTGGTTCAGGCTGCGGCCGGCGGTGTCGGCCACATCGCCGTGCAGCTCGCGCTGGGGCGCGGCGCGGAGGTGACGGCGCTTGCTTCCCCGGACAATTTCGGGTTCGTGAAAAACCTTGGCGTCGATAGGATCATCGATCGTACCGCGCCGCTTGCGGCTCGCCAGGGCAGCTATGATGTGGTGATCGCCGCGTTCGGAGCCCCTCCGGGCGACATGATCTGGGGCCATCTGAATAAGGGCGGAACGCTTGTGACGCTTCTCCCGCCTGCGCCCGAAGAGCACGCGGCTAGCATTGGTGCGCGGGCCGTGTTTGCCCTCGGCACTCCAATCGGCGCCGATCTCGAAGCGGCGGACGCCTTGGTGCTTGCGGGCAAGCTGCGACCGATCATCGCGAAAACAGTCGGGATCGAAAGTGTCAATGATGCCATGGCCGAAGTGGAAGCAGGCAAGGTGCGCGGCAAGATTGTGGTGACGTTCTAGCCAGGATGTTGTGGAACGGGCGTGGCGGTCAGCTCAGACCACCTCTGTCCAACGGTCCAAAGATTCAGGATGAGCCGCTGGAACAGCTGTATTATGCGCCGAAGAAGCTCGCAGCGTGGGTGGCCTAGCAAGAGCATAACCTTAGGAGTTCAAGATGTCTGAGTATATCCAGCAACTCATGGAGGCGCCCTCAGCCATTGCCGATAATGGGTTTGACCTGAACTTTAAGCTTAGCCGCCGCGAGATCGACGATTATCAGCTTCATTGGGTGAAGACTCGCTTCAATCAGTTGAAGGATAAGATCCCCGTATTGCGCAAGCTGTCGCAGGAGCACGGTATTGTTGCAGTAGATGATCTCAACGATGTCTTGCCGCTGCTCCTCGGTCACACTGTCTATAAATCTTATCCAATGTCGTATCTTGAGCGGAATCGGTTCGACAAACTGACCAAATGGCTTGCCGGACTGATCACCATCGATATCAGCCATGTGGATGCCACGAGTGTAACCACCATAGACGACTGGATGGACCTGCTCGATCGCGAGACGCCGCTGATGTTGTTCAACAGTTCGGGGACGACCGGTAAGCTGTCCTTCCTTCCCCGCACCAAGGATCAGGCACGGCTGATGACCGTGCTCGTGTCCAACATGATGCGCGATTGGCGCGGCACCAACACGGCCGACGACATGATCGCGCATCACCGCCCGTTTCTGAGCCCCGGCTACCGCTATGGCGGAGCGACCGCCCAGCGGATGGCGGGCTATCAAGTCGAACTCTATGCCGGGGGCGAGGAGAACGCGCTCTTTCTCTATCCCCACATTCGCATGTCGGCCGACATCCAGTCGCTCGCTGGCCGGATGCGTGTTGCCGAAGCCAAGGGAGAACTGGGAAGTCTGGAGATTTCGCCTGCCCTGCTGGAGCGGCGCGAACAATTCCTTGAGCTGGAGCGCCAGCGACCACAGGCGATGGAACGGTTCATGGCCGAAGCGGAACGCCGCTTCGGCGGGCAGGATGTCTATGTTGCCGCGCTGTACGGCCTGATCTTCGATTGGGCCGAACTCGGCATGAAGAAGGGCCAGAAAGGTCTGTTCGGAAAGGGCAGTTTCCTTTCCAGTGGCGGAGGCGCCAAGGGCCGAGAATTCCCTGAAAACTGGCGGGAGACTATCGTCGAGTTCCTCGGTTTCGATACCTTCTTCGAGAATTACGGCATGACTGAGTGCACAGCTATGGCCGGGTTATGCTCAGAGAACAGGTACCATCTTCCGATCACGACAGTTCCTTTCCTTCTCGATCCCAAAACGGGCGCGGCTCTGCCACGGCGGGACGGAACCATGGGGCGGTTCGCCTTCTTCGATCTGCTGCCGGACACCTATTGGGCGGCCATCATCACGGGTGACAAGGTCACTATGGGTGGATGGCAGCAAACCTGCGAATGCGGTAGGAATGGCTGCTTCGTGGAAAAATCCATCGAACGCTACAGCGCGTCCGAAGGAGGCGACGACAAGGTCCTCTGCAGCGGCGCTCCCGAGGCGCACAACAAGGCCATCGATTTCCTGACGTCCTACTGAAGACCATAGCTCAGTAAATCTAGAGCCTGCTTCCGAAAGACCGAATCGGAAGGGATTTCAAGGATCTAGATCTGATTGACCCTATGCCGCGGCTGGCGAGACCCTATGGACAATCGCGGCAGCGACAACGGTCTCGCCGTCCGGCGGTTCGCCTCGCACAAGGGTGCGCCAACCAGCTCAGAAATAGCGGACACGCTTCAGCCTAATTGAAACAGACTCGAATATTGAACCGCTTTGATCAGGCGGCAAGCGGCTCGATGCGCATCGCGTCGAGGGGCACGGTTCGCGTATCGCGGCCCGATCGAAGCACGGTACCCGGCAGCGCCCCGGTATGGGCGGTGTCCTTTACGATCTGGATGCCGTTGACGAATACATGGTCGACGCCGACCGCATCGGCATAGATCCGGAAAGCATCGGCATCGCCGGGCACATCGTGCCGCGAATAGGTTGGGCCGCGGCCCACCGTTGCGGGATCAAATACGACGAGGTCGGCATGATAGCCGACCTTGATCAGCCCGCGGTCGACAAGGCCGAAAAACCGCGCGGGCCGTTCGGTCATCTTGTGCACGGCTTCTTCCAACGTGATTACCTGATGTTCGCGAACGCCCTTTTCGAGAACAGTGGTCGAAAAGGCGAACGTGTCGATCATGTCGAGATGTGCCCCCGCATCCGACGCGCCGATCAGCGTCCGATCATCGCGCCACAGCTTGCCACGCAGTTCATAGGCGTGCCGGTCATAGCCGCCGAGATACGGGGCGAAGGTAGTGAGCAGATCCTCCTCCAATGCCATGTCGAGCATGACATCGATCGGCTCGCGCCCTTCTTCAGAGGCTATGTCGCCGATCAGGCGGCCTTCATATTTCTTGTTCTTGTCGGATTTTGCGGCGACGACCATGTAGCCGGCGATCCGCGCCACCGGCGCCATGTTGCTCTCGTCGGGGATGGTCGCGGCGTCAGCGGCCATCTGCCGGCGGAATTCGGGGTCCCGAAATCTTGCGATCCGCTCCGCGACCGGCCATTTGAAGATCTGCCGCCAGACACCTGGGATGCTGTCGAAGATGAAGCCCGTGAAGAGATTAACATAGAGTTCGGGCGTGCACGGTACGGTGAGCGCGATCACCTCGCCGCCGCGTTCACGCGCGAAATCGGTCACCGCAAGTTGCTTGGCGCATCGTTCCGCGGTGTCGATTGCGCCTGTCACGGCCATGACGTTCCAATTAACGGCGCGCTGGCCCGCAATCGAAAAGTTGGCCATCAGTTCGGGAATGCCCGGGCCGAAATCGACATCCGGCAGAATCTCCAGCCCGGTTCCCTCATGATCGCGCACGACGCGGCCGAGCGCGACAATCTCTGAGTAATCGGCCCATCGCGAGGGCACGGGATTGCCGTCGCCATCATTATGCGAAGGCGAAATAGTTGTGGAAAAGCCCATCGCTCCTTCGGCGAGTGAGGCGTCGAGCAGCGCCTTCATCTGCTCCACCTCCTCCTCAGTCGCTTTCTCACCAACCGCGCGCGCGCCCATCACGATTCGGCGGATGGCGGAATGGCCACAGAAGAAGCCCGCGTTGACGCCGACCCCCCCATGCTCGATCCGATCCAGATAGTCGCCGAACGACGACCAGTTCCACGGCACCGCCTGTTCCAGGGTCTTAAGGGGCATGCCTTCCACGCGCGCGAGCATCGGCTTGAGATAGCTGCCCGAGTCGGGCGTCAGTGGCGCAATTGAAAATCCGCAAAACCCGCCGAACACCGTAGTGACACCATGGTAGCAGGATGGGCTGAGCGTCGGATCCCAGAATACTTGTGCATCATAATGAGTATGCACGTCGATGAAGCCGGGTGACACGACGCGCCCATCCGCGTCCACCGTCTCGCGAGCGGGATCGGTGACGTTACCGATGGCGACGATCCTGCCATTCTTGATGCCGACATCGCCGCGAAATCCAGGTTTGCTGCTGCCATCGACGATCGTGCCATTGATGATCTTGAGGTCCAGCATCTCTCTCTCCATTGCCGCCCGGCCTGCAAGGGGCGCTGCCTCATGAGCTTAAGGCCAGGCCGCTGCTATCGCCAGTGCGGCCATTGTATGCGAGGTAAAGCATTTGCGGATGCGGTTGATCCATGATCGGCTAGATTGCCGCCGGACGACATGCCACGGGGCATCTCGAAGGTCGGTTTGCGACGGACGGGGCCGGATTGATCGAGCCTGACAGAGAGGGCAATGTTTCGTACATGATGATCTCCCACCCGTTCGACCTTTCCGGCCGTGTCGCCGTCGTCACCGGCGGTGGGCGCGGGCTCGGGCTGGCCATGGCCGAGGCAATGGCCCGAGCCGGTGCACGCGTTTATATCAATGGCCGTGATAGGGCGGTGCTCGCCGCCGCCGCGGCCCCTCTGACTGCCGCCGGACTAGCGATCTTTCCGCTTCCGTTCGATGTTGCCGAAACCGACGCCGGAATCGCAGCGCTTTCAGAGATCGCCGAACGGGAAGGGCGGCTGGATATCCTCGTCAACAATGTCGGACAGCGACTCCGCGCGCCGATTGAGGCCATTGGACCCGCGGAGTTCAGCACGATGCTGGACGTCAATGTCGCCGCGCCCTACGCACTGTCACGTGCCGCTGCGGAGCATATGCGGCGTGGCGAATACGGTCGCATCATCTTGCTGTCCTCCACTGCGGCACGCCGCGCACGCGCGGGAGATGCCGCCTATATTGCTGCGAAGGGCGCGATTGAAGCGCTCACGCGCGCGCTCGCGTGGGAATGGGGTAGCGCGGGAATTACCACCAATGCCATCTCGCCCGGCCCGTTCGCCACCGAAGCCAATGCGGAGATGGCGAGAGACCCTGCGACCATCGCCGTGCTCAAGGCAAACTCGCCAGCGGGGCGGTGGGGCAGACCTGACGAGATCGGCGGCGCTTGCGTGTTCCTAGCCTCGCCTGCGGCAAGCTATGTCAACGGCGCGATCCTGAACGTCGATGGTGGGATCTCGGCCTGAGCTGGCTCTATGCGAGATCGCGCTCCAGTCTCTGGCTCCGTCGCCACATAATCATCACTCCCGCGCGTCGGCGGCGGAGCGGTTGAGCCCATGCACTCAGTCCTCGAGCAGGCGCTCGCGGATCGCGGCGATGTCGGCTTGTGTCAGGCCCAGCGGCCCGCGAGCATAGCCTTCGACGCTGCCGTACGCAGCCTTCACTGCCGCGAGCGCCGCCTTCAGATAATCCGGATCGGCAGACTCCAAGACTGTGCGTACGGCAGGGGGCAGCCGATCGAGCGGATGGGCGGCGTCGGTAAGACCCAAGGCAGCGGCTCGATGCGCCTCGCTGAAAGCGCGCAAGTCGACGGCCTCATTGGTGAAGGCATATTCCTCCAGCACCGCCTCCTCCGGCACTCCTAGCAGTGTCAGCAGGATCCCCGCGCAGAATCCGGTTCGGTCCTTACCCGCCGCGCAATGGAACAGGAGCGGCAAGTCGTCCGCGAGGATCGCGCGCGCAGTCGCCTCGAGCGGGGGTGCCAGCCACTCGTGCATTGTTCCATAAGCGGCATACATCCAGCCGCGTGCTTCTTCTGCGGTGGCGGACCGCTCCCACGGCGCATTCCGTTGCGCAGGGCCGTGCTGCGGATCGTCGGGAAAGCTGACGGAGCGAACGAGCGTGGGCCAGCGTGTGGGCTCGGCAGTGATCTCGTCCGGGCGACGCAGGTCGACGATGGTTCGGAGCTGGAGCTGCGCCACGAAGTCATGGTCTGACGGAGTGAGATAGCTCAGAACGCCCGAGCGATAGAGACGCCCCGGTGCCACGGTTCGACCGTCTGCCGTGCCGTGGCCGCCCAGATCGCGCAGATTGCATCCTCCGGTAAGCGGGAAAAGGGTGGGGCGACGGAAGCTCATGTACGGAACCCTTCGCGGTTGGCGATCACGCGGTGACTTGATGCTTTTTGGGCTGCGGCGGCAGGTGCCACCTTCCGGACGACAGGCGCCATGGGCAGAAGTTCGGTAAAGCTGTGCGTGATGTTTCGAAGAACAACGCTCTGCCCAGGCTGCCAATGCTGCCCTGCCCAAGCTGCCAATATTGTCGCCGCGCCGCTTCGGGCGGTTGAAAGCCGCAGGGTGGGCGTCGGCTGCGCGGAGCTAAATCTGAGTATGAGATTAGAGGAGATGACCGCATGACACGCTTCCGCACGCTCGATCATCCGATGATTCGAATGGTGACTTGGGATCCCGATCGTCCTGCCGAGCGTGTCAACGACCATATCCTGATGGTGCGCGCAACCTCCAACGCCTATCTGATCAGCGCTGGAGAGGGCGACGTGGTGATCAATACCGGCATGCCGACCCAGGGGAAAGCGATCCGGCAAAAGTTTGAGCAGGCACTCGGCCGACCGCTGAAGGTCGCCAAGATCATCTATACACAAAGCCATCCCGATCATATCGGCGGCTGGCAGGATTTCGCAGACGAGGGGGTCGAGACGTTGGTCCAGCGCAGCTTTGCGCAGATCAGTAGCGAATGGAAGATGCTGCGTCCCTTCTTTGCCCCGCGCAACGCCCGGGTGATCGCCGCGCTGCTCCCCAAGGAAGACAATGGCGGTACCTACTGGTCCCAGGAGCGCGAGCCGGGGCCGCTGACCACCTTCGCCGATAGCTACGCGTTCAGCTTCGGTGGCAGGCGCTTCGAACTGATCTCTATTCCGGCCGGTGAGACTTTGGACTCGCTTGCTGTGTGGCTGCCCGACGAAAAGACCCTGTTCATCGGCAACTGGGCCGGCGCGATTTATGGGGCGCTCCCCAATTTCTACACGGCGCGCGGTGACCGGCAGCGGAGCGTGCCCGGTTGGCTGCGGGACCTCGAGATGCTGCTCGCGCTCAACGCTGACGTCTTGATTACCGGACATGAAGAGCCAATCCGCGGGGCCGATCGAATCAGGGCCGATCTCACCAAGCTTCGCGACGCAGTGCGTCATATTCATGACGAGACGGTCAAGGGCATGAACGCGCAGAAGGACCTGCCGACGCTCATGGCAGAGATCAAGCTGCCAGCTCATCTCGTGATGGCGCCCGGCCGCGGCCCCGTGCATTGGTACGTTCGCGCGGTATGGGAGGAATATGCCGGCTGGTTCCGCCACCAGTGGACCACCGAACTATATGCGACTCCGCCGAGCGCTGTCTGGCCGGAGCTCGCCGCGTTGGCCGGCGGCGCGGATGTGCTGGCGGCCCGCGCTCAGGCACACATCGCAGAGGGACGCGCGGTCGAGGCGCTTCATCTACTCGAGGTGGCGCTTGCTGCCGAACCCGCCAGCCAGGTCGCGCTGGAGGTGCAGCTCAAGGCCTACGAACAGCTCGCCGATGCGACCGAGGGGAAAATATTCGATGAGCTCGGCTGGCTGGAAGGCCGATTGATCAAGACCCGGGAAGCACTCGCGGCGATAGCCGGCTGACCCGCGCAACAAAAAAGGAGATAGTGGATGGCGACCATAGTGGGTGACAAGATCCGGTTGACCGATCTCGCCCAACCCGTGCTGAGCGAAATGCAGGCGGCTGCGCTTGCCCATGCAACGGCCAATCCGGTTACGATCAGCGAAGAGAATGTGCTGGCCGTGGCACGGGAGCGGACTGGCCTTTCCGATTTTGGCGCTGACGATTTTCGTGAGCGGCTGCGCATATGGATCAAGTCAGTCAATGACGACGCCGAGCTGTCGCCCGCGGGCCGGCTGGCGTGTTACAACGAACTTTTACGCTTTGCGATCAACCGGTTACAGGCCGAAGAAGAGATCCGGCGTCATCCGGAAATTCTCGATATCGACATTGATCGCCCGCTGATCATCGCCGGCCTGCCGCGTTCGGGCACGACCTATCTTCTCCAGCTCATGTCCGCCGATCAGCGGCTGCGCTCGCTGCCGCACTGGGAGGCAGTCCGACCAGCGCGCACGCCGTACATCAAGGACGGAAAGGATACGCGTTACGATCTCTGTGCTGCCGAATGGGCGCAAACGGACGCTGTGATGCCGTATCTGAAGGCGATCCATGAATTCACCCCCGATCACATTTCCGAGGATATCGAGCTGCAGGGCATCGATTTCGGTGGCTATTATTTCGAATGGATCGCCGATGTGCCCGAATGGCGCGACTATCAGTTCGCGCACGATCCCAGGCCGGTCTATCGCTACATGCGGCGGATGATGCAGCTGCTTTCGTGGCAGCGGGGCCCCAATCGCTGGGTCACCAAATGCCCGCAGCATATGGAACAGCTTCCCGCCGTGGCCGACGCATTTCCCGGCGCCTATATCGTCGTCAATCATCGCGATCCGGTTGCCTCGATCCAATCGGCGATCACGGCGCTTGCGTACGGCCACCGGCTCGTCCGCACTCGCGTCGACATGGCCGCTATCGCCGATTATTGGATCGACCGTTACGAACGCTTGCTCCGCGCCTGCGTCCGCGATCGCGACACGTTGGATCCGGCGCGATCGTACGACCTCTATTTCCATGAGCTGATGGCCGACCCGTTCGGGCTGATCGAAGATATCTACGGTAAGGCCGGTATACCGTTTGATCAGCAGACCCGCGATGCGTTTCAAGGCGCGATCGACCATCATAAGCGCGGCAAAAACGGTCAGCTCGCTTATGATCTTCGCGGCGATTTCGGGCTAGACCCGGAGGCCATCCGTGAACGTTTCGCATTCTATTATGATCGCTTCCCGGTGAAGATCGAAGTCAAATAGGCTCGGCGAAAGCGGTTGGAGCTCCGGGAGGAGAGGGGCGTTTGTGGATGATATCCACCGGATCTGCTTCGTCGGACTTGGAAGCAGGGGCGGGCGGTGCGCAAATTCGGCACTCCGCCGGTGCCGCTCACGGTCCATGCCACGATGATGGCGGCCGGGCATGTGCCGCGGACGTCCTCAATGCAGCGCTGTCGCACACCGATATGATCCAAACTAGAAAGGCTGATCGTTCCCATGGCTGAGAATCTCTTCGATCTAACCGGCAAGGTCGCGCTGGTGACAGGCGGCAATTCGGGTCTTGGCCTGAGCTTCGCCACCGGCCTGGCCCGGGCGGGAGCCGACGTCGTGATCTGGGGCCGGCGCGAGGATCGCAACGTCCAGGCCGTCGAAACGCTTCGGCAACATGGCGGCCGGGTCGCCCATCGCGCCGTCGACGCCACCGATGAGCAGGCCGTCATCGACGGAATGTCGGCAGCCGTCGCCGAGTTCGGACGCGTCGATTGTGTGGTAGCCAACGCCGGCACGGCCACGCTCGCTCCGTTCGAGGAGATGACGAGCGATATCTGGCACAATCTGCTCGCGATCAACCTGCACGGCGCCTTCTACACCTGCCGCGAAGCTTCGCGGCACATGAAGGCCAGGGCCGAGGCGGGCGATCCCGGCGGTTCGATTATCCTGAACGGCAGCCTGACGGTATTCGGCGGCGCGCCCGGCCTCGCGCATTACGCCGCAGCCAAGGGAGCGCTCAATTCGATGTCGAAGACGCTCGCTGTCGAGCTCGGGCGGCATTCCGTTCGCGTGAACACCATTTGCCCGGGTTATATCGTCACCGAACTGGGTGGAGACGACGAAGGCGGAACCGCAGGGATCGTCGCTGCCACTCAGGCGCGCACGCCGATACCCGGAATTGGCCGTCCTGAGGATCTACAGGGCATTGTGGTGTATCTGGCAAGTGACAGATCCCGCTATCATAGCGGCGATACGATAACACTCGACGGCGGCATGATGGCTCAGCTTTATTGAGCATCCGCTACTCATCTCAGGTTCAACGCGGCGTCGCCGCAGGGCCCTCATCTCGGATAGCCGCGAACTGGAAAGGGAACCAATGATTATCATTCGTGCATCGATGAAAGCCAAACAGGGCAAGCGCGACGACGCGCTTGCGGCTATCCGTGCGACCATGAAGGGTTCGATCAACGAACCCGGCTGTATCGAATATCGGTTTACAAGCGATATCGACGATCCTGATATCTTCCATGTGCTCGAGCTGTGGGAGGATGAACCAAGCCTGTTCGCCCATTTCGGAGGCGACGCCTTCAAAGGCTTCATGGCAAAGGCTGGCGATCTGGTCGATCCGATGGGCTTCCATGCCCTCAAGGGCGATCTGGACACCTACGCGCTCCCGATCTGATCCGGCAGCGCGGGCGCCAAGCTTGCGCCGCCCTGACGCGGCACAGTGGCCGAACCGAAGGGAATTTGTATGCGGGGGCTGGATGGCAGGATCGCGATCGTCACCGGCGCTGGCAGCGGAGTCGGTCGCGGTGCTGCGCTGGCTCTTGCGCGTGCCGGCGCGAAGCTGGTCCTGGTCGGCAGAAACCCGTCGCGGCTGGACGCCGTCCGGCAGGAGATCGGTGGCCAAACGCTGATCCTCGCCCAGGATGTCGCCGAAGCCGATGCGTTCGAGCGGATCCGCGATACCACGCTCGCCCGTTTCGGCCGCGTCGATATCGTGATGAACAACGCGATGGCGATCAGCACCGCCTGGCCGGAAGAGATGCCCGTTGCCGAATGGCAGCGCGTCCTCGAGGTCAATCTCATGGCGCCGGTCAGGAGCAACGCCGTCTTTCTTCCGCTGCTGCTCGCCCAGGGCGAAGGGCATCTCGTCTATACCGCATCGGTCGACGGGCTTTACGGCTTCACCTTCGATCGGCTGCCTTATGCCGCAAGCAAGGCCGCGCTCGTGCAGATGGCGGAAGGTCTGGCGCTTTATCTCCGGCCGCGCGGGATCGGCGTGACCTGTCTTTGCCCCGGGCCGGTGGCGACGGGGATAGCCGATCAGCTTCGGGCGTTCGGCCGGCCCCATGATATCCGCGGGCCAGGCGCGTTTCTTGAGCCGGCAGAGCCCGAGCTGGTCGGCGAGCGGCTGGTGGAGGCGATCCGGCAAGGCACCTTCATGCTTCTCACCCATCCCGATGAGGTCCGCGCGCTGATGGTGCAGCGCGCGCAGGATTTCGACGCGTTCATCGATCGTTGGATCGCCGATCCCCACGTGCTCTTCGAGGCGGATCCGTCCGATCGCTGACGCGAGACGAAGTCGAAAACCCCACGCAGGCCCGGCTGCGGTTTCGAGGCACTACGCCCTGCCAGCGGAGAGGGGCCGCCACGGGGATCGGGTGCCACCTAGTGGCCAAATATGCGGAGGAGGCAGGCGGGATGGGCAAGACCCTGGAAGAGCGAGTCCAGCTGATCGAGGATCGCGACGAGATCATGCGGTTGCGCATCAAATATACCATCTTCAACGATGGCGGCTGGAACGGCATGTCGACTCATCACGACATAGAGGGGCTGATGGAGATGTTCGCCCCCGATGCCGTCTGGGATGGAACGCCGTTCATGGGCCGCGCTGAGGGGCGCGATGCCATCCGCCAGCTCATGATCGACTTCCAGGCGACCCCGTTCGTCATGCACAATGTCATGAATCCGCTGATCGACGTGGACGGCGACACCGCACGGGGCGACTGGCACGCGATCATCCCGATCGGCGGCGACGATGGCAGCGCGGTCTGGGTGCTCGGCAAATATGAGGAGGAATATGTCCGCCTCGAAGGTCGGTGGAAATTCAAGACCGTGCGGTTCGTGACGATCGTGCAGGCACCCTATGAGAAGGGCTGGGGCACGCTGGTCGGGCGAAGTTGATCCTCGTCCCGGCGGTGTCTACCACAGGGGACGCTGCTGCAGCAGCGCGCGGCGGTCGCGGATCAGGCGGTCGCGCTCGGCCGCGCTCACCCGCGCCGTGTCGATCGGGAGAAGGCCCTGCAGCTCATCGAACTGCACCTTGCGAACCGTCGGCACGGGGTTGCTATCACAATCAGTCCAGCGGCCCTGGATCGCCCCGGTGCGATGCCCCGCGGTATCGAGCCAATTGTGAACTCCCGGGTCCCGGGCTGAAACGACCACGCGCAGCACGTTATCGGCATCGACGCGCCATTGCGCTCCGTTCAGCGCGCTGTGATTGTTGTACCAGTCGATCGTCTCATAGATGTCGTTGGTCAGGATGAGTGACGCATAGGAGAAGGTTGCCGGGTAGGGCGATTCGATGATCAACGCCTCATCCTCAGCCAACTCGAACGCGCCCTCATAGTAGAACTGTCCGAATAGCCCGCCGAGGTTGGTCACGACGTCGAAGATTTTGAGCGCGTTGACGTAGCCCCCGCGGCGCAACTCCTCGACGTGATCGGCGAGGAAGCCGGCAGTATTAGCCGTACCGATCGCAAGGCGTCTTAGATTCTGCTCGAGCAGTTCAGCGGCGGGGCGAGGGCGAGGGGCGGGCGCGTCGATCCGCTCGATGGAGAGCGTCGTCTCCCGCTCGTTGGCCCAATCATAGGCAACCTGCCGGATCAGGACCTGGTTGGTGGCGGGGTCGAGCTCCCACCAATCGCCGTCATGTCCTATGGGCCGCGTCGGGCTCAGGATGACGTCAAACCGACCCTCGGCATCGAGCGTAAGCGCATTGATATCGTGGTAAGCGCGCGCATGGGTGCCACAGCCATTCTCGGCAGGCGAACTCGCAAACTGACCGATCTTGGCAATGCACAAGCTTCCGGCATTGCCGCGCAGGCGATAGGTGCCGCCCGGCGTGATGAAGGCCGTGCGGTACGTGGTGTCGGCGTTCGGCTGGAAGATGTTGAAGGTCAGGTTCAGCGACGGCAGGAACATCGGGTGGTCGCCATCGGCGGAGATTGCCTCGATCGCGCGCGCAGCCAGCGCTGACAGCATCAGGCGCCCGATTTCGTGCTGCGTGTGAACATCATCCTTCAACCGCTCGGGAAGTTTAGCCAGCATCGCCGGCGCCAGATCGCGCAGGCCGTCGACGAAAGCGTTCCAGGCAGGAAGCAAGGGCCCCGCCTTATCGATCACGATGTCGTGCACGTTGGTCATGCCGCCGTTTCCCTTCCTTAATTCTCGGCTCAATTGACACGATCTGTGCCGGCCTAACGGAGCCAGGCTTTAAGCCGCGGGTCCCCCTAAACCGGCTACCGCTTCATTCTCCCCAGAGAAGGCGCGCTGCATATTTGGTGTCGACATATTCCCAATATTCGGCGACTTTACCGTTTTCACAACGATAGAAGAAGTTATAGTAATTGCGGTAATGCTCGTTGGCCCGAACCGTCATCGCATCGAGGATGAAACGACAATCGACGAAATCGCCTTCGGCTATGATTGCCTCGATTTCTATAGTCACCGTGCCACGCCGATACAGTTTGTCATGAAAGCACGTCCGGATCTCCTCCACGATCGCTTCCCTGCTGGCAATAACTGCGGCGTTATGTGTCCCGTCGTCGGTCAGATGTGACGGCGCGACATAATGCTGGATCACATTTTCCGCCAAACAATCATGTATGGCATCAAGGTCGAACACCGCTACTGACTCAAGGTATTTCCTGACGACTGCCTTGTTTGTAGCCAAATTTTGATCACCGCTCATTTCATCTCTCCCATAGCTTGGCCAATCAGAGGCCCTAATCCATCAACGCACCATCGTCGCTGATGCTTTCTATTCACAGACGAACTTTGTTGTCAGTCGATTGATCGCCCGATGACATGCCGTCATGACGCGTCCCACGCTGGGGTCCAGTCGGAGGCTCCGATTGCGCACGGCAGGAGATGGACGCGTGGCTGCCACGGCAATCTCGTCCGGCCGCTGAGAACGCGGTGCCACGTGGCCGCCCAAGTCGCGCCGATTGCATCCATCTTCGTATAGCTCAGGATGCCGAAACTCATCCACACAACTCTCTCGCGCTGAGGGCCAACGGTAAGTCGTTCGCTTCTTCGCCGCCACCTTCCGTTTGGCAGGCTGGTTTCGTTGCAATGTCACCGTCAGGCCAACTCAATCACCTCGACTGCTAGGACGACCATATCTGCGCCAATGGTTAGCCCGAGATTGAATAGCCACCGTCCACGGGAATCAATACGCCGGTGACGAAGCGCGCTTCGTACGAACATAGAAAGCCGATGACGTCGCCAACCTCTTCGGCTTCGCCCCAGCGACCGATCGGCGTGCGATCGATAATCGGCTGCGCCTGCTCCGGATCTTCCCACATGGGACGCGCCATGTTCGTCTTGATCCAGCCCGGCGCCACCGCGTTGCAGCGTATGCCCTCCTTGGCCCATGCAACTGCGCAGGATCTGGTCAGCGCTACGATGCCGCCCTTGCTCGCCGCATAACCAGGGGTAATCGGGCTGCCAAAAATTGAGTACATCGAGCCGATGTTGACGATCGCTCCGCCCTGTTTCGCCAGCAGGGGGTGCGCAGCCAGCGACACTCGCATGGCGCCGTTCAGATTGATCTCGATGGTGCGCTCGAACTTGGCCATCTCGAACATCTCATATGTCCCGAAGCCGGCCGAATTGACCAGTGCATCAAGGCGGTCGATGCCCTTGAAAAGCGAAGCGATGCTCTCCTCGCTCGTAACATCCAGCACACGGACGGAGATACCCGGTTCCCTGGGCGTTGAGGCAATCTCCGCCTCGTCAATGCCGGTCACTATTACCTCGTAGCCGAGCTTGACGAGCGCTTTAGCGCTTCCGAAACCGATACCGCGCGGATGCGCGCCGCCCGTGACAAGTGCGATTTTGGTCATTTCTTTCCTCTGCTTATGCTGGTGATGAACTCGCCCAAAAATGAGAAGACATTCGTTAATGATTTGTAGCGTTTGACTGCAAAAGGAAGGATATTCAATCGTTTCACTCAACTTCCAATTACGGCGCCGGTACCACTGGTTTTCTCTCTCGTAGTGCGGCTATGGTGAGTTTAGGACTTGGCATGTGCCGCTCATATTGCATGGAACCAGACGAGGCGCTTGCGTAGGTGGCGCCGCAAGCCGGAGAGGAGCAGTTATGGCCGAGGTTATGGACCGCTTTCGGCTGAATGGCCGTACCGCAATCGTAACGGGGATTGGCCCCGGCGTGGGCGAGCATGTCGCGAAGGGGCTCGCCGCAGCCGGCGCAAAAGTTGTGTGCGCCGCGCGCACCACCAGTAATATCGAACGGGTGGCGCGCGAGATATGCGAAGCTGGCGGCGAAGCGATCGCGGTCACAACCGACGTGACCGTGTCCGAGCACCTCGACCGGCTGGTGAACGAAACTCGTCGCGTATACGGCCCAATCCATGTGGTGTTCAATAACGCCACGGCCGGTATCATTCCAATGGAGGATGGAATTTGGGGCAACACTACGGAAGTCTGGCAGACGGCATTTGCCGCCAATGTCACGTCCGTATTCCGCCTCGCTGAACTCGTCTTTCCCGACATGCAGGAACACAAGAAAGGAAGCATCATCACGGTCGGGAGCTGCGGCGGCTATACGCCGATGTTGCCGGGAATTGCTTATGGCGTGGCTAAGGCGGCGCTGAATATGCTCAACCGTCATCTCGCCAAGGCTTTGGCGCCGGCGGCGCGGGTGAATCAAATCTGCATTGGATCGATGACCCCGGACGGCGTCGAGCTCGAAGCGCACAAAGGCTATAATCTCACAGAGCGCAACGCGATCAAGCGCTGGGGTCTGGCCGAAGAAGCGGTGGGGGCGGCGCTCCTTCTGGCATCCGATGCTGCTACCTACACGACGGGCAGCACGATATTCGTCGAGGGCGGCCGCGTCGGCACGCTGAGCTGAGGCAGGTGAGGCGGCGCGGCGAAAAGGCTTGCTGCCTGCTGTCACGCAATCCGTCGTGCTGTTCGGCGAAGGCGCTGCGCGATTTCCTTATTTCGATCGGCGATTGTCGCTGTGGCGGCATCCGGCAACAACTGCGCCAGCGCGCTGCTCTTCACAAGCTTCACCTCGCGAACCATGTCAGCGGGCTTGCCCTTGGAAAAATCGCCCTGCCAGCGCACTAGAAACCAGCCAGTCGAAAGGCCACCGGTGTCCACCCAATTGTAGAGCCCTGGATCTACCGGCGCGACAATGTAGGTGAAGCTGCCATCGGCGTTAGGTTTCGAACAGCTTTTGTTGCGACTGACCAGACGGTACGCCGGGTTCGGAGACATCGTCCAGGGATCGGAAATCTGGAAGCCGGTATATTCCGCGCCACCGTCGTGAATAGTAACGATTAAAGCTTCATCGGCCGCGATCTTGAACTTTCCTCCGGCGAGATAGCCCCATCCGCCCTCGCGCCCTCGCGGCCCGACGAGCTGATTGTAGTCGGGAGTTTCAAGAAACCAATCCTTGAAGCCGCACCAATAGCGGACCCAACTCTCGATGTTCGCGGCGAATTCTTCCAGCAGATCGTCGCGGCCGCGCTGCGGCGCGGGCTGACCTTCGATAAGAACGATCTCAAGCTCAGCGATGCTCTGTTCCCAGTCGAACTGACTGTCGCGCGCGTACAGATAAAGCGCTCCCGGCTGGGTCTGCAGATGATTGCCGCGCCCATTTGCGGGAGATGCATCGATGGTCACGATGAAGCGGCCGTCGACATCCGCTTCGATCGTGCCTCCTGGCAGAGCGTCGACATGCTGTCCGATGCCATTATGCCAACCTTCGTGATGCTCCATGGTCAGGCTGAAACTCGCCGGGTTGGGACCGAAACGGCCTCGTACTTCGTAAGCAAAGCCGCCGTCGATCCGCGCCTCCCGGTTCGTATTGTCCGGATTTTCTATCGCAGCGAGCGCGCCGGGATAGACATGACCTAGCCAGGCCCGCGCGGCATTGTCCGCGTTCCACACCATCTTCGGGCGGCCTACATCGCAATTGGCAATCCGCATCGCCAAGAACATGATCCATTCGTCGAGGGCACGCTCCAGAAGCGCACGCCCGTCTGCCGTTCCGGCCACCGCGTCGCCCAACAGGATCGCGCGGGATCGCTCCCGCGCGTGACGCGCCGATGGTTGCTCTATGAACCAGAGAGCCGTTTCCTCCGTATCGCGCTGCGCCTGCGTGGCTAGCACGCTGACATGGTCAGCCATTATTCTTCCTCTTCGAACCAATTCCGGCTGTGGACAGGTAGACAGGCCGACACGCGCGAAGCAAGCGCCTCCGGCCTCCTGAGAGGCGATCGAGGGCCCAATTGATTTGACAAGCGGTCAGGCGGACGCGCTTGAGCTAAGCCCAGCCGCAGCCTAGCCTTCCCGCAGAAAACAGATGTGGGATGTGGAGAGCATGTTATGGCCGTCAATACGGCATTCATGGCTGAAATTTCCGCCATGGAGCGCGAATCCGTTCGCAAGGGTTATCCGGAAGCATTTCCTGCAATGCCGGAAATACCAGGTGGCCGCTATTTCGATCAAAGGTTCTATGACCTTGAATTGAAATATATCTGGCATAAAACTTGGCTTTACGCCTGTCACATTAGCGAGATCCCCGATACGGGATCGTTCTTCGTCTTTGATAAGCTGGGCTTATCGGTAATCCTCGCTCGCGCCCGCGATGGTTCGATCCATGCGATGCATAATGTCTGTCGGCACCGTGGCGCCCCCGTCGTGCAGCAGAAGAGCGGCCGTCAGTCACGCTTTGTCTGTCCATATCACGCCTGGTCGTACAATCTGGATGGCTCGCTTGCCGTTGTTCCCGGGGAGCACAATTTTGCCTGTCTGGACAAAACGGAGCGCAGTCTTCTCAAGGTGACGTGTGAGGTCTGGCGTGGGTTTGTCTTCATAAATCTGGACGATGAGGCAGGTCCGCTGGAGGAGTTTCTCGCTCCAGTCATCAAGAAGGTCGAGTATTTTCCGCTTGAAAAGATGAGGGTGTGGCGGAACAAGTCATTCGAGCTGAACTGCAACTGGAAGGCCGCTCTCGATAACTTCATTGAAATTTACCACATTCCGACGGTTCACGGTAAAACCGCAATGAACTGGCTGCGGCCCGAAACCTTCTGGATCAGCCCAATGCGTAACGGGCATTCCTGTCTCACGACCGAGCGTCGGATCGACAACGAGGTGGACCAGGAACAGACCGCTAAGCTGCTGCACGGGCCTTTGCCTGACACGGCGCCGGTTGTGCCAGGCGCGGATCCGTTCTTCCACGATCACGCGTTGGTCATACCGATCTTCCCCAATCTGCTGCCTGGTGGCTTCAATCCGGGAGGCTTTCCGCTGCAGCGCCATTGGCCCAGCAGCCCCGGTAAGACGATCATAGAAATTTCCATTCTCGGCTGGGAAGAAGAGGACGAGAATTCAACCTATTGGGACGCGCTGCTCGCCGATTTGATGACTCAGGTCGATGAGGATATCGATATTCTTAATTCGATCCAAGGTGCGATCGAGAGTGGCTATTATACTGGCGCCGTGCTCAGTTTCCTGGAACGCGCGATCTACTGGTATCACGAGGAAATCGATAAGCAGATCGGATTTGATCGCGTGCCCGAGGATCTGGCGATCAAACGGGTGCTCGCCCCCTATTTCGAGCTGTGACCATGGCGATTGAAGATCAGGCAGCGCTTCGCGATCTGGTTGTGCTATATTGCCGTGCCGTCGATCGACGTGATCCGGAGCTCATGCGGCGTGTCTTTCATCCGGATGCCCTTCTGGATTTTGGTGAGGGCCTGTTCCGGGGGACGCTGGATAGCTTTATCGCGGGATCCGCTCCAATGATGAAGACGTTCGCTATGACGCAGCATCACGTCACGAACAGCTATTTCCAGGTGAATGGCAATCAGGCTGAAGGGGAAACCTACCTTATCGCCTATCATGTGCTCGCGGATACAGATCAAAAGCTTTACATCGCGGGAGCGCGCTATCTCGATCGGTTCGAACGGCGGGACGGTGAATGGCGGATCGCCCATCGCACGGCGGTTCGCGATTGGGAGAATGAAACAGGGCAGGTCGCCGAGCCGAACATTGGCCGCTTTGACAGCTCTGATCTCTCCTATGAAAGGCTTGCGATGTTCAGGAAGGCGGCCAAATAATGCCCTGAGGTTGCCGCCAATTACAGGTCCGATGGAATTGGGTAGCGTCGAAGCATAAGCGGTTAAGCGGAGATGAGGGGTGGGTGAAGCTGGCGGGGCCACGTTCGGGGTAGCGGACCTGGAGCAAATGGCTCGGGAGTCGACTGGTTTGGACGACTTCGGATCGGACCCGCTTTATAGGGAAGGCCTCGCTGAAGCGATCGCCTCGCTCGACGAAGATGCCGTTCCACCCTTCGCTTCAGCTGTGCTCAAGGTGCGGCTTGTAGCCCAACTCGAGGCCAGGCTTCGCGTCGTCGCCGACATGAAGCAGCACCCCGAGATCGGCGCGCGCGAGGTGGAACGGCCGGTCTTCATCGTCGGCCTTCCGCGTAGCGGTACCACCGTCACCTTTGATATGCTTGCGGCCGATCCGGCGTTTCGCTTCCCGCGCGAGTGGGAATGGATGTTGCCCTGGCCTGCTACTCAGGCCGCAACGATTGATACCGATCCGCGTATCGATCTCATCCAACCGATGATGCGGCGCTTTGCCGAGGCGGCGCCCGAACTTGCCGCCGTTCAGCGCTTGGACTGCACGCTTCCTGGGGAGTGCAACACAGGGCTGATGTTCAACTTCACCAGCACGAACATTCACGCCGAGTTCAATACGGTGCGGCATCTGCGATGGATCGTCGAAGGGCATACGACAGGGCTGTACCGCGATCACAGGCGACTGCTGCAATATATGCAGTGGCAAGGCCCCAAGGGCAGGTGGCTGCTAAAATCGCCGCAGCACATGTTCGATCTGCAGGGCTTGATGGAAACTTATCCCGACGCACGGATAGTCTGGACGCACCGCGATCCGGTGTCGACCTTCTCGTCTTTATCCAGCATGATCGTCCTCCTTCAGCGCGCGGTGGACCTGTCACCCGATCCACATCAGGTGGGCGAGATGGTAGCCTATGCATGGTCTCGCGCGATTCTGAATGCGTTGAGGGCGCGCGAGGAGAACCCGGCGATTGCGGCAGCAACGATTGACGTGGCACATGGCCGGATCGTGAGTGAGCCAATTTCGGTCATGCGGGACATTTACGCCCATGTGGACCAACCGTTTACGGCGGAAACGGAGGCGCGGCTGCGAGCCTTTTCGAACGGTGAAACGGCACAGCGCCTTGGCCGGCACAGGCACGCACCCGAAATGTTCGGGATCGATACCGCAACGGTGCGGTCGACGCTCGCAATTTATTACGAGACCTTCGGGGAGTTCCTGCATTTACCACGAAATGAACCCAAATCGTCCCCCGCGACCGGACGTCGTGCGGCGCGTTAGTGTGAATATCGGCAGGGCGGCTCAGTTTGGGTGCGCAAGCCACGGTGATTGTAGACCAAGGTTGGATTCGCGCATTGGCCGATGCGCCTCCATCATAATTCCCCTTCGCGTTTGTTAAGGAACGGGGAAGAAACGGCTCGAAGCACATTTAGCCCGCTCAAGGCACGGCTTCCGAAAACCGGATACAATGAAGATTAGATTGCAATGACATCAAAATGGAGGAAGGTGTGAATGACACGTTCAGTAATCAAGCGGGATTGGTAACGGGGGCTGCGTCCGGCATTGGGCGGGCGACTGCCCTTCTGTTTGCGCGCAACGGCGCCGCGGTGACTATCGCCGACGTGGACGATGGAGGCGGGGAAGCGGTAGCAGCCGAGATCACAGCAATGGGCGGCCGCGCCTGCTTTGTCCACTGCGACATATCGGATCCGGAGCAAGTGCAAGCTCTGGTCGAACGCGCAATCGAGGCGCATGGCCGGTTGCACTTTGCGTTCAACAATGCGGGAATTACCCAAGACCCCGATCCCGTGGCGGGCGGATCGTTATCCGATTGGAAAAAGGTGGTCGACGTCAATCTTTCCGGCGTCTTCTACTGCATGCGGTTTGAGATGGAGCATATGGCGCGGATGGGTGGCGGTGTGATCGTCAACAACTCCTCCGATGCTGCGCTCCGGCCGGTATCTGGCATAGCTGCCTATAATTCGGCCAAGCGCGGTGTGATCGCTCTGAGCCAGACGGCAGCTATCGAAGCGGGTAAGCAAGGCATTCGCGTGAACGTCGTCTGTCCCGGCGCGACCGCGACGCCGATGATGGACCGCGTCACCGGCGGGGATGTCGAACTCATCAAACGTTTCTCTGCCGAGATCCCGCTGGGGCGCTTCGGCTTGCCCGAGGAGGTGGCCGAAGCCGTTATCTGGCTTTCTTCCGATGCGGCCCGCTATGTCACAGGGGCGGTCTTGCCGATTGATGGTGGGCTGAGCGCATGACGGCGGTTGAAATGACGTGGATTGCCCGCTCGGTGCGGTTTGTGGCGGTTCCGGCGATCGGCGGCTTTCCTACCTGTTGGTAGGCGTTCCCTCTCGATGTGCTGGCAGACGTACGTTGATGCAATCGCGCCAAATACGTTGATAGCGGGCTCGCACATGTTGGCCCTTAAGCGGGCGCTTTGCGGCGCTCAGGTGCCAACCAGATCAACGTAACAGCCTTGGGCAGGCGATAAAAGGACACACAGGAGAAGGACAAGTGGTGGACGACGACGCAGAGAAGCTGATCGCCTGGATCGAGGCCAATCTGAAGGGTAAGGTTCAACGTTGCGAGCGACAGATGCGGTGGCGCCAGGCGTGGTTCGTCGACCTGCTTCGTGACGGCGAACTGCTTCCGATTTACGTGCGAGGTGATCGGAAGGAGGAATTTCAGACCTGGCCGCTGGAATATGAGACGGGGGTGCTTCGTAAGCTTCACGCGGCAGGGATACCCGTGCCCGAAATCTATGGCATCTGTCCCGACCCCAAAGCGGTCGTCATGGAGCGCCGTCCCGGCCGGCCGGGGCTGAGCCGCGCACGAAGCGAAGAGGAGCGGGTGTCATTGCTAGAGCAGCTTGCCGAACATATGGCCGCGATGCATGCGCTCGACATCGCGCCTTTTCGAGAACTGGGCGGCGGCATGGTCGACCCGGAGGAGGACGAGCAATGGTCGCTTTCACCCTTCATGCGGGCGGGAGAGAGATTTTACCTCAAATATAAGGACAAGCCCAATCCTGCGATGGAGTTCGTCCGCAAGTGGCTGCGGACCAACATTCCCGACAAACCTCGGGAACTGACGCTGATCCACGGTGATCCTGGCCAGTTCATTTTCGAAAATGGCAAGATCACCTCTATGCTCGATTTCGAGCTGGCTTCATTCGGCGATCCCATGATGGATATAGCCGCGATGCGGCTGCGCGCACTACATGAGCCGATGGGCGATCTATCCCCCCTCTTCCGCCGCTACGTGGAGATTACCGGTAAGCCAATCGATCCTCAGGTGCTGGCCTACCAGACCGCGATGTTTTCAGCGGGAACGGCCTTACTCATCTCGCCTTCGCTGGAACATGTTAAGGGGGGCATAGACTATCCGGAATATATCAGCTGGAACATCATCTCGCTCCTCTTCATCGTGGTCGCGATCGCCGAATCGAAGGGCATCGCCCTCGATCGGCCTGTGCCGCTGGAAGCCAGCGCGCCGGCTCGGTGGCATTTCAACCTGGATGTGATCGAGCAGACCTTCGGGGCCTCCGCTGACAGCGGCGCCGCGGTGAGCGACGAGGAGGCTTACCGGCAGGGGCTCGCAAGGCGCTTGGTTGCGTTCGAGCGGCAGCGCGAGCAAATTGGCCGGGTCGCCGAAGCCGAATATATAACTGACGTTACCGAACTCACCGGAACCCGGACCACCGACTGGCGCGAGGCGGATCGCGTGCTCGAAGACTATGTCCTCACGGCGTCGCCGGCCGACGACGAGAAGCTGCTGATCCTCTTCCACCGCTGGTGCTGGCGGCAGTTCCAGATGCTCAAAGGCGTGGTGTCAGGTCATGCTGACCCGACCGAAGCCCACGATCTTGAAATGTGGGAGCTCGAACTCCAACCGATCAGTCAGATATTGGCATGACGATCATCGCTCGTGCGAAAGCAGCCCACCATTTCACCATTCTCGCTTGGAGAAATGTATGAGCAGCTATGACGTTTTTACCGATCAGTCGATCTCGCCCTGGCAGAAGATCGCAGAAGATCGCGGTCGATGCCCCGTGGAGTTCGTCCATGGGCCCGATCAGTTCAATTATCATCGCGTCAATACATACGATCTCGTTCGCGATGTTACCCGACGTTTCGAGGAATTCTCCAACAAACTCGGTGTGCAGCCGTCCGGGGCCTATCCCGAAGAAGAGCAGGTTCTGGAATTTACCGATCCGCCGGTGCACACGCTGCACCGGCAACTGATCGGCAAGGCATTCTCGGTCGCGCGCGTCAACGAGAAGCTGGACCGCATCCAGCAGATTGCGGACGATCTGATCGACGAGATCGCTGCGCGCGGCAACCGCTTCAAGCTGCGCTATGAATTCGGCCGCCTGCTCCCGGCGCAAGTAATCGCCGAGGTGTTAGGCGTTCCAATCGAGGAGCGTGACCAGTTCATCGCGTGGTCGGAAGTGACCGAACAAGGCTCGGGGGAAGTGAACCGCTCCGCCGAATCGGCTGCCGCAGATGCCGCGTTCCTCGATTATTCGCGGCGCCAGCTGGAAGACCGGCTGGCGCGGCCGCGCGACGATCTGCTGACGTCGATCATCCACGCCGAAGTGGGCGGGGAGCGGCTGTCGCTCACGCAGGGGGCAGCGATGGTCCGCCTGTTGCTCGGCGCGGGTAACGGCACCACCTCGATCGGCATCTCGAATCTCGTCCATCTTCTCGAAACTCACCCCAAAGCCAAGGCGCGCCTGCTCGCCGACATGGAGGGGCTGCTCGATTCCGCAATCGAGGAAGGCTATCGCTTCGATTGCCCGGTGCAGGGCAATCTGCGCGGCACATTGCGCGATACCGAGATCGCTGGGCAACCGGTCAAGGCTGGAGAATGGGTCTACGCCTTCTATGCGTCGGCGAACCATGATCCGAGCCGCTACCATCGCTCGGACGAGTTCGTCATCGATCGCGACTGGTCGAAGGCGCCGCGCCATTTCGCGTTCGGCTTCGGCATTCATTTCTGCCTCGGTGCGGATCTGGCTCGAGCCGAGACGAAGATCGCGATCCGCACGCTCTATAAAAGGCTGCCCAACCTGCGGATGCGCGCGGGTTTCGTGCCCGAGCAGGTGGCAAGCCCGACATTCCGGACCTGGTCCGAACTGGAGATGGAATATGACGGCGAGGCCTTGCCACGGCTGAGCTGATGCGGGGAACAGCCGAGCGGCGGTTTTCGACCGAACTTCGCGACCGGGTCAGCCCCGCTGTTGTTCGGACTGATAGAATAGGCCGGGATTCTGATCAGGCACTATGGCCACCATGTTCGCTTCGTCGCCACCTGTAAGCGCGACCCGTCGCTCCCCCAAATACCGGCGGACGGCGTCGGGACCGCAGACCTCGAAGATCATGGCGCGAAACCGCTCGCAATAGCGGTAGAGAATGCCTGCGGTCGGGCCGTCCCGCCGGCTCCAGTAGATCGACGACTTTGTCGGCAAACCGGAGTCCGATCACCCGCGCGCCGATAGACAGTCAGACCGCCGCCCATCCGCCTGCAACTGGGATGGTCAGTCCGGTGACACCAGCCGCCTCGTCGGAACAGACCCAAGCGAAGGCGTTCGCCATGTCTTCCGGCCTCATTAATTTGCCCATCGGTTGGGTGTGGGCCAGTTCCAGCAGCTTCTCCTCGCTGAACACTGAAAGGACGTTTCGTGTTGCCGTGGCTCCTGGAGCAATCACGTTAACCCGGATGTTCTCTCTGGCATAACGGACTGCTGCATATTCGGTCAGGTGAATCACACCCGCCTTCGCCGCGGAATAGCCCGCGGTCGTGACGTCAGACACTCTGAGACCCGCCATCGAACTCGTGTTCGCAATCACTCCGCCGCCTTGCTTGAGCATTTGCCTGATCTGGTACTTCATCCCCAAGAAGCAGCTTCCCAGGTTCAGATCGACCGCCCGCATGAACATCTCGAGTGACTCTTCGTGCAGCATTTCAAGAGTATCCTGACGCGGATCAATATTGCCGACCACGTTTATGGCGATATCCAGCCGACCAAACTCAGAAACTGCGAAAGCAATCAGCTCTCTCTGGTCATCCTCCCGGGTAGCGTCAACATGCAGAAAACGCGCCGTCATTCCGCTTTTGTTCAGATCATCTATGATGGTCTGCCCTGCCAAATTGGCAATGTCGGCGATGATCACCTTGGCTCCTTGGGCAGCGAAAGACCTGGCGGTTGCTTCGCCGATTCCGGATGCGCCGCCCGTGACGATCACCACCTTTCCAGTAAATCGCTCCATTTAGGCTGCCTTTCCAACGGAAGTTCTACTGAGCGTACTCGGGAAATCGCTCTGGCAGAAATCAGTCATTTTCCTCTCCGTATGTTGGGCGCCCGCATCGTGGCTTCGGTCATTTCTTCAGTAATCGCAATTCACTGGCACTGTAATGCTGTCCATTGGGCTGGGCGGCGATTTCCCGTCACCGCCTATGTAGCTCGTCATTCCGCCCTGTGCCGTCCAGTGTACGTCCGCAATCCTGGGCCAGTGGCAGCAGGCGCGTCACGCCGGTGCGGCTTTGGCGCCTCGGACGAGACGGCCCGGGAGTGCGCCGGTCGGCTCCCCATCCTTATACGTCACCTTGCCTGATACGATGGTGGCGACATAGCCGTCTGCCCTTTGGCTCAAGCGGCGGCCACCCGCCGGCAGGTCATAGATGGGGACGGGGGCGTGAAGGTGAAGCCGGTCCAAATCGATCACATTGAGATCGGCCTTGTAGCCTTCCTTGATCAGTCCGCGATCGCACAAGCCGACCGCTTTCGCGGGATCGAGCGCGAGCTTGCGGATCGCGACCGGCAGATCGACCTTGCGATCCTCCTCGGCATCGCGCGACCAATATGTCAGAAAATAAGTGGTATAGGCCGCGTCGCAGATCGAGGAATAATGCGCTCCGCCGTCGCCGAGCGCGACCACCGTGTGATCGTTCGGAACCAAATTGCGGCCCGAGCTCTGGAACCGGTATCCCGCAGTGTTGCCGAGCGGCCGATAAAGGATTTCACGCCCCTCGCGCTCCAGCAACACATCGTAGATGACCTCCATCACACCGCGCCCGCTGGCCCGCGCGATCGCACCCATGCTCGTTTCCGGATCCGGATGATAGTTTGGCGGATCGCCCAGCCGGAACAGCATTTCGGTTTCGCTGATCAGGAACAGGAAGAACGGATTTGGATCCGCCGGCTCTTCGGCCAGCAATTTGCGGCGCAACTCCGGATCGCGCATCGCGGCGACCTTCTCCGCCAGCGGAAGATTGGCAAGCGGGCGGAAGCTCGGATGCAGAGCGAAGGGATGGAAGGACAGTTCGAGCCCAAGCATCGACGCGGTCGGCCGGCCGATCACCTGGCCGCGAATTTCCAATCCCTCCGCATTGGCGCGGTCCAACCCCTTCAACGTCTCACGCCAGGCATCGCCTTCATCGGGACTTTGCATGAAGGTGAAGGATACCGGCCGTCCCGAGGTGCGGGCCAGCTCCTCGATGAGGGCGAACCGCTTCTTCACCGGCACGTCGTGGTTCGGCAGCAGCTGAAACACGCCCGCTCCCGCATCGCGCAGGCCAGCGGCAAGCGCCAGGATTTCCTCGTCCTCGGTCGGCACCGAGGGCGCAAGCCGGCCGTCCTTGAACCGGTGCGCATAGTTGCGCGATGTGCTGACGCCGAGCGCGCCGGCCCTCACCGCTTCCGCCGTAAGGCGACGCATCTCCGCGAGGTCGGCATCGGTCGGCGGCTCGAGGTTCGCCCCGCGCTCGCCCATAACATAGACGCGCAGCGGCGAATGGGGCAGTTGGGCCGCGAAATCGATATCGCTCTCCCGCTGTTCGAGTGCGTCGAGATAATCGGGAAAGGTTTCCCAGTTCCACGGCACCCCAGCTGTCATCACGACATCGGGGATATCCTCGACCCCTTCCATGAGCTTTACGACCAGCTCGTGGTCGGTGGGGCGGACGGGCGCGAAGCCGACGCCGCAATTTCCCATCACCACCGTCGTGACGCCGTGCCCCGACGAGGGTGCCAGGCGGTTCTCCCAGGTGATCTGCCCGTCATAATGGGTGTGAATATCCACGAAACCCGGCGTGACGATGCAGCCCCGCGCGTCGATTTCCTCCTTGCCCGTCCCGGATACCTCACCCACCGAGACGATCCGCCCATCCCGCACCGCCACGTCTGCAATGTAGGGCTCGCCGCCAGTGCCGTCGAATATCTCGCCACCCCGCAGCACAACGTCAAATTCGGTCATCGTCGCTCTCCAGACTTTCTACCCGCCTTTTCGAGCATTCCGGGGGACATATCCAATTAAAGCGGTTTACTCCCTGGCAAAACGAACCAGGTTCAGATGATAATCGCACATTCCGCTGCCACACGGATCGTTTCTCCAGTCGTGTATGAAGCGGCACCTGAGCACAGGAAAGCGGTAGGTGTCGCCATTTCCTCTTCTGACAGCCCCGCGCTTATGTACGCTGTTGGCTGCGTGAGGCGCCGCAAGGGGACAGCCGAATTTAGCGGATCGCGGCGCGCTGAGAAAGTCCCTCCGAACGGTAGGTTTTTTGCACTGCCGTTCTCGATTAGCGAGTGACCGGCGCTTCATTGCTGCTTGCTGAGCGCCGCAGTTACCTATTGGTTCGAGTTCGGTCCAAGTAACGACGATCAAAGACATAAAGAGGGAGGTTGCCGTGAAAATAAGAGTTAAGCTCGGGTTGTCGACGTGCGCCGTCGCGCTGGTGTGCAGCGGCGTGGCATCGGCTCAGGACGTACAGGCAACGCCAGGCGCCGCCGGCGGACCGCCGGCTGCGGCCGGCGCTGGGAACGCGGAGATGGCGGCTTATTCCGGTGACATTGTCGTCACTGCGCGCAGGCGAGCCGAGGACATCAGCAAGGTACCGGTCGCGGTGACCGCCTTCTCCGCGGAGCAGATCGAAAGCAAGAATATTCAGAACGTCGCGGATCTGACGAAGCTCACGCCCGGCCTCAACATCACTGGCGGCGGCTCGCGGACGAATGTTTTTGCTACCATTCGCGGTCAGTCACGTGGTGTCACGGGAAATGTGTCCCCAGGTGTCCTCACCTATTTCAACGAGGTGCCGCTGCCGACCTACGGATCGCTGATCCCGACCTATGACATGGCCAACATTCAGGTGCTCAAAGGCCCGCAGGGAACCCTGTTTGGCCGCAACTCGATCGGTGGCGCGATCCTGACCTATTCAAAAAGCCCAACCCATGACTTCGGGGGCTACGTCGAGGGCGAGATCGGCGAATATAATCGCCGACGCATCGAGGGCGCCGTCAACGTCCCGATCGTCCGGGATAAGATCGCGCTGCGCCTCGCCGGCGAGATTGATCATGGCGCGGACTATTCCAAGACCTACCAGTATTCCACCTACACGATTGATCCGGCGACGGGGGTCGCCACGCCTCCGGTTCTGGTTCCGTCCAAGCATAACCTCGATGAGTTCAAGACGACATCGTTCCGTGCATCGCTGCTGATCGAGCCGTGGGACGGCATCAGGAACGTAACGGTTTATGACTATGCCAAGGTGCGTGGCTCGGCCGGCGCCTCCTTCGGCTCCTTCTTCCCTAACGGCGTGCCGGGCATCTCACCGAATCCTGCCATCTATCTTCGTTCGCCCGCGTTTCTCACCGCTGCACTGGGCCCGGTCCTCGGCGGCAACATCGTGCGCCTAACGCAGTGCGGCACAAGCAGTGTGTGCGACTTCCGCCTGTTCCAGCAGATGGCGGATAGTGATGGCCGGAGGGTGAATTATGCGAACTTCAACCCGTGGGACTCGGTGACCAAGATCTGGGGCGTCTCTAATACGACCACCATCGAGTTGAGTGATGCAGCCACGCTCAAGAACATATTTGGTTATCGCACCAACGATAGTCTCACCGTTGGCGACAATGATGGCTCAGCGCTCGACGTTCTTGATACCCGAAATGTCATCCAAACGAAGGTCATCACCGAGGAACTCCAAGTCTCTGGCTCAATCTTCGGCGACAAGTTAAAATATACGGTTGGAGGCTTCTATTTCAAGCAGTCTCCGGATGGACCGGGTGGAACGCAGGCTCTTGAAGTGAATGCATTCTTTGGACTTTCGCATACTATCGGCTATTCATACTTCACCGACACAAGCAAGGCGCTCTACGGCCAAGTTGATTATTCACTCGACTGGCTGGCACAGGGGCTGAGCCTGACCGCGGGTTATCGCCAGACATGGGACACGAGCGGCGGCTGCGTCGCCCAGGAAGTTTTCTCGTCTACCACGACCGGGCTGGTGCAGGATACGGCGGCCAATCCGCTTCCGGGTGAGAGAGCGTGCAGATCCGGCGATCTGGGATCGACCGTAGCGACGAGGACGACGACGGCGATCCTGCCGCCGGCGCATTTCAAGAAGGGCACCTACAATCTCGGGCTGAATTGGCAGATCACGCCCGACGCCCTGATTTATGCCGCAACACGGCGAGGTTATCGCGCGGGCAGCTATAATTCGCCACTTTACGATGCGTTTCTAGCAAGCGTTCAGACCTTTAAGCCGGAAACGCTCGATGACGTCGAGATCGGCACCAAGCTGCGCTGGCGCGGCGCGGGCATGAATGGCAGCCTCGACATCGCGTTGTTCCGAGGCCGTGACAAAGACGTGCAGATCCCATTCCAGACCTCCCAGCTGGTTGGCGCGACGATCGGCTGCGTGCCCGAGGCCGCCAACACTGCAGGGTCGACGGCCCCGCTATGCACCACCGCGTCCGGTCAACCCGGCCGGCGCGTAGGGGTCCCGGCCGCGACGACCTATGTCAATGCAGGCAAGTCGGTGATCCAGGGTTTTGAAGCCGCCGCCACATTGTCGCCGACCCAAGGACTCGTCCTCAGTGGAGGGTTGTCCTATGTCGATTTCAAGGCGAAGAGCATCACCAACGATCCCAATTTGCAAGCTGTCTTCGTGGCGAATGGCAGAAGCTCGCCTAACTTCGTTCTGCGCCAGCAGCCGAAATGGACAGCAAATGCAGGAGTATTCTATGAATATCCGCGAGATATTCTTGGCGGTCGACTCGTCTTCAATACGGATCTCCGATATACATCAAAATATCTTGAGGGGGATTTCTATATTGCCGGCAAGACCACGGTGGACGCCAATATCGGCATCAATGGGTTGGGCGGCTTGCGGTTGGATGCGACCATCCTCGCAACGAACCTCTTCAACGAGAAGTTCGATTATGGCTCCTTCGGCTCGTCGGCTGCGAACGGCTATTTCTCGTCCTTGCACGGAGCGCCGCGCATCGTGTCCCTCCAGCTGCGTTACCGTTTCGGCCAATAGCCGATGACGTTGCGACCATCCGGCGGCAAAACACTGCCGCCGGATGAGCTAATCACGAAACCGGACCAATCATCGCACGCAGTCCGCCTGTGCATTAGTGCCACCGAGCCATGACCGTGGTACGGTGGAGTCTGGCTACGGCTCGTATCCTGTTTGGTGGTCGACGCCCGTCGGACCCGGGTCGAACAGCGGAGACTAGCGTCTGCGAACAAACGCGGTGACCGCGTCGGCGACGATTCGACGGAAATCCGTGCTCGGGTCGAACTCGGCCACCTTGAGATGCAGTGGCTCGACCAATCCAATCACCGTACCGTAACCAAGCGCGGTGATTAGCAAATGGAAGAACAATCCCTCCGCTGACACGCCTTCGCGGATCAGACCCATTTCCCTGCCCTTTGCAAGGGCGCGCCGCAGGACTTCGAAATGCCGTTCGCGCACGGTTTCAAGGGTCCGGATGCGCATGATCTGCCGGCCGAGGTGGACGACTTGGTCAATCAGCAGCCGACCGATCTCGGGATGTGCCAAGTAGAAATCGGCGAAGCGGTACGCGAAATTGTCGATGGTTTCGAGGGGGTCGGCAGCCTCCATTCCTTCCGGATCGAATTTCCGAAAGAAGTTCTGAGCCATATGTATCATGGTTTCATAGTAAAGGTTCTCCTTTTTGCTGAAATAATGATAGACGAGCTTCATGCTCACTCCGGCCGCGTCGGCTATCTGCTGTACGTTGGCGGCCTCAAATCCCTTGCTAGCGAATTCAGTCTGTGCCGCTGTGAGGATCCGCCGAATCGCGGCGACCTTACCTATCTCTTCGCTGCTCTCGTCCATTCCTCGCCCTTGTTCTGCCTTGATCGTACCATGCCCTAAGCGATACCGAGGATCGCCGGGTCATGCCAGTCTTGTAAGCCCCTTACGATCATCGACATGAAATGTTGCACGATGCGCCATGAGTAAATTCATTAGCCGGGCTTGAGGCCTCGCGCCGCCCACGACGCCATCCTCTTTGCGGCAGGCGTGGCCGAGATGCGCAAACTGTCGCTCGGTAGGTGGATTAGCGCCAGCCCAAGTGCACATCGGTCGAACAATAGACGGAGGATCGTGACGTGATCGCAGACTTCACACAGCAAACCGCAGTCATCACCGGCGCCGGCAGCGGGATTGGCCGCGCGACCGCGCTTGCCTTCGCGCGCGAGGGCGCGGCGGTGGTCGTGTCGGATATCAACCCTGAACGTGCTGAGCGGGTGGCTCAGGAGATCACCGATCTTGGCCAGCGTGCGATCGCGGTCCGCTGCGATGTCGCTGCGCCAGGCGAGCTTCAGGCATTGCGGCAGGCAGCACTCGATGCATTCGGCCGCATAACCATTCTCATGAACAATGCTGGTATCGTCTTCTCGGGTCCGTTCCTTGAGGTCGATATGCAGAAATGGCGGCGGTCGCTCGAAATCAACCTGTTTGCCGTAATCGAAGGAACCCAGCTCATGCTGCCGGACATATTGTCGGCGGGCACGGGACATATCATCAACGTGGCGTCGACGGCAGCACTTTATCCCTATAATGTCGACCGCATGTCGTATAATTCGGCGCGCGCCGCCGTTGTCAGCTTCAGCGAGGCACTGGCGATGGAGCTCTGGGATAAGGGCATCGGCGTCACCATACTCTGCCCCGGACCCACGCGGACGAACATGATGGAGAATGTTCATTTCATCGGCGAGCCTAAACTCGGCGAGCCTGGTCTGCCAGTAATGGAGCCGGAGGCTCTAGCAGAGAAGCTAGTCCGCGCGCTGCGCGCCGGAACCTTCTTTTTGCCTGGCCATGAGGAAGTTCGTGAAATCTTTGCTCAACGCGGCGCCAATCCCGATGCCTTCCTGAGCGGGGCCGCGGAGCGATTGTCAGCAAAGCCGAAAGCTTAGCAGCAGTGAGCCGCGCGCCGCGCGCGAAAATGCCGGCTTCAGCCCATGGTTTGTCAACCGTGGGCACTTGCACCGAAGGAAATTTCGTGTGCGAGTAGATTGTAACGCCTCTTGCGGGGGGCCACCGCTTCGCTCAGACTCCGAATATCCGTAGGTTTGACGGGGGTGCCGATTAATTGTTTCGTCGGCACTTTCCTGAGCCTTGCATTCGGTGGACAGCAGATCGGCGAAGGCTGGAGCCCACCACTTTCAGGGGTGCCCCAGGCCCGAAGCTAAGCCCGGACCTGGGCCACAGAACCCCAAGCACTTCACAAAGACGAACCGCCGCAGCGCCTTAAAAACTGGAGGATTAGTTCCCGAAACGATAGCGTACGCTTATGCCCCAGGTTCGCGGCGCTGCGTAAATGTACGACTTGACGGTCGTGCCAGCCGAAGACGAACTCGCGGCCAATCTGTAGGTTTTGTCAAAGACATTCCGCACGAAGAAAGCCGCATCCAAATGACCGTCCTGCAGCCCCTCGAGCGCAATCCGAGCATTCGTCACGTTGTAGCTCGGCACAACTAGCTCGTTCTGTTGGAAGCTGGTTTGATAGTGGAAATCGCCGCTCAGGACCAGATCCGCCCCGCCGACCATATCCCCCGCACGGTATTCGGCATTCATGTTCGCCTGCCATTTGGGGGAGTTGACCAGTGGGGGGGGTACTAACAGTGATGCTCGAGCGAGCGGGTTTGCGTTGGCTAGCCAGTAAGCCTGGACAGAGGCTGGGATTGAGAGCTTGTCTACCTTGTAATGGATATATGCTGCATTTCCTCCAAGAGTGAGGCCAGATAGAGGCTTGACGTTGAGATTGGCCTCGAATCCCTTGATGGAGATATCAGCTTTGTTGAGCAGGATACCGCCGCTCGGAGCTCCGGAGACGCCATTCGTGTTCTGGTAAAACTGGTTTCCTTTGCCTTTGAGCGTGAACGCTGCAACGTCGAACGCGCCAAGAATCGAGCCAAACCGAAACCGCGATTTCGCGCCAATTTCCCAATCGGTCACCACTTCGGGCTTGAACGTTTGCACATCGGCAAGGGCAGCCACAAGGGCGGGTGCGTTAAATCCGCCAGCGCGATAACCTTTGCGGTGAGTAACATAGAGCATAAGCTCGTCGGTCGCCTGCCAATTCGCGCCCAACGTGTACGTACCCTGCGAGGATTTGGCTGAAAAATGGCCAGTCCGTTGATCTATCGCCCCATCACCGATCGATGCGGCAATTGCAGCCGGATCGGTCAGGACGGAATCGTCATTACATGCACCTGGAGTAGGCGTGAAGCCAAGCTGGTCCGATGAAAATGGCCGTCCTCCCAGCGTAATTGAGTGGTTGGAATCATATGTACAACCCTTTTCACGATCCCAGGAGTAGCGATAGCCAGCGGTGACGGTGAGGCCTTTGATGAGGTCGGATAGATCGTAATCGACCTGGCCGAAGAGTGCCTTGCTTTTTTCGGTGAGATAATTTCCAAATACCGACGATGCCACTCCACCCAATACCGTAATGGTATTACGTTGGAAGCCATCGCTGCCGTTAGGCTGTGACTTAAGATAAAGTCCGCCCAGAATGAATTTAAGCCTATTTTCGAATAGCTGCCCGGACAACTGCAATTCGTTTGATATTTGGCGAAGGTCGGAGCCGCTAGTTACGTCAACAATAGGCATCGGTGTGCCGTCAATATCAACATAAGTTTCCTGCTTAACCTTTCGGTATCCGAAAATATTCTTTAGCGTGAGGTGTTCCGCCAAATCAATTGTTGTTGTGTTTGATATACCACGCGACCGGACATTTGTGCCATTTGGTACGTCCGTTGCGATATGACGAGGGCCGCGCGCCTGTTGCGCGGCGACGGCCGCATCGATGTCGCAGCTCGGTTTGCTGTCGCCACAATTAAGAATTGCGCCTAGCCCCAGAGGAAGGCTTGTAAGGAAGGTCTGAACAGCCCGTCCTCCAGGGAAAAGACCTTCGAATACGGACGCGTTGTCTGCTTCAAGCCGTTCGTAATCAACCACTGTCAGATTTCGAATATTATCCGTCGGCTTGACTAGAAGCGATACACGGACGGCGGTGTCCTGCATTGCGTCAGCATTACCTGTCCTGAGAAATCTGCCGGGCACTGGCGTGTAGACCCCCGGAGTTCCGGTCGGTACGAAGTTGGCGCTGGAATAGAAATCGCTCTTGGTGTAACCGTTGGATTTATTGGACAGACCGGCTATCCTTATTGCGACTTTGTCGCCCAGGACCGGAATATTTACTGCGCCTTCCGCCCTAATGCTTTCGAAGCGACCATATTCAAAAGAGCCATAACCTTCGAACTTGTCAGTCGGTTGCTGCGAATAGGTAAGAACAGCGCCACCAACCGCATTTCGGCCGAATAGAGTTCCCTGCGGTCCCTTGAGCACCTGGATGTTGGAAACGTCGAAAGTTGGCAGGATTGCGCCGGTATTCGGAAGCGGAACCTCGTTGAAATAGGTAATGACGCCGGGCGTTCCCGGACCCGACAAGGCGCGCGAATAGCCGCGGATGCTGATAATCGGGTTGATGATGCTCGACGACGCAACGAAATTGAGGCCCGGCGTGATCTTGGTCAGATCGCGGGTATTTTGAATACCCTTTGCCACCAGCTGCTCCGACGAAAAAGCAGTGACCGCGACCGGAACACGGCTGATATCTTCAGCCCGCCGCCTGGCGGTCACGATGATGGTGTCGTTCGAAGCTTCAGCCTCCGCTGTCTGCGCTGCGGCCGGCGCGGTTCCAGCTTGCGCCCATGCGCTGCAAGGCATCGCCGCGATCACCGTGGCAACGGAGATATTAAATAAGACAAGCGATTTCATGGCGCCCCTCCTCAATTTGCCTGATTTGTTCTGAGATCATTCTAATTTGGAGAGTTGCGGCGATCAATTGCGTACCTTTTACCTAAGGTAAATGAGAAGGAAATTCGGTAGATCATCAGTGACCTGTCGTAGGGCAGGTGCTGGCTTTAAGGGTCCGCCGGATTGTGAGTTCATATGGGGAAGCCCTCTACTAGAGGGCTCGGGCCGAAACAGGAGATGGAATGAAGCTCGCGAACAAGGTATCGATCATCACTGGGGCGGGTAGCGGGATGGGCGCTGAGGAAGCGAAGATGTTCGCCGCGGAAGGCGCCAAGGTGGTGATCACGGACATTGTGGCGGACGCCTGTCGCGGGGTCGCCGACGAGATCGGCGCGAACGCGATTGCGATCACGCACGACGTGGCTGATGAAGCCGGCTGGCATAAGGTGGTCGAAACGGCGGTAAAAAAATGGGGTAAAGTCGATATCCTCGTCAACAATGCCGGGATGACCAAGTCCGATACGTTCGACAACACCGATGCGGCGTTCATGCGGCGGATGCTCGACGTCAACATCGTAGGTTCGTTCCTTGGTATGAAGGCGGTACGTGGGCCAATGAAGGCGAACGGCGGCGGTGTTATTATCAACATCGCCTCTGGCCTCGCCTTCACCAGTTTGCCCGGCTATTTCGCTTATGGCATCTCGAAATGGGGGGTGCGCGGCATGACTCGGTTGGGCGCCAAGGAGCTTGCGCCCGACAATATCCGCGTCGTGACCGTCGTGCCCGGCGCGATCGAAACGCCCTCGCTTGTTCCGTATGTCCGTGAGAATGCGAAAGCCCTAATCCCCTTGGGTCGTCCCGGCGGCGCAGACGAGTTCGCCCGCGTTGTCACCTTCGTCGCGTCCGACGAGGCGAGCTATCTTGCGGGTGCTGAGATCATGGTTGACGGGGCGATGATCTGCTGACCGCGAGCGCGGATGCAATCAAGAAAAGAGGAGGATAATGAGCGAAGCCAGCCAGGCAGTGCCCACCGTGCCGATGCCGACGTCCGTGGACGAGATCACGCCCGAACTGCTCAACCCGATCATCCGTCCATGGCACCCGGACGTGAGGATTGAAGCGGTGCGGGTCATTGAGCGCAAAGGTTATGGAGACGGCATGGTGTCGACTGCCGCGCGCGTGGTCATGGAGGTTCGCTATGCGGCGGGAAGCCCTGCAGGGCTTCCCGAGCGGCTGGTGCTGAAGCTCGCACATAACCACCTGCGTGCTGGACCGCTCTATTCCAATGAGGTGAACTTCTACAACCGACTCTCCCCAGCGCTTCGCATGGTCGAGAGCCCATTCAGTCTCGGGGGCGCCTACGATCCTTCAACCGAGCAGTTCGGCCTGCTGCTTGGAGACCTCACGCTTCGTGACGCCAAATTCCCGAACGCGACGACCCCGGTAACCGTCGAGCAGGTACGTGCGCTGCTTGACAATCTCGCCCTTGTTCATGCCCGCTTCTGGGGGGACCCGCGGCTGACGACTGAGTTCAACTTCGTTCAGACGCATGTCGACGGCGAACTTGCTAGCTTCATGCGCGAATATGTGCCGGATGTGATTCAGAGCGAGATCGAAAACGAGAATTTCAAGCGTGAGATGGTCGAGCGGCTGCGCACCAGCGGCGATGAGTTGCGCCGCGGCACCGAGGCGCTGCATCGCCATCAGCAAACGCTACCCTTCACGCTGCTGCATGGTGACACCCACATCGGCAATACCTATCTAATGCCAGGAAACAAAGGCGGTCTGTTGGATTGGCAGCTGATGGTGCGCGGACACCATATGCATGATGTCAATTACTTGATCACGACTGCGCTCTCGATCGGCACCCGGCGAGCCCACGAGCGCGAGCTTCTGGCCTACTACCTCGACCGGTTGAAGGCCGCGGGTGTGGCAGAGCCGCCGAGTTTCGAAGAGAGCTGGACCGAATATCGCCGCACGCTCGTGTGGGGAGTCTATATTGGCTGGCTCACGACCAACGTGGCAAATTACGGCTGGGAAATCTGCGTGCTCAACCATCTGCGGCTGACGACTGCCTTCGAAGATCACGACACCGCGAAGCTGGTGGCGGAGATCCTTTGATGCCCTCATGGCCAGCCTGAAAACGCCAAGGAGTTAAATCAATGCGTGCTGCCGTATTCCGCATGTCCAACCGCCAGTTGGCGATTGAGAGCGTTGCCGATCCCACGCCAGGGGAGGGGCAGGTGGTCGTTAAGGTCGGCCGCTGCGGCATTTGTGGAAGCGACCTGCATATGGCCGAGGGGCACGGTTTCTCATTCGAGGACGGCGCGGTCCCGGGTCATGAGGTGGCTGGTGAAGTGGTGGCGATCGGCCGCGGCGTCGATCGCGTCAAAGTAGGTGACCGGGCCGCCGTACTTCCCTTCCTGACCTGCGGCACATGCGATGCCTGCCGGGCGGGTGACGGTCCAGGCTGTACCCGGATGCGCATGTTTGGCACGTTCGGCCTAGGAGGCGGCTATGCCGAATACGCCCTTACCAATGAGCGCTGGTGCGTGAGGCTGCCCAATTCGTTGAGCATGGAGGATGGCGCGCTGGTCGAGCCGCTCGCAGTGTCGTTGCGCGCGAGCCTCGCTTCGGGAATCAAGACGGGCGATCGTGTGTTGGTGATGGGTGCTGGCGCCATTGGGCTCGCCGCGGCTTATTGGGCGCGGCAGGCGGGCGCCGGGCGCGTCGTGGTCTCCGCCACATCGACCCGACGAGAGGAGATGGCGCGCGCGATCGGGGCCGACGGCTTCATCGTTCCGGAGCCTGATCGCACGCTAGCGGAGCAAACGGTCGAGGCGCTCGGTGGCCCTGCCGATATCGTTTTCGAATGCGCTGGTGTGCCGGGGTCGCTTGACCAGGCCGTTTCCGCGGTGCGCCGATTCGGCATGGTAGCTGCGCCCGGCTTCTGCTGGGTGCCCGACAGCTTCACGGCAGCGGGAGCGTTGGTGAAGGACGCCACCATCCGCTTCACCAACATGTACAACACGCGCGAATTCGAAATTGCCATTGGCGCGCTCGACAGAGGTCATTTAGAACCCCGCGCGATGATCACGGACGTCGTTTCTCTCGACGAAGCGCCCGCCGCGTTTGAAGTGCTGCGTGGCAAGAACACCCAATGCAAGACTATGATCAGGCCTTGTTAGAAGCGGAGTTACTCCATCATGCTGACCTTCCCCGGCCTTCGGCACCATCAGATTGCCTACGTCACCAACGACATGGAGGAAGCGCTGCGCCGGCTTGACAAAGGTTTTGGCCTCGAGCGCTTTTTTCGAGTCAATACCCGGGCACAACCGGCCTATCCCGGCCAGGCTGCGCTCGAGATCGCGCTGGTGCGCACCGCCGGCACCGAATTCGAGGTGATACAGCCGCTCGGGTTCAACGATGCCTTGTGGGCCGATCCGTTGCCGAAGGATGGTTCATTCGCGCTGCTGTTCCACCACATCGGCGTCACCGTACACGGCACGATGGCCGATTATGAGCGCTACCGCGCGGAGCTGGATACCAAGGCGCATCCGATCGCGGTCGAAGGCGCGGTTGGGGACGACCTGCGCTTTATCTACACCGACGAGCGCGCGACGCTTGGCCATTATGTCGAGCATTGCTGGTTTTCGCCCAACTTGGTGGAAATAATGACCAGCGCGGTTCCGGTGCTGCCCGCCCGCACTGTCTGAGTCCGCCCGCGGCGCGCCCTTGCGATTTTGCCGCACTCTCCTCTGCGCGGGAGCCGGACCCGGGTCATGCCCGAACGATCGTCTCATGGATCAGGATCGGCCGGTGGCATGGAGAGAACGCGGTAAAATCGTGCATGATTACACAAGACATGCACAAAATGCTTGCGCGCCCCGTCGATTCTCGGCATAAAGCTCCCTAAGACACCTGTGGAAAAGGAGAGGCAGCGTGAAGTTATCCTATCTGTGTATGACTGCCTATGATGGCCCGGCGCCCGGCTTCGAGATCTGGCCGGCTTCACCCGAATATTGTGATGCATCGGTTGCTGCCCAGTCGATGGGCCGCTTCCTTCAGATGGCCGAGCGCGCCGAAGAGCTCGGCTTCGATTGGGTCAGCGTCTCCGAGCATCATTATGCGCCCTATATGATGACGCCAAATCCGTTGATCATGGCGTCCGCCATCATCCAGCGCACGAAGAAGGTGCGCATCGGCCTGCTCGGTCCGCTCGTGCCGCTGGTCAATCCCGTTCGCCTCGCCGAAGAAATCGCCATGCTCGACGCGCTGTCGGACGGCCGCCTCGAAGTGCTCTTCCTGCGCGGCACGCCGAATGAGCACAACACTTACAACACGCCGGCCGAGAAGACGCGTAGCATGACGCAGGAGGGCATCGACCTTATCCTGAAGGCATGGCACGAGAAGCAGCCCTTCTCGTGGGAAGGCGAGAATTATAACTTTCCCACGATTGCAGTCTGGCCGACGATCACGCAGAAGCCCAATCCGCCGGTTTACGGTTCGGGCAACAGCGAAGAGTCGGTCGTCTTCGCCGCCAAGCGCCGCATGGGCATCGGCTTCTCGTTCGCGCCGCCCGAGGTGGTGAAGAAGTGGGTCGCCCTGTATCGCAACGAGTGCGCCAAGGAAGGCTGGGAGCCGACCCCCGAGCATGTGATCTATCGCGGCATCACCTATGTCGCGCCGACCGACGAGCAGGCCGAAGCCGATATGACCGCGCATTTCGGCAAGAAGGCGGAAGAAGCCGCGTTGCTGCAGTCCGCGACGATGGGTGGCCCGCCGGCGCTTAACCTGGTGCTCAAGCCCTATTTCGTAGGCGGACCGGAAACGGTGATCGAGCGTTTCCGCGTGCTCCACGAGGCCGGTGTCGGCGTCGTCGACATGCCTTTCACGATTGGCAATCCGACGCAGCAACTCGCCGCGCTCGAGTTGTTCGCGGAAAAAGTATTGCCGGTGGTCGGCGCATGGGATTCGACGCGCTTCGCCGAGCCGCTTCAAGCCGCAGCGGAATAATTGAGTTGGCCGTGCCGCGGTGTAGCTGCGGCACGGCACTCTACTTGTGCTTGCGGGAATTCGTCCTGCGAATCAGATTGTTATACTGAACTGCTCAATGTGGCGCGCCCGCGGTGTCCCGACATTCCATTGCGGGTCACCGTCCGCCCCAGCTGGCCGTAAGTTGGGCGCGCGCTCCGCGACCTTGCGGATCAGTATCGGCACTATGTTGCGGGTGATGGCATTGCCGATGCAGGTGTGCATGCCCTGGCCAAAGGCGATGTGATCCTTCGCGTTAGCGCGGTCGACATCGAACCGATACGGGTCCGGGAAGACTTCCGGATCGTGACAGGCCGCTGCGATCATAACGTAAATCGGCATGCCTTTGGGAATGATCTTTTCACCGATCTGCGCATCGGCCGCAGCGAAGCGCAGGACGAGCGACACCGGGGGATCGAGTCGCAGGCTCTCCTCGAGATGGTTTGCGGCGAGCGTGGGCTCCTCAACTATGCGCTTTGCTAGCCCCGGGGAGCGTGCGAGGTTCATCAGGCAAATGCCGATCGCGCCTGCAACAGTGCTCACGCCGCCGGTCAGAAGGACGATCATCATCGCCATCATCTCGTCGTCGCTGATCGAGCCATCTTCCGCGCTGTTGGCGATCAGGCCGATCAGGTTGTTGCACTCGCCGCGACGAGCGAGCTGCTGCTGCTCGCGGCAATATTCCTTGCCTGCCTCCCACGCATCGAGATACGCCTTTGGCTTGGGATCGCCCAACTCTAGCTTGTCGAGAAGCGGCAGGGTGTTCACATAATCCAAAAAGATGTGATGGTCCTTGTCCTCGATCGCCATGAAACGACGCAGCAGCGTGTCGATCGAGATCAGCTTGGCGAAGTCGTTCATCACTTCCATGCCGCCGTTCGCCACTGCCTTATCCAGCAACTTGTCGGCGAGCGTAGACGCCTCCGCGATCAGCATCTCGGTGCGTTTGGGGGTGAAGGCGGGGTTTACCACCTTGCGTCGGCGCGTGTGATCTGGCGGATCCGAATAATTCATCACCGGCAGGCTGTTAAAAAAGTCGATCCGCTGCATGCCCGGCAGACCCTTCGGCTTCAGACTAGAAAAGGTCTTGAAATCGCGAAGCACGGCTGTGCACTGCTTGTATGTAGCCACGATGGCCGAGGGTACACCCTCCATCATGACGAAGCCCGGGGAAGTCTCGAACATCATCGCGTGGAACCGCCTGGGGTCCTCGCGGAACGCGCGGCCAAACGGATCGAAGTCCATCATCTCTAGATCTTGTATATTTGCGTCGGGCGCAGTGCTCATCGTCACTCTCCTAAGCGTGAGCCATTCATATGTGATTATGACGCGCGTCCGGCTGGCGAGGCCAGTGCAAAAAACCGGGATTTCTCATTTTAATCTTGCTCGCAGCTGGCTCTGATCGCATTGGATCTGTGGGAAAAAGACAGGGCTTGCAGAAGGAGAGTTGATCATGACGGCGCGGCCACTTACCGGTACCAGCTCGCGTCCCGATCTGCCACTGGCGGTGGTGGTCGGTGCAGGCGGCATGGCCACGGCTGCGGCGCGGCGCCTGGGCCAGCGTTACCGCCTACTGGTGACGGATATCGACGAGGCTAAGCTCGCAGCGGTGGTCGCTTCCTTCAAGCAGGACGGTTTCGACATCCAGAGCTTCGTCTGCGACTTGACCAAGGCCGCTTCCGTGGCGGCCTTGGCGAAAGCTGCAGAAGCGCAGGGACCGCTCCGCGTGCTCGCCCACGTCACCGGCCTCTCTCCCAGCATGGGCGACTGGCGAGCGATCATGACGGTGAACTTGCTCGGCGCGCGCCACGTAGCCGATGCGATGTTGCCGCTCAGCGGGCAGAGCACGGCGGCGATCTTCGTCTCGTCGCTGGCGGCTCATCTTGCGCCCCCCGCGGCCGACGTCGTTGCGCTGCTGGACAACCCGATGACCCCCGACTTCCTCGACAGGCTCGAACAGGCGGAGGGCGGCGTGATCACCACCCAGCGCTCCTACCAACTTTCAAAATACGCATTGAACCGTCTGTGCCGGCAGCGTGCCGCGGATTGGGGAACGCGCGGAGCACGCATCGTCTCGCTCTCGCCGGGGCTAATCGCGACGCCTATGGGAGCGCTCGAATTCGAACGACAGCCAATGAAGTACGACTTGCTGGCGAAGACGCCGATCCAACGCGAGGGGACCATGCTGGAAATCGCCGACGCAATCGAATTTCTGGCATCCGAGCAAGCATCGTTTATCTCGGGTACGGATCTGCGGGTAGACGGCGGCATAGCTGCCGCACTCGAATTCGCGTCCTGACCCAGCCAGTTGTTGCGAATAGGACCGGCATTGCGCAGGGGAGGGGCAAAGTTTCGGATGAGGTGCTCCTTGTCACCGGCGCTGGCGGCAGATGGCGGGTCCAAGGCTGCCTTTGTCTTAGCGCAAGGCCGCGACTCGATCAGACTTTTGATTAGAAGGTGCTTCCAATTGCGTCGAACGGCGCTTCGACGCGATGCGGGGCGCTGCTATGCAAGGCCCTATGGGAGAGGTTGACGACAGAGAGGCCCGCAAGATCGGGCGCCGAATGGCCATAATCGCTTTTATGGCGCAGAATGCGGCTTCGGGGCTCAGCTTCGGCGTGTTTGGCACGATGCTCGTACCCCTCGAGCAATATTTTCACGTCGATCGCTCGATAAGCGCGCTAGGAATGCCGCTTTTGCTCATGGCGTTGGCGCTCGGGGCGCCGATCATCGGGGGAATCGTGCATCGCATTGGCACGCGGAAGCTGATGGTGGCGGGGGCGGCGCTCGGCGCGCTGGGCTATGGTTCGCTCATGGTCGCGCCCAATATCTATGTCGTGCTTGCGGCATATGCGCTGCTGATCGGGCCCGGCTATGCGCTGCTTGGAGCGATGCTGCCGTCGTCGCTAGTCTCGCATTGGTACGCGGCGGGGCGTGGCCGGGTGCTGGGTCTGATCAATATCCCCGCGCTACTCGCGCTGGTGCCACTTGGTGCGACCCGGTTGCTCGAATGGGGCGGGCTAAAGCTGGTTTACGGCAGCGCGGCTTTGTTCATGGCGATCCTGATCCTGCCGCTGCTGATGATTATCGATAGGCCGGAGGAGCGTGGACTGCGCCCGATCGGCGGCGCCCCCCAGAGCCATGCGGAGGCTCCGGCGCTGCCTGTCGCCTATGCGACGCTCGCAGCTCGGCCTGTCCTTTGGCTGGTCCTGCTCATTGGATGCCTGCTCGGCAGCACCGGCGCCGCGATGTCCACGCACATAGTCGCCTATGGCATTAGCCGGGGTTTCGATCCGCTCGCGGCAGCGGCATTCCTGACCGTCCTGGGCCTTTCGGGCGTGATCGGCGCGCCGCTGTTCGGCTGGCTGGCGGACCGCTTCGGCGGCATCGGCGCGCTGATGATGGATGGTGGGCTCCAGGCTCTGCTCTTTGCTGGGCTCCTCTTCGAGCCGTCCTATGCGGTAGTGCTGGCGATCGCGTGTGGATTCGGGGTCGCTTCGAACGGCATGGTGAGTGCCTTCTACGCGACGCTCTCGGAACGGTTTGGCGCGCAGAATTTCAGTCGTGTCTATGGCCTGTTCGGCATCGCCAATCTGGTGTTCGTCGTTGGCGCGCCGACGATGGCCGGCGTCATCTATACTCGGACGGGCAATTACCAGCTCCCTTTCGCCATCATGCTGGGCAGCTCGTGCCTAGCGATTATGGTGGGATTGCTGGTTCGCGCCAACGACGGCCGCACCCGGGTCTGCAAGTTGGAGGCGGGCGTCTGATGAAGGCAGCAAAGGAGCGGATGGATCGGATCTTCGACTTCGATCTCTACCCTCTTGGTGTCGCTGGCGGAAAGTATCAGTTTAGGCGAGCGTGCACGGCTATTCGAAAATGATCCGCTGCGTGGAAGCAAACGAGAGCATCTCGGCTTGCTTGCTGAACTTCAGCTCGTCGGGGCGTATGATCTCCATATAGCTCGGCAACGCATAAGCGATCGGCACATCAGCCGGCTCGCGCAGGCCCATGTCAGCGCACATCGGGTAGAAATCATATCGTCCGAACAAAGTTGTATCGGCGAGCTCGGGCGCGCTGGAGCCATGCATTTGGGTGTAGCCGGTGATGTAGGCCATGAAATCGTCTACATCACCGAACACCCTGGGATGGACGTCATGCCAATAACGTTGCGCTTCCTCGACGGTAAGACTGTCGACCTGCTGCCCGGCGACGAAGAAACGGACGCCGGTTCCTGGCTTGTCAATCACCGGGCGCACCTTGGCTAGCCAGCGTGAGCAGGCTGCGGTATCGAGCAATCCCGCCGACTGTTCACGTAAGCCAGGATCCGCTTCAAGATTGAGAAGGATGCGGATTGCATCCTCGCGGGAGCGAAACCAAAGTTCGGTAAGGCCATCGTAACGATCGCCAAACATCGCGATGAGATCCGGCAGTGGGGGATCGAGAGGAAGGTTCAGGACGATGCGGTCGGGACGTGCGGCGCCGTTACGGCTCACGATGCGATCGGCCAAGGCTTGCCACCGGGCGACAAAATCTTCGCGCACGACGCTCGGCGCACGCTTCAAATAGGCGGTGACACGCCACATCGGTGATTTCCTCTCTGTGCGGTCTTCACGGCAGCCGCCTCGTCAGCGCCGATAGTCAGATCACCGTTTGTCGCCAGGCCTCTGATCGCAGCGTTTATCACCGCAGCGATGTGCCTGCATGCTGCTTCCTGCTCGCCGAAATTGATCGTGGTGACCGCGCCGGACCGCATCGCGGACTGCTGCGCCCGCGTCGCCACCATATCCTCGAGAAGCGTATCGCGAATGAACGCGATAAAATATTCCAACGCAAGCCTTTCTCGCAGGCTGGCTGGGCGCCGGAAGAAATAGATCGCTTCCCAATCGGTTTGGTCAGGTGTGACCGGCCAGAAGCGATGCAGCCACCATCCGTTCGGGCTGACGTTGAGCAGGAAGTTCGGGAAGATGGTGATCTGGTCCGCTCCCCACAACTCCGCTCCGGCCGGATTGAAGCCGCCGCTGCTGCCGAAGCCAACACGGTTGTCACCATCGGTGCCGGCCGCGTTGAGAAAGGCGGCGCTGCGAAGTGCGAACGCCTGGACGGCCTTGCCGGCCGACGGACGGAAAGCCGGATTGGCGGGGCTCGAATAGGTGCCATGGGCACCGAGCGCCTCCCAGTTCAGGACATGACAGAATGGGTTTTCGGACGTGCTCATCATGCCACTGACTGTGCGGCTGTGGAGGGCACGGATGTGATAATTCTCGCTCTGCGCTTCCATCGCCAGCTTCCAATTGGCATCGAGGCGTTCCCGCATCGTAATTGCCAGAGGGAAATGCTCGAACGGTGCGTCGACGATTCGGGTGGAAAGCGGCTGGAGATAATCCCGGAGCGACTGATCGGGCTTTGGCGAAAGATTGATGAAGATGAATCCTTCCCAGACATCCAGTGCGATCGGAACGAGTCCCATTGCGGCCTTGTCGAGTTCCGGGAAGCTGTCTTGATCGGGTACCGTCTTCAACTGGCCATCGGCGCCATAGCGCCATGCATGATAGGGACAGACGAAGGCGCCCCCGCTGCCCTGCCGTTGCCACACGAGTTTCATCGCCCGGTGCCGGCAGACATTGTGGAAAGCACGGAGCTGCCCCGATTGATCGCGCACGACCAGGATCGATGTGGAGAGCGGCGCTATGTCGCGTACAATCCAATCGCCCGCCGTCGCAACTTCCTCCTCGCGCGCGATGTTGAGCCAGACGTGCCTGAACATTGCAAGCTCGCTGTCCAACCAAGCTTGGGAGGTATAGCTCGATACAGCCACTTGCCCGGTGGCCATGATCTCCTCGTCGATCGGAAACGGTCCACTTCCAATATCGAAGGATCGTGCATGGTCGGCAAGGGCGACGGCTTCCAAATCATCCATGTTTCATCTCGAATCGAAGGGCGACGTCAGAGCCATTGGCTTGATAAACAAGCGCTTCGCCGTACCACTTTGGGGAAGCGATGCACTTAAGCTTCGGCCGGGATATTCGCGATGCCCAGCAAATACTGCCCGTGACTCTCCAGCGAGGTATTGCTGATGCAATAATGTGTAGATGCGACTTGGATATCCCGGAGCGCGCGCTCGAAACGGCTTCCCTGGCGGATCGCCTCACCGCCCGCCCAGCGGATAATGTCGCTTGCGATCAGCAGCGCTTGTTCGGTGACCCAGGTGCCAGCGGCGCGGATCTCGGCCTCCATTGGCGCGGTATCGGCACCCGATGCCGCTACCTCGGCCAGCTGCAGGCCATTGTCGAGCATCAGTGCACGCGCCGCCTTCAGCTTCAGGTCCGCGGTGGCGAGGAATGCCTGGAATGCTTGGCGCCCGCCGATGGTCTGGCGCACCAGATAGCCGCGCTGTTTTTCTCGCGCGAATGTTACGAGATCATCCAGGGACCGCCGCGCCACGCCAAGCGCCACCGCAGGCACAGTATGTCCGATCAGACCGGTAACACCTAGCCGGCTGTTCGGTCCGCCCCGCAACGGCTTGGAGCCGATTGTGAAGGTCAGCACGTCGGGCACAATCGCGCCTTCTATAACGAAATCGGCACTTCCCGTGCCTTGAAGGCCGAGAACATTCCAATTGTCCAGGCTCCGCGCCGCATCGGATGGTACGACGCACATGACCGGAGTCGTGGGCGTCGCTGGATCGGCGGCCATCACCGCGACCCAATCCGATCCGGAAAGGCCGCTGCCATAAGCAAAGCGGCCCTCGACCGCGTAGCCGCCGTTCGCGGCTGCAAGTGTACCGAGCACGCGACCACCACCGCCGCAGATCAGGGGCAGACCTTTCGCGAATAGCACCTCGAGTCCCGCGTCGGGGAGCATCGAAGACACCAGCGCGATGATGTCGGTGTAGATGAAGCAGCACCATGCAGCTGCCGCATGATAATAAGCGATCTTCTCGTAGATCTCGAACTGGAGCGCGTTGTCGCCCTCCGCACCGCCGAGCGCGGCAGGAAGCTTGAGCTTGAGCAAATCCTGATCGCGCAGGAACTCTATGACCGGAGGGGTCAGGCGTCCCTGCTGATCGGCGAGGGGCGCTTCGCGCTCAAGCATTGGCGCGGCTTCATCGATCAGCGTGAGGAGATGCGTACGCCATTCCTCGCGCGATCGAAGCCGCTCCCGAGGCAGCCTGGCGACAGCTTCCATAGCTCACTCCCCTTGTTTATGGTGACGATCGGGCCGTCCAGCCATTTGTTTAGAGAGACAGTTGATGCATTATGTGTCTCATATAGTCAATTGGGGTTATGAGGATTTTCATGCGTGCGAGCGGCCGGGCTTTCATGATCGAGGGGAGTGACGTCGCAGGCCACGGCGCACCGGCTCCGCCCCCACTGGGCAGCAGAGCCGATCGCTCATCGGCGAGCTTGGCCAAGATTCTCGAAGGTGCGTTGCGTGCGGTCGGTACGCGGGGCGTGCACCGCCTGACAATGCGCGACATATGTGAGGCAAGCCATGTCTCGCGCGCCACACTCTACCGCAATTTCTCCACCAAGGAGGAGGTTCTCGCTGCGGTCACCGAATATATCTGCGTCAATTTCGAGGAGGGCGTACATGCGGCTGCAGCAGCGCATGCAGATCCAATGGATCGGTTCCGCGCAGTCATGTTGTTCTTCTCGCAATATGCGCGGGACCGGTCTCCCGAACCGATGCTCGAGATCGAGCCCAACTTTTATCTCTCATTCTTCCGCAGTCACTTTGTGCGGCACAAGGCAGCTGTCAGCACGGCGCTTGACGAGAGCTTCGACTATTTCGAGAGGATACTCGGCACTCCACTCAACCGTCTCGGGGTTTCGGAAGCGCTCATCCGGATGCAGTTGAGCACGCTGATGGTGCCGGCTGAAGACGAGTGGGTGGACCTGTGGAACGGATCGCCCGCCCTGGTCGGACGCCTGCTCGCTCTGATCGGAGGAAAGGCTGGCGGCAGGCGATAAAACGCACACAGAGCGCACAGAGCGCGCACAGAATTCGCCGATCCCTATGCGCCTGCCTGCGGCACGAACGCAAAGCCATCCCCGGCGCGTACGACTCGCCCACAATGGCTGTGGCCAAAATGGGCCGGGATCAACAGCGCGCGCTCCTGTTCGACCCGCGCGGCGAGCATTTGCCGCGTGGCGATAGCGGCGAAGAGGTCGTCGCAGCCACCCATATGCAATTCGGGGCGATGGACTTGGGCCGGATGGTGAAATGCATCGCCGCTGAAACAGGCGCGTTCGCCCTCGCTCGTCAGGAATAGGACAGCGTGGCCAAGAGTATGCCCGGGTGCGGCGAAAATCTCGAGGCCTGGCGAGATGCGGTGCGGCGTGTCGATGAAGGTTGCAAGCCCCGCCTCCACGATGGGAGCCACTGATTCCTCGAAGACATCTTCATTGTAGGGCGCCCGGTCGGACAGCGGTTCGGGTTCATTGCGCCAGCGCGCATATTCGCGTTCGACGAACAGGTATTGTGCATTGGGAAAGGTCGGAATCCAGCGGCCGTTGCTTTGCCGGGTATTCCAACCGCAATGATCGCAGTGGAGATGCGTGCAGAAAACGAAGTCGATCTCTGTTGGATCGATGCCTGTCGCGGAGAACCGTTCGAGCCACGGCGTGGATAGGTTTTCGAATTGCGGAATGCCGGGCCGGCGGCGGCCGTTGCCGTTGCAGGGATCGATCAGAATCCGGAGACCGTCAGCCTCAACGATCCAGCTCTGGAAGACCAATTCGAAGCTGCGCGCAATGGGATTGAAATAATCATGCGGTAGCGCAGAGAGAATATCGTCTATAGGCGGTGCGTCCTTAACTAGCACCGCAATCGGTACCGTGTGCCGCTGCTCTTCCACCCGGCTAATTCTGGCTTTCCCTACCGTAATCGGCATCATCGGCTCCACTCAGGAAATTTAGGACTCCGAAGCCAGCTGCGCCGCAGCGACGACTACTCGATGAACAGCTAGAATGTAGGACCGCTGCATCGCGCCTATCGGTGGACGGGGGACTATACTGCCCGATTCCGACGAGCTGTATCTTTTTGTCCGATCGCCGTGCCGATCCGCGCCCGGAATCCAGGGCGCGGTGGGGCCGCGTCTCGTCATCTTTGGCGGCGCGCCGTCTCAGTCAGGATATGCTGAAGCCGCCGTCCAGCAGAAATGCCTGTCCGGTAATATAACATGCGCTGGGGCCGGCGAGGAACGCCGCCATCCCGGCGATATCGGCCGGTACGCCGACATGGGATAATCGATACCGGCTTGAGTCCAGCGATGGGCCGCCCGGGAAGGGTATTCCGTGCTCTTCGAACTGCATGATCGCTCCGGGATGGGAAATGGCGTGCGGCATGATCGCGTTGACCGTGATTTCGTGCGGCGCGAGGTCATAGGCGATGGCGCGCGTCATGGCGTTTACCGCTCCCTTCGACGCGCAATAGGACGCCGCACCGTCCATGCTGGGATGCAGCGCGGCAAACGACGAGATGTTGATGATGCGGCCGCCTCCGCCTTGCGCCTGCATCAGCGACGCGGCCGCGCGCGCGCAGAGAAATACACCGCGAACGTTTACCGCCTGCATCCTATCCCAGAACGCCATGGTCTGTTGTTCGATCGACATCATTCCGATCATCGCGGCATTGTTCACCAGGATATCGACCGAGCCCAGCAATTTGGCGGCAGCAGCCATTCCTTCGGTAATGGATGATTCGTCGGCAACGTCCATTTGAAGCGAATGGGCTGTGCCGCCATTGGCCCGGATCGCGGTTGCGACCGAAGCCGCGCCCTCCGCATCGCGATCGACGATCACGACGGCTGCACCACAATCGACAAGGGTCTCGGCAATCGCCCGTCCAATGCCGCGGGCCGCACCGGTGACGACCGCTCCCTTCCCGGAAAGGCCGAAGTGCTTTTGGAGTGATTCCATCGTCTTCCGTCCTGTTTTCGATTTGAGATAGGATCGGCAAGGGGCACAATGGTGCCTACCCAGCGCCACCACAAATACTCAACATATCAATCTGATATTGCGACTGACTATGGCGGCTGCGGCGTTACAATGAACCCACGCGCGGAATAATCTCTTCGCCTATCCACCGAAGGTAGTCGCAATATTCGACGAAATCCTTGAGTGGCGGCAAGGGAATTATGGTTTCGGTAACGCCCTTTGCCGCAAGCCAGCCGCACAAATCGATGGTCTTCTGGACGTTCCAGCTGCCCGCGGTGTCGGCAGCGTTCGTTTCGACATGACCTTCACCCACTCGCATCGCTTCAATGGGGAAAAAAAGACCGAGAGGGCGGCCATCATATTCGGGCTGAGACCGGATGAAATCCATGATTTCTGGGAACTTTTCAGGTTGGCTGAAGGCTGGCTGCCATCCGTCGCCCCACTTGGCCACTCGCTTCCAAGGGGCTTCGCTGTCCCCGCCGAACCACAGCGGAATCCTGCCTTTCACAGGTTTTGGTTCGTACCCGACGTCGCGGAAGCTGACGTACTTGCCCTCAAACACCGGATCTTCGTCATACCAGAGCGACAAAATTGCCTGGACGTATTCGTCCATCATCTTCCCGCGTTCGTGAAATGGAACGCCGAGCATTTCGAATTCTTCCTTGAGCCAGCCCACCGCAACGACCGGAATGGCCCGCCCGCCGCTGTACCAGTCCAGCGTGGACCATGCCTTGGCCTGGACGACCGCATGCTGAAGCGGCAATATAGTGATCGAGGAACCGAGATGAATGCGCTCCGTCATCCCCGCAACGGCGGACAGGGCGCCGGTGCCATGATGCCAGAATGCGCCGCTGAGCGCGATGTGATCCTTGGGTATGATGTAGTGCTCACCCAGCACGGCCTTGTGAAAGCCGAGTGTATCCACCAATTGCATGGCGTTGCGCACCTCAACGTGCGTTACCGACTTTTCCCACGGCTGGCAAAGCGCCGGAATTTCCAGCGTCCGCGGTATCGAAAGGTTGATCTTCATCGCGGTTCTATTCCCCTTCCATAGAGTTGATCGGATATGGCGCCAGGCAGGCCAGCACCATAGGGCTGTCGCTGCCATGCTTGTTGCCGGCGAGTTTGAAACTTTGGCTCTTGGTGAAGAAAGGCGCACGGGAACGACGCGCAGCCGCCATTCGCCTGGATCGTCCGACCGTTGATATAGCCAGCATCATCGCTAACTACCCCTGCGTTGCACCGGTCACGATAGCCACCTGGCCTTTCAGTGCGTGCGTCAATGCATCTCTCCAGCAAATCGCGCACGACGGCGCAGGCCGTCCACCTGTTTCGGCGGATCGTGCTCGTGTATGTGCATCTGATAATTGTTGCTGCACATGTCGCCGGATAGGCAAACGGATATTCGGCGGTGGCACTTTCAATCATCAACGACACCGGCAGAGTGTCGATCGGGGGCGACGATTTGGAGGGTGCGACGATGGTGGATGACCGTACGCTGATCGAGGAAGCTCTCTATCGCTACGCGTACCTGCTGGATACGGGCCAGAACGAACATGTTGCGGAAGAAATTTTCGCCGACGATGCGGTGATGGATTACGGAACGGGGCCGATCGAGGGCCGTGCTGCGATCCACGCCTTTTACACCGGCTTTACAGAAGAGGTAGCGCAGACGGCGCATTGCTACACCAACGTCATGATCCAGATCACCGGCGATGTTGCCAAGAGCCACGCCCATGTCACTGGCTGGCACTGGACAGCGCGGCCCGATCGCAACCTGACCGATCCTGCCGACATCACGATCGTGGGCGGCGCAAAGGATGAATGGCGAAAAACGGCAAGTGGTTGGCGCATTACCAACCGCATCGCCTTACAGTTTGGAGTCGCAATGGGTTCGCCATCGCCTGGCATCGCAGAGCTTATGGCAGGGATGAAACAGCGCGCGAGCTGGCCGTGATCGAACGGATTACAATCCGCGGATTGGCCGCACCGCGCGATGCCGTGTAACTAGCAAGGAATGTGTTCTGAAATGACGAAGACGGTTGCTGTCATAGGGGGTACGGGGCACCTGGGTGCGGCCATTGCATGGAGGCTGGCGCGCGCGGGTGTGCCGGTGATTATTGGATCGCGGCATGCCGGTAGCGCCGCTGAAAAGGCGGTCGAGCTGGGGTATGGCATAAGCGGCGCCACCAATGCTGATGCCGCCGCGCAAGGCCAAATCGCGATCGTGACGGTGCCCTTCGGCGCGCAGGAAGCGACATTGCGCGATATCGCGCCGCATCTGGCTGGAAAGCTGGTTGTCGATACGACGGTGCCGCTGGTGCCACCGCGCGTGATGCGGGTGCAGTTGCCGGCCGAAGGGTCTGCCGCAGTGCGAGCGCAGGCGCTGCTGGGCGATGGGGTCCAGGTCGTTTCCGCGTTCCACAACGTGGCGGCCCACAAACTTGCGCAGGATATCGATGTCGGCTGCGACGTGCTCGTGTTCGGCGACGATAAGGCCGCGCGCTCTGCGGTGGTCGAACTGGCGGAGGCGATGGGCCTGCGCGGTCTGCATGCGGGCGCGCTGGTCAACTCCGCGGCGGCGGAAGCGATGACATCGATCCTGATCTTCCTGAACAAGACTTACAAGGTAGATGGGGCAGGCATCCGGATAACCGGCGACCTGACGCCGCCCGTCGAATGAGATACGTGCCTTTTTGAGCAGAAAACATATGGCCGACTTGGATATGGGTGCCGAATCCTGGCAGCGGGCGCTCGATGGCCCGCTTGCGGGCCTGTTAGCGGAGGCGGAAGCGTTGACGCTGGCGGGGCACGGGCCGGCGATGACCTATTCTCGGAAGGTTTTCATTCCGCTCACCCGCCTGTGTCGCGACGTTTGCCATTATTGCACCTTCGCCACGGCACCATCGCGGGTGGAGGCGTCCTACCTGACGCTAGATCAAGTCGTGGCGATTGCGCGTGAGGGGGAGGCCGCCGGTTGCCGGGAAGCGCTGTTCACGCTCGGTGACAGACCGGAAGCGCGGTATGAGGCAGCGCGCAAGTGGCTGTCTGACCATGGCTATTCCAGCACGATCGATTACTTGGCGGATGCGGCGCGGGCTGTGTTGGACAACACGTCTCTGCTGCCGCATCTCAATCCGGGCCTGTTGAGCGCGGCCGACTATGCCAGATTGCGCCCGCTGTCCGCATCGATGGGACTCATGCTCGAAAGCGCATCCGAAAGATTGTGCGAAAGGGGCGGACCACACTTCGGTTCCCCGGACAAGGTTCCGGCCGCAAGGCTGGAGTCCATCCGGCTGGCCGGGGAGGCGCGCGTCCCCTTCACGACCGGGCTCCTGATCGGAATCGGGGAGACCCGGCGCGAACGGATCGAGGCGCTGATGGCGATACGCGATCTGCATGCGCGATATGGACATATCCAGGAAGTCATCATCCAGAACTTCCGGGCCAAGGCGGAAACGCGCATGGCGGCGGCTGCTGAACCGTTGCTGGAGGAGCATCTCTGGACCATCGCGGCGGCGCGGTTGATCCTGGGCGCGCAGATGACCATCCAGGCGCCGCCGAACCTACAATCGGATTCGCTGCCGGAACTCGTTCGTGCCGGTGTGAACGACTGGGGTGGCGTGTCGCCGGTTACGCCCGATCACGTCAATCCGGAAGCACCCTGGCCGCACCTGCGTGTGCTGGAGCAGCAGACGGCCGCTGCGAGCCGGATGCTGCGCCAGCGGCTGGCCATCGGCCCGGCCTTTGTCCGCGCGCTCGATGGCTGGGCAGATGCATCGCTGCACACCGTAATCCGGCGCGCGGTCGATGGCAGGGGGTTTGTGCGGGAAAACGACTGGACGGCTGGGACCGGTCACCCCATTCCCGCGGCATATACCGCTCCGTCGGTAGTGACCGGCCGCGATCCCGCGATCGTCCGGACCCTGCGCCGGGCCGAATCCGGCAGCCACCTTTCTGCGCCCGAAGTGGCGCGCCTCTTCAACGCAGAAGGGAAGGACCTGGAAGCGGTTCGTGCGCTGGCCGACAATCTGCGCGCGGAGCGCCGCGGCGACGTGGTGACCCATGTCGTCAACCGGAACATCAACTATACCAACATCTGCCTGTACCGGTGCGGTTTCTGCGCCTTTTCCAAGGGGAGCACCCGCAGTGAGCGTGGTCCTGCCTACGCCATCGATTTCGCCGAGGTCGCACAGCGCAGCGCCGAAGCATGGGATCGAGGCGCGACCGAGGTTTGCCTTCAGGGCGGGATCCACCCCAGCTATGACGGCAATACTTATCTTGGCATTGTGCGGGCGGTGAAGCAGGCGGTGCCGCAGATGCACGTCCATGCCTTTTCACCGCTAGAGATCGACCATGGCGCCACCACATTGGGCCTGGACCATGCCGACTTCCTGGCGGCCTTGCGCGATGAGGGCCTGTCTTCGCTGCCCGGAACCGCTGCGGAAATCCTCGTGGACGACGTGCGCGCGCGCATCTGCCCGGACAAAGTGAACACGGCTCAGTGGGTGAACGTGATGCGGGCTGCACATGGGGTTGGCCTGCGCACGACCTCGACAATCATGTTCGGTCATGTGGAAAGCTATGATGACTGGGCATCGCATTTGCTGCTGCTGCGGGACCTCCAATTGGAAACGGGAGGATTCACGGAGTTCGTGCCTTTGCCGTTCGTTCACGTCGAAGCGCCGAACTGGCGCAAGGGCCTGACCCGATCGGGGCCGAGCTGGCGGGAAGCCGTGCTGATGCACGCGGTAGGCCGGATCGCGCTGGACGGCGCCATCGACAACATCCAGTCGAGCTGGGTTAAGCTGGGCCTCGACGGCGCGGTTTCCATGTTGAACGCTGGCGCCAATGATCTGGGCGGAACCCTGATGGATGAATCCATCACGCGCGCCGCAGGGGGGGTGAACGGCCAGTGCCTGGATCTCGATCTGGCGCGCAAGGCCGTTTCGGCCATCGGACGGACACTCGTCCAACGCGGCACTTTGTATCAAAGCGTTGCGTCCGCGCAGCCGGAAAGCGCAGATGCCTGAGGCGTTTGGCCATTCGCAAGAAACAGGCTTTCCCATGTTGAGTATTCTGCCGGTACTCGGGCTGCACGAGATCGAGGTTGGTGCGGACCTGCCTTCGCTGCTGGCAAGGCATTTGTGCGCGCAAGGAACGTCGCCACTTGACGGAGACATTGTTGTTGTTGCGCAGAAGATCGTTTCCAAGGCGGAAGGCCGCTTCATTGTGCTTGCCGATGTCGTGCCTTCGGAGCGCGCGCTGGACCTTGCCGGTCGCGTACGGAAGGATCCCCGCCTCGTGGAGATGGCGCTGCGCGAATCCAGTGAAGTGCTGCGTGCCATCCCCGAGGTGCTCATAACGCGCCATCGCCTGGGCCATGTGATGGCCAATGCCGGGATTGACGCCTCCAATCTCGGCCCGGGCAGGGAAGGGCAGATCCTGCTGCTTCCGGAAGATCCCGATCAAAGCGCGCGCCACATTGCTGATGCAATCGAACGAAAGGCCGGTCACCGGCCGGCGGTGATCATTTCCGACAGCTTCGGTCGGGCATGGCGAACGGGCACGGTCAATGTGGCGATCGGCGTGGCCGGCATTGCCGCAACACGGGACCAGCGAGGCGAAACCGACCGGGACGGACGGGTCCTGCAGGTCACCTGCCCGGCTACAGCGGATGCTGTGGCGGCGGCTGCCGGACTGGTAATGGGGGAAGCTTCGCAAGGCATTCCCGCCGCCCTCGTGCGCGGGCTGTCTTTCGAAGCGGCGATGGACACCACTGCCGGAGCGCTGGTTCGTCCACTGGAACAGGACCTGTTCCGGTGACCGGGCGTGTTGTAGTTCTGACGGGCGGTGTCGGCGGTGCCAAACTGGTGGATGGCGTTTATCGTCTGCTTGGTGGAAGCCAGCTGACTGCCATCGTCAACACCGGCGACGATTTCGAGCACTTCGGCTTGCCGATATCACCCGATATCGACACACTGCTCTACACCCTTTCCGGCAAGTCCAACGCCAAGCTGGGGTGGGGGAGAGAGGGCGAGACCTGGTCATTCATGGCGGCCATTCGCAGCCTTGGAGCGGACGACTGGTTCAACCTGGGTGACGGCGATCTGGCCCTGCATGTGCTGCGCGGTGCCGCAAGGGGACGGGGGCGAAGCCTCAGCGCAGTAACGGCCGACTTCGGCCGTGCATGGGGCCTTGGTCTGATGATCCTGCCCATGAGTGACGATGCGGTTGCCACATTGGTCGATTGCGATGAAGGGACGCTGCCGTTCCAGCACTACTTTGTGGAAAAGCAGTGCCGGCCGATCGTGACGCGCATCCGGTTCAACGGCGCTGCGAAAGCGGTGGCCGCTCCCGGTGTGGTGGAAGCCATTGCTGCCGCTGACCACATCTTGCTGGCCCCGTCCAATCCGTGGTTGAGCATCGACCCGATCCTGGCGGTTCCACAGATACGGCGGGCGCTGGAGGCGAGGAAGGTGCCGCTGGTGGCCGTTTCTCCTCTGATCGGCGGAAAGGCGGTCAAAGGACCAACGGCGAAGATCATGACAGAGCTCGGGCTTGCAACGGACAATGCCGCCATCGCCGAGCATTATTTCCCGTTGCTGGATGGCATGGTGATCGATGCCGGCGATAGCGCGCCAGCCGGCATTGCTGTTTCGCGCACCCACACGCTTATGCAGAATGTCGATGACCGCATGCGTGTGGCGCAGGCCGCGCTCGACCTTTCGCGCATCCTTAAGGGATGAAAGCCTGGCACGCAATTGTACCCTTGAAGCAGGGGACTGCGGCAAAATCCCGGCTGTCCGGCGTGCTCACCCCGCAACAGCGGCAGTTACTGTCCGACGCCATGGCGCGGCATGTGCTGTCGGTGCTTGAACGCTGTCATTCGATCGCGGAGTTATCGCTTCTTGCGCCAAATCCGTTGCAGGGGTGGCAGGGCAGGAGGGTGCGCGACGTCGGCATCGGGCTCAACGCAGCGCTTGAACGTTGGTCGAACGATCACATCGGTGCTAAACGCCTGATCATCCATGCCGACCTGCCCCTGTTGTCGCCAGAGGACGTGAACGGGTTTCTTGCCGCAGCGGAAAAGGCGGGAGGCGCGATGGCGACGGACCGCGCAGGAACGGGCACCAATGCCATGGCCCTGCCTGCCGGCCGGGTCATCAATTTCTGCTTTGGTCCCGAAAGCAGGCGCCTGCACGCGCCGCAAATCGGCGAGAGGAATGTGCTGGAGTTGCCGGGCGTGGCGTTCGATATCGATACGCCCGATGATCTCGATGGCCTTCCTGCATCCCTGGTGGATCGCCTGGCTGAAAGCTGACAGAGGGCGGCCCACCCAGCCATCCGCCGGAGCGTGTCGGTCAGTCCGTACCCCGAGCCATGGCGATGAAATCAGCCGTTGCCGGTTCGTGACCCGGCGTCCGCCGGGATTTGGACGCCCGCGCGATCTAGGTCAGATGGCATTGCATTACAGCATGCCCGGTGCTGTGGCAGTGGAAAATCAAATCTTGCCATGCAATTGCACTCAATTATGGGAGAAGGGCCGCGCGCGGTCTTTGAGCGGATAGCGGTGACCGGAGGACGATGTTCCCCGTTGCCTGTAGGGGGTTAGAACTACGTGTCTATAATCAATCGGATATTTGCCGCTGTCCTGGCGGTGACAGGACTGGCGCTCGGTTGGCTCGGTCTCCGCCTCGCGATCGTTGGTGGATCGCTTTACTATGTGCTGGCAGCCGTGGTGCTGGTGGTTACCGCCGTGCTCGTTTGGCGGAAATCGGCCCGGGCACTGTCCGTCTTTGGACTTTTCCTGGTGGCGACACTGCTGTGGGGGCTGTGGGAATCCGGTTTCAATGGTTGGGCACTGGTGGCTCGTCTCGGCCTGTTCTGCGGCTTTGGTCTGTGGATGCTAACCCCATGGTTTCGTGGCTGGGTCGGGCGCTCTCGTTCCACCGCAGTGACCCGTGGAGTATTCCTGATTGTTGCGGCAGCGGCCGTGATCGGGGCTGGCTGGGTGTTCTGGAATGACCGGCAGCTTGGCGCCTCCGGGCCTCTGGGTACGCCGGGGGACACTGCGCAATCGGGCTGGGCACATTATGGCCGGGACGCCGGTGGCTCTCGCTATTCACCGCTGACGCAGATCAATCTCGACAACGTGGGTGGGATGAAGCGGGCATGGACCTATCACCTGGGCGAGGCACCCGGCGGTCTGCCTGCGACATTCGAAGCGACGCCCCTGGAGGTGAACGGAACCCTGTATTTCTGCGCAGGATACGGCGATCTTGTCGCTCTTAACGGCACAACCGGAAAGCAACTGTGGCGTTTCACCGCGCATGTGGACCCGACCGGGGTCCTCTCCCAGACCTGCCGTGGCGTAGTTTACTTCCATCGTTCCGATGCGCAGCCCGGCCTGCCTTGCGCCGACCGCATCTATACTGCCACGATCGACCGGCGCCTGATTGCCGTGGACGCGGCAAACGGCAAGCTCTGTGCCGATTTCGGCCGCAACGGCACTGTCGATCTGAACGAAGGGATGAGTGCGGCGCCGACGGGGTACTACAATGTCACATCGCCGCCGACGCTCATTCGCGGAAAGCTCGTGGTCGGTGGCCAGGTCGTTGACGGACAGCGCGAAGGCGAACCCTCGGGCGTGATCCGCGCCTACGATGCGGTGAGCGGCAAGCTTTCATGGGCTTGGGATATGGGGCGCCCCGATCGGATCGGTGCACCGGCGCCTGGCGAAACCTACACGCCGGGTACGCCCAACAGCTGGGGCATCTCCAGCGCCGATGAAACGCTTGGTCTCGTCTATGTGCCGCTGGGCAACGCAACGCCGGACTATTGGGGCGGCCATCGCACGGAAGCGATGGATCGCTACACCAGTTCCGTCGTTGCGCTCGATGCTGAAACGGGACGGCCGCGCTGGAGTTTCCAGACCGTCCATCACGACCTTTGGGATTATGACGTGACGTCGCAGCCTGTGCTGGTCGATCTGGCGGACGGCACGCCTGCTTTGCTGCAAGCAACGAAGCGCGGTGAGCTTTTCGTCCTCGACCGTCGCACCGGACGTCCGTTGCGGGAAGTGACCGAGCGGCCCGTCGCCATTGGGAATGCGACGGGAGAACGCTATTCCCGCACCCAGCCATTTTCAACCGGGATGCCGTTGCTTATGCCGCCGCAGCCCAGCGAACGGACCATGTGGGGTCTTACGCCGATTGATCAGGCCTGGTGCCGCATCGAATTCAAGCGCGCGCGGTATGAGGGCTCGATGACAGCTGTCGGATCGGATAAACCGACCATCCAGTGGCCGGGCACGCTTGGCGGAATGAACTGGGGCAGCGTTGCAGTGGACCCCGTGCGCCAGATCGTGTTCGTGAACACATCGGCGGTCATGAACTACCTGCAACTCATGCCTCGCGCAGAAGCCGATCGGTTTGGTATAAAGGCGGCCGACAAGCCGACGTTCGAAACCGTTGCGCGGACGGTGCCGCAAGGCGGAACGCCCTATGCCACGATCACGTCTCCTTTCCTGTCGCCGCTGGACGTACCATGTCAGGAGCCGCCGTTCGGTCTGGTCGGTGCGGTGGACCTCAACACCGGAAAGCTGCTGTGGAGCAAACCGTTCGGCACGGCGCGCGACAGCGGGCCTCTGGGGATAAGCATTGGGCTGCCGATACCCATGGGCGTTCCGAACATTGGCGGGGCGGTCGTGACCGCATCGGGTCTGGCCTTCATCGGTGCGACGCAGGAACATCGCTTCCGCGCATTCGATATCAAGACCGGCCGGGAATTGTGGAAGGATAGTCTCCCGGCCGGCGGCAACGCCACTCCCATGACGTTCTGGTCACCCAGTCGCAAGCGTCAGATGGTGGTAATTGCCGCGGGTGGACATGGAGGTATCCAATCTGGCCACAGCGACACGCTGATCGCTTATTCCCTGCCTTAATGGGCGACGTGTGAAGCCCGGGACTTTCAGAGCTGGTATGCCAGTTCCAGTCCCGGGCAGTCCTACGCCAATTGGATGACCCGCGCACAATCCGAGCGTGACGGAAGCCTGATGGAGCTCCGCCAAAGCAGGTACTGGTAGCGATCCCGTCGCCCGTTTTTATTCGCCTGACCAGGTCCTTTCTCTGACGAAAATACGAGTACTGATCCCTGGTGCTGCGATGCACACCTCGCCGACCGAGTCTTCCGCCAGAATGTCATGCTCGGCTGCCCGACGCGTTTCACTCTGCGCAGAAATCAAAGCCGATATGTTAAAATCCTAATGCCCGATCTGTTGTATGTGGGATGCGACAAGCGTCTCGCACGTATCGATCAGGGAAACGGCAGGGCCCTGGCTTCCGAACACATGATAGGACGCGATGGCACCCTCGATCACCAGAACCAGCCCGTCTGCAAGTGCGTCCGGATTGGACACGCCGAGCTTCCGCGTGAGATTCCCTACCGTAGCGCGCAGTTCCGCCTTGCATTCCTCCACAATGATATGGCCCGGATGACCAGGTTCGCGCATTTCGACGGAAAAGTTGCTCATCGGACAGCCATGGAAATCGGGATGCCGTATCTTGTTCGCATAGTGGCGGAACAAGGCGCTAAGCTGCTTCCGTGGGCAGGAGTCCGAAGCTTCGATCACAGCGGATACTTCCGAGCGGGCATCGGTGGCGCTTTGCTGCAGGCAGGCGGCAACCAGATCGTCCTTGGACTTGTAAGCTCTGTAGAGGCTGGGCTTGGTGACGCCTGCCTCACACACGATCTCGTCAACGCCCACAGCTCTTACGCCGCGCGTGTAGAATAAATTCCTGGCGGTATCGAAAATCTTCGAAGCCGCATTTTTCCTAATCATGTGCTCCCCGCCTTCGGGGCAGCATCGAGTGACTTTCTCTGTAGCCACGCCAATTTCATCCTCACCGCTTGACAGCCATGTAACAGACCGGTACGTGCCGGGCAAGATACGTACCGGTCTGTAACATTTTTGTAAAGTGCGAGCGAGTTCATGTACTTCTCCAAAATAGGAACGGGTTCGGACAAAGAGCAGGTAGCCCCCGCCGCCTCACAACGCCGGAAACCACTCTACCTCGCCCTGCCTGCCCTTGGCCTTCTCCTGATCTGGCTTTCTGTTCGCTGGTGGAATGGTACGGGAGATCAGGTGGCTCCTCCGCCTCCCACCGTCACGGTGGCTCGGCCTATTTCCCGGATGGTATTGGACTGGGACGATTATGTAGGGCGATTCCAGGCATCGAAGGCGGTGGAGGTACGCCCTCGCGTGTCAGGGCAGCTTGTCGGCATTCATTTCAAGGATGGCGACATCGTGAAGCAAGGCCAACTCCTGTTCACGATCGATCCACGCCCTTTCACCGCCCAGCTCGATGAGGCGCAGGCGCAGGTCGCGAACGCGGCTACCGCCCTCAATCTGGCTCGGGCAGAGCTGGCACGTGCCACCCGCCTGATCGCGGACGACGCCGTAAGTGCAGAGGAAGTCGATAGCCTGCGTGCCCGTGTCCAATCAGCGCAGGCGCAGCTTGCGGCCGCCCAGGCAGCGGTGCGCGCGCGGAAGCTGGATGTCGAATTCGCCCAGGTTCGCGCGCCGATCACCGGCCGTGTGTCCGATCGCCGTGTCGATGTTGGCAATCTGGTCGCGGGCGACAGTGCTTCGGCCGTGACGATCCTGACCACGATCAACGCGCTCGATCCGATCTACTTTTCTTTCGATGGATCGGAGGCGCTATATCTGAAGCACCAGCGCCAACAAGCCGCCATCGATCAGGCTGAAGTCCGTTTGCAGGACGAAACTGACTATAAGTGGAAAGGGAAGGTCGACTTCACGGATAACGCGATCGACAATGGATCGGGCACAATTCGCGGCCGTGCGGTAATCGCCAACCCGCAATATTTTCTGGTGCCCGGCATGTTCGGCAATATGCGCCTGGGCGGCGGTGTGCCGCACAAGGCCCTCTTGGTGCCCGATGGGGCGGTCGTGACCGATCAAACCCGCAAGATTGTCTATGTCGTTCAGAGGGATGGAACGGTGGTAGCGAAACCCGTCGAGGTTGGCGCGCTTGCCAACGGCCTACGGGTCATTCGTTCCGGCATTGGTATTCGGGACTTGGTGGTCATTGAAGGAACACAGCTCGTGCAGTCGGGCGCAGCGGTGAAGATGGTCGCCGGGCATATCGGCATCCCCAAGGCGATTGCGGATCAAGCGGTTGCTGCTCCGCCGCCTTCTCAGGCCACGCTGGCCGACTGAATAGTTCGCCGGCCCGTGTGGTGATGCGCCTGAAGGGGCGCTACCGCCGCTCTCGCCGCGATTGAGATAGAAAAGGTAAGAGATCGTGCGTCTCAGCCATATTTTCATTGAGCGGCCGATATTCGCGGGCGTGATCGCGGTAGTCATCTCCATCGTCGGTGCGCTGGCTTTCTTCGGCCTGCCTGTCGCCCAGTATCCAGAGGTTGTTCCACCCACCGTCACGGTGAGTGCCACCTATCCCGGCGCCTCCTCGGAGACGATCGCCGAGACGGTCGCGGCGCCGCTGGAGCAGGAGATCAACGGCGTCGACAACATGCTCTACATGTCGAGCCAGTCGACGGGCGACGGCAAACTCATCATCACCGTAACCTTCAAGCTTGGCACCAATTTGGACGAAGCCCAGGTGTTGACCCAGAACCGCGTCGCGCTGGCTGAACCGAGATTGCCCGAAGAAGTGCGGCGGCAGGGGGTGGTGACGCGGAAGACGACGCCGGATTTCATCCTTGTCGCCAATCTGATTTCGCCCGGCAATTCATTGCCTACCTCCTATTTGTCGAATTATGCCCTGACGCAAATGAAGGACCGTCTGGCACGCCTCGATGGCGTGGGAGAGGTCCGCATCTTCGGCGCGCGGGACTATGCGATGCGGGTATGGATCGATCCTGGCCGCGCTGCTGCGCGCAACCTGACGGCTGGCGAGATCGTCGACGCGCTACGTTCCCAAAATGTGCAGGTTGCGGCGGGTTCGATCGGCAGGCCGCCGGAGGCCAGCGCGCCTGCCTACGAGCTCAACCTTGAAGCCCAGGGCAGGTTCAAGACTGCCGATGAATTCGCCAACATCATCATCAAGAGCGATGGTGACGGCCGTCTCATACGCCTGTCAGATGTGGCGCGCGTGGAGCTGGGTGCCGACGACTATGGCATCAACATGTATCTGTCTGGTCAACCGTCGCTGGGTATCGGTGTCTTCCAGCGGCCCGGCAGTAATGCGCTTGCCACCGCCAATGCGGTTCTGAGCGAACTGAAGGATATGTCGACCCATTTTCCAAAGGGAATGGAATATAGGGTCATCTACAATCCCACTCAATTTATCGGCGAATCGATCAAGGCCGTTCAACACACGCTCCTCGAAGCTGTGGTGCTGGTGGTCATCGTGATCCTGATATTCCTGCAGAGCTGGCGAGCGGCGGTCATACCGGTGCTGGCCATACCGGTGTCCTTGGTCGGCACCTTCGCGGTGCTCGCTGCGGCGGGCTACTCGCTCAACAACCTCTCCCTGTTCGGGCTGGTGCTGGCGATCGGCATCGTCGTGGACGATGCGATCGTCGTGGTGGAGAATGTGGAGCGAAATCTGGAGCAAGGCCTTTCCCCGCGTGCCGCAGCGCACCGGTCAATGGACGAGGTATCGACGGCGCTGATCGCGATTGTCTTGGTGCTGTGCGCCGTATTTGTGCCGACCATGTTCCTGACCGGGCTTACCGGTGAATTCTATCGTCAGTTTGCGGTGACGATTTCGTCGGCGACGATCATCTCGCTCATCCTGTCCCTTTCTCTTTCCCCGGCGTTGGCGGCACTGCTTCTCAAGCCCAAGCTTGAGGACGAGCCCGACGGCCGTTGGGTGCGCATGGCGTATTGGGGCGGCAAGCGGTTCAATGCCGGTTTCGATCGCCTGAGCGGCTGGTACGCCACGACCACGCGGCACCTGTTAGGGGCGCGGACGGGAATGCTGTGGCTGTACGGGGGATTGATCATCCTGACCGGCATCGTTTTCACGATGACGCCGACGGGCTTCGTGCCAAGCCAGGATCAGGGTTATATATTGGCGGCAGTCCAGACGCCGCCGGGCACATCACTGGTCAGGACCGACACGATCCTACGTGAAACCGCAGACAAGATGATGAAGATCCCGGGTGTGAAGGGTGCAGTGATGCTGGCGGGCTATCACGGGCCATCAGGCACCATGGCACCAAATTCGGCTGCCGCATTTCTCGTATTTGACAGTTTCGACGAGCGGTTGAAGCATGGCTACACCGGCAAGATGATCACCGATCAGGCGATGAAGATCGCCGGCTCGATTGATCAAGCCCGCATCTTCATCATACCGCCGCCGCTTATCCGCGGCATCGGGACCGGGGGCGGCTTCAAGCTGGAAGTACAGGACCGGTCGGGACGCGGCTATGACGCGCTCAATAAAATAGTGTGGGGTATCGTCGATGCGTCGCGCAAGGATCCGGCGCTGGCGGGAGTCCATACCAAATTCGAGGTGGCCGCCCCGCGCATCTATGCTGACGTGGATCGCGTCAAGGCGGATATGATCGGCGTGTCGCCGGCCAAGGTGTTCGAGGCGCTGCAGGTCTATCTCGGCTCGGCCTATGTCAACGACTTCAATCTTCTCGGCCGCACCTATCGCGTTATCGCGCAGGCCGACCTTCCGTTTCGCGATGATGAAAGCGATATTTCCCTTCTCAAGACACGGTCGGCTTCGGGCGAAATGGTGCCAGTGGGTGCGGTCGCGACGCTGAAATACAAAACCGGTCCGTATCGCGCGATGCGGTACGATCTGTACCCCTCGATCGATATCGAAGGCGATACCGCGCCGGGCCACAGCTCCGGGCAGGCGATCGCGGCGATGGAAAAGCTGACGGCGGACCTGCCGCCCGGAGTCACCACCGAATGGACGGAAGTGGCGTATCAGCAGAAACTGGCAGGCAATGCTGCGATCATGGTGTTTGCCGCGGCCACCCTGTTCGTCTTCCTTGTTCTCGCGGCGCAGTTTGAGAGTTTGATGTTGCCGCTCGCGATCATCCTGATCGTGCCGATGACGCTGCTGGCCGCCATGGCGGGCGTGCAATTGCGCGGCATGGACAACAATATACTGACGCAGATAGGTTTGGTTGTCCTGATCGGTCTTGCCGCCAAGAATGCGATCCTGATTGTGGAATTTGCCAAGCAGGCGGAAGAGGACGGTCTTGATCCCATCGACGCGGTGGTTCGGGCTGCGCAGACCCGGTTGCGGCCGATATTGATGACCAGCTTTGCGTTCATTCTGGGTGTGATCCCGCTGGTCACGGCGACGGGCCCGGGATCGGAATTGCGGCAGGCGTTGGGAACAGCCGTGTTCTTCGGTATGCTGGGCGTGACCTTCTTCGGTCTCGTCTTTACGCCCATCTTCTACATCACGACCCGTAATCTCTCGGAAAAAATGGCCCGCTGGCGCCAGCGGCGGGCCGAAGGCGGCGGTCATTCAGTCGCGGCCGTTAAGGCAGCGGAGTAGGCGCGATGCGACACCTCCGGACAATATTGACATCAGCAGCACTGCTTGCGCTCGCCGCATGCGCGGCCGGGCCGGATTACAAGCGCCCTACCTTGCCCGTGGGCGCCGAACGCAGCTTCATAGCGGCCCAGCCCGGCACAGTAACTCCGGAAGCGCCGAAGGATGATTGGTGGCGGCTTTATGATGACCCAGTGCTCGATCGGCTCGTGATCGATGCCCTGAAGGCAAACACGGATCTGCGGGTTGCGCTCGCGAATTGGGAAAAGGTTCGCGCAGCGCTGCGGGAGAGCCGGTCGTTGGCATTGCCGCAGACGCAGATCGATGCCAGGGGCACCTATGGTCGTACCCCTATCGGACAGCGTGCTCCGGGCGCTCCGGCGGAGGATTGGCAGGTCGATGTCGGCCTAAGTGTCTCCTATGAGGTCGATCTTTTCGGCCGAGTGAAGCGAACCATAGAAGCGTCACATGCCGATGCCGCTGCAGCCTTGGCCGCGGCGGACGCGATGCGTGTTGCGATCGTGGCGGAGACCGTGCGGGCTTATGCCGACGCTTCATCGGCCGCCGAGCGGATTGCGGTGGCCGAGCGCACGGTGGGCCTGCTCGATAAAACCGTCGATCTCACCAACAAACGCTTCGAGGCAGGACGCACGACCCGGCTGGATGTATCGCGCGCCTCCGCCCTCCGCAGCCAACAGGTGGCGACGCTTTCGCCGCTTCGCGCCCAACGCGATGCAGCGCTTTTCCGCCTCGCGCTCCTGACCGGAAGAGTGCCTGCAGATTTGCCACAACAAGCCGGTCTGCGCGTGGTGACCCTTCGATTGGATCGCCCTGTGCCGGTCGGAGACGGCCGGGCACTTCTTGCCCGCCGGCCTGATGTGCGGGAAGCGGAACGCAAGCTGGCGGCGGAGACGGCACGTATCGGTGTCGCAACGGCAGATCTCTATCCGAACATCTCCTTGGGCGGGTCAATCGGTTCGACCGGTAATACGCTAAGCAATTTGTTTGGTGCAGGACCATTGAGCTGGCTCGCTGGACCCTTGTTGAGCTGGACCTTTCCCAACATCTCCGGCGGCAGGGCGCGCGTTGCTCAAGCCGAGGCATCGACAAGGGCTGCGCTCGCTACCTTCGACGGAACCGTCCTCAAGGCGTTGCAGGAAACCGAGACGGCGCTCTCTGCCTATGCCCATGTGCTCGATCAGCGGCAGGCGCTACAGGAAGCGAATGCGCAGGCGCGCGTGGCAGCGAACATCAGCCGCGCGCAGCTTCGGGAAGGTCGAGTAGATTTTCTTACCGTACTCGATGCTGAGCGCACATTGGCGGAAACTGAAGCCGATCTGGCGCAAGCAGATGCCAATGTTGCTGCCAAGCAGATCGATCTCTTTCAGGCTTTAGGGGGCGGTTGGCAAAACAAGACTGCAAGTTGATTGCTCGGCGAAGGCCATAGGGAGGGGAGGGCACACGAAACGCCCGCTTGCGACGATGAAGCGCCGGTATAATGACGCATCCAGCTTCCAGCGTGCAATCAATCGCCTTCGCCCTGCGCACGACGCTGACAGCTCAATTTTCGCTGCCTCAGCTCATGCTATTCAGTTGATGCCGACGGCTCCAAGCTGGCTCGGCGTTTGCGCTTCAGCGTTTTTCTCGACCACGACTATGCGATCGCGGCCGCTGCGCTTCGCGCACAGCAGGGCTGTGTCTGCCGCCTGGAGCAACTGCGCGTGCGAGCAGTCGTCGGGAGCGCTGGCAATGCCAGCGGAAATGGTGATCGGACCAAGTTCGCACGTTTCGAAGCGGATCCGTAGCGCCGCGATCAGCATGCGAAGCTGTTCGGTTCGCTCGAACGCCTGATGCGGAGTCATGTCAGGAAACAGAAGCGTGAATTCTTCACCGCCATAACGGAATGCGAGGTCACCCTGACGCACCGAAGCCTTGAGTGTCTCGCCGACTGCACGCAGTACCGCATCGCCCGCTTCATGGCCATGCTCGTCGTTGAACCGCTTGAAATGATCGATATCGATCATCACGCAGCTCATCGGTCCCGCCGGCGCCGATAGCATGTCCTCAAGGACCGCGTCGAGCTGGCGGCGATTGGCGAGCCTGGTCAAGGGATCCGCCATCGCAAGATCGCGCAGCGCATCGCGCAGCTGCAGATTGTCGAGCGCAAGCCCGATATTTTCTGCAAGCATCTTGATGAGGAGTTCGGGGACCTCCGCATCCGCAAAACTGGGCCGGCGTTCGAAGTAAAGCATGCCCAACGTGCCGCTCTGCGCCGACAACGGCAGGCAGATGCCTTCCGGCGTGTTTTGGCCATCACTATCGAGATGCTCGCAAGGGACGTCGATCAGCGACCCTGCGGAGCGATGCTCACCGCCTCGGCGCAGAGCCCAGCAGCTCGTCGGCGCGAACTCCGCTTTCGAGGAACAGGGCTCAAGCCATGAACAAGCCTCGACCATTGCGTTCCGGCTACGGTCCAGCAGATAGAGGCGGCCCGCCAGCTGCGGAACCAGTTCGGGTACGAAGCGACGGATGACGTTTTGAAGATTGTCGACCGTATCGCAGCCCTGCATGCGCTGAGTCATCCGGGACAGCAGATCGCGCAGCTCGCGATCGGCCTCGCGTTCCTGTTCGAGCCGTTGGCGTGCGATTCCGTTGTCACGGAATATCCGTAGAGCCTGCGCCATGTCGCCGATCTCGTCGATCTGCTCATAAGGCGGCGGTTCCGCCTCATAGTCTTGGGCTGCCAGCCGGGTCACCACATCGCTCAACTTGACGACCGGACGGAGAACCCTGCGACGGAACACGAAGTATAATACGAAAAGGAAGAGCAGGCCCGTTGCGGCGAGCATGGCTTCCGATATGTGCCGCCAGAGACGAGACGTTTCGATCGCCATCGCGACGGCATTTTCCGTTCGCTGGTCGATCTGTGCCTGGAAGCGATCGATATTGTTCTGGATGCGGTCGAGCTCGCGCTCATATTCAGGGGCGAATAGGATCGATATCGCCTGGGCCTTATTGCCGCCGCGCCGTGCGGCCAAGGCGACATCCTGTTGACCGCGGAGGGCATCCGCCCACCGCATCGCCTCGTGCAACGCACGAAGCTCGTCAGCGCTCGCGCCGGCATCGCGCATGTGTCGAGTTCGTTGTTCAACGGCGGCTAATATACCCGCTTCGCGACGATACGCGATGAGATCCGCGGCATTGCCGCTGATCGCATATTCGCGGGCGAGACCACTCAGTATGCCGACGTCTTCGTCCACATGCGAGGTTGCGGAGTCCAACGCCTGTCTTTCGGCAACGGCAACGCGTTCCCGCTCCTGAGCGCTTGACGCCAAAAGCATGGTCATGCCGGAGGCAAGAGTGAGCGCGACGGTCGCGCCGTAGGCCCAGTTTGTGATTGTTACCAGACGCATACGCCCTTGTAACAGGTGACCCATGCCAAATGGTTAAGACACCCACGGCCCGTCCAAGCTCGCCTGCACTGGCATTGCGGCCGATGGCTCCCTAGATCAGGCCGGCTAGGAGCTCCCATGCCTGCCTTATCTATCCTCGATCTGGTCCGTGTCACCGAAAGCACCGATGCACGGGGAGCGTTGGACAATGCGCGCGATCTTGCCGCACACGCGGAGGAATGGGGCTATCAGCGGTTCTGGGTCGCAGAGCATCATAATATGCCCGGCATAGCGAGCGCCGCCACCTCCGTCGTGCTGACCCATATTGCCGCCGGTACTCGCCATATCCGGGTGGGCGCTGGCGGGATCATGCTGCCGAACCATGCACCGATTGTTATCGCCGAACAGTTCGGTACATTGGCGCGACTCTTTCCTGGACGGATTGATCTCGGCCTCGGTCGAGCGCCCGGAACGGATCAGGTCACCGTTCACGCTTTGCGCCGCTCGCTCGCCGGAGCCGAGAGCTTTCCTCAGGACGTGCTCGAACTACAGGCCTATTTCGGCGCTGTACGACCCGGTCAACGGGTGCAGGCCGTACCGGCTGCGGGAACCAATGTGCCGCTATGGATCTTGGGGTCGAGCACCTACGGGGCGCAACTCGCCGCCGAATTGGGCTTGCCTTATGCCTTCGCATCCCACTTCGCGCCTGACCAGCTGCTGCCGGCACTGCGCATCTATCGCGAGCGCTTCAAACCGTCGGTCCACTTGGATAGGTCTTACGCCATGGTAGGCGTCAACATCATCGCGGCGGAGAGCGATGACGAGGCGAGGCGTCTTGCAACCACGCAGCAAATGTCATTCGCAGACATCTTCAGAGGCGCGCGCGGGCTGAGCAAGCCGCCGATCGATGATATCGAGAGCTATTGGTCGCCGCTGGAGAAAGCGCAGGCCATGCAGATGCTGGCGCGTTCGATCATCGGCGCGCCGGAATCAATTCGTGCTGGTATCGATGCGCTGGTCGCGGAGACTGGAGCGGATGAGTTGATGATCGTCTCGGACGTCTACGATCATGCGGCGCGCCTCAATTCCTTCAAGCTGATTGCCCAGGCGTGCGGCACCAGGTCGCGTCACAGTGAATATGCGTGATGGCTGCGGACGAGGACATTCCGCCGCCTGACAGCAAGCTCACGCGCAGCAAGAGAAGCTGGGCGCAGATAGGCCGTTTTTTGACCGGCCGCAGCTTGCAACCTGAGACCGACCGCCTGCCGCCGGGCCAGCACCTTGTGCGCGATTGGCCGGTCCTTGATCTCGGAGAGCATCCGGCGATTACACAACAAAATTGGCGGCTACTGATTGGCGGCGCCGTTGAAAATCCGCTCGTATGGGAATGGACCGATTTTGAGCACCAACCGCAGACCCGCAGCCTCTCGGACATTCACTGCGTCACCAGTTGGTCGCGCTATGACAATGAATGGGGCGGGGTGGCGACTCGCCATTTGCTCGAGATTGTCGAACCGACACCTGAAGCAGGGTTCGTGCTGCTCCACAGCTATGACGGCTATACCACAAACCTAACACTTCAGGACTTTGCTGCAGAGGGCGCACTGCTTGCGCACAGCTGGCAGGACCAACCCCTGACCCGCGATCATGGCGGACCGGTCCGGCTTGTCGTCCCTCATCTCTATTTCTGGAAGAGTGCGAAATGGCTCAAGCGGATCGAGTTCCTGGCGCAGGACTATCCGGGATTCTGGGAGTTGAATGGCTATCATAATCGCGGCGATCCATGGCGCGAAGAGCGATACACGAGCGATTGACCACAAGCGATTTCCTTGGGAGTAAGACGTGAGTTCACCAAAGCTGTTTCAGCCGCTAACGATAGGCAATCTCACCTTACGCAATCGCATCATTATCGCGCCGATGTGCCAATATTCGGCGGCCGATGGGTGCATGACCGACTGGCATTTGATCCATCTCGGACATCTCGCTCTGTCAGGCGCGGCCCTGCTCACGATCGAGGCGACCGCGGTCGTCCCAGAGGGCAGGATAACCTGGGCTGACGTCGGTCTGTACGATGACGCTACCGAAGCCCCGATAGGACGGACGCTGGAAAGCATCCGTCGCTGGTCGGACATACCGATCGCGATCCAGCTTGCCCATGCCGGACGGAAAGCCTCGACTGAAGTGCCGTGGCAGGGCGGGGCGCAAATCGCGCCGGGGGATCCGCATGGCTGGCAGACCGAAGCGCCGTCCGCGATACCATTCGAAGATGCCCAAATTCCGCCCATCGAACTTAGTCGTGATCGAATGACCGCCATCCGCGACGCGTTCGTCGCATCGGCGAAGCGCGCCGCGCACCTCGGTATCGACGCCGTGCAGCTGCATGGCGCCCATGGCTATCTGCTCCACGAGTTCCTCTCCCCGCTGTCGAACCAGCGTATCGACGAATATGGTGGCAGCCTTGCGAACCGCATGCGATTTCCGCTCGAAATATTCGACGCCGTTCGTGATGCCTTTCCTTCCGAGCGCCCCGTGACCATGCGCGTGTCCGGCACGGATTGGGTCGAAGGAGGCTGGGACGTCGAGCAAACCGTGGCGTTCGCGCAGGCGCTGGAGGAAAGGGGCTGCAGCGCGATCCATGTTTCGAGCGGCGGCCTTCATCCGGCGCAAGCGATTCCGGTAGGCCCGGGCTATCAGGTTCCGCTGGCGCGAGCCGTCAAGCAGGCCACGAACATGCCGGTGATCGCAGTGGGCCTCATCACCGATTATGATCAGGCGGAGAGCATCGTTGGTACAGGCGATGCTGACATCATCGCGCTCGCTCGCGGCATTCTCTACGACCCTCGTTGGCCCTGGCATGCCGCGGCTCATCTTGGCGCGAATGTGAAGGTGCCTCCACAATATCTCAGGTCCCAACCAATCAGGTTCCGGCACCTTTTTGACGAGTAAAGGGCAGACGCCTGACGTAGATCCGATAGCCCACGGGCACGTTTTGACTGCTAATTGAGGAAAGCGGCCCTAGGTCAGACCCATTGATGTGAGAGACATGATCTGATTCAAGCTCCATGAAGATAGGATATGGAGCGACCTGGATAGCAACCGGAGAAGGCCGCCGTATCTTGATTTATGTTGTCTTCTCAGAATCATACATAGTCTGGAGCTTGACGTTGCTGTCGATAACTGCGCATTACCCGTAGCGGAGGCATCGGGCAGGGGCAGATGCTATAAATGTCGATTAATCGACCGGGCATTTCAACTCGAAGCGGCGCTTGGTCTGTAGCGCTCGGTAGCATGCTGATCTTGTCGGCGAAGGCCGAGGCCGCACTCGACCTTAGCGACATGTCGATCGAAGAACTCACCCAGATCGAGGTCACCTCGGTCTCCAAACGTGCCGAGCCGCTCAGCACTGCTCCAGCAGCCGTGTACGTGATTACCCATGATGACGTCATTAGATCCGGCGCGACCAGACTCCCTGAAATATTGCGTCTCGCACCGAACCTGCAAGTGGCCCAGATCACCGCCAGCCGTTATGCGATATCAGCACGCGGATTCAATGGCGGCGCGGCAGACAAGTTGTTGGTCCTAGTCGATGGACGCAGCATCTACACTCCCTTTTCGTCGGGCGTGAACTGGGATTTGCAGGAAGTACCGCCTGATAATATCGAGCGGGTCGAAGTGGTCAGCGGTCCCGGTGGGACTTTGTGGGGCGCGAATGCCGTCAACGGCGTGATCAACATCATCACGCGCAAATCCAGCGACACGCAGGGCTTTGCGGCGGAACTCGGAGGAGGCAACACCGAAATCAGAGGCAGGCTGCAATATGGCGGGAAAATATCCGATGGCCTGAGCTACCGCGCCTATGTCGTCGGGTTCGATCATCGGGATGAGGATATCACCGGCACTGGCGCGAAAGCGCGCGACAGCTGGAACAAGGTGCAGGGTGGATTTCGTGTCGATTGGGAGCCGGCCAGCGATCTGATTACCGTTCAGGGAGACATCTATGATGGATCGGAACAACAGCTCAGAACCGGGGATGAAGATATATCGGGACGTAATCTGCTAGCCCGCTGGACCCACGCGCTGGGCGGCGGATCAAGCCTGCAGGTCCAAGCCTATTACGACCATATCAATGTCTCCGTCCCCGACAATTTCGCGAACCAACTCGATACGTACGACATCCAGGCGCAGCACAACTTCTCCCTTGGAGATCACCAGATCGTTTGGGGCGGCGGATATCGTGTGCTGCGTGACGATTTTCCGACGGTTCTTACGGCGGAGCAGCAAGTGCAGTTCGTTCCCCAGCGCCGCACGTTCAAGCTGTGGAATCTTTTCCTGCAGGACTCCTTTTCGTTTACGGGCAAGCTCAAGCTGATTGCCGGAATCAAGATAGAGGACGAACCCTATACTGGTGTGGAACTCATGCCGAACGCGCGCCTGGCGTGGGCGATCACGGACACCAGTTTGCTATGGGTTGCGGCATCGCGCGCTGTGCGTGTCCCTTCCCGCCTTGATCGCGACGTGACGCAACGCGTCGGTTCGCTTCTAGCGATTGCCGGCGGCAATATGCAGCCCGTCAAGGTGACCGCCTACGAACTTGGCTATCGCGCGCAGCCACTAACCGATCTCTCTTTCTCGGTCTCGGCATTTTACAATGTCTATCCAAACCTGCGCAGCGCCGAACCCACCAATGGCGACTTTCCGCTCACGTTCGAAAACGGGATGAAGGGTAAGACCTATGGCGTCGAATTCTGGGCGAACTATCGTGTAGCCGACTGGTGGCGCCTTACCGCTGGCGCCAACTGGCTTCATAAGGATCTGCGTTTCAAGCCCGGCAGCTCTGGTTTGGGCGGATTGCAAATTGCCGGTGACGACCCGAAATATCAGCTCTCATTGCGCTCTGCGATGGATCTGGGTCGCCATATCACGCTTAACGCCGATCTTCGCCGGATCGGCGCGTTGCCCGCGCCGCCGTCGCCCGCCTATGTCGAGCTCAATGCCAGGATCGCCTGGACGGCTTCGGACCAGCTCGAGATTTCATTAACCGGATCAAATCTTCTTCACGCCTATCACACGGAATTCGGTACAATCGCGAACACATTACAGGTCGGCCCCGTTGGCGTTAGAATAAGCAGAAGCGTGTTTGCTGCTACGCGGTGGAAATTCTAAGAGGCATTGGCGCGACTATAGGAGCAAGGTGGCCGACGGGAGACGACTGTGAAACATGGTGTCTATGTCGGAGTGAAACTCCGGTTCTGATGGCTGGGAACACCCTTCACCATGTCGCGTTCGGATTCGGCCTGCTGTTTGCGGCTTCCGGCCTCGAGGCTGCGGCGACGGCCCAATCGGCTCCGCTCGAAACGCAGGTGAAGGCAGCGTTCCTCCCGAAATTCGCAGCCTATGTGAGCTGGCCGCCCGGTGCGTTTCGCGCGCCTGACGATCCGGTTTTGCTTTGCATCATCGGCCAGGATCCGTTTGGCCGAAATATCGACGAGAGCGCTGCCCGCCAGCAAGTCGATCTGCACCCGATCCAGGTGCGTCGGCTTGAGACCACGACGGCCGCCGATCATTGCAACATCGCCTTCCTGGGCGGGTCCGCCAAGCAAAGTGCCGCTGCGATGGAGGAGGCCTTGCTCGGACAGCCGATACTCACCGTTACCGATGCCAACCTTGGCGCCGGGCGGGGTATAGTACACTTCGAGCTGCAAGGAGGACGGGTACGCTTTCATATCGATGATGCACTCGCCGCACGCAGCAATCTAACGATCAGCGCACGCTTACTGGGCCTGGCGATCAGCGTGAAGCCAAGGGCGCGGGCGTCGTGAACGTCGCTTCGATCTTTACGCGCCGGGGTCCTGCGATATTCGTACCGTTGGCGGTGCTGCTGCTGCTGCTCGTGGGCCTGTGGATCATCTATCAGAATGAGCAGAGCTATCGCCACGAACAACAGCGCGCCACCGAGGTCCAAGCCGAGATACTGGCGGCGAGCGTAACCGCCGCGCTCGATTTCGGCGACAATGCCGCCGCACAGGAAGCTACGGATGCGCTCCAGGTGAGTCCGCAGGTGCAGGGGGCGGGAGTCTATGATTCATGGGGTAGGCGGTTCGCCGGATATGCCCGCACGAACGCCGTGCTTCCCATGCGCCTGTCGGAGATCAAATCATCGCGCGTAGCGCCTGTCCACGCGACCGTGCCGGTGATGCGAAGCGGTGAGAGGATCGGAACGGTCTATCTTGCCGGCGCGATCGATCCCCTATGGCGCCGCCTGTCGCGCTACGCGATGATTGCGCTTCTGGTGGTGATGACGTCCCTGGTGCTGGCGGTCCTCGGCTATGGCCAAGCGGCACTCGGTCGAGTCAACCGGACGCTTGCCGATGCCAACCGTGAACTGCATTTCCAGATGGAAGAACGCAGCCGCACCGAGGATCAGCTCCGCGAAGCGCAAAAGATGCAGGCGCTCGGCCAGCTGACCGGCGGTATCGCCCACGATTTCAACAATCTGCTTGCTGTGATTCAGGGTTCAGCGGATATTCTGCAGCGGCCCGGCCTGTCCGAGGAAAAGCGAATAAGGTTCACCAACGCGATCATAGACGCCTCGGCACGCGGCGCCCTTTTGACCGGGCAGCTTCTTGCCTTCGCACGCCGCCAACCGCTCAGACCTGAAGTACTGGATCTCAACAGCCGCATTCTGACGATGCTTATCATGCTCCAGCCCACGCTGGGCCCCAATATCGTCCTCAGTACGGATCTCGAAGAGGCGCTGCTGCCTGTCGAAGTGGATCCAGGGCAGTTTGAAGCGGCGCTCCTCAATATCATCGTCAATGCGCGCGACGCCATGCCGGATGGCGGTAACATCACTATTCGCACGCGCAATGTGATGGGCGAGCAGCGTGCTGCCGCTATATCCATCACGGATAACGGGTCGGGCATCGCCCCTGATCAGCTCGAGCACGTATTTGAACCCTTTTTCACAACCAAGGCCGTGGGCAAGGGAACCGGGCTTGGCTTGAGCCAGGTTTATGGTTTTGCTGCGCAATCGGGCGGAGAAGCGCGGATCGACAGCGAAGTGGGCAAAGGCACCACGCTGACGATCCTCTTGCCCGCAAGTGACAAGCCACTGCACATTGCCCAACAAGTGGAGCGGGCGGCGGCGGCAAAGGAGCCGGCGGGACGCGTGCTTTTGGTCGAAGACAATGAGGATGTCGGCAATCTTGCCGAAACATTGCTCGGCGAACTCGGTCATGCCGTAGTGCGCGCACGCAATGGCGCCGAGGCGCTGCGCCTCGCCGATAACGGCGCAATATTCGATATCGTCTTCAGCGACGTGGTGATGCCGGGCATGACCGGGCTGGAGCTTGCCGGCGCGCTGAAGCAACGCCGTCCGAAATTGCCGATCATCCTGACCACCGGTTATAGCGATCGGATCACGGCGGCGGGATCGCAAGGCTTTCCAATCGTTCGCAAACCCTATCGGATGGAAACGCTTGCGATCGCCGTCGACGAAGCGTTGGCGGTCAAACGGGCGGATGATAGGCGAGGTTACAATTAGGGTGGAGTCGTGACGAGACCCGATAGCGGACATTCGCGCGGAGCGTGCCCACGTCGTACATCCACCCTTGGCGGACATGCAGAGAGCGCAGGAACTTAGCGCCAATCGCGTCGTTTTGTCTGGCTTCTCTCATCGGACGAAGGCAGACCCTATGGCCCAACGAAGGACGTCTGGTGCCGAGCGCGGCCTCGACCGCTTTGAGGGGTTCAGCGATGCCGTCTTTGCGATCGCGCTGACACTGCTCATCGTCGAGATCAAAGTGCCTGGATCTCCCGATGGCCCCCATGGCTACAGCGATCTGGCAAGAGCCATGGCTCACCAGTGGCGCGAACACCTCGCGCTAATCCTTTGCTACATCGTGATCGGCGCCTACTGGCTCCAGCACCATTATTCAGGTCGCATCTATGCACGAAGCGATCACTGGTTCAGCTCGATCAATCTTCTGTTCCTTTGGGCCATTGTGGTCGTTCGCTATCCGATCCGCGCCTAGTGCTTTCACCTCGGCACGCGGTTTGAGCCGACTGGAGCGCTGGCCCTCGTGGCCGGCTTGACGCTGATCGCCTGCATATGGATGGCCAAGTGGTACTACGGCATGTCTGGCCGTCGCGTGATGGACGAAAGGCTCGCGCCGGATTTCCTTCGCCAAATGACGCGGCGCTACGGATTGGCGACTTTGGTCCAGATCGCTGCGTTGCCGGTTGTGATCGCGGCACCGCGGTTGGGCGTCGCCGTGGCGATTCTCAGCGTTGCCTTCTTCCTGCTGCCCCAACCGAAGCCGCGTTGCAATCCGGGAGAAGACCGACCGAAGAGGAGAAATCCAGCCAATAGCCTCGCTCTACTCCCGCCGATTAAGCGGTCGCTGGCAGCCCTAGATCGTTCTGTCGGGAGCTGCCGTGCATAATGTCCTGCATAATGCGGCAATAGGTCGGGGACTTTTTCGGATGTGCGCCAGGCTCGGGATTTATAAAACGAAGACTTGACGCCTATTTTATGAGATAAGGTCGACGAAGCGCTAATATGTGCTCACAAGGAGAGTTGCCAGGAAGCTCATCCGTTAGGGGAGCATGGTATATGGCGACTGTTGATGATCATCATGGTTTGGTGCTGCAAGGTGGTGGAGCACTTGGAGCCTTCGAGTTAGGCGTTGCGCGCGTAGTCTATTCCAAGGATTGCGCGTTTCGCCCCGGCGTGATCGCCGGCGTATCGATCGGGGCGATTACGGCGACGCTTCTGGCCCGGCCGAAGAACAAGGATCCGCTGGCAACGCTCGAAGCCTTCTGGAAAAAGGTCACGGTATCGCAGCTGTTTCCTTCGTTCGTTCAGCCCTATTTGTCATTATATGGGCTACCCCATTTTTATGAGTTCAATCCCCTCTGGCCTTGGGGAACACATTTCTACTCCACCGCCCCGCTGTTGGACACGTTGGCGGAACTTGTCGACGTCGAGGCACTGAAGGATCCGAACGCCGCCCCGAAGCTGATCTTCACTGCCACGGACTTGGAGGCCGGGGAGATTAAGACGTTTGGCAGCGAGCAGGGCGGTCTCACACTCAGCCATGTGCTGGCGAGTGGCAGCCTGCCACCTTCCTTTCCCGCCACAGTGATCGATGGTCGTTCTTATTGGGATGGCGGTGTATTCGACAACACACCGCTCGGCGCCGTGATTGACCGTTTAGGACCCGATCATGAGAAGAGGGCTGTCATGGTGGTCAACTTGTTTCCGAACAAAATGCCGCTGCCCACCAATATGGCCGAGGTCAACCAGCGCTTTCAGAACCTGTTGTTTGTCAACAAAACAGCCAGCGACATCAAGCTCATGGAACGCTTCAATGTTGTTGCGGATGCCGCAGCGGCGCTCGCTTCACTGCCGGAAGATTCGGACGCGCGTAAACTCCCCGCTGTTAAAGCGTTGATCGATGCAAATTATCACCGCGTGCCTACTATTCTCGATGTGACCCGCAAGACACCAGCTGGCGCAATGGAGGCGAGCGATTTCTCGGAAAGTGGTATCGAGACCCGGGCGGCTGACGGATTGGAGACGGCACTATCGGTGCTTCGGACGGCCTTCAACGTGCCAGCCTTTAGCGGGTAAATCTGGTTCCTCATGGTTTGCCAGGGGATAAGCCGTCGCTTACTCCACCACAGTCGCAACTGTCCGTTGCCAGGAAGCGGGTGGTAGACCGAACTGGCGCTTGAACGCACGACTGAACGCCGCTTCTGAGTTGAAGCCCACCGAATATGCCACGCTACAGGCATTGTGCTCATTCCGGCGCAGCAAATCGGCAGCGACCTGCATGCGCCAGCGCGCGCAATACTGCATTGGCGATTCCCCAAGGAGGGTACGGAAGCGGTCGCCCAGAACCGTTTTGGATACCCCCGCCTCGCGGGCAAGCACATCGAGCGTTAGAAGATCGGCGTAACGCCGATGGATCATTGCGATCGTGCGTCCCACCGCCGGATCCCGCAAACCCGCAAGCCATCCGCCATCAACGGGCGGCAATTGATCAAGATAACGGCGAACGGACTCGGCAAACAGGCCCTCCGCAAGCTTGCCAACCATCTCGGGCGAATCGCGGCCCAGTCCCTGTGTCGCGAATTCAAGTGCGCGTCGGATCGTAATACTTTCGCGCGCATCGTCCAGCGCGATGACTATCATCTTTGGCAGGTTTTTCAGCAGCATGTTCTCGGGCGTGCTGCTCCCGAAGAAGCCGCAATAGATACTGGTAAGGTCGCCCGCGTCGATTGAGCCCAGGCGAATGCGGAACAGCCCTTCCTCGTCCGGTTCGGGATTGATGATCATAGCATGGCCATCGACCGGCTCGCTGGGCACGGGACCGTGCAGAATATGAGTATCGTTGCGGGGAAGGATCACAATCTCCCCTGCCTTCACGATCACCGGCGGCTCGCCTTCGATCTCGCAGCTCAGCCAGCCCGAGCGCACGAAATGATAGGCAATGATGTTTGAGGGAACCGTGGGAAGATAGAGCGCGCAATCCTCCGGCGCGATCTTGGATCGGATCGACCACGCCCCCCTCATCTCGCCATCGAGGAAGACGCCGCCCACGAGCCGCATCGATGACAACAGATCCGACAACATCTCCAACGGTGCCGTTCCCCCCGCAAATCCGGTTGCTCGATCAATCCTTCCGTCAACCCGATCATATTCGCACGGGCGCGCCGAGACTAGTTGAGCCTCCATCAAAGGATCGGGACGAAAACGCCGATCCAATACAGGTCGTAAAATAACGTGAGCGGACTGTTCCAGCAACCGGCCACAGGAGAATGACCATGTTTCACGACTTTAACTACCCGGCCGTACTCACGGCCGCCCACCGTGCCGAATGGCAACTTGACGATGTCATGCCATGTGATGCGACGTTCGACTTCAGCAGACCCTTTCTGCCCGAGGCGCTGGCAGGGACACTTGGCCTTTCCGGCCTGTCCTCCGGCGAGAGACTGATCCTCAACCAAATTCGTGGCCACGAATATCTTTCGATCTTCGGGCTGGTGGAGGAGTTCATCCTCCCCTTCCTGCTCGATCATGTAAGATCGCAGGATGGCAGCGACCATCACCGGGTGCGCGCATTGCTGCAATTCGCGTCCGAAGAGGCCAAGCACATTCACCTGTTCCGGCGCTTCCAGACGGCCTTCACCAAAGGCTTTGCGGTGCCATGCGCGGTGATTGGTCCAGCGGAAGCCATCGCAGCCAAGATATTGGCCCACGATCCGCTGAGCGTCGCTCTCATCATCCTTCACGTCGAGTGGATGACGCAGATTCATTATGTCGACAGCGTGCGTGACGACAGCGGTCTCGATCCGCTATTCGCCAGCCTGCTTCGTCATCACTGGATGGAAGAGGCCCAGCATGCGAAGCTGGATACGCTGATCGTCGAGACGCTGGCCGAATCCGGAACCCGGGCAGGCCTGGAAGCAGCCATCGACGGCTATCTGGAAATCGTCGATTTCCTGGATGGCGGCCTTAAGGCCCAGACCGAGCTCAACCTGTCTGCGTTCGAGCAAGCCACTGGCTACATGCTGGACGCCGGGAGCAGGACCAGCTTCCTGACGGAGCAGCATCAGGCGCTTCGTCGAACCTATCTGGGCAGCGGCATGACGCATGGCCGTTTCTTGACGACGATCGATGCGCTCTCGCCGGCGGGCCGCGCACGAATCGACGCGATCACCCCAAAATTCTGCTGAAGCTCTCTCTAACTTTTGGATTTATTGTTGAAAGGAACCAGAAATGACTGATGTTTTGACCCGCAATATCGTCAACGGCCTCGATCTTGATGCGCTTGGCACATATGTCCAGGAGGTGCAGCAGGACCCAGCCAACGGCATGGTACGCTTCGCGGTCTCGACCCGCTGGACGGGCCAGACGAGCAGCCGAACCACCGTCAAGGGCTATGACATCGGCGGCCAGCATGTTGAACGCCGGTTTGAGATCGCGGCAGATGAGCCCCACGAACTGCTCGGTAACAATGCCGCGCCCAATCCGCAGGAATTGTTGATGGCTGCCGTCAATGCCTGCATGACCGTGGGCTATGTCGCGGGCGCGTCGCTCAACGGCATCACGCTCGACAGTCTCGAAATCGAGACAAGCGGTGAGCTCGACCTGCGCGGCTTCCTCGGCCTCAATGACAGCGTCGCGCCGGGATATGATACCATCGATTATATCGTGCGCATTTCCGGCAACGGCACGCGGGAACAGTTCGAGGAAATACATCAGACGGTGATGAAAACCTCCCCCAATTACTTCAACTTGGCTCGCCCAATTCGGATGAACGGGAAGCTCCAGCTGGCGTAGCCGAACCAGAGCATCGCGCGGAAAAGTGGGTACCGGTTTTCCGCACAAAGCGATGCGGCAACAAAGGGATATAGAGCAGAATGCGATTCAGATTAATCGCTTTCTGCTCTCATCCTCTCCCGCTTTGCAACGCAGGCGGGAGAGGGTATTTTGACGCCGGGTCCGGACTGGCAGGATTTGGATCACTGCCGGGGATAGCTGCCGTTCAGCGCCGCCATGCCGGTCGATGTCTCGTAGGCATTCCGGCCTTAGCCTGAAGGGGCTATGCTGCAGCCGGTTCTTTTCGGGCCCTAACGATTTCGTCCGCCTGTTTTCCTGCCAACTCGGCGAGATGGTCGAAGCTGACAGTGAACTGGGCAAGACCTTGGCTAAACGAGCAAAGATCCCCGTCCAGCCCTTGCAAGCTTGCCTCGGGCAAGAACGCTTCCACGCGCTCCCAACGATCCCAATCCGGATGCGGCAGCAAGCCGAGAATTTGTCCTCGTCTGCCGGTAAGTACCGACACGGCTTTCGAACCGGTACCGGCCGGCATATCGACGACTATACGACAGATAGGCTCAAGCAGATAAGGCGCGGCAGCCGCCAAAGCTTCGCTCGCCGCCATGCGACCGGCGATACGAAAGGCAAGCTCTGAGGAATCCACCGAATGGTATGAACCGTCGGTCAGAATGACCGCGACGTCCACAACCGGGAAACCCAACGGTCCGGCCTCCAGTGCATCGCGCGCACCCATTTCCACCGCGGGAATCCACTGTTTGGGTATGGCGCCACCGATGATGCGATCCGCAAAGTGGAAACCCCCGCCGCGTTCAAGCGGAGCGATTTCAAGGACGACATCACCATATTGGCCGTGGCCGCCTGACTGCTTCTTGTGCCGCCCTCGTCGCGTTGCACTTTTCCGGATCGACTCCCGATAGGCGACGCTTGGCGCTCGGGAAACCACCGTGACACCATAGCGGCGCTTGAGCCGGCCGAGGATGACCTCGAGATGATCGTCGTTCACGCCACTAAGCAGGGTCTCGTGAGTGGTCTCGTCCTGCCGCCAGTCCAGCGTCGGATCTTCCTCACACAGCTTGTGAAGAGCGGCAGAGAGCTTGACGTCGTCCTTGCGGTCCCGCGCCGCAATTGCCAGCTTCGCATTACGCGGTGGATAGTCGGGTATGGCGACCCTGCTCGCGGCACCACCTTTGCGAGCGAGCACCATGCCCGCAGTGGCATCATCCAATTTAGATATGGCGACCACCTCGCCTGCGCCAGCACTTGCCTGCTTCAGGGTCTTTTCGCCTTGCATGGCAAACAAGGTGCCGCAGCGGGCGGTCTTGTCGCCGACTACGAGTTCCTCGCCCTCCTGCAGCGGGCCGCCATAGACCCGCGCATAGGCGAGCCGTCCGACGGCATTCCCTTGCGCAACCTTGAATATATGAATGCCATTGGTCGTGCCAATCCGCGCCGCGGCAGCCTCCGGTCCAGGCGCTTCGTGGCGCAGCAGCTTCAGCAACCGATGGATACCCCCTCCGGTCAGTGCCGAGGTGAGCACTACGGGCACCACCCGATTGCGCGCGGTATCCTCGGCAAGATCGGCCATCACCATCGCGGGGTCGGGCACTTCATCCATCAGCAGGGTTTCAAGCAACGCATCATCGAAATCGGCCAAAGTTTCGAGCAGTTTGCCGCGATCTTTTCGCTCGAGAATGGCGACATCCGCTGACATCTCGATTTTCTGGGACTTGCTACCCGAGCAGTATCGATAAGCCCGTTCCAAAGCCAGGTCGACGTAGCCCACAACTTGTTCACCTTCGCGAACAGGGATCTGTCGGAGCGCCAGCGATTCACGGCTGAGCGGCTGCAACTTGTCGATCAGGCCATGGACTGATCCAACGCGGGCGGTGTCTATCCGGTTGATGACGACGGCGTGGGGGATGCCCAGTGCATCCAGCCGCCGCAGAATGGGCTCGGCCAGACCTGCGCGTTCCGGTACCGGATCAACCACCACAAGGGCGAGGTCCGCAGATTGCAGGCCAGCAAATCCGTCGGCGACCAAGCCCGCCGCACCGGGCACATCAAGGAGGGTGAAGCGATCGCCCTGCCAAGAGAAATGCGAAAGATTGATTTCAGTGGAACCGCCACGTGATCGCGCCTCGTCGCTCGCGTCGCCAACGGTTGAGCCCGCCGCTATTGTTCCGGCCCGGTTGATAGCGCCGCTGGCGTGAAGCAGCGCTTCAGCCAGGCTCGTCTTACCCGCGCCCGCCGGTCCGACCAGAGCGACCATGCGGGCAGCTCGGCCGGCGGGAACTGTGTCGGTGGTGGGGAGTGTGCCCATCGGTTCGCCTCCTCTCATGCGAAGGCGCGCCCGGCGCTAGAAGCAGAGGTTCGCCGCGGGCGCCTTCCCCTTGTCTTGCGTCTGATGCGCAAGGACGTGGATACTCAAGCTGGGCCGTTCCTCTCACAGGCGCAAGCACATTTTGGATGTTCGATGGGTCTCACGGCGACCCGACGCAACGGATCATCGGGTCAACGCGCAATTTTGGTCAGTTCGGACTTATCACAGCGCTATCTTTCTGGGTGGCCTCGTTCTATAGTGAAAATGTCTGTTGGTTCCCGCGCGCCGGTCAGAACCTGACAATGGTCCCGGACGTGGGTGCGAACGCTCACAGACGGGGAAGATGCGTGGCAATAGCAATCGCGGTCGCTCTGTTGGTATTGGTGTCGATCGCCTTCCAATTGTTCGCGCCATGGTGGCAGACCCCGCGTGCGTCCAATTGGGGATCGATCGACGATGCGCTGATGATCACGATGTGGATCTGCGGGATCGTCTTCATCGCGCTCAATCTGTTCATGGCCTGGGCGATCATTCGCTACCGGCACAAGCCAGGCAACAGGGCGCATTACGAGCCGGAAAATGCGCGGCTCGAAAAGCGGCTGACGGTCTGGACCGGGGCCGGTATCGTCGCCATGCTGGCACCGGGCCTGCTCGCCTGGCATGAGTTCGTCACCGTGCCGAAAGAGGCGACAGTGGTCGAGGCGATCGGGCAGCAATGGCAATGGAGTTATCGCTTCCCCGGGCCCGATGGCGTGCTGGGCACCGCCAGCACAAGCAACGTCACGCCCGACAATCCCTTCGGGCTCAACCCACGCGATCCCTATGCGCGAGACGACATATTGGTGGAGAGCGGCGATCTGCATCTGCCAGTGAATCGCCCGGTAAAGCTCATATTGCGATCAAAGGATGTGTTGCACGATTTCTACGTGCCACAATTCCGCGCCAAGATGGACTTGGTTCCCGGCATCGTCACCTATTTCTGGATGAAGCCGACCAACACCGGAACCTTCGAGATCCTCTGCGCGGAGCTTTGCGGGATGGGGCATTACATGATGCGCAGCAACGTCGTCGTGGCCGACCAAAAGTCGTTCGACAGCTGGCTGGCCGGGCAATCGAACTATTCGCAACTTCTGGCGCGTGCCGATGCGGCCAATACCCGTCTCGCACTCGCGCAACCCGTATCGATTGGGGATAAATGATGGCTACCGTCACCATCGCTGACGACCTGATTCCGCTGCATCATCCCCACACCTTCATCGGAAAATATGTCTGGAGCCAGGATCACAAGGTCATCGCAATCCAATATTCGCTGACCGCAATCGCGATTGGGCTGGTCGCGCTGGTGCTCTCCGTCCTGATGCGGCTGCAACTGGGCTTCCCCGACACCTTCCATTTCATTACGCCGAACAACTATCTGCAGTTCGTGACCATGCACGGCATGATCATGGTCGTTTATCTGCTCACCGCGCTGCTGCTGGGCGGCTTCGGCAATTATCTGATCCCGCTGATGGTGGGCGCGCGGGATATGGTGTTCCCGTTTGTCAACATGCTGAGCTATTGGGTCTATCTGCTCGCGGTTATCGTGCTGGCAGCGGGCTTCTTCGTGCCCGGCGGGCCCGCCGGCGCAGGATGGACGCTCTATCCACCGCAAGCGATCCTTGAAGGAACGCCGGGGCATCACTGGGGCATCATCACGATGCTGACGTCGCTGGTGCTGTTCATCATCGGCTTCACCATGGGCGGGCTCAATTATGTGGTGACCGTGTTGCAAGCGCGCACCCGGGGCATGACGCTGATGCGAATGCCCTGCTCGGTGTGGGGCATCTTCGTTGCCAGCATCATGGCGCTGCTCGCTTTCCCGGCGCTGTTCGTGGCGTCGATCATGATGTTGCTCGATCGGATCGCGGGCACGAGCTTCTTCATGCCGTCGATCGTCTCGATGGGGCAGCAACTCGGCTATCATGGGGGCAGCCCGATCCTGTTCCAGCACCTGTTCTGGTTCTTCGGCCATCCGGAGGTCTATATCGTCGCGCTGCCGGCATTCGGGATCGTTTCGGATCTGATCAGTGTCCATGCCCGCAAGAACATCTTCGGCTACCGGATGATGGTGTGGGCGATCGTGATCATCGGCGCGCTTAGCTTCTTCGTCTGGGCGCACCATATGTATGTGAGCGGCATGAACCCCTATTTCGGATTCTTCTTCGCGACCTCGACGCTGATCATCGCGGTCCCGACCGCGATCAAGGTCTATAACTGGCTGCTGACCCTGTATCGCGGCGACATCCACCTGCGCGTGCCGATGCTGTTCGCGATCGGCTTCCTGTTCACATTCATCCATGGCGGACTGACCGGCTTGTTCCTCGGCAATGTCTCGGTCGATGTGCCGCTCAGCGACACGATGTTTGTCGTCGGCCACTTTCATATGGTGATGGGGGTCTCGCCGATCCTGGTAATCTTCGGCGCCATCTATCACTGGTATCCGAAGATCACTGGCCGGATGTGGAACGAGACGCTCGGCAAGATCCATTTCTGGATCACCTTCCTCGGCGTCTACGCGATCTACCTGCCGATGCATTATCTGGGCTTTCTGGGCGTCCCCCGGCGCTATTATGCGCTCGGTGATACGGCGTTCATTCCGCAATCGGCGCATAGCGCGAACGAAGCGATCACGATCGCCGCGCTGATCGTGTTCGTCGGGCAGGGCGTCTTCTTCTGCAATATGATTTGGAGCCTGTTCAAAGGTCCCAAGGCCGATGCCAATCCTTGGGGTGCGGCCTCCCTCGAATGGCAGACACCCGATACGCCGCCAGCACACGGAAACTGGGGGCCGAGACTGCCAACCGTCTATCGCTGGGCCTATGATTATAGTGTGCCCGGTGCGGCCAGAGACTTCATTCCCCAGAACGAGCCGCCGGACGGAACGGCGCGGCATCATCCGACATGAGCATCTTCGGCAGGCTCACCGAGAAGAGTTGGGAGACGCCGGGCGCTACCGCGTATCTCGAACCGGCAGATTATCGGCCGGAGGCGGCGCGGGTGGCACTGTGGGTCTATTTCTGTGTCGCAACCATGCTCTTCACTCTCCTGACCGCTGCTTATCTGATGCGGATGCTGTCGCACGGCGAAAGCTATGAAATCGTGCACGATTGGCATTCGATCCCCCGGCCGACGCTGCTGTGGATCAATACCGGCGTCCTGGTTCTTGCAAGCATTGTCTGGGAGGTAGCGCGCTCTGCTGCGCAACATCAGCAGACAGCAAAGATACGGGAATATCTGATTGCGGGCGGGGTGTTGGGCTTCCTGTTTCTGGCCGGCCAGCTTGTCGTCTGGCGGCAGCTTCATGACGCCGGCTTTTTTCTCGCGGGTCCGTCGCTATGTCTCGGTGACTGGAGCGATCTCAGCCAGCCGGTGGTGCATTTCCCTTCGTCCAATCCCGCGATCGGCTTCTTCTATCTCATCACAACGATCCACGGCCTCCATATCGGCGGGGGCCTCGTGGCGTGGGCGCGGGCGATCGGCCGCGCGACGAACGGAATCGACGTGCACGGAATTGTGAGCTTGAGCGCTACCTATTGGCATTTCCTGCTGGTGGTTTGGCTGGCGATGTTCGGATTGTTGTTATCGACCTGATCGAAAGCGAAGTGGACCAATCATGACGCAGACCGCAGTCCAAGCGGCGGACACCGCCCATTCGCCCCCCCAGGGCGTGAACGAGCTTGCCGCAGATTGGGCCGGCGATCAGGAAGTCTTCAAGGCGGTCCATTGGGGGAAGGCCATGATGTGGATCTTCCTGCTTAGCGATACCTTCATCTTCACCTGCTTCCTCACCTCCTACATGACGATGCGATCATCGGTGACGGTGCCCTGGCCCAATCCGAGCGCGGTCTTCGCCTTGACAATCGGTGGCCAAACCATCCCGCTGATCCTGATCGCGATTATGACCTTCGTGCTGATCAGCAGTAGCGGTACGATGGCGATGGCAGTCAATTTCGGATATCGCGGGGACCGCAGGAAAACGGCCGCGCTGATGTTCGCCACGGCGCTGTTCGGCGTGACCTTCGTCTCGATGCAGGCCTTCGAATGGCATAAGCTGATTTTTGAGGAGGGCGTGCGCCCCTGGGGCAACCCGATGGGCGCGCCACAGTTCGGCGCGAGCTTCTTCATGATCACCGGCTTCCACGGGCTGCACGTTTCGGCGGGTGTGATCATGCTCCTCATCGTCGCATCGAAGGTGCTGCGCGGCCATTATGACAAGCGCGGTTATGAGGCTGTCGAAATTGCCGGGCTCTACTGGCATTTCGTCGACCTCGTCTGGGTTTTCATTTTCGCCTTCTTCTATCTTTGGTGAGGAGCAGCCGATGGACCGCCTGACCGAACACCCCGAAGCACATGCTCCCACATCGGCTCACGCCAAGGGACAGCAGCATCCGATCGGTGTCTATCTCAAGGTCTGGGGTTATTTGTTCGTGCTCAGCGCCTTGTCCTACTCGGTCGACTATTTTCATTTCGAGGGCGCACTGCGCTGGTTCCTGATCCTCACCTTCATGGTGCTGAAGGCTGGGCTGATCGTCTCGATCTTCATGCACATGGCCTGGGAACGGCTTTCGCTGATTTACGCCATTCTTGTGCCGCCGCTGTGTCTGGCAACGCTGGTGGGCATGATGCTGATCGAATCCGATTACACCTTCTGGACGCGCATCCTGTTCTTCGATCGGGGAGGGTGAGCAATGGCGAACGGACGAAGGCCCATGATCGCTGCAGCGATCTCGTTCGGGCTCGCAACTGCATTCGGCGCCGGATGGATCGGAAATCTTGCCGTTCCAGAAATCTACCCGTCCATAGCCGGATACGTCGTTCCTGGCCTCGATCAACCGCTGGTTGACCGCGGCTCTTTACAACGAAGTTGGCCCGTGGGGCTCGATCAGCCGGGCAGCCAGGTGCGCCTGATCGGTTATATGACGAAGGTTGATCGTGGTGCGATCCCCCCGCCAGCCCTGACCAACCCCGCGGTTGTTGTAATCGCCGAGCCCGAGGTCGATCTCGGCACGCGACTCGCCTCAGCCGATCCGGAGCGTGGGAAGAGCACGGCCAAGATATGCATGAGCTGCCATAATTTCACGAAGGGCGGGCCGAACCTCGTCGGCCCTAATCTGTGGGGCGTCGTGGGCCGCGACATAGGCTCGCACACGGGTTTCGCCTACTCGCCGGCGATGACTACCCACCCGGGCAGCTGGACGTATGAAGAGCTTGATCAGTACATCGCCCGGCCTTCGCGGGTAGTACCAGGAAACAAGATGGCGTTCGGCGGTATCCATAATGGTGCCGATCGCGCCAATGTCCTCGCTTTTCTCGCCAGTCTGAATGACACTCGCGTTCCTTTCCCTGCTCCAAATTCAGTGACCAAGACAGGCGACACTGCGCGGTAGCTTCCGATTCATCATAGGCTTCACGCAGTTTCAGGCCCGACGATAGGCTAGCCGGGCAGCGCCGATTGCGCGCATTTCGGGTGAATTAGCCTAGGAAGCTTGTGTTTGCTGGCGGGCTGAACCGCGACTTTGAGGTAATCTGCCAGTCGAAGCGCAAGCGCAACGATCGTCAGCGTTGGATTTGCGTAGCCCGTGGTCGGAAATACCGAACTGCCCGCAATGAATAGGTTCGAGATACCGTGAACACGACAATCGGGATCGACGACGCCACACCGGGGGTCGGCGTGCATGCGGGTTGTTCCCATGTGATGCTTCCCGCCGGACATGCTCGCGTGCCAGCCGTCTTCGCGCGTCGTCGTTTCATCGGAGATCTTGCCTAACCCCATCCGTGGCAGCTCGGTCCGCATGAGATTGAGAAGACGGTCCAAGCCCCTGCGGTCGTCCGCGCTCATGCGCCAATCGACCTTGGCGCGTGGCATGCCCAGGCGATCCCTGGCCTCATCCAACATTATGCGACTGTCGGGCTGAGGGGTCGGCTCGAGTGTCGCGCGGAGTACAAGAACGGGATCGGGACGGACCGCTTCGCGCGCCTGCCTGGCCACTGTCGCCGCGACCGCGCTGAGGCCCTTGGTTGCGTTGATGATATCACGCCACATTCGGCCATCAGGCAGTTCCGAATGACGGGCGAGCTCGATCAATCGCGCGAAAGCGACGCCACCCGGCGAGAAGTAGGAGCCGAAGGTCTTCGACCGCGCGCGTCGGATGAAATAGACCGAAGCGCCATTCAATCGTTCTTCACGCTGGCGTTTTTCGGTCAGTCCGAACGCCGCGTTGACACGCAGCACACCATATTTCTCGATCACATGGAAGCTACGATCGAACCGGGACTCGGCGGGTTCGAATGCGCCCAGGAAGAAAAAGGGATGATCCATGAAATGACGGCCGACCAGATCGTGATCGTTGCCGATCCCTCGCTTCGCCACGCGGTTGGACGCAAGCAGCAGGCGCGGATTTTCGATCCCGCCGCAGGCGAGCACATAGGCCCTGGCCCTGACCGCCAACTTCCGCCCGCCGAGCGTGGTGAAACGCAATCCCGAAATTTCGCGGGCCGGTGGCTGCGTTTCGATTTCGACAAGATTCGTGTTGAGCAGGATATCGATATTGTCCGCTTTCGCTAGCTTGTCGCGATAGGCGATCCCGAAATCCGTCTGCTGGCTGAACTGATAAATGCGCGCTTCCAGATCGGCTGAGTCGATAGGAAGCGGTCCATCATCCGCATCTTTCCAGGCTTCGGGTCGGTAGTCGTATGGACCGAGCGAGCAGACCTGCTGCGCGCGACTATAATAGGGATCGAGCACCTCGCGGCCGAAGGGCCAGCCGCTTCGTGGAATCCAGTCGCGCGTCTCGAAATCGATCGGGTCCAGCGGGCGGCACTGGCCGGCCCATTGCGTGGTGGAGCCGCCGAACTGGCGCAGCCGCGATTTCGCGATCGAAAAGCTCGGCAGGCCGATATTGCGTCCGCGATACAGCAGCTGGGGGCCGTGCCGGAACGTAAACCCGCCACTTTCCATAAGCGCGACGCGTAGCCGCGTTCCGGCGAGTTCGCAGGCCATGGCGATGCCGGCCGCTCCTGCGCCAACGATGCAGATATCGGTCTCGATATCCGCCCGATCGAACCGCCGCGCGTCAATGAACGGCATCGGCTGCCAGTTGGGACGAGAACAGCGCTGCGCCGCGCATCTGCCTGGGAACATCAAGCCCGAGCAAGGCGTAAGCCGTGGGGGCCAGGTCCAGGATATGTCCTGAGACCGGAGCGTTCTCGCGCGCGATATCCGGGCCTGCCGCGATCAGAAAGCCTTGATCGCGATGATTGCCGCTGCGGCCCTGCGGATGCCTGCCGAGCGTGGGCCAGGCAACCGTCCCGAATTGCGGCGAGGTGACGCTGCGATGGCCGGCGGCAGCAGTGGGAGCCCACCGGACGATGATATCAGGTAGATGCGCCCGCATCCGGCCGTCCGGATAGATGTCCTCGACCCGCTTGGCTTCTTCCACGATGGGCTCGCCGGTGTCGGCATCGACGAAGGTCGAAAGCGCCGCGATGATGCGATCGCGCAGGGCTTCATAATCCTCGGGCGCCACGATCCCATCTGCTTCGCGCCCCTGGCGATTGATGCGGATGTAGCCGTAAAGGTCGCTGAAGTTGGCGAACGCATTGGTCTTCCGCCAATCGATGCCGCGCGTGCGCCAGAACAGAGTCAGCCAATCCTGCACTGCAAGCGGAAGGCGGCGCTTTGTCCAGCTTCGGACCCCAGCTGGAACCAGGCCCCGAAGCGTGTCCAGCAGGCCGGCTTTCGAAGTCCGCGCCTTGTCAGCAAGGATGAGCGACAACATGTCGGGCAGGATTTCGTAGCGTGACTGATTAGCTCCGATACCGTGGAGCGAAAAGGCCATCACGTTCGCGGCAGGGCCGGCCGTATCGATCAACCGGCCAAGCCCTTGGTCCGCCGCGATATAGATCTGCCGGAGGGCATCGCGGAGCGCGTCCTCTTCCTCGGGTGAGGCTTCACCCAGCATATTGGCGTCGTCCCATAGTTGGTGGCCGGCCCGGTGGCTGCCGGCGAAGCACAGGACGAAAAGATCGCAGCCTTCGTCCGTGAGCATGGCTGCGCCCGCCTCGGCCACGACTTGAGTGGTACGGATGCATTGATCACGAACCTGCAGAAGCTGCGACGCGGTCAACATATAGGCCTCTTCGTCGTCGAACGGCGGCCGTCCAAAACGGTTCTGGATATTTTCGAGTAGGCCCTGCGGCTGGGAACAGGCCGGCTGCAAGGTCTCGTGCGTTGCCCAGCCGCAAATTTCACGCCCAGGAAAATCGTCGGGCGCATAAGAAAGCGGCACGTCGACCGCCGCAACACGAAGTCCGCGCCGGGCGATGTCGCGCCAGAACGGCGCAAGCCGCATCCATTGCGGCGTGGGACGCTCGTGACGCATCAGCTCAGGACGCCACATCAGGTAATGATAGAGGCCATGCTCGCTTGGCGGCGTGCCGGTATAAAAGCTGGGCCAGGGCGACCCTACCAGCCAATCCGCGGTCGACTTAAGCGGCATGAACACGCCCCGGTCACGCAACCGTCTCAGATTCGGCAGGCTGCCGTCCTCGATCCAGCGCGAGACAAGCGTGATCTCCGCCGCATCGATGCCTACCATCAGGAGCGGGGCACGCTCATTCTGCGGCATAAGCTGAACTTTTCTGGTGGCGATCATCAGTCATTTCGAACTCGTTGCAACCCCGGCGGAAGCCGGCGCACCACGCAGCCAATCCGATCAGCAGAGCGGGGAAGAACAGAAGCATCTTCAGCAGTACCCAAGGCTGCCACGCCAAGGCGCGGCCCAGCAGCCAGCTCAGCCGCTTGACGGCGATGAACGGCGCCATTGCCCAATGGCGTCCCAGCCGGCGCTGTAAAGGGGTCAGATGCAATGCGAGAACGCCGCGCGCATGTCCGAAGCGATATTGGTGGGTCCAAAGCTGGCGGACCGTCTCGCGGCCGAAATGGCGAATGCGGGCGGCGGGGACGAACAGGATCTGGCCCGGCCAGCGTGCCGCGACGCGCAGGCAGAAGAGCCCGTCCTCGCCCGCAGGTTCGGTTGTATCGGGAAAACCGCCAAGGGCTTCGAAATCAGCGCGCCGGATCGCCATGCTGCAACTCGGCAGAAGGCGCGCGGGGCCTTTCGGCCGGCCTACTGGCTGAGCCGCGAATTGCAGATAATTGTCGATCGCCGCCACCGGGTGCCAAGGCTTGCCGTCCAGCACGGCACCCCCCGTCAGCACTGCCTCGTCAAGAGCGTCGACAAGAGCCTCAATCCAGCCCGGCTCGGCAACGCAGTCGGCGTCGATGAAAACCACGAATTCTCCCCGTGCTTGCGAAGCGCCAAAGTTGCGCGCAGCGCCCGGCAGCAAGCCTTCGGAGCGCCGGATCAACCGCACCGAAGGATAAGCCTCGCAAGCCTTCGCGACGGCGGGATCGGCGACTGAATCGACGACCAAGACCTCGAAACTGCCTGCGCAGCTCTGACGCATCACGCTGCTGACGCAGGCCGCAAGCGGACCGGCATGCCCACGGCACGGGATGACCACCGATATCATTGTCTCGTCGGCTGCGGCGTTCATCAGCCGATCCACCGTTTGCTGAGCCGCCAGTAACCCTCAAGAACGCCACCGAGCATCCTCGCCAGCCTCGTCTCGATCGACGATTCCAGAAACCCGGACGCGAGTGGGATGGCTCCCCCGACCAAAAGCTCACGGTCATCACGTTGGCGTAGGCGCTGCATCCTTCGGCGGCGGTCCGCGATCGAGCTCCAGTTGCGGAATTGCCAGCCCCACGCTCGGAACCATTGCCGTAGCCAGCCTTTTCGGATCGCAGCGACCACGGATGCGATCTCGTAAAGCGTCAAGGCAGGCGCGAGGATAACCAAAGTCCGCAATCTATAATGCACCAGCATCGTCAGCAGGCGATGCCGCATGGTGAAATAGGCGCGCCTGACCGGATAGCCGCCATTGCCGCGATAGGACAAGCCGGGCGTTCCGGAGCCACGCTCGTGAAAAACCTCGGCCGTCGCCTCGCACCAGAACCGGTGCCCGAGGGAGCGCATGCGCAACGAAAATTCATGATCCTCAAGATAGAAGAAGATCAGCGGATCGAAGCCGCCTGCTTCGATGACCTTGGCGCGATCAACGAACATACATGCGCCGATGCAGCCTTCGGTTTCGCCGGATTCGGGCGGCGTTTCGGCCAGCCGCCGGTAATCGTTGAACAGGATCATCGTGCCGAGGAAATGCGGCGCAGCCCCGTCGGCCTGCACGACATCGCGTTCGGGAACCAGGCGAATGCGCGGGCAGACGACGGCTGCGCGCGATCTGGCTTGCGCTTCCGCCAGCGTTTCGATGCAGCCATCCTCAACATAGATATCGTGATCGAGCATCAACGCGTAGTGCGTCTTCGCGGCGGCCAATCCCGCATTTCGCGCCGCCGACAGCCCCGCATTGCACCCCATGTCGAGCAGCTGAACATGCGGATGGAGCGCGCTTATCCTGTCGGGGCTGCCATCGTCGGAAGCATTATCGACGACGATTATCGCTGCCAGCGGAAAGCGCTGGCGATCGAGCGCTTCCAGCACCCTCAGGATCCGGTCCCCGCCATTATGATTCACGATCAGGGCTGTGACCTGGGCTTCCCGCGCGATCATTGCCGCCGCTTCCCGATCACCTTCGCGTAAACGTCCTCGACCTGTTCTGCTACCTTCCCCCAACTGAGCTCGGCACGCGCATAATCCTGCGCTGATTGCCCAAGCCGGGCGGCGAGGGGCCGATCATCCAGCAGCCGCAGCATCGCGGATGCCAACCCCTCGACATCATTGTCTGCAACCACGAGGCCGGTCCGCTCATGAACGATGTGCTTGGCCGATCCCGCAAAGGTTACGATCGGGCAGCCGGCGGCCATGTAGTTCAGCAGCTTCTGCGGCAGACCGGCGCAGTCGACGCGCGGATTCACCGCCACGTCCGCCGCCGCGAGGCGCCCGCCCAGATCCTGCAGCGGCGCGCTCGAAAGATCGATCGCATCATAGACGCCAAGCGCCTTGGCCAACACCGCATGCCCGTTCAACGGGTCATCGGTGATAAGTTGAAGCCGGATGTCGCGGCGCCTCGATCGCGCCCGCGCAAAGGCGTGAAGCAGGAGATCGAACCCTTGATACGCAGCCAGATTGCCGGCGTAGGTGAGGCGATTGCCGCTCCGGCCGTCACGGCCATTGCTCGGGGGGAATAGCTCATTTTCAACCCCATTGGGAATCAGCGAAACGGCATCATCTGGCCGGCGCTGGATGAATAGCGCGCGGATTTCTTCGGATACGGCTATGACATGATCGGCGAGCCGCGGAAGTGAACGGTCGATGCCACGGCCCAGCCACCCGAACAGACCACGCGGGAAGAGGCCTCTATAGTAGGGTAACTCACTGCCCAGCAGCGTATGCACATCGTAAACGATGGGCGTCCCAGAGAGTTTTGCGGCCGGCTGCGCCGCCAAGAGCCCCTCGGCATGATGCGCGTGAATGACGTCATAATGCTGCCTGTGAAGTCCCCGCAGAAGCGACCATGCAAGCTGCGGGTCGAGCACCGCCAATTTTATCATGCTCGGCCCGGGAGCGCCGCGGCGGTATCCCGGCATCCCCGCGATTCTGACAATTCCAAACGACGGCGAATCGGCCGGCGCGCCATAATGATAGGTGTAGATATCCACCGAATGTCCCCGCGCGACCAGCGCCTCGGCCATGCGCTGGATGCGTATCGGAGTACCGCGCGCATAGGGGAACGGGCATGCCGCCACCATCGCAACCCTGCGGGGAGTGCCCCTGGCGCTCACTTGCGCATCCTTCGCCCCTTGCCCCCCCCGCCGAGGAAATATACCGCAATCGCGTAAAATCGCCAAATATAGAGAGTTAACTGCGGGCGCGGGGCTGGCGGGAGGATCGATTTCGCGTCACATGAACGCCCCATGGGGCGTTCATCTATCTCGAAGCTGTTACAGTGGCTGACGATCAGTACTCATGGGCGGTTCTTCCGCGACGTCGGCATTGTATCGGCGGTGCGACTGTCGGGGGGCTTTCTCCTGTTCGTCAGCCAGATTTTCCTGGCGCGCTGGATGGATACGCGCTCGTTCGGCATCTACAGCTTCGCGTGGACCTGGGTAGCAGTGCTGGGCTCGCTCGCCGGGCTCGGCCTCACGTCGACCAGTGTCCGCTTTCTCGCTACATATCGCGAGGTCGGCCAGTTCGATCACATGCGGGGTCTCGTCAGATATTGCTGGCGTGCCACGGTTGGCGTTTCGTTCGCGATTGCCGCGATCGCAGCTGGTATTTTCGAATTCGCATTGCCTGGTTCACCTTATCTGCCGGCGCTACGCGTCGCGATGCTGGCTATCCCTGTCATGGCTGTTCTCAATATCGATGCCGCTTTCGCGCGCGGCATGAACTGGATGAGTCTGGCCACCTTCGCCGAGCAGGTCGGACGGCCAAGCCTGCTTCTCGTCCTCGGCACGGTGCTGGTGGCGATGTCGGCCGAGCGATCCGCGACGCTGTTCGTCATCGCCTGCCTAACCGCCTATCTGGCGGTGACCGCAGTCCAGCATCTTATCGTGCACCGCAGGCTGGGCCTCGTCATGGGTTCGGGTGCGGGCAGGCAGGATCTGTTGATCTGGCGCAAGGTGGCGACCATGCAGATGCTGATCAACGGTGCGCAGATGCTCCGCATGAACGGCGATCCGATCGTGGTTGGCGCGTTGCTTGGTCCGCGCGAAGTCGGAATCTACATCGCAGCTGTGCGCACCGCCACGTTGGTCTCATTCTTGCTGATGATCACAAGCGTTGTCGCTCAACCACGGCTGGCAGCGATCCATGCGAGCGGCGACCGCACGGCATTGGCCGCTTTTTTCGCGATAGCGCGGCGATGGACCCTACTGGCCTCCTTGGCCGCTGCGAGCATTTTGGCGATCGGCGGCAAGCTGATCCTGGGATTGTTCGGGCCCGACTATGTCGCCGCTTATCCGGCGTTGCTCGTCCTGTTGGCAGGCCATGCGGCCGCGGCGGCGTTTGGCCCGATCACAAGCCTGCTGGTGCTGATCGACCGGCAACATAGTGCAGCCTTCATCCTTGGCCTCGCGACGCTGCTCAACGCCATTCTCACGATGCTGCTCGCTCGTCCTTTTGGTGCGGCCGGGGCCGCTTTTGCCAGTTCCCTAAGCCTTGCCGGCTCCTACTGCGCCTTATTTTTCCTCGTGAAGGATCAGTTCAACGGGGAAACGGTATCTTGATAGGGCGCGAAACCGCAATTGGCCCACCTAACAGATATCGCGTTCTGCGGCCGCCGTGTGGCGCGCCGAAGGGCGCCACGGTGCGTGCTGTCACTCGTGAATGACTTCGTAGCGACGACCGGCAGAGTGGGTCGGCTTGGCCTTATCTGCCCCCAGGATTCCGGCAATTATCGCGGATCTTGCGTGTGCATGTCGGATATTCCTTCATCGGCTGATTGGCGGCCGGGCTGTTGGCTGAGGACGGCGACGACGAAGCGGGTGCGAGGCTCGGGGTCGAACTCATGCCGTTCGGCGACGGCATCGGCTCGGCAGGTGGAGGGGTGGTCTGGGATGTGGGCGCCGCGCTTGGATCGGTGGTCACCGGCCCATTTCCGGTCGGCATTGCGTCCTGCGCGACGGCGGGGGCGGTCAGCATCAACGAGGCGAGGACAAGGATCGTTTTCATAACAGGACCTTTCAAACGGGGATTCCGCGCCAGCGTAACGTTTCAATGGAAAATTGGTCGCACCGCGGAATCATGCATTGCGTGGGTTACGCTCGATGCTGCGAGGTGGGCTCTGCCGATGCGGCGTTGGGACGAAGATCAGTCGGAAAGATCGTCCGCGGCGCGCGTGATCTTTTCCAATGTTTCCGAAAAGCGGGTAAGCTCGTCGGGATCGATCGCATCAAAGATGCGCGCTTCGAGCGCCAGCGCAAGCGGCGCGACTTGCCGGTACAGCTCGGTGCCCTGGTCACTCAGCGAGAGCCGGCGCGAGCGGCCGTCATTCGAGTTCGGCGCCCGCAGGATGAGCCCTCGTTGAGACAGGGCAATTGCGGCGCGGCTGACCGTAACCTTGTCCATTCGCGTGCGTTTGCCGATCTCCTGCTGGGTCAGCCCATGTGCTTCAGCGAGCACTGCGATGACGCGCCATTCGGGTACGGACAGCCCGAACAGCTTGGCATAAGCGCGGGAGATGACGTCGCTGACGGTGTTGGATGCAATCGAGAGCCGATAGGGCAGGAAGCTGTCGAGCCGCAGGGATTTTTTTGGCATTGCCCAACAAGTATCATTTGACACCAGCCGGTTGAAGCATAAAATAGTTTCTAATGATACTATATGACGCTGGAGCGTGATGTGCCTGATATTTTTGAAAATCCGATCGGCCTCGACGGCTTCGAATTCGTGGAATTCTGCGCGCCCGAGCGTGGGGTGCTCGAGCCGGCGTTTGAAGCAATGAGCTTCGTGCAAATTGCGCGCCACCGATCGAAGGATGTCGATCTGTGGCGGCAGGGCGGCATCAATCTGATCGCCAATTACGAGCCCGGCTCGCCCGCTGCCTATTTTGCCGCCGAGCATGGTCCGTCGGCGTGCGGTATGGGCTTTCGCGTGCGTGATGCCCATAAGGCCTATCCCGAACTGCTGGCGCGCGGCGCAGAAGCGGTGGAGACCAAGACTGGACCGATGGAACTACGGCTGCCGGCCGTCCGTGGCATTGGCGGAGCGATCATCTATCTCATCGATCGCTACGGCGATGAGCTTTCAATCTATGATATCGACTTTGAATATTTGCCCGACGTTGAACGCCATCCGAAGGGGGCTGGGCTTCGGATCATCGATCACCTGACCCACAATGTTTATGGCGGCCGCATGGACTATTGGGCGCGCTATTATGAGCGGCTCTTCAATTTCCGGGAGATCCGCTATTTTGACATCAAGGGCGAATATACCGGGCTGACCAGCCGCGCGATGACCGCGCCCGATGGGCTGATCCGCATCCCGCTGAATGAGGAAGGCAAGGCCGGCGGCGGGCAGATCGAGGAGTATCTGCGCGCCTATAATGGCGAAGGCATTCAGCACATCGCCTTCCTCTGTGACGATCTGATCGAGACATGGGACAAGCTGAAGGCGTTCGGCACGCCCTTCATGCCATCTCCGCCTGCGACCTATTACGATATGCTTGAGGAGCGCCTGCCGGGTCATGGGGAACCAGTCGCCGAACTTCAGAGTCGGGGTTTGCTGCTCGACGGCTCGACCGAGCAGGGGGACCCACGTCTTCTGCTGCAGATTTTCTCGCAGACGATGATCGGCCCGGTGTTCTTCGAATTCATCCAGCGCAAGAAAGATGAGGGATTTGGCGAGGGCAATTTCACCGCCCTGTTCAAGTCGATCGAACGCGACCAGATGCAGCGTGGAGCGCTGGCGAAGGAGAATGCGGCATGAACGCGCCCTTTTCGCTTAGCCGGATTCATCACGTCGCCTATCGCTGCAAGGACGCCAAGGAAACGGTGGAATGGTATCAGCGCGTGCTCGGCATGCGCTACACCACGGCCTTTGCGGAGGATCACGTGCCGTCCACCGGCCAATATGATCCCTATATGCACGTGTTCCTGGATTGCGGCGGCGGCAATGTGCTCGCTTTTTTCGAGCTACCCGAGCAGCCCCAGATGGGGCGTGACGAGAATACCCCAACCTGGGTACAACACATCGCGTTCGCGGTTTCTGATCTGGAGACGTTGCTCGCAGCCAAGGCACATATCGAAGCGCAAGGAGTGGATGTGCTTGGCCCGACATATCACGGCGTCTTCCGCTCGATCTATTTTTTTGATCCCAATGGCCATCGGATCGAGCTGGCATGCGATATCGGCACCGAGGAGCAATATGCCGAACTTGAGCGGCTGGCGCCCCTGATGCTCGAAGAATGGTCGCATACGAAACGGGCGCCGCGCCACGCCGAATGGCTGCACAAGGAGCCGCAGGGCTGATGGTGCAGACCGATTTTACGCACGATCGCGCGGCGAAGAGCTGGATCGAAAGCGCGAACGGGCATCCCGATTTTCCGGTTCAAAACCTTCCACTTGGCATCTTCTCGCCGGATGATCAGTCGCCCCGCGGCGGCGTGCCAATCGGCGACGAAATCCTTGATCTTGGGGCAGTCGCTGATCTGCTGGCGCGAGAGGCAGGCGAGGCGGCACGGCTGGCGGGGCAAGCAACGCTCAATGATCTCCTGGCGCGGGGGAACGTCATATTGCGCGCGCTGCGGCACGGATTGTTTCGGTTATTGACCGGTCCCGAGCAAGCAGCGGCTCGCAACGCGCTGTTTCCAGCCGCGCGCTGCGCGCTGCACCTGCCGGTGAGAATTGGCGACTACACGGATTTTTACGCCGGCATCCATCATGCCATCAATGTCGGAAGCCTGTTCCGCCCGGAAAACCCGCTGTTGCCCAACTATAAATATGTCCCGATCGGCTATCATGGCCGCGTGTCATCGGTACGCGTTTCGGGAACTAATGTCGTTCGTCCCAATGGACAAACCAGGGCGGGCAACGCGAGCGCTCCCGCCTTCGGACCCAGCAAAAGGCTGGATTATGAACTCGAAATGGCGATCTGGGTAGGGCAGGGCAGCAGCCTGGGAAACCCCGTTCCGATCAGCCAGGCGCCGGATCACATCGCTGGATTGTCTCTTCTCAACGATTGGTCCGCCAGGGATATACAAGCATGGGAATATCAGCCGCTCGGCCCGTTCCTCGCCAAGAATTTCCATAGCAGCGTTTCACCCTGGATCGTGACGATGGATGCGCTTGCGCCCTACCGGGTGCCGCAGGCCCCCAGACCGACGGGAGACCCGGAGCCGCTGCGCTATCTTTTCGATGCGGCCGATCAGGAGCATGGCGCGTTCAATGTGACGATGGAAGTGCACATCCTCTCCGCACGCATGCGCGACGTGGGTATGCCGCCCCACCGGTTGAGCCGCGGCTCGATGACCGCCATGTATTGGACGGCTGCACAGCTGTTGACGCATCATATGTCCAACGGCTGCAACCTTCAGCCCGGCGACCTGCTCGGCACCGGGACGCTGTCCGGCGGGGAGGAAGGGAGCGATGGCAGCCTTCTCGAACTCAGCAAAGGTGGCAAGCAGCCGATCATGCTGCCCGGCGGCGAGACCCGGACGTTCCTGGAAGACGGCGACGAACTGATCATGACGGCATTCGCTGAGGCTCCTGGTTTCGTGCGAATCGGTTTCGGCGAATGCCGTGGCACGATTACAGCTGCGCCATGAGCGATGCGGATTTGGTCCTTCGTGGATATTGGCGCTCCGGGACGAGCTATCGCACGCGGATCGCGCTTAACGCCAAAGGCGTTGCTTATCGACAGGATCCCGTCAACCTGCTCGCCGGCGAACAAGCGTCCGACGCCTATCGTGCGCTCAATCCACAAGGGCTGGTGCCGGCGCTTGTGGTCGGCGAGACCGTGCTGACGCAAAGCACTGCGATCATCGAATGGCTGGAAGAGCGTTATCCCGATCCGCCGCTGCTTCCCGCGGACTCGGATGCGCGCGCTATCGTTCGGGCGATGGCGATGACGGTCGCCTGCGATATTCATCCGCTCAGCAACTTGCGCGTGCTGAAAGCACTGAAGCATGATTTTGGCGCAGGTGAAGAGGCGAGGAACGCATGGATCGCCCGCTGGATCGAAGACGGCTTCGCTGCCCTGGAGGTGATGATCGCCCATCATGGACGTACCTACGCCTTCGGCGATCGCCTGACGCTTGCGGATTGCCACCTCGTTCCGCAGGTATATTCGGCTGAGCGCTTCAATGTTCCGCTCGATCGCTTCCCCGCGCTGGTCCGCGTGGTGGAAAATGCCCGGCGGCATCCCGCGGTCGCGGCTGCTCATCCCGATCAACAGCCCGATGCACAATGATTTCCGTGCGCGCAGTTGGATCGGCGGAGCAGCAGTTTCGTCTCCGGTACTATCCTTAGTGCCAGGAGAGCGCGGATCTGCAATGCAGGGCTATGGTGTATCTCAAGCGATCGGAGGAAAGCGACTTGCTGCGGCAGGCTGCGTTGTTTCGACGCATGGCTGCCAGGGTCCCCGATCGCGGCGTGGCCGAACGGCTCACGGCTTTCGCCGCCGAGCTCGAGCACGAAAGCAAGAGTTTAACCTTCTCCAAAACGCCAGCCTTTATCGACTGACATCTCCCTCCAGTGCCGCATGGGCCAGAACTTCCGCACGGTAATGGTTGAGTGGGCGATCGTCGTCGCCAAAGGCTTCACGCAATATTTTCGTGGTTAGAGAATCCAGTTCCATCGCCCGCGGCGTTCGGTTTTCCGATACGCACTTCCAAACCGGGCTCACCAAAGAACGCGACATCGGCTCTCTCCTGCCTGCCGATAGCGGGGAATGAAGAGTGTATAACCGAAGTTAGTTAAAAAGTCGTGAAAATCTGCTCACGAAATAACCAAAGCAGCCCAAGTCGCGGCGGATCGAGCAGGTGCTGCGGCAATCTGATGGGATGCCTGCTCCGTAACAAACCTGAGCGATCATCCAGCGGATTCGTGCGATAACCAAGCCATGGTGCAATCCACGAGCTTAGTCGATATCCGCCAGGATCTTCTTTTGAAAGAGCAGGAAGATCGGCGGATGCGGATTCAGCATTACCTCCGCGCGGCCTTCGATGCTGCCGATCCCCAAGATGCTTTGCGCTTTCGCAGCCTTGCCGAGCATCTCATGGCGGCGAACAATCCCTCGCCGAAATCGACAATGGGCGCTGGACAAGCGGCGTTGCGCTACGTGCTGGCGCAGCAACGCTCTTCATACTGATCCGACCACCCCATATTTATAGGGAGCATCGCCGGGTGGAACGCTAAGGGATGGCGGGCGTAGATTGCGTGTCCGCAGTTTGTTAGCGGGGATGAATGGCTTCCGGTTCGGGTTCAATGCGGGCAGGATTATCGATCATGTCGCCGGCTGCTCTGGCGAGGCAGGCGCTCATTCGTAACGTACGCGCCGTCTTCAACGATCAATCGCGCGGCGAAAAGCCGGTGGTGCGCAGTCCGCAAAGCATGTTCGGTCCTGGGTCCGTGATCTGGCGTGTGCATGGTGACGTGGTCACGATGATGGTCGGCGGAATGTCGGCGCTTCTGTTGCAGATGCTTCATCCGGCAGTGCTCGGCGGCGTATGGGATCATTCCAATTTCCGGGAAGACATGCTCGGACGGCTGCGCCGCACCGCACGCTTCATTTCGCTGACCACCTATGCATCGCGCGAGGACGCGGAAGCCGCGATCGCGCGCGTGCGCTCCGTGCATGCGCAAGTGACCGGCACATTACCGGATGGAACAATCTATTCGGCTGACGACCCGCAGCTATTGGCCTGGGTGCACGTTACCGAAGCGTTGTCATTCCTGAATGCACGCCTCCGCTATGCCGAGCCTGCCATGCCCCATAACGACCAGGACCATTATTTCGAAGAGATGTCTGGCATCGCGCTCGCGCTCGGCGCTGACCCGGTCCCGCGCAGCCGCGCCGCAGCCGAGCAGCTCATCGAAACTGTGCGACGGCAACTATCATGTGACGCGCGGACGCGCGAAGTCGCTGCAATCGTGTTGAAGCAGCGGCCCGACAATCTCGTCATGGCGGCAGCGCAGCGGACGATTGGGCAGGCGGCGGTGGATCTGCTGCCTCGCTGGGCTCAGGAGATGCATGGCCTGCGCAGCACGTTTGCGACTCGCCCTTTCGTTCGCGCGAGCACGTTGGCGATGGCAAAGACGCTGCGCTGGGCATTCCGTTAAGGGAAGTCGATGGCGCGCTTGCCGGAGGCGGGCGACCCTCCGGTTACGCCGCGATGCTGGCTTTGCGGCCGCCTTCTGGGCCGGAAAATTGAGTGGCATCATCCAACGCCGAAGAGCAGGGGCGGGCGCATCACGGTGCCGGCGCATCCGATCTGCCACCGCGCCATCCACGCATCATTCTCCAACACCGAGCTCGACCAGCTTGAACGGAAGGGGCTCGCGCCGGCAGCTCAACCAGGACTGGAGCTTCATGCGCTGGATCGTCGGCAAGCATCCGGATTTCAATGCGCCCACCCGCACGCGTCGACGCTGATCAACCGATCGTCATTCAACCGGCGACTGTTGCGGCTGGTCGAAGCGGTCTGCCTGCGAGGCGGCGTTTGCGGAACGGATGCGTGACGTCAAAGTTTAGTTTCGGGAGCGGGCACGATAATCGAGGTCACGATATGGACCGCTTCGCTTCGTTGATATGTCAGCTCTTAGCGGTGCTTGCTTGCGCGGTAACCGGCGGGTTGGCTGCAGCCCATGCGACGGTCGACGGCGCCCATTTGTCCGCCCCGTCGCCGAACGCCCGGTACGCTGGCCAGCACGCGGACGATGCATGTTCCGGTTGCTCCGAGCGCGAGGCCGGCTATCGCTGGGCGATGGTCCAGAATATTCTCTCTCCGCAGGCCTGTATTAATGAGAGCTGGGAGTTCAGATCGGGTTGCCTGCTCTTTCTCACACGCAGGGACTGATCTTACCGCTCTCCATTGCATCCGACCCCTGTTCATCCCTATGTGCGAGACGGTTCGCAGGTAGAAGTGACGGGGTTTCATGGTCGAGACGATCCATAGCGCAATGCTCATACTTGGCTCGGGGCCTGCGGGGCTCACCGCCGCTATCTATGGCGCGCGCGCGGGGATGAAGCCGATCGTCATCCAGGGGCTGGAACCAGGCGGCCAATTGATGACGACCACGGACGTGGAGAATTTTCCCGGCTTCCGGGAGGTGATCCAGGGTCCTTGGCTGATGGACGAGATGCGCGCGCAGGCCGAGCATGTCGGCGCGCAGATGGTGTATGACATGATCGCCGAAGTCGATCTTTCGCACCGGCCGTTTCGGCTGACCGGAGATGGCGGAACCATCTATACCGGCGAAACGCTGGTGATCGCCACAGGCGCCCAGGCGCGTTGGCTGGGTCTCGAGAGCGAAACCCGGCTGCGCGGGCAGGGGGTTTCCGCCTGCGCGACCTGCGACGGCTTTTTCTATCGCGGCAAGAAGGTTGCGGTCATCGGCGGCGGCAATACGGCGGTCGAGGAAGCGCTGTATCTCACCAACCATAGTCAGGATGTGACGCTCATTCACCGTCGCGACACGTTGCGCGCGGAGAAAATCCTTCAGGAGCGCGTGTTCGCCCACCCCAATGTCAAAATTCTCTGGAACAAGGCCGTCGAAAGCTTTGTCGGCGGCGAGAATAATGCTGGGCTGATCGGGCTTGATCTCCGCGACACCGCCACCGGCAAGATCTCACGGCTGGATCTTGACGGCGCCTTCGTTGCGATCGGTCATGAGCCTGCAACCGCACTGTTTCGCGGCCAGCTCGAAATCGACAGCGACGGATATCTGTTGGTGGAGCCCGGCACGAGCCGGACGGCCATTCCCGGCGTGTTCGCTTGCGGCGACGTGATGGACAAGGTCTACCGGCAGGCTGTTACCGCAGCGGGCACGGGCTGCATGGCAGCACTCGATGCCGAGCGCTATCTCGCCGAAGCGCGCTTCGAGGCTAGCGTGGCTGCCTAGCCGGCGACGGCCGCTTTGACATGGGCGGTCAGCCATTCCCGGTCAGCCGCACTGGCAAAACTGTGGGACCCGCTGTCGAGCGTCGCCAAGCGGATGTTCGGCCGTCCTGCCAATTTCTTGCCAGCAGGCCCACGATATTGAGCGAGGAAAGCTTGGGCCGTCGCGTCATGGGCAGCGAGCAGGATATGGACGGGGCCGGAAAATCTCGAAAGTGACGCCATGGCGTCATCGGCAAGATCCTGATCCGACCGCAACAAGGCGGTGCGCAAGCCTTTGAAGAGAGATTTTGGATCGAAGTCTCCAGTAACGAGCTTGCGCCAACCCTCCCGTCCCAGCAGCCGATTGCGATAGTGGGCGCGTACGGCGGCGGGCGGCGGCATCTCGGGTTCAGCGGGTACCACCCATGGATTGAGCAGGATCAAGCCTTCAAAGCCGATTGGCGGGCCATGCAGGGCGAGCGCCGTGGCGCCGTCGCAGAGGCCCAGTCCCCAGATCCGTCGCACGCCGGGACAGGCGCTCTTGAAGGCCGCCCATGCGGCGCGGAGATCGGGAACGCTCCCCTCATATCCGGGATCGTTGCCGGAGCTGTCGCCAACCCCGCGGCGATCGAAGCGGAAGGTCGCAATGCCGGAGGAAGAAAGATCGCGGGCCAATGTGGCCATCAGGCGATGCGGCCCGACCCGGGTCTGGCGGCCGCCGGTCACGACCAGAATGCCTGTTTCTCCTGTCGCTTCATCGAGCGAGGCGAATATTTGCTCGCCCTCGCAGTTGAAGGTCAGGATGCGGCGCATGCACCGATCCAGTGCGCCAGATCGTCCGCTAGCGCGTCGGCCAATGCCTGATCGTCGCCCGGCTCAGCCAGCCGCCAGGGGGCAATGCCGGCGGCTTTCACAGGCGTTTCCCTGCAGGCTCCGACCGGGCGCTCGGGCGTAGCAGCGTCGAGAGCTGCCACGATCGCCTCACCCAAGCGGTAGCCCGCATAATCCTGCTGGTTCGCGACACCGCGCAGCCGGCGCGCTTGCCGCATCGGCCTAAGTAGTTCTGCGCCCGAGGCCGAAGCAAAGCGCCACCAAGCCTTGGCCGGTGCGGCGTGATCAATCAGGGCACCTCCGCGCATCGCGGCAATGAACGGGAGCCTCCCCGTCTTCTTGTCGATAAAGCTCGCCGCGTCGGCAACGGCGGTTTGCCAGGTCGCAAGCGTCACATCGGCAACGTCGATCAAGCTTTCGCCCGTGCCCGGCAGATCAGGAATAGAGCAACCGATGTGGTAGGCTTCAAGCGCGCGCGCAACGTTCACGGCCATATGACGAAGGAAGTTTCTTTCTTCAAATAATGCTTCCACAAGAATGACTTGATTTGCGTGACCCTCTCCGAATCTGAGGATGAGTTCGTGGCTGCCCCCCGTCGGATATTGATGAGAGACAGCCGCTGGCGCAGTCATCCCTTCGTCTTGCGTTCCGCGAAACGGACGAGCGCGCCAAAGCTTGCCAGCATCTCGCCATCGACGTCGTCGTCATCGATGACGATGTGCAGCCGGTCCTCTATCTCAGTAAGCAAGCCCGCGACGGCCATCGAGTCCAGTTCGGGCAACGCGCCGAACAAAGGCGTGTCGTCGTTGAACGATGCCAGCCGCACGGCATCGATCCCCAGCACGTCGGCCAAAACCGACCTTACGACCGCGTCGACGTTGCTCCCCTGCGCCATCAGCTCATCTTCCGACCCGTTTGTCGCGCTGCCTAACCGTTGCCCGAGCCGCAGACAAGGTGTCGCGAAGGGCGCCAACAGCACCCTTGAGTGTCGCGGGGTTGTGCAACCGAAGCCGGTACAATGGCCGAACCTCGTCCATCCAGTGCTCCTTATAAGGCTCATCGCCGGTTCCGAAATCGATCAGGCGCACTTTGTCGACCTCGATCGCGTGCCTAAACATCGCGGCGCTGAGGAGAGTGCCGGGTGAGTGGGCACGGTGGGACTCGCGATGGGCAAGCTTGTGAATGGTCGCTTCGCTATTATCGACGAGCCAGAGTTGCGCCGCCACCGGCTCCCCGTTTAGGACAGCCAGCCCCAGCCGCAGAGTTCCGGCTTTGCTTTCCGCTTCGGCAAGCGCTCGCAGAAACGCAGGCGATCCCTCGGATGGTTTCCAGCTTTGCTTGTAGATGTTCTCATAAGATCGCCACATATGTGCATCAAATCTATCTATAATATCGATCTGCAGCGGACTGGCATTCTCTTTTCGGCGGATTGTGTTCCGAAGCTGGCTTGGGCGAGCCTTGAGGAACTGCTGCCAATCCATTCCCTCAGTGCACACGCGCCAGTTGGACGTGGCAGTGCTGCGCAAGCCTATCCACCCCGCTTTGCGAAACGGCTGTTCGAGCAGATCCGCTTGGTCGGGGGGGAGCGGCGCCACGTCGATCAGAGCGAGATGAAGGTTTGAACGCAGATAACGGCCCATCGCTTCCGCCAGCGCAGGAGCCGGCGGTCCGCTGGAAACGAGGCCGGCCCTCAACGAATACCAGCTCGCCAAAGCAGCCGCTCCTCGCCCCTGGCGCGAAAGAAACAGCCACGCGACGCTCGCTCCGTCACGCGCACGAACGATCAATGGAGATCCGGCAGGCGGGCAATGGCTGACCACCAACCGATACCAATCCAGCCGATCGAACAGGCTCGGCTGGCGCGCCCGATCGAGCGCTCCGGCAGCATCGGCGGCAACAGCCTCGATATCGGTGAAGGCGGCAAGTTCAACCGGCATTGTGCTCCCGCCAACAAGCTTTCTCTGATCGAGGCGATGTGGCAGTGCGAGAGCCAATCATGCAAGCCCCCGATGCCACTGCCCGGCCGATCGATGCGCTGACCAGCTGCGGTGCGCCCGATGCGCCTGCATTGGTAGATCGGAACAGCGTGCTCAGCTTCGCCGAATTGGAGGTCGGCGTCGGCGCGCTGGCTGCCAAGCTCCTGGCCGGCGGCTGTAAGGCTGGCGACCGCGTGGCGAGCTGGCTCAACAAGACGCGCGTCGCCTGCCTGATGCCGTTGGCAGCGGCCCGCGCAGGGCTCATTCACGTCCCCATCAATCCGCTGCTCAAGCATGCCCAGGTCGCACATATCCTTCAGGATAGCGGCGCGGGGCTCCTGATAACCGGCGAGCAGCGCCGGGCCACGCTCACGGGGTTGGACGTACCATCCGATTGCATGATCGCCGACGAAACCGCTCTCACATTGGACGGTGACGTCATGACGTCGTCAGATGCCAAACCCGCCGATATCGCAGCAATTCTTTACACGTCGGGCTCGACGGGGCGCCCCAAGGGGGTGGTGCTTAGCCACGCCAATCTCTGGCTGGGCGCGGCTTCGGTGGTCCAGTATCTTGGGTTGACATCCCGAGACCGCACGCTGTGCCTGCTACCGCTCAGCTTTGATTATGGGCAGAACCAGCTCTTTTCCACATGGATGGCGGGCGGCTGCGTGGTGCCATTTGACTATCTGATGGCGGCTGACGTGGTGAAGGCAGTCGGGCGTTTCGGGATCAGCGTGCTCGCGGGTGTGCCGCCACTCTGGACCCAGCTTGCGGACGCCAAGTGGACGCCCGAGACCGCCGAACATTTGCGAATCATTACCAATAGTGGCGGCCGGCTTCCCGTGCCGTTGATCCGCCGGCTACGAAAACTGTTTCCGAGAGCCGCCCTTCACAGCATGTACGGCCTCACCGAAGCCTTCCGCTCGACGAGCCTTGATCCCGGCCTGATCGATGCCCATCCGGACTCGATCGGTGCCGCCATTCCGTTGGCAGAGGTGATGGTGGTTCGTGCCGATGGCAGCATCGCCGCCGATGACGAGCCCGGCGAGCTTGTGCATGCCGGGCCGCTGGTTGCGCAAGGCTATTGGCAGGATGCGGAGCGGACCGCGGTTCGCTTCCGGCCCGCGCCGTCTGCGTCGTTTTATGGCGGCGCCGCAGTTTGGTCGGGCGACACGGTCGTGCGTGGTAGGGATGGTTTGCTGCGGTTTGTCGGGCGTGACGACGAAATGATCAAGACCGCGGGCAATCGCGTGAGCCCGACCGAAATCGAGGAAGCTGCCGTCGCAAGCGGCCTCGCACGCGAAGCGGTGGCCTGGGGCGTTCCGGATGAGGGGATGGGCGAGGTGATCGCGCTGGCGATCGCCGGACGTTCGGAGGAGGAGGCGGCACTGAGACAATATCTCAAGCGAGAATTGCCCAATTTCATGCAGCCGCGCACGATCCTTGTATTGGAAACCTTGCCGCGCAACGCCAATGGCAAGCTGGACCGCACGGCGATCAAGGCCATGGTGAAGACATGAAGCCAGCCGGCGCCATCCCCACCGATTTCCTGAGTTCCTCCGCAGAGTTGAGGATTGGCGGAGATGACATTTCGCGGATCGTCGCTCAGGCCGGCGATACGCCGCTCTTTGCCTATGATGCAGAGGTGATCCGGCGGCGGGTGGAGCGTTTTCGCGCTGCGATGCCCTCTGAAGTTGGTTTGCATTATGCCGTCAAAGCAAACCCTTATGCGCCGATCCTAACCCAGTTTGCGAGTCTCGTAGATGGTTTCGACGTGGCCTCCGGCGGCGAAATGGACATGGCACTGGCGGCGGGAATGCCGGCCGATCGCATTTCGATGGCTGGTCCTGGAAAACGCGACCGGGAACTGACCGCCGCGATTGGTGCCGGGATTACTATCAATCTGGAGTCGGAAGGCGAAGCGGCACGCGCTCTTTCGATTGCCGCGCAGCTCGGCATGCGTCCGCGCCTCGCAATCCGCGTCAACCCGAGCTTTGAGATCAAAGGGTCGGGCATGCGGATGGGCGGGGGTGCGAAACCGTTCGGCGTCGATGTCGAGCGGGTTCCAGAGCTGGTGCGCGCGTTAATTGCCGAAGGCGCAGATTGGCGGGGATTCCATATCTTCGCGGGCTCTCAGGCGCTGGATGGCGCCGCCATCATTGCATCCCAGCGGGCGACGATCGATCTGGTCACGCAATTGTCTGAAGCGGCGGGGGCTTCACCGCCCCTGGTCAACCTCGGCGGCGGCTTTGGCATTCCCTATTTTGCTGGTGAGCAGCCTCTGAACATCGAAGCGATCGGGGAAGAGCTGGCATCGGTCCTGAATAATGGACCTCAAGTACTTGTACAGTCAAGATTTACTATCGAGCTCGGTCGCTGGCTCGTCGGCGAGGCAGGCGTTTATCTGACCCGCGTCATCGATCGCAAGCAAAGCCATGGCGAGACGTTCCTGATCGTGGATGGAGGGCTTCATCACCAGCTCGCTGCAAGCGGCAATTTCGGCACGGTCGTACGTCGAAACTATCCGATCGCCGTCGCCAACCGGTTCGACGCCGAGCCGGAGGAAGAGGTGACGGTGGTCGGCTGCCTTTGCACGCCGCTCGATCGTCTTGCCGACAAGGTCCTGCTGCCCCGTGCCGAAGTGGGCGACATCGTCGCGATCTTCATGGCGGGAGCTTATGGCCTTACTGCCAGCCCCAGTGCCTTTTTGGGACATCCTTTACCTAAGGAAATAATGGTCGATCACGGCTTTGCCGCTTAGGCCTAACCCTGTTTTAACCTGAACGAGCCATAGCGGGACCTGAATCCGGAGATTTGCTCCCCGGATCGGATGAGTTCGGGTTGCGAAAGGGCGAGCTAAATGGGGCACCGGAACAAACTGCGGCTCATATTGGGCCTCATGGCGGCGGCAAGCGCGAGCATTGCAGCAGCCAAGCCTGCCGATGAGCTTCCTTCCGCGTCCTTCGTCGGCACCAACGAGGGGCCGGGCGAGGAATATGTCATTGGGCCGCTCGATCAGCTTACGATCTTTGTATGGCGCAATCCGGAGCTTGGCGCGAAGGTCCAGGTCCGTCCCGATGGACGCATCACGACGCCGCTGATCTCCGATCTGCCGGCGGTGGGGCGGACTCCTGCGCAGCTTTCGGATGATATCCGGGCAGCGCTTTCCAAATATGTCCAGGATCCGATCGTCTCGGTCATCGTCGAGAATTTTTCCGGCACTTATTCGCAGCAAGTGCGCATCGTGGGCGCCACCGAGAAACCGGCCTCGCTGCCCTATCGCGCCAATATGACGCTGCTCGACGCCATGATCGCGGTAGGCGGCCTCAATGAATTCGCTTCGGGCAATAACGCCCGGCTAATCCGATTCGATCGCAAGACGGGCAAGCAGATCGAATATAAGCTCAAGATCGCGCGGCTGCTCAAAAAGGGCGATGCCTCGGCCAACGTAAAGCTCGAGCCGGGCGACGTGATCATCATCCCGGAAAGCATGTTCTAGGCCGCCGCGGATGAACGCAATCTACGAGGAAATCCGCGTTGCGCTGCATATGATCTGGCGGCGGCGCTGGCTGGCGCTGGCCGTAGCGTGGACGGTGTGCATCCTCGGATGGCTGATAATCTCGCTGATCCCCAACAAATATCAATCGCATGCCAAGGTGCTGGTGCAGACCCAATCGCTGCTGCCGGGCCAGGTGGGGATTACCCCCGGCGATGCGCAGCAGGATATCGACCATGTCCGCCAGACGCTGACCTCGACCGAAACCCTGCTCAAGGTGGTCCGCGCCACCGATGCGGGGCGGCAGGCACGCACGGATGCCGATGTCGCCGCGATGGTCGGCAACGTCTCGCAGGGGATCAAGCTGGTCGTGCAGCCCGACAATCTTTTCGAAATCTCGGCGGAGACGAGCATCGGCGGACTTTCCGATCGTCAGAATGCCCAATTCTCGCATGATGTCGTGCAGAAGCTGATCGATCTCTTCGTGGAAGGCAATGCCGCCAACGATCGCGCGGAAGCGGCCCAGTCGCTTCAGTTCCTCGACGCCGAGATCAAGCGGCGCGAAGGCGCGTTGCGGGACGCCACGACCAAGCGGGTTGAGTTCGAGCAGAAATATCTCGCCAACATTCCCGGCACGGGTTCGCTCGATCAGCGCGCCGATGCGATCCGCGCGGAGATCGCCACGCTGGATCCCAACCTGGCTTCGGCGCAGAGCAGTCTTGCCGCGATGAACGCACAGATGGCTGCAACTCCTGCGACCATCGCTGCGCCGGCCGTACCCGGCGCGGCCGGGGTGAGCCGGTTGGCAACGTTGCAGGCGCAGCTTGCTGACGCGCAGGCCAAGGGCTGGACCGATCAGCATCCCGATGTGATCGCGCTGCGTGCGCAGATCGCCCGGCTGAAAGGCACCGACGGCGGTGCGGCAGTCGGGGCCGGGATGGCGAACCCGCTCTACATGTCGATGCGGGCCATGCAGGCCGACAAACAGGCTACCGCCTCCTCGCTCGCCGCGCGCAAGGCGGAACTCGAAGCCGACCTCAATGCGCTTACGAATTTACAGGTTCGCCAGCCCGACGTCGCGGCCGAGCAGGCGCGGATTGCACGTGATTATGAAGTGCAGAAAGATCAGTATGACAAGCTGGTCGCCAATCGTGAGGAAGTGCGGTTGCGCGCCGAAGTCGCCAATCGCAGCGGGGCCGTGCAGGTGCGCATCATCGAGCCAGCTTCGCGCCCGACGTTGCCGTCCTCGCCCAATCGCCCGCTGCTGCTGTTCGCCGTGCTGATCCTGGGTATCGGGGCCGGAGCGGGGGTTGCCTGGGCGCTCGGCCAGCTTAGGACCAGCTACAGCACCGCAGATCGGCTGGCACGCGCCACCGGCCTCAACGTACTTGGCGCAATTCCCGAAACATTGACCGCCGCGCAAATCGATCTGCGCAAGCAGAAGCTGAAATGGTTCGCCGGTGCCGCGGGCGCCCTGGGCGGCGCTTTCCTGCTGCTGCTTGTGATCGAGTTCGTCCAGCGCGGGCTGACGGCTTGAGGAGCCCGGATATGCAGACTCAGCCAAAAGCAGCCCGCCGCCCTTCGCTGATCGAACGCGCCGCCGAAGCTTACAATCTCGCCGAACAAATCAATGCGCGCGTCGAGCTTGAGGAGCTGCAGCTTGGACAGTCAGAGATGCTGCCGCCTGCGCCGCGCCCAATCCCCGGCCGGATCGCGCATGTCGATCTCGTTGATCTTACTGAAGCCGGCTTTCTCACGCCCGATGCCATGCCGTCGCCGCTTTCCGAGGAATTCAGGATCGTCAAGCGCCAGCTGCTGCTGAGCGCGCTGGGCGACCAGGATGTCGAACCCGTTCGTGATGGTCGCGCCATTCTGGTTTCCTCCGCCGAGCCCAACGAAGGCAAGACGTTCTGCGCGGTCAATCTGGCGCTGTCGATGGCTCGGGAGAAGGATGTCGAAGTCCTGCTGGTCGACGCGGATTTCGCCAAGCCCGAGATCCTCTCCACCTTGGGCATCGAGGGCGGACCCGGCCTCGTCGATGCACTTTGCGATCCCACGCTCGATGTCGAATCCTGCGTGATCCGAACCGATCTGGCCAATCTCTCGGTGCTGCCGACAGGTTGCGCCTTCAACGAGACCACCGAGCTTCTGGCATCCGGCCATATGCGCGCCCTCTTCGAAACGCTGATCGCCAAACCTTCGAGAATCATCATTTTCGATTCATCGCCTGCGCTGGCGGTGTCGACCGCTTCGGTGCTCGCCAGTCTTGTGGGGCAGGTGCTGATGATCGTGCGCGCGGACGTCACCGGCGAGAACGAGCTTCGTGAGGCGCTGGGGCTTTTGGCGGGCTGCGAGCATGTGCGGCTGCTCTTGAACGCGGTTCAGCTCGCACCGCACGGCCGCCGCTTCGGCGCCTACTACGGATATGGAGGCTGACGATGCGGAAGCTTGCCGCACCGTTGCTCGCCTGCACGCTGGCGCTGCTGGGCCTCGCTGGTCCGGCCCATGCTGAAGCCCGCATCGCACCCTATATCGAGGTCCAGCAGGTTCTCGATGCAGACTTCAACAATGGCGGCGACGTGCTGACCTACAGCACGGCGGCAGCCGGCGTGGATGGCTCGGTGCGGAGCAAGCGGGTCCAAGCTCAGATCAGCTATCGCTACGAGCATCGCTTCGGCTGGAATCATCATCTCAACGATCAGGATGTGCACAGCGGCGTTGCACGCGGGCGGGCGGATGTCGTTCCCAACTTGCTCTCGCTCGAAGGCGGCGCGATCGTCACACGTGCGCGCGAAGATATTCGCGGCGCGGCTCCGGTGTTCCTTACCGGGAACGCCGACAACCTCACGCAGATCTACGGCGTCTATGCCGGGCCGGATCTTGCCACCCATGCCGGCCCGCTCTCGATCAACGGCAGCTACCGGTTCGGCTACGTCGCGGTCGACGATAATGGCCGCGTCATCCTGCCGAGCGGCCAGCCCCGGCTCGACCGCTACAGTCATGCGACCAGCCATGACGCAACCGGCAGCGTCGGCATGCCTTCGGGGCGTCTTCCCTTTGGTTGGACCGTCAGCGGCGGCTATAACCGGGAGAATGCGAGCCAGCTCGACCAGCGTTATGTCGGCAGATATGTACGTGGCGACGTCACCTGGCCGGTGGCGCCGCATCTCGCACTGACCGGCGGCGCCGGATATGAAAAGATCAGGATCACCGAGCGCGCCGCGCTGCGCGACGCCAATGGCCTCCCCATCCTCGACACCGCCGGGCGTTTTGTCACCGATCCTAGCTCACCGCGCCTGCTCGCCTATCAGACTGACGGTTTGATCTGGGATGTGGGGGCGATCTCGCGGCCGAACCGGCGTACGACCGTGCAGGTGCGCGGCGGCCATCGCTATGGCGGACGGATGATCACGGGCTCAATCGATTACCAGCTTCGCCGCAATACGGCGCTGCGCGTGGGCGTCTATGATACCGTCGACAGCTTCGGACGGGCGCTTCTGCGTTCACTGGTCGATCTGCCGACCAGCTTCAATGTCAGCCGCAATCCGCTTACCGGCGATTTCAATGGGTGCATCTTCGGTACCACCCCCGGCACGGGCGCTTGTTTCGATGACGCCCTCCAGTCAGTCACCACCGCCAATTATCGCAGCCGTGGCGTCTATGCGTTGCTTTCAAGCCAGCGGGGCCCATGGTCGATCGGCATCGGCGGCGGTTATGCCAATCATAAATATCTGGCGCCGCGCTCGACGCTGTTCAATGTCGACGGCGTGACGGATGAAAGCGCCACCTTCCAAGCCGATGTCACGCGTCAGCTCTCCTCCGCTTCGGGGGTTAGCGCAGATCTGTTCGGCAACTGGTATCGCAGCGGTATCAATCGCGCGCCAAGCGTCACCAGCATCGGCGCATCGGTTTCCTATTATCGCTACCTGATCGATCATCTTTATGGTTTCGGCTCAGTCGGACTCTACAATTCGCATGTCCAGCATCAGGGTAGCGACGCCCATGGCGAAGCCATCATCGGCTTGCGCTATCAATTCTAGATACGGCCCGGCGGAGACGCGCATGTATAACGATCATTATGGTTTCAGCGAACGGCCGTTCCAGCTTACGCCCGATCCCCGCTTCTGGTTCGAGAGCCAGACCCATCGCAAGGCAATGGCCTATCTGGGCTATGGATTGGCGCAGGGCGAAGGCTTCATTGCGATCACAGGAGACATTGGCGCGGGCAAGACGACGCTGGTCGGCCATCTGCTTCAAACGATCGATCGCGCCCGTTACACCCCGCTCAACATAGTCAGCACCCAGGTGGAAGGCGACGACATGCTTCGCCTGGTTGCGCAGGGGCTGGGGCTTAGCAGTGAAGGCGTCGCCAAGGCGCAGATCCTCGACCGGATCGAGCGCACGCTGGACGAGCAGGCACGGCTCGGCAGGCATGTGCTGATCATTGTCGATGAGGCACAGAACCTCCCGACCTCCGCGCTGGAAGAGCTGCGCATGCTTTCCAACTATCATGTCGGCAACCGGTCGCTCGTTCAGATCTTCCTGCTGGGCCAGCCGGAGTTTCGCGACCGCCTGCGTGATGCGCCGGAGCTTGAGCAGCTGCGCCAGCGCGTGATCGCGACGCATCATCTTGATCCCATGGAAGCGCAGGAGATCGAGCCCTACATCATCCACCGGCTCAACCAGGTCGGTTACAAGGGAACGCCTGCGTTCACCGCGGATGCCTTCGACGCGCTCTATCGTGCCAGCCATGGCGTGCCGCGCATCCTGAACAGCCTGATGGCGCGCATTCTGCTCAACGGCGCGATCGAGGAACTGGACAGGATCGACGGGCAATGTGTCGAAGACATCGTCGAGGATGCGCATGCCGAAGCTGCCTCGCCCAGGGCAACCGCGATCGTCGCGCTCGATAGCGTGGTGGAAGATCGGATCGCGACCCTGGAGGGACGGATCAATGAGCAGGAAGCCGCGCTGCGCCGGGTATTGGCGCTGCTCGTCAGCTGGGTGGAGGCGGACGCCCAGCCCGGAAAGCGCAGCGACGCTGCCTGACTGGCGGCAGGGGGATGGTCATGCGCAATGCGCTCTCAGTCGATGTCGAGGACTGGTTTCAGGTTGGCGCATTTGAAGGCGTGATCGACAAGGGCAGCTGGGACGGCCTGATCCACCGCGTCGAACGTAATACCGAAGCCGTCATGGCGCTGTTTGCCGAAGCCAATGTGAAGGCGACCTTCTTCACATTGGGCTGGGTGGCGAACCGCTATCCGGCGCTGGTCCGCCGCATCGCCGAGGCGGGTCATGAAGTCGCCAGCCATGGCTGGGATCATGAGCGCGTATTCCGCATGACGCCGGAGCAGTTCGAGGGCGATCTCAAGCATGCCCGCGCAGCGATCGAGGATGCCGCCGGGCAGGCGGTGACCGGCTATCGCGCACCGAGCTTTTCGATCGACATGCGCACGCCCTGGGCGCACGCCATCCTCGCTGATGCCGGCTATCTTTACTCGTCTAGCGTCGCGCCGGTGATCCATGACCATTATGGATGGCCGGACGCGCCCCGTTTCGCCTTCCGCCCGCTGATGGATAGCGCTCTTATCGAGCTGCCGGTGACGACGGTCGCTCTACGCGGTCGCAATTTCGCGGCGGGGGGCGGCGGCTTCTTCAGGCTCTTTCCCTACGATCTGTCGCGCTGGGCGATCAGGCACGTCAACGGCCAGGAAAACCGCCCGGCAATCTTCTATTTCCATCCCTGGGAGATCGATCCGGCCCAGCCGCGGGTCCGCAACGCGCCGATCAAATCGCGCCTGCGGCATTACACCAATCTAGGGAATATGGCTCCCAAGCTCAAAAAACTGCTCAAGGACTTTTCGTGGCACCGTACCGATGAGGTAGCCGCCGAGCAGGCCGTGCTGCTTTCATGACGGTTGAAATAGCGCAGCTGCGGATCGGCGACGCCGCTGAAGCCGCCGCGATCAACGATTATATCGCCGGCCGCACCGACGCGACGCCCTTTCATCGGCCGGAGTGGATGCGCGCGATCGAGCAGGCTTGTGGCCACCGTGCGTATTATTTGGCGGCGTGCGAGGAGAACACCGTCTGCGGCGTACTGCCGCTCCACGATATTCGCTCGCCACTCTTCGGCCGTGCGCTGGTTTCAGCCGGTTTCGCGGTTGGCGGCGGAGTGCTCGCGGACAATGAGGACACCGGCCGTTCGCTTTGCAAGGCGGCGTGGAACCTGGCCCGCCAACTGGGCTCCCCGTCGCTGGAGCTGCGCGCCGGAACCTTACCCATTGAGCCCGGCTGGCATATCGATTGTGAGACTTATGCAGGCTTTGTGAAGCCGCTTGCTTCAGATGAAACCGCGATCCTGTCGTCGATCCCGCGCAAGCAACGAGCCGAAGTACGCCGCGCGCTCGGGCTCGATCTCGAGATATCGATCGGACGCGACATCGCTGACTGCGAGGCGCATTACCGGGTTTATGCCGAAAGCGTGCGTAACCTCGGGACACCTGTTTTCCCGCGCAGCCTGTTCGCCGAGGTGCTGGATCAATTCGGCGACGATGCCGACATCCTCACCGTGCGCCATGAAGGCAAAGCCGTGGCGAGCGTACTGAGCCTTTACCATGGCGTCACCGTGATGCCCTATTGGGGCGGCGGCACGAAGGACGCCCGCGTTCTTCGTGCCAACGACATGATGTATTTCGCGCTGATGCGCCACGCATCGGCACGCGGATGCACATTTTTCGATTTCGGGCGATCGAAGGTCGGAACCGGGGCGTTTGCGTTCAAGAAGAATTGGGGTTTCGAACCGCAGCCGCTGGCCTATGCGGTGCGGAGCGCTGATGGCGCCGCGCCGCGATCGATCAACCCGCTCGATCCCAAATACCGGCTCAAGATTGCGCTGTGGCAGCGATTGCCGCTGCCGATCGCGAACCTGGTCGGCCCCTTCATCGCGCGCGGGCTGGGCTGATGCCGGATATTATATTCCTGGCGCACCGCTTGCCCTGGCCGCCTGATCGCGGCGACAAGATGCGTTCCTATCACATCCTGCGTGCGCTTTCTGACCAGGCGCGCGTCCATCTCTTTGCCTTCGCTGAAGACGCCGCGGAGATGCACGATGCCGAAGCGCTGCGGCCATATGTCGCAAGCATGCACATCGAGATGCGATCCAATGCACGCGGGCTGGCCGTGCTGCGGGCATTGTTGACGGGACAGCCCGCTTCCGTTGCCATGTTCAACTCGCCCAGCATGGCGGCCCAGGTGTCGCGTACGCTCAAGGAAACCGACATCGACACGATCTTCGCCTTCTCGGGGCAGATGGCGCAATTCGTTCCCAGGCAATCGCAGGCACGCTTCATCGCTGATCTCGTCGACGTCGATTCGCAGAAGTTCGCCGCCTATGGCCGCTCGGGGCCCTTGCTGTTGCGTTGGCTGTACGCACGCGAAGGGCGCCATTTGGTGAAGTTCGAGTTGGCGGTGGCAAGGCAGGCCGAGTGCGTCACTTTCGTCAGTGAGGCCGAGGCGCAGTTGTTCAGAAGCTTGGGCAGCCTCGAAGAAGCTCGGGTGGTCGCGATCGAAAATGGCATCGACCTCGATTGGAATCGACCCGGCGGCGATTTCATTCCACTGGTGGATGATCGGCTCGGCGGCGGGCCGCTGATCGTGTTCACCGGCCAGATGGATTATCGTCCGAACGTGGACGCGGTGTCGCATTTCTCCGAACAAAGCCTTCCTGTCGTGCAGAAGTTCTGGCCTGACGCGCAGTTTGCGATCGTCGGGCGGAATCCGTCCCGTCAGGTGCAGCAGCTCGCCGAGCGGCCGGGCGTCATCGTCACGGGCACGGTGCCGGACGTGCGACCGTGGATAGCCGCAGCGAGTGTCGTGGCCGCGCCGCTGCGGATCGCGCGAGGCGTTCAGAACAAGGTGCTGGAGGCAATGGCTATGGGCAAGGCCGTGGTCGCTTCCAGCGCCGCCGCCGAAGGGATCGATGCCGAGGCAGGGCGCGAACTTGTGGTCGCCGACGGCGAACAGGTGCCGGTCGCCATTTTAGATCTGCTGGGCGATGCCGACCGTGCGGCGGCGATCGGGGCGGCGGCGCGCCGCCGGATGGAAGCGCGCTACCGTTGGGAGGACAGGCTCGCCCCGCTCGTCAAGCTGGTGGCCGGATGCTGACGGCAACATCCTTTCCGCGAGTAAAGATTGCAGCTCCGCAGCATATCCTGCTGCTATGCGCGGCTTGGGCCGCGATCCTGCTCCTCTTCATGCGAGACGCCCTGGCGCTCGCGGGCATATGGTGGTCCAGTTCCACCTTTACCCACTGCCTGCTGATTCCGCCCATCATCGCTTGGCTTGTGGCCCAGCGTTGGCCTCAGCTGCGGCTGCTGAAACCGCGCGCCTGGCTGCCGGGGCTGATACTTGTCAGCGCCGGTGCCGTGAGCTGGTTACTGGGAGACGCAGCGGGGGTTGCGTTTGCCCGGCATTTGGGCCTGATCCTGATGCTGCAAGGCTCGGTGGTTACGTTGCTGGGGCCGGAAGTCAGCCGCGGTCTCATGTTCCCGCTCGCCTATATGTTTTTCCTGGTGCCCGCCGGCGAAGGTCTCGTTCCCCCGCTCCAGACATTGACCGCGAAGATCTGCATGGCGTTGCTCTCCTTGAGCGGCATTCCGGCACATATCGACGGTGTGTTCATCACCATTCCTAACGGGTGGTTCGAAGTGGCAGAGGCGTGTTCCGGCGCGAAGTTCCTGTTGGCGATGGCGGCTTATGGCACGCTGGTCGCCAATGTCTGTTTCAGAAGCTGGCCACGGCGCATCGCCTTCATGGTAGCGGCGCTCGTGCTACCGGTGCTTGCCAACGGCGTGCGTGCATGGGGAACGATCTACATGGCACACCGGACCAACGCGCACTTCGCCGAAGGGTTCGATCATGTCATCTATGGCTGGGTTTTCTTTGGCATCGTCATCGCGCTTCTGATTGCGGGCAGCTGGCGCTGGTTCGATCGTAAGGTCGGCGATTCCTGGATCGTGCCGGCGAGGCTCCAGCAGCCGCAAGACGCCGCTGATGCATGGAAGCCCGGCTTTGCGGGTGCGATCTTGATCCCATCGCTCGCTCTGCTCTGGTCGCTGGTAGGATCGGCAGGCCCCGCGCCGCTACCGCCCGTGACGAGCTTACCAGTGCTCCCCGAGTGGCGGCAGATTGCCGCCCCTCCGGATTGGCGGCCGAATTTCGCGGGGGCCGATCGCCTGCTGATCGCGCGCTACGTCGACGGGCGGGGCAGGGCGGTGGACCTCGCGGTCGCGATTTTTGCGTCACAGGCGGAAGGACATGAACTGGTAGGCTACGGGCAGGGCGCGGTCGCGCCCGACAGCCATTGGGCATGGACCGACGATCGGCCAGCACCACCGCGCAGCCGCGCTTTTCGCATCACCGGGCCCGGCGACATTGTCCGCGACGTGATCACCTTCTATCGGATCGGTTCGATCACGACCGGAAACGAGTTCAGGGTGAAAGCCGAAACGCTCAAGACCAAGTTGCTCGGGGGCCCCAAGCGGGCAGTCGCCATCCTTGTGTCCGCACCTGAAAATGCCGGGCACGGGGCATGGCCCGCGATGATCGACCTGCTTCAAGCAATCGGGCCTGTAGACCAGCTCGCCGACCGCATGTCCGGCCAGGCGGGCTAAGCCTATGTGCGGCATCGCCGGCATTTTTCACTTGGCTACGGCCAAGCCGGTCGACCCGCAGCGCGTGCGCGCCATGACGGACGTGATGGTCCATCGCGGACCCGACGGCAGCGGCGTTTGGACTGCCCCGGGCGTCGGGCTTGGCCATCGCCGGCTCGCGATCATCGATCTGGCCACCGGCGAACAGCCGATGGCGAGCGCCGATGGCGGGCTGACGGTCAGCTTCAACGGCGAGATCTACAATTTCAGGCAGCTTCGCGCCGAGCTCGAGCAGTCGGGCGCGGTTTTCCGCACGAACAGCGATACCGAGGTGATCCTCCATGGTTGGCGCCGATGGGGTGCCGCGTGCGTGGAACGCTTCCACGGCATGTTCGCGTTCGCGCTCTATGACGAGACGCGCAAGAGCCTGTTTCTCGCGCGCGACCGGCTGGGTGTGAAGCCGCTCTTCTACACCCAGTTGAGCGATGGATGCATATTGTTCGCGTCCGAGCTCAAAGGATTGCTCGCCCATCCTCTTGTCAAACGCACGCCGAAGCTGACCGCGGTCGAGGATTATATGGCCTATGGCTATGTTCCCGATGACACATGTCTTGTGGACGGCATCAGCAAATTGCCAGCGGGCCACCATCTGACGCTGAAGCGGGGTCAGGCGCTACCGACGCCGATCTCCTATTGGGACATCAGCTTTGCCGAGCGGACCTCCGGCAGCGTGGCCCGTCTCGAAGACGAGCTGATCGCGCATATGCGGGATGCGGTTGCCGAGCGGATGATCGCCGATGTGCCGCTCGGCGCCTTCCTGTCGGGCGGGGTGGACAGCTCGGCCGTGGTCGCACTGATGGCAGGCGAGAGCGCCAGCGCGGTGACGACCTGCTCGATCGGGTTCGATCAGGCGGATCATGATGAAACGTATTATGCCGACCTCGTCGCCGCGCGTTTTGCCACCCGCCATCATCGCCGCATCGTGGATTCGGATGATTTTGGGCTGATCGATCGCCTTGTCACCGCATTCGACGAACCCTTTGCGGATGCATCGGCGCTGCCCACATACCGCGTGTCGGAGCTGGCCCGCCAGCATGTGACGGTCGCGCTTTCAGGTGATGGCGCCGATGAAGCGCTGGCCGGCTATCGGCGCCACGTGTTCTTCAACGGCGAGGCCAAGATGCGGACTTTGCTGCCGCAAGCTTTGCGCGGCCCGCTCTTCGGAACACTTGGTGCCATTTATCCCAAGCTTGATTGGGCGCCGCGGCCGTTGCGCGCCAAAACGACGCTGGCCGCGATGGCGTTGAGCGATGCTGAAGCCTATGCCGATGCCGTAAGCGTTACATCGGCAGCGATACGCCGTCGCCTGTTCGCGGACAGCTTTCGCAGCCATATCGCCGGCCACCGCGCTGAAGACCGCTATGTCCGCGCGATGCAGCAGGCGCCGGCCCGTTCGCCGCTCGATCGTGCGCAATATGCCGACATCAAAATTTGGCTACCTGGCGATATTCTGACCAAGGTCGACCGGACGAGCATGGCCGTCAGCCTCGAGGCGCGCGAACCGCTGCTCGATCATCGCCTGCTCGAATTCGCGGCACGCCTGCCGGCGCGCATGCGGGTTCGCCGAGGCACCGGCAAATGGCTGATGAAGCGCGCGCTGCGCAAATATCTTCCCGACGAGATCTTGTACCGGCCCAAGATGGGATTTGTCACGCCGATCAGCGCCTGGTTCCGTGGCCCGCTTGCCGATCAAGCGATGCAAGTCGCGTGCAATTCAACCTTAGCCGAAACGGGCTGGTTCGATCTTGCGGCAGTTGGCGGCATGATTTCCGAACATCATAGCGGCCGTTGCGACCGTGGGCGAGCCTTATGGCAGTTGGTGATGCTGGACCGGTCGCTCTCTCAACTTTTCGACAGCAAATCTTAGCCTCGATTACCTTTGGTATCGGCGCCGAAACATCCGGTGTCCCAATAAAGGACGTCGTAAGATTCTGTATTGACTCAATTTTTATCGCCACTTTCCTGCGTAATTTACGCAGAACGGCTCGTAAGTTGTTGTGAGTCAACAATGAACCCTATTGCTATCCCTCCCGGCATAATATAGTTAACAAGTTGTAAGTAAGGGGGTACTTCATGACGGATCAGCCGGTGAATCTCGCGCGAGCGAGATCGGAGATGCGAACTGCCGGCGAGCGTCGGGTAGGCTCTGTTCATACCCCCACGCCAAGGTTTCGGTTTGATCTCGCTGAGATCGAGGTTCGGTGGGATGAAACCGCAGCCACGCTGTGGAGCTTCATGACGCCGATCGCCCGGCCCGCGTTCACATTCTCCATCCTTCGCGATTTGCAGGCGTGGCAGCAGGAAATCCAGCGTGCCTTCCCGGCGGATAGCGGCCTTTTGAAATATCTCGTCCTCGGCTCGAGATTTCCCGGTGCGTTCAATTTGGGCGGCGACATGGAATTCGTCGCCGATCGCGCCGAAGCGCGGGACGTCGGGGCGCTGGTGGCTTATGGCAATATGTGCGTCGACATACTGTACCAGAATATCCTGAGTCTGGATCTCCCGATCGTGACCATAGCTCTGATTCAGGGCGACGCGATTGGCGGCGGCTTCGAAGTGGCGTTGTCGTTCGACGTGCTGGTCGCCGAACGTGGAACCCGCTTTTCCTTTCCGGATCATATTTTCGGGATGTTCCCGGGTGTGGGCGCGCACGTCTTCCTGACACGCAAGTTGGGCGCCGCGCAGGCGGAAAAGCTGATGCTGAGCGGCCGGACCTACACAGCGGAAGAGATGTACGACCTCGGCCTCGTCCATATTCTTGCCGAGCCAGGCCAGGGCGAGCAGGCGGTGGCGGATTATGTCGCGCACAACGGCAAGCGCCAGACTGGCCACTATGGAGTCTATCGTGCAGCGCGCGAAATCAATCCCATCACTGTCGATGAGCTTCGTCGGATCGTGAAGATCTGGGCTGAGACGGCCGTGCGCCTACAGCCTCACAACATCAAGATGATGCGCCGGCTCGCCGCCGCACAGGCGCGGCCCGCCGCACTGTCCCATCGGATATCTGCCTGAGGCGCTGATTGACTTCTTCGATATTGTCGAAATCATAATCAGGCTTCGCCAGATAGTCGGCGACCTCCTTATAAGGCATGGGCCGGGCGAAATAATAGCCTTGCCCCTCGCCGCAACCCTGGCTCCGGATATAATCGAGCTGCTGTTTCGTCTCGATGCCTTCGGCCACAACGGTCAGGTCAAGCGAATCGGCTAAAGTCGAAATCGCCTGGACGACCGCGCGCGCTTCGCCGCTGCGGTAGACATCCGCGGTAAACGAACGATCGATCTTGATGACATCGAACCGATAGCGGCACAGATAGCTCAACGACGAGAAGCCGGTGCCGAAATCGTCAAGCGAGAGCCTGATGCCGAGCTTCTGGAAGCCGTCCAGCACGATCCGGACATTGGGGTTGTCCTCGACGAGCGCCGTTTCGGTGATCTCGAGTTCGAGGCGCCGCGGCTGCAGACTATGCTTCAGCAAGGCCTCCAGCACCATCGGCGGCAGCTTGCGCGTCTTGAGCAGCGGCGGGGAAATGTTGATGCAGACCGAAATGTCATCGGGCCATTTGGCAGCGGCCGCGCATGCGCGGTCAAGCACCCATTCGGTGATGGCATCGATCTGACCGGTTCCCTCGGCGATCGGAATGAACAGGCCGGGCGGTATGCCGCCGTGCACGGGATGATGCCAACGCAACAGCGCCTCGAAACTCTTCACCCGGCCTGATCTCAAGTCAACGATCGGCTGAAAGTAAAGTTCGAGTTCGTCGTTCAGTATGGCGCGCTTGAGATCGTTTTCGATCTGCTTGTTCTTGAGCAACCGTTCTTCCATCTCGGGATCGAAGATGACGACGCAATTGCGGCCTTTGGCCTTGGCTTCATAAAGCGCGACGTCCGCGTGGCGCAAAAGATCGTCGGCTGATTGTTCGTCGACCGTCGAAATCGAGATGCCGATTGAGGCGCTGAAATCGATCGTCATGCCATCGGTCGTTTCAGGCTCGCTGATGGTCCGGCGAATCTCCTCGCCCAGGGCCAGCGCGGCTTCGGCACCTGCCACCGGCACGATGATGATGAATTCATCGCCGCCGAAGCGCGCGATCTTGCCCTGTTCGCCCGCCAGCTTTTTGAGACGGCCGGCGACTGCGTGAAGCACCACGTCGCCGGCTGCATGGCCCAGCGTATCGTTGATCTGCTTGAAGCGGTCGAGGTCGAGCCAGAGGACGGCGACCGTCGATTCGCCCGCCTTGAGCAGCGCGTCGAGGTTGACCTTGAGTGTGACGCGATTGTCGATGCCGGTCAGCGGGTCCGTTTTGGAAAGCTTCTCATAGACCTCGGTGAGCCGCTTCTTTTCCTCGCGGTCGACGAAGGCGGTAAGCACGGTCTTGTAGGTTTGCAGCGTGATGTCGATCACCACCAGGGTGAAGAGGATGTTGGTCACCGCCAGCAGGATGTGCGGGATCGACGGATGCACCAGCAACGCGATGCTGAACGGCACGGTGCACAGAAGCAGCAGCCCGACGGCAATGATCGGCTGGCCGGTATTGCGGCTCGCGGCAGCCGCGGCATAGCCTGTTGAGGTCGCAGCAGTGATCAGGTGAGAAAAGGGATTGGAGCTGATGAGCAGGGTCAGAAATGTGAACTGGCCCATGAAGCCCGCATAAGCCCAGGCGCCCGCATGGTAGATAACTTCCCATTTGTTCGCGATGGTCGGGCCGGGCTTGAACATGCCGAAGCTAACGACCCGCGCCATTCCGGAGAGCACGAGAAGAACGCCGCAGGCGATCAGCCAGGGCGATGGATCGGAATTAACGACTACGCCGACCATAGCCGCGCCGCTTATCGCACCGATGAAGAGGGCAAGCTTCGATTGGAACAATGTTTCGAGCAAGGCAGCTCGAACAGCCCAGCTTAGCTTTTTATCGCGAGTCGCGACACTGAAGACGTTGATCAGCATGGTGCGAGTTCAGGCCGCCGACGTCAGGCCTTCGGGGCCATGGATGTTCAACAGATGTCCCGCCTGTGCAAATTCTGGAATCCGCGCATAGCGGCCGATGCATTTCTCCAGCTCGGGTGAGAAGCTGATGGACCATGCTTGACCATTTCGAAGGCGCAGGCTCAGGAAGAGTCGCTCAGGCTGGGCGCCTGGTCTGGGAGCCTGTTCGGTTGTGCGCTGCATGCCGCCATAATGCGTTCGCAGCGCTTAAAAAAATGCTAAGTTGAAGAAGGATTCCGCGCCCGTCGGCTCGATTTTTCGAGATTGTGGCAATCAGCCCGCATGAGCTTCAACCGCTACTGTAGGTTCGACGATTTCCGCGATCGCACGGGCAAGATCGTTGTGTCGGAAAGGCTTGGCAAGGCGATTGACGTCGATCGTCGCTGATCCAGCAAGATCGGCAAATCCGGTGATCAGCAAAACCGGCAACTGAGGATGAAGATCGCGAGCTTCCCGCGCCAGCTCCATTCCGCTCATTCCCGGCATGAGGAAATCGGTCACCAACAGATCGAACGCTTCCTTGCGAAGCTTTGCAATCGCCTGCGCGCCCGAGCTCACATGCACGACCCGGTGGCCGAGGTCCGCCAGCATATCCGCCGTGCCGACTCTGACCAGCTCCTCATCATCTGCCAGCAACACCTTCAGCGAATAGTCGACCTTCACTGGTTCGTCCGCTGTCGCTACGATCTTTGCAGCCGGCTGGTCCGCCACGGGAAGCCACAAGGATGCGATGGTTCCCTTGCCGACCGTGCTGGCAAGACGGAGCGCGCCACCCGATTGGGCGGCCAGGCCGTGCACCATGGACAAGCCCAGGCCGGTGCCTTTGCCGATCCCCTTAGTGGAATAAAATGGCTCGATCGCCCGCTTCAGCGTCTCGTCGTCCATGCCGATTCCGGTGTCGGCGATGTCGAGACACACATAGCTTCCGGCCTCCACTCCAAAGCCGTTGCCCATCGGCAATTGCTCGTGCCTGAGGCCGATGGTGAGGATTCCCTCGCCGTCCATCGCGTCGCGGGCGTTGACGGCAAGGTTGAGCAGCGCAAGCTCAAGCTGATTGGGATCGACCATTGCGGCCGGAACTTGCGCAGCCGTATTGAGCCGTACTTCGATACGTGGACCGAGCGAGCGCTTCATAAGGTCGAGCATGCCTTCGACCAGTGCGACGGTGTCCACCGGCCGTGCTTCGAGATTCTGCCGGCGGGCGAATGCCAGCAATCGCGAGACCAGCGTCCGCGCACGTTCTGACGCCTGCAGTGCGCCATCGATCAAGCGTTGGGAACGGTCATCGCCATGGATCCGCCGCAGCATGTCCAAGCCGCCCAGTATCGGAGTCAGCAAATTGTTGAAGTCATGGGCCACGCCACCGGTCAGCTGACCAAGCGTCTCAAGCTTCTGCGCTTCGTGAAGCTGGGCGGCAACCGCCTCGCGTTCGCGCGTGCGCTGCTCGACACGCTCTTCGAGCTCGGCCGCAAGCTGCCGCAATGCCTCTTCGGCTTCCCGCCGTTCGGTGATGTCCTGCGATACCCCTGTGCGGCGCAGCGGCTTTCCGCTGTTATCCAGTGTGGGCCGGCCACGAACCTGAAGCCAGTGCATGGCTCCGCCCGGGTGAAAGCAGCGGAATTCTATTTCATAGTCATCAGCTGTGGCCACCGCGGCCTCGATCCTGTCCTGTACCATGATGAGATCGTCAGGATGGATGCTTGCGAGCAACTCCTCGCGGCTGAAGTCCTGCCACGGCTTGTAGCCGAAATGCTCTTTGCACTGATCCGATGCTTCAAGTTTCAGCTCGGGGTAGTGGACCGTCCAGGTCCCCAGCCGACCGGCGGCCAGCGCAACGCTCAAGCGTTGTTCGGCCTCGTGAATCAGTTCGAGGCGGGCACGCGCATCATATTGACGACGTCGTGCTCTCAGGGCCGAGCTTGAGAGGCTGACAAGCGTGGTCGGGTGGAAAGGACGCTCGAGAAAGGTGACGTTGCCGAGAAGGTCGAGATAGCGCTGCGCTGACGGATTGCGTTCGAAGCCGCCGCCCCGCTCCGTGAGCAGGATGAACGGGAAATCGGACCATTCTTCCTGATCGGCGATGAACGCGGCGATTCGGCGCAGATCGATTGCCTTCAGCGCTTCCTCGGTGACGATGGCGAAGCCAGCCCCGCCTCGAAGCATCGACACGAACTGCTCCATATCGGCAGCGATTCGGGTTTCGAACCGAGCTTCCGATAATATCGAAGCCGCCAGTGGCGCATCCCGCCCGCGCGGCGCGAGGATCACCACATCCTCTCGCGAGGTTCGGTTCACGGCGCGTTCGTCACCGGATCGACGTGCCGGATATCTCGGGAAGTTCGCCGATCAGCGTAGGCACGCCGCGCAACACGCCCTGGAACTGCGTCAACGGCTCTCCCAAGATGATGCCTGCCTTTCCGATGTTGAACTCGCGGATCGTATCCTCATGAGTCCCGGTGCGTTTTTTGACGACGGATATTGCGCGCCGGACTCGCCCGGCCGCTTCGAAATACCGCAAAAGTATTGCGGTGTCTGCCAGATAAGTAACTTCCACGGGCGCGCGCATATCGCCGACCAGCCCGTGCTGCGCCACCGTCAAGAAGGTGGTGGCGCCTTGCCGATTCAGATATTGCAGAAGTTCATGCATATGCAGGACAAGCGCCTGCTCCTCGGGCATGGCGGACTGATAACCGTTGATGCTATCGATCACCACTGTTTGCGCGCCGCCCTGCTCCACGCGATCGCGAACACGCTCCGAAAATTCACCGGGCGTGAGCTCCGCCGCATCGACCTGTTCGACCAGCAGCTTTCCGCTATCCACCATTGGTTGAAGATGAAAGCCAAGCTGTTCAGCTCTTTCAAATAGCAGGCCCAGTTCCTCGTCAAACACGAACAGCGCCGCCTGCTCGCCTCGCTCTATCGCCGATTTGATGAATGTCAGCGCGAGCAGCGATTTGCCGGTACCGGAGGGGCCGATGATGAGTGTGCTCGATCCTCGATCGATGCCGCCGCCGAGCAGGGCGTTGAACGCCGGGGAATAGGTCGGCACGCTCGTGCGAGCGATACTTTTCTTGTGCTCGGCGGAGACCAAGCGGGGGAAGACCCGCACGCCCTCCCGTTCGATCACGAAATCGTGGAAGCCGCCGCGGAAGGGCTGGCCGCGATATTTGAGCACGCGCAGCCGGCGACGTTCGCCGCCATAGGTGGGCGACAGCTCTTCGAGCCTGATCACGGCATGGGCCACGCTATGAACGGTCTTATCGAGTACGTCCGCCGTCAGATCGTCAAGCATCAGCACGGTCGTCTTGTGCCGCGCGAAATAATGTTTCAGCGCGAGGATTTGACGACGATAGCGAAGCGAGCTTTGCGCCAGCAGCCTGATTTCCGAGAGGCTGTCGAGCACGACGCGTGATGGGTTGACGCGCTCGAACGCGGTGAAGATCCGCTTGGTAGTCTCTCCTAACTCAAGATCCGAGGAATAGAGCAGGCTTTGCTGCTGATTTTCATCGAGCAGTTCCTCGGGCGGCGCCAGTTCGAAAATGTCGACCTTGTCGGTGAAATCCCAGCCGTGCGAGGCGACGCTGCTGCGCAGTTCCTCTTCGGTCTCGGAGAGCGTGACGTAGAGGCAGCGCTCGCCTGCCTCCGCGCCCGCCAGAAGAAAATGTGAGGCGATGGTGGTCTTGCCCGTGCCCGGGCTGCCCTCCACCAAGAATAGTCGCCCTCTCGTTAACCCGCCGCCTATAATATCGTCGAGACCGGCGACGCCCGTCCTTGCTTTGTCCATCGGCTGCATTGGTGTTGCTCTTCTCCTGCGTCGTCGATCCTGCAACGACAACGCTGAAAAGCCATTAGGTTTCCGAAACGACTACCCAATAGTGCACACCATTTAACAAACCGGGTGGCGCTAGGCGGCGACGCGCTCCCGTTCGCGCATTTCCTGGTTGAGCATTTCTGCCAAAAGGAAGGCAAGCTCGATCGATTGGCTCGCATTCAGACGCGGATCGCAATGCGTATGGTAACGGTCTGCGAGCGCCTCGTCCGTGATCGCCACCGCGCCGCCGGTGCATTCGGTAACATTCTGGCCGGTCATTTCGGCATGGATGCCGCCGCCATGAGTGCCCTCGGCGCGATGCACCGCAAAAAAGCCGCGCACCTCCGCCAGGATGCGATCGAAAGGCCGCGTCTTATAGCCGTTCGCTGCCTTGACTACATTGCCGTGCATCGGATCGCACGACCATAGCACCGGCCGGCCCTCTGCCTTGACGGCGCGCACGAGCGGCGGGAGCTCTTTCTCGATCTTGTCATGGCCATAACGGGTGATCAACGTGATCCGCCCGGGCACATGGTTGGGGTCGAGCGTGTCCAGCAGGCGCAGCAGCACATCGGGCTGAAGACTTGGTCCGCACTTGATGCCAATCGGATTCCCGATCCCGCGCAGGAACTCGACATGGGCCGAACCTTCGAAGCGCGTGCGGTCGCCGATCCAGACGAAATGCGCGCTGGTGTCATACCAGTCGCCGGTCAGCGAATCCTGCCGGGTCATCGCCTGCTCATAGGAGAGCAGCAGCGCTTCATGGCTGGTGTAGAATTGCGTCGTCTTGAGCTGGGGAACGGTATCGGGGCTGATCCCGCACGCTTCCATGAAATCGAGCGCGTCGCCGATGCGATCGGCGACTGCCTGATATTGCGCGGCCCAGGGGCTGCGCCCCATGAAATCGAGCGTCCAGCTATGCACCTGGTGAAGGTTGGCGTAGCCGCCCTGAGCGAACGCCCGCAGCAGGTTGAGCGTCGCCGCCGACTGGCTGTACGCTTTGATCATCCGTTCCGGATCAGGGATGCGGCCTGCCTCGGTGAAGGCGATATCGTTCACGATATCGCCGCGATAGCTGGGCAGGCTGATGCCGCCTTGCTCTTCCATGGGCGCGGAGCGCGGCTTGGCGAATTGCCCTGCCATGCGGCCGAGCTTCACAATCGGCAGCTTGGACGCATAGGTCATCACCACCGCCATCTGCAGGATGACGCGGAACGTGTCGCGAATATTGTTGGGATGAAATTCGGCGAAGCTCTCGGCGCAATCCCCGCCCTGGAGCAGGAAAGCCTTGCCGGCTGCCGCCTGCGCAAGCTCCTCTGTCAGCGCGCGCGCCTCTCCCGCGAATACCAATGGCGGAAAGCGGCGAAGCTCGCGCTCCACCTCGGCCAATGCGGCCTGATCAGGATATTCGGGCAGCTGCCGCGCTTCGAAGTTGCGCCAGCTATCCAGGGCCCATTCTGACGACTTGCTCATCTCAATTCCAAAATATGGCTTCTCATCCGGATGCGCTGGTGCGCGAGGATGGGCGAAAGCCGCTATCGCAATGTTTGCATTATGTCACGTTTTGCAAGCGCGAGATATTCAGTCATTCGGGGAGCGCCTGGCGGCAGGCATCGAGCCGCCTTGCGCTGCCCTGCGCCAACGACTAGAGAGCCGCCACTTTCCCTTAGCTCGATACGGAGTTGAACGGCGATGGCCGCGACGCGCACTTTCTCGATCATCAAGCCTGACGCCACGCGTCGCAATCTAACCGGAGCGGTCACCGCCAAACTTGAAGAAGCCGGCCTGCGTGTCGTCGCCTCCAAGCGCATCCGCATGACGCGCGAGCAAGCCGAAGGCTTCTACGCGGTCCACAAGGAGCGGCCGTTTTTCAACGATCTCGTCAGCTTCATGATTTCGGGCCCGGTGGTGGTACAGGTGCTCGAAGGCGAGGACGCCGTAAAGCGCAACCGGGATATCATGGGTGCGACCAATCCTGCGCAGGCTGACGAGGGCACGATCCGGAAGCTTTTCGCCGAATCCATCGAGGCTAACTCGGTGCACGGCTCTGACAGCGATGAGAATGCAGCGATCGAGATCGCTTATTTCTTCAAGCCGGAAGAGATCGTCGGCTGAACTTCAACGCTCCTGCAGGCGCGGCATCAGCTCGACGAAGTTGCAAGGTTTGTGGCGGCTGTCGAGCTGGGTCGAAAGAATTCCGTCCCAGGCGTCCTTGACCGCTCCGGTTGAGCCGGGAAGCGCGAAGATATAAGTGCCGCGGGCAACCCCGGCCGTAGCGCGCGATTGGACCGTCGAGGTGCCGATGGTCTGGTAACTGAGCCAGCGGAACAACTCGCCGAAGCCTGGGATTTCCTTGTCCCAAACCATCGCCAGCGCCTCGGGGGTGACGTCGCGCCCGGTAACGCCGGTGCCCCCGGTGGTGATGATGCAATCGATCTGCGGATCCTCGATCCAGCCGTGCAAGTGCGCGACGATCATTTCCTTATCGTCCACGATGATGTCGCGGTCGGCAAGAATGTGCCCGGCGGCGGTCAACCGATCCACCAGCATGTCGCCGGAGCGGTCGTCCGCTGGCGTGCGCGTGTCCGATACCGTCAGAACCGCAATGCGAACCGGTAGAAACGCCGCGGTTTCGTCAATTGACACGCGCTAGCTCGGTGTTGCCGCCGCCGGCGGTTGCATTCGCACCATCTGCATCGAGGCGGATGGCGGTTTTGCCCGGCAATCCGGGAAAGCGCGGCCACATGCCCTGGGCAATGGCTTTGAGGCTGGCCGGCACCTTGCCCTGCTGCCGGCCATACATCCAATAGTTACGAAGCACGATCGCGACATAGTTGCGCGTTTCGGCAAATGGGATGGATTCGATAAAGGTGAGCGGATCGCCGCCGTCCCGAAGCTTATAGTTCCAATTCAGCACCGATCCGGGGCCCGCATTATATGCCGCGATAATCTTGGGCAGCAGCCCCTGCGTGCCAGGCATGTCGCGCAGCATCTCGAGATAGGACTGGCCATATTCGAACGAAACCGCGGGGCGGTTGAGCTGAGCGCGATCGAGGCTCTCGCCCTTTTTACGGGCGACCAGTTGCGCAGTGGCGGGCATGAGCTGCATCAGGCCGACCGCGCCGGCCGGGCTGATAGCATCGGCACGAAACTGCGATTCCTGGAGCGCATGCGCGTAGACGAGCGCCGGATCGACCCGCCAGCCGCCCTGGGGCGTCCACGCCGGAACCGGGTAACGGGCGCTAACCGGCATCGCTGCGCCGACTGGCCCATGCTGCGCCAGCCAGATCTGAGTGGAGGGGAGATCGAGCCGCGAGGCGAGGTGGAGTAGCGCGCCATGTTCGGCGGGCGCACCGATGCAGGCCTGATGACGCATCACCTCATCGGCATAGGCTTCCTCGCCAATTTCGGTGAGCGCGGCCGCAACCCGGATATTAGGATAGCGCGACAGGCCCTGCCATTCGGCGGCGATCGATCCGCTCAGAATGTTGGCGGCGGTTTCAGCTGGGATCGCCATGCCAAGCGCACTGCCGGCAAGAAGGCCATAAAAGGTCTCGGGCAATTTGGCCGCGGCGCGAAGCTTCGCCTGCACGCGCTCGGGACGCCCACTCGCGAGATCGGCGCGTGCGGCCCAGAACAGACCGGCGGCGCGCATTTCGTAGTCGCGCGCATGAGCCGTGACCGAATCGAAGGCGGTGGCTGCAGCGGCAAAGTCACGCTGGCGCCATGCCGCGAGACCAGCGACCCAGGCGGCCTGCACCGTCCATTCGCCCGATCCAGTCTGGGCAAGTGCGGCAAGGCGGCGGGCATTGGTGTCGTCGCCAGTAAGATAATAGGACCAGGCAATACGCTGCTGCCATTCGGTCAGCGCTTCGCCTGTCAGCTCGGCCTGGCGCGCTGTAAGCAGCGCCTCGGCCTCGGTCGGCTGATCGGCCTTGATCAGGCCGATGATCTGCGGACGCAGCTCCATCGCCACGGCATCGCTGCGATTGCTGCTCGCCGAGAGCCGCCGCGAAGCGCCGGCGAGGCGGACGAGGTCATGAACCTCGGGCAGTTCGGGCAGCATGCCGGCGCCGCGCGTACGGGCGAGACGGGCAAGATCGGGTGCTTGCGGCAGCTCGGGTGCGCGCGCGATCAGTGCGACCAGATCGCTCGCGCTCGCCTTGGGTGATCCCTTGGCCGTGTACAGCTCGGCACGGGCAAATGGCGTGAGGAGCCCGTCGGGCATCGCGTCAAGCCGCTGTTCCGCGTCGGACCATTCCCCGGCGCGAATCGACGCGAAGATCGCACGATATTGATCCCGCTCGGCGGGCTTGAGCTGCTCCGGGATGATGCGCGGTGCGGCGGGCGCGATCGTGGGCGCAGCCATGGGCAACGCCATGTCGTTGGCGGCGAAAGCCGGCGCTAAGGGGCTCGTAACCAGAGCCAACGCTAGAAATGCAGTCCGTCTCACGCGTTCAAAATCTCCATCACCTTCCGCAGATCTGCCCAGGCCTCCGCCTTGCGGGCGGGTTGCTGGAGCAGGAAGCGGGGGTGAAAGGTTGCAATGGCAGGCACCGTGCCGCCATCGAGGTTAATGCCATGTATCGAATTCCGCGCCTCGGCGAGGCTCGTCCCGATCATCGCACGGATTGTCGCATCACCGAGGAGCAGTACCAGACGTGGCCGCGCGAGCGCGATGTGATGGCGCGCGAGACGAGCAAGCTCGGCTTCGAGCGGAGCAGCCAGCCTGCCGGAAGCCGGGCGACCTGGGGCGAGGCTCGCCAGATAAACCGATGCACGATCCCGGCCGATCGCCCCAAGCATGGCGTCGAGGAGCCGACCCGCCGTCCCGGCGACCAGCATATCGGCTTCGCAATCCTCTGTATCCGGCATATCTGTCAGCAGCATCAGTCCGCCAGCGATGCTGCCCAAGGGAGCTGGCCGACGCGTGCCAAGGTCGGAAAGATTCTCGGGATGCCTGATCCATCCGGAAAAAGCTTCTATCGTGGCAGGCAACGCCACGACATCAGCCGCCTGCGCAGCGGCCACCGCGTCAGGCACATGAGCTTGATTTGAGACCGAAGCCGAGTTCTTCAACCAGCCGCGCGGGGCGTCATCGACCATGACGTCGACCCCCGCGAGCTGCCACCAGCTCAGCGCGCTCGCAAGCGCATTCGCTTCGTCGTCAAAAATCCCTGCCCGCACCGTGTTACTTAAGTGGGAGGTTGACGCGAGGGTCAATCTGGCCGCACGGACGACATGATAAAGCGTTGGAGCCGTGCGACGGCCTGAGATCGGGAGCTGAAATGTCCGAGCGGGAATCGATGGAATATGATGTCGTCATCGTGGGCGGCGGGCCGGCGGGGCTCGCTGCGGCGATCCGGCTCAAGCAATTGGGGGAAGCGGGCGGACGCGAACTTTCTGTCTGCGTGCTCGAAAAAGGGTCTGAAATCGGAGCGCACATTCTTTCCGGCGCGGTGGTGGATCCGATCGCGCTTGATGAGCTGCTACCGAATTGGAAGGAACTGGATAGCCCGCTGACAGTGCCGGTGGTGGACAACCAGCATTGGTGGCTGACCGCGAACAAGAAGTTTGCGCTGCCGCATCTGATGATGCCCCCGTTCATGAACAACAAAGGGACGTACACCGTCTCGCTCGGCAATCTCTGCCGCTGGCTGGCTCAGCAGGCGGAAGCTTTGGGTGTCGAGATCTTTCCCGGCTTCGCGGCGGCCGAAGTGCTGTTCAATGAAGACGGCTCCGTGAAGGGCGTGGCAACGGGCGATCTCGGCATCGCCAGGGATGGCACGCACAAGCCCGATTATCAGCCCGGCATGGAACTACACGCCAAATATACGTTCTTTGCGGAGGGGGTAAGAGGCCATCTTTCCAAGGAATTGAAGCGCATCTTTAATCTTGAGGCCGAAAGCCAGCCGCAAACCTATGGGATCGGCATCAAGGAGCTTTGGGACATAGATCCAGCGAAGCACGTGCCCGGCCGTGTCATCCATACCCAGGGCTGGCCATTGACCGAAGAGGTGGGCGGCGGCTTCCTCTATCATCAGGCGAACAACCAGGTGGCGCTCGGCTTCGTGGTCGGGCTCGGTTACCGCAATCCCTATCTGTCGCCCTTCGAGGAGTTCCAGCGCTGGAAGCAACACCCCGAGATCCGCACTATTCTCGAGGGGGGGCGGCGGGTCAGCTATGGCGCGCGCGCGATCAATGAGGGCGGCTGGCAGGCGATCCCGAAGCTGACCTTTCCCGGTGGGGCGCTGATCGGCTGTTCGGCCGGCTTCGTCAACGTGCCCCGGATCAAGGGCAGCCATACCGCGATGAAATCGGGCATGCTGGCCGCCGAGGCCGCTTATGAGGCAATCGCCGCCGATCGCGCCGGCGATGAGCTTTCGGCTTACCCCGAGGCGGTCAATGCGAGCTGGATCGCCACCGAGCTCAAGATGGTCCGCAACGCGGAGCCCGCGATAGCCAAGTTCGGGCCGGTCGGCGGTACCCTGATCGCCGGCACGGATATGTGGATGCGCTATCTGAAAATCGGCCTGCCGTTCACGCTCAAGACGCATAGCGACAATGACACGCTCTGGCGCAAGGATGTGGCGAAGCCAATCGCATACCCAAAGCCGGACGGAGTGATCAGCTTCGATCGGCTTTCCTCGGTGTTCCTCTCGAACACCAATCATGAGGAGGACCAGCCGATCCATCTGACCCTCAAAGATGCGTCAGTGCCGATCGACGTCAATCTGGCGCTTTATGACGCGCCGGAACAACGCTATTGTCCGGCCGGTGTCTATGAGATTGTCGGGCAGGACGTCGGCGAGCCGCGGCTCCAGATCAACGCGCAGAATTGCGTCCACTGCAAAACCTGCGACATCAAGGATCCGACGCAGAACATCAACTGGGTCGTTCCCGAAGGCGGCGGAGGCCCGAATTATCCGAACATGTAATCTGGCTGCGCTGATCTCGGGAGTGATGCTGCTGGCGGGCCCCGCCGCGGCTGTGCGTAGCGACGAGGTGTCGCCCTTTGCCCGCTATGTGCGTGCGCGCGCGGCGGATGCGGCGGGGATGTCGGATCTTGCCGCCATGCAATATGCCGCGGCGCTTGATGAAGCACCGGACAACCTCGCGCTCGCACTCAGAACCTATCGCCAGGCGGCGGTCGCGGGCGACAGACAGCTTGCGCTGAAAACGGCACGCGTGCTGGACAAGGCTGGCGCGCTTCCGCCGGATGGTCGCCTGCTCATCCTGATTGACAATGTGACGGCGAAAGATTGGGTAGCCGCACGTGCTACGGTAGCGCGGATCGAGCAGGAGCAGGCCTTTGCCTTCCTTGCCCCCATCATGCGCGGCTGGATCGCCTTCGGATCAGGCGAACCGGATCCCGCTGCCCAACTCGCGCAAATCACCGGATCGACCCTATCCAACGCTTATGCAGCCGAGCACCGCGCACTGATCCTTTTGGCGCAGAGTAAGCGCGAAGAGGCATTGGATATTGTCAAGGCGCGCACGACCGCTCTGGATCAGCGTATCGCCCGGCCAGGCCTTCTCATCGCTCAAAGCCTCGCCGCCGCCGGCGACAAGGCGCGCGCGCTGGCGCTGCTCCAGTCCGATATGTCGGCTGCGCGACGCGTGCGGGCGGATATCGAAGCTGGAAAGCGGATCCAGCCGCCGAAGATCGATCCCGCCTTCGGTATTTCTGATTTGCTGCTGGCGGTCGCGATCGATCTCAACCGCGAACGGGTAACGCCGCTTTCGGTCACATTGGCTCGTCTGGCGCTGTTCGCATCGCCACAGAATTCCGAGGCTTTGTTGGGCGCCGCACAGCTCCTCTCGCTGAGCGGTCGTGACGAGGCTTCGCTGAACCTGCTCGCTCAAATAGGGCCGGATGATCCCTATGCCGAAGACGCGCGAAGCGCGCGCATTCGCATTCTTGTCGCTCGTGGCGATAAACAGGCCGCGCTTGATGAGGTCAAGCGGCTCACCGATGCGCCTGAGGCGGATATCGCGGAGTGGACTTTGCTGGGCGACATCTACAGCAGCATGGATAAGCCGGCGGAGGCTGCGGCTGCCTATGGCAAGGCGCTGGAGCTGACTGGGCAAGGCGGCAGCGAAAGCCGCTTGTGGACCTTGTGGCTGTTGCGCGGCAGCGCGCTCGAACAATCGGGCAATTGGCCGGACGGAAAGGCAGCTCTCCAAAAAGCTTATAGTCTGGCGCCGGAGGAAGCGGTGGTGCTTAATCATCTCGGCTATTCGAAGCTGGAGCATGGCGATGACGTTGCCGGCGCCAAGGCGCTGATCGAACGCGCCAACAAGCTCAAGCCGGACGATGCCGCGATAACCGATTCGCTCGGCTGGGCCCATTATCTGCAAGGCGATCTCGTGGGTGCCATTCCTAAGCTTGAAGCTGCCGTGGAAGGCGATCCGGGGGGCGCGGAGATCAATGAGCACCTCGGTGATGCGTATTGGAGCGCTGGGCGTCGGATCGAGGCACGCTATGCGTGGCAGGCGGCCAAAGTAACGGCCACCGGCACCGCGACCGATCGGCTTTCGCGCAAGATCGAGCAGGGGCTCGATGCGAGCAACAGAGCGCCTTGAGCACATCGCTTAGCGAAACCGCCTACGCCAAGATCAACCTCGCGCTGCACGTTCGCGCGCGAGAGGCGGATGGTTATCATCGCATTGAGACGCTGTTTGCGTTCGCGCGCGACGGCGACATCCTCACAGGAGAGCCTGCCGATGAACTGACGCTGGCGATTTCAGGTCCATTCGCATCGGTGCTCCAAGGGGAGCAGGACAATCTGGTGCTTCGGGCAGCGCGGGCGCTGCGCGAGACGTTTGAAATCGCCGATGGAGCCGCGCTGAAGCTCGAAAAGAGGCTTCCTGTAGCATCGGGTATTGGCGGCGGATCGGCTGACGCGGCAGCAGCGTTGCGACTGCTGAGCCGGTTCTGGGGCATAGCGAGCGACGCCGCCGAGCTCGAGCAGATTGCCCGCGGGCTGGGGGCGGATGTACCTGCCTGCCTCCACTCGATGCCCATGCGTGGGGAAGGGCGGGGCGATCTGTTGGAGCCGCTGCCTTCGGCAAGCCTTGAAGGAATGGCTCTGCTGCTGGTCAATCCGCGCGTACCGGTTTCTACAGGCGCGGTCTTTTCCGCATGGGACGGCCGGGATGGCGGCAGGCTGAGTTCCGGCGATCCGCTCGCGGCCGCCTTGGCCGGGCGCAATGATCTCGAAGCGCCCGCTCGCGTGCTTGCACCGGCGATTGAGGATGTGCTGGCATTCCTGCACGCCCGCGCGGGTGTTACATTGGCGCGCATGTCCGGATCCGGCGCGACCTGTTTCGCCTTGTTCGAAACCGCCGAGGCCTGCGCGCATGCTGATCGACAGCTCGCGGAGGCGCGGCCCGATTGGTGGTGTCTCAAAACGGAACTGCGGGGACAGATCGCCGTCCCTTAACGGGACGCGGCTGAAGATATCCGGCCAGCTTCCGCCATTGGCATGGAGATTGCTCGACGGAACGCAACGAGTCGTGCGGATCGGTCCGCATCATTCGCCGGTGGTCCGGCGTCCCGAGGGATGCCGCATCGCTTGCACTTGTGGCGGCACGGCGCCTGTCCCCCACGGCCGTGCCGCCACCTTGCTTGACCGTGCCTGCAGCCCCTGCAAGAAGGCATGATGTCTCCCGCTATCGTGATTGAAGAGTCAGCGCAGGATCTGCTGCTGATCGCGGACCATGCTTCAAACTATGTTCCGCCCGAGCTCCAACTGGGCGTTGCGCCGGAATTGCTCAACGAGCATGTCGCCTTAGACGTCGGGGTGGCGCCGCTGGCCGAGAGCCTCTGCGGACGATTGGGTTGTGTCGGGATATTGGGCGGCGTGTCCCGGCTGGTGATTGACCTCAACCGTGAACTGGATACGCACGGCCTCATTCCCGCGATGAGCGACGGCTGGCTGATACCGGGCAATCGCAACCTTTCCGAGGAGGCACGTCACCGCCGGATCGCCGAATGGTGGGAGCCTTATCATCGGATTGTGGAGGAACGGATTGCCAGCGCGCGGCCGAAGATGCTGATCTCGCTTCACAGCTTCACGCCCAAGCTCAGCAGCGACGATGTCCATCGTCCGTGGCAGGTGGGGGTGTTGTACAATGAGGATGAGCGCGCCGCGCGGATTGCCATCCCGCTGCTTGAGGAGCGGGGGGTCGTTACGGGCGACAACCAACCCTATTCAGGCAAGGTTCTCAATGCGACCATGAACCGGCATGCCGAGGGCAACGGCATTCCCTATCTGGGCCTCGAGGTGCGTCAGGATCTGCTCCTCGCCCCGGAAGCTGTGGCCGAATGGTGCGCGATCCTGGCGCCGGTGATCGCCGCCACTGCCGAAAGCCTTGCCTGATCGTCCGGCTGCAGCCAATAGCTGCTGCGAAGAGGACATCATGACGCACAACTTCGATAAATCCCGGCTTCCCAGCCGTCACGTCTCGGTCGGCCCCGAACGCGCGCCGCACCGCAGTTACTATTATGCGATGGGGCTGACCGAGGAAGAGATCGCGCGCCCCTTCGTGGCGGTCGCGAGTGCGGGCAATGACAGCGCGCCGTGCAATACCACGCTCGATGCCCAGGCCAACGCTTGCCGGGAAGGGGTGATCGCGGGCGGAGGAATGCCGCGCAGGTTCAACACCATCACCGTTACCGACGGCATCGCCATGGGGCACCAGGGAATGAAGTCCTCGCTGGTTAGCCGCGAGGTGATCGCTGACTCGGTGGAGCTTTCGGTGCGCGGCCATTGCTATGACGCGCTGGTGGCCTTCGCCGGTTGCGATAAGAGCCTGCCCGGCATGATGATGGCAATGCTTCGCCTCAACGTGCCTGCGATCTTCGTCTATGGCGGATCGATCCTGCCGGGAACCTACCAGGGACGTGACGTCACCGTCGTCGACGTTTTTGAAGTAGTTGGGAAGTTCGCCGCGGGCACTTGTCCGTTGAGCGAGGTGCACGCTCTCGAGAAAGTCGCCTGCCCGGGCCATGGCGCCTGCGGCGGCCAATATACGGCAAACACCATGGCATGCGTTGGCGAGGCGATCGGATTGTCCTTGCCGAACAGCAATATGATGCCTGCTCCGTACAAGGCGCGCGATGAGATCGCGGTCGCCGCCGGAAGGCAGGTGATGGAATTGCTGGCGCGCAATCTACGCCCGCGCGACATCTGCACCCGCGAAGCATTCGAAAATGCGGCGCGGATCGTCGCTGCTACCGGCGGCTCGACTAATGGCGCGCTTCATTTGCCGGCGATGGCCCATGAGGCGGGAATCGATTTCAGCCTGTTCGACGTGGCCGAGATTTTCAAATCGACGCCTTACATTGCCGACCTCAAGCCCGGCGGCAAATATGTCGCGAAAGACATGCATGAGGCGGGTGGCGTCTATATGGTGATGAAAACGCTGCTGGCAGAAGGTTTTCTTCACGGTGACTGCCTCACCGTCACCGGCAAGACGCTGGGCGAGAATATCGATCAGGTCACATGGAATCCCGATCAGAAGGTCATTTATGACGCGAAGACGCCAATCACCCGGACGGGTGGGGTGGTCGGCCTGAAAGGCAGCCTCGCCCCCGATGGCGCGATCGTCAAGGTTGCCGGCATGCACCGGCTTCAGTTTGCAGGGCCGGCGATCGTCTTCGATTGCGAGGAAGATGCCTTCGCCGCCGTCGAGGCGCGACAGATCACCGAGGGTTCAGTGGTCGTTATCCGCTATGAGGGACCGAAAGGCGGGCCGGGCATGCGCGAGATGCTCTCGACCACGGCTGCGCTTTATGGGCTCGGCATGGGCGAAAAGGTCGCCTTGATCACCGATGGCCGCTTTTCCGGTGCGACGCGGGGCTTCTGCATTGGCCATGTCGGCCCTGAAGCCGCCGATGGCGGACCGATCGCGCTGGTCGAGAATGGCGATATCATTCGGATCGATGCGCAAGCGGGGACGATCGATCTTGATGTCGCGCCCGACGTGCTTGCGCAACGGCGCGCGAACTGGACAGGCCGGACCAACGATTACCAGGCCGGCGCGCTGTGGCGCTATGCGCAGAATGTCGGCCCCGCCTATAAGGGCGCGGTGACTCATCCCGGCGCCAAAGCCGAAACGCACATTTATGCGGATATCTAGTGTCCGGCGCGTCATTGGCGCACAGGCAATTCTCGAAATGGATGCAGCCGATCGCGGGTGTCGTCAGTGCGGCAGGGTTGGTCACCATGGCGGGTTGCGGCAAGCCGCAGTCCGGGCAGAAGATGATTCCCTGTCAGCTGGCTGGCGCAACGTCTTTTGAAACCGTCTGCAGTATCGAGAGAAGCAACAGTGCGGACGGCGCGATAGTGACCTTGCGTCACCCCGATGGCGGGTTTCGCCGGCTGATCGCAACGCGCGATGGGCGAGCGGTGATTGCTGCGGATGGAGCGGAGGCAGCGAGCGTGCGGATGAGTAGGACCAACGAGATCGAAGTCGCCTTGGGTGGCGACCGCTATCGCCTGCCAGCCAAAACCGCAAAGCCATCCGAACGGCCATGAACTCAACTTTGTTGCTGACGGCGGCAACGCCGGTCCTGACGGCTGCGGCCATGCGTGCGGCTGAAGACCAGGCGATTGCCGGCGGCACCGATGTTGAGACGCTGATGGTGCGTGCGGGCGCTGGCGTGGCTGATGCGGTGTGGCTGTTCACGGGTGGCATGGACGCACTCGTTATTTGCGGCCCCGGCAACAATGGCGGCGATGGCTATGTCGCGGCGACAATGCTGGCGAAACGGGGCGTGCGCGTTCGCGTCGCCGCACTGGCCGAGCCGAAAACCAGGGCGGCGATGGGCGCCCGCAAGACATGGGAAGGGCCTGTCGAGCAGCTCAGCGAAGCACAACCGGCGCCGGTCCTGATCGATGCGCTGTTCGGTACCGGACTGGCACGCGGATTGGACCAGGCCGTTGCGGCGCAACTGATGCGGCTTGCGGGCGCGGCGCGGCTGCGGGTGGCGGTCGATCTGCCGAGCGGAGCCGCGACGGATGATGGCGCGATCCTTTCGCCTGTGCCCGATTTTGACATGACGGTGGCCTTGGGTGCGCTCAAGCCTTCGCACCTGCTGCAGCCGGCGGCCCAGCATATGGGCCGTCTGGTGACCGTGGATATCGGGCTCGGCCCGATCGAGAGCCCGCTGACGCTGCTCGCGAAGCCGAGGCTTCACAAGCCTGTGCCCGGCGCCCACAAGTTCAGCCGCGGCGCGGTGGGGGTGATCGGCGGCGGGATGTGGGGTGCAGCGGTGCTGGCTGCCACGGCAGCGCAGAGGGCTGGCGCCGGTTCAGTCGCCTTGTCCGGCGTTGGCCAGGGCGGCCCCGCCGCGCTGATTCGCAAGGACGAGGATGCGATCCTTGGTGACGATCGCTACCGGCCGCTCCTGATCGGCCCCGGCCTTGGCCGCGACAAAAATGCCGAGCAGCGGTTGTCGCGGGTCCTGGGCAGCCGCAGGCAGCTCGTGATCGACGCCGATGCGCTCACGCTGATTGGGGCGGCCATCGGGCGCGTGAAGCAGCAGCCCTATCCTCCAATTCTTACACCGCATGATGGGGAGTTTCAGCGTCTGTTCGGCGATCGGGGCGGCAGCAAGATCGAGCGGGCACGCGCGGCGGCAGCCAAGGCCGGCGCCTATATCGTCTATAAGGGGCCGGATACGGTGATCGCAGCGCCGGACGGCCGGGTAGCGCTCGCGCCGGCCGGACCGAGCTGGCTTGCCAGCGCGGGGACCGGCGATGTGCTGTCGGGGACCGTCGCCGCGATGCTTGCGCAGGGGCTGGGGCCTTTCGAGGCGGCCCAGACCGCCGTCTGGTTGCATGCTGAAGCCGCGCGGCTGGCAGGGCCGCTGCTCATTGCGGACGATGTGGTGGATGCATTGCCAGCGGCGGCTGCAGCCTGCCTGTGAATCCCGCAGAAATCGTGAGAATCGCGTCGCGCGGGGACGGCGTGACGGGCGGCGGGCAGCATGTACCGCTCGCCGCACCGGGCGATATCCTCGAAGCAGACGGCTCGCTGCGGCACGGGCCACATCACATGACGCCTCCGTGCCGCCATTTCCCCGAATGCGGTGGGTGCCAGCTCCAGCATATCGATGATTCCGCTTATGCCGAGTTCATAACCGAGCGGATCAAAGGCGCGCTCCTGGCTCAAGGGCTGGGCGTGCCGGAGATACGAACGCCTCATCTCTCACCACCGCGCAGCCGCCGGCGGATCGCCATGCGCGCCGAACGCCGGGGACGGCGCGTGCTGCTTGGCTTCAACGAGAAACGCAGCCATCGCATCATAGATATCCGGCAGTGCGAGATCATGCGGCCGGAGCTGTACGCGCTGGTCGATCCGCTGCGGGGGCTGCTCGGCGATATGCTCGAAGATCGCCGCGCGGCGGCCATTCAGATGACGATGACCGACCAGGGCGTGGACCTCCTCATCGAAAAGGTCGCCGCCGACGGACTGAAGGCGGCGGAGGCGTTGACCGGCTTTGCGACGAGTCATCGGTTGGCACGGTTGAGCATCGACTCAGCTTATGGTCCGGAAACGCGATGGGAGCCGGAGCCCGTGACGATCACGCTCGGCGGCGTGGGGGTGCCGTTCCCGCCCGGCGGCTTTCTCCAGGCGACGGCTGACGGGGAAATGGCGCTGGTCGGTGCCGCGCGCGAGGCTGTCGGCAGCTCCATCCATATAGCCGATTTATTTGCTGGCCTCGGGACGTTCGCTTTCGCCTTTGAAGGCAATGTCATGGCGGTCGAAGGATCGCGCGACGCGCTGCTGGCGATGAAGGCAGGCGCAGCCCGGGCCGGCAGGCACCTCCGGGTCGAGCATCGCGATCTGTTTCGCCGGCCGCTGTCGGCCGTAGAGCTTGGCGCGTTCGACGCGGTGATCCTTGATCCGCCGCGCGCGGGCGCAAAGGAACAGGCCGAGGAACTGGCCCGCGCCCGCATATCCCGCCTCGCCTATGTCTCCTGCAATCCAGCGACGTTCGCGCGCGATGCAAAGACCCTCTGCGATGGCGGATGGCAGCTCGAATGGATCCAGCCGGTCGGGCAGTTCTGCTGGTCGACTCATGTCGAGCTTGTCGGCGCCTTCACAAAATCCGGTGACATAAAAGTGTAATACTCTGGAAACCTTATGTTTATTGCCGCCACATAGAGGCAGCGACCATGAGGTCGCACATAAAAATAGCCGCTCTGGCAGCCCTTGCTGCCAGCTTCGCTGCGTCTGCCCTTCAGGCCGCGGATGCCAACTGGTCGCGCGATGCCATCGAAAAGATTGCCGCGCACAAAACCACCCCGCGCTCGGCCTAACTCCGCGGCGCCAAAGGCACGGTGGAAATGGACGTGAAGCTGGATGGTAACGGCATGATCACCGATTATCAGATGGTCAAATCGTCAGGCGTGCCGATCCTCGATCGCGAAGCCGATCTGATCATCATGCGGGTCGGGTCGTTCGAAAGCCCGCCGGGCCGCAGCCCGACGGAGCTCGTCATCCCTATCCGTTGGTGATCAGGACTGCTCGAACAGCTTCGCCCAACGGCGAGGGTTGCGGTTGCGGTCTTGCTGGCGATGCCAGGCATCGGAGGCAAGCAGCGGCATCACCGAGCCGGCCTCGGCAAACACCATCTGTTCGATGCCGGTATTCACCTTGCCCCAGCTCGCCGCTTCCTGAAGCGTCGAAGAAGAGCAGGCGCCGTCGCGAACGTCGGCGACCGTGATCTGCACGGCATATTTATGGACGGCGACGTCTTCGTGGCCGAGGATTTCGGCACAGACCACTGTATCCTGGATGAAGTTCTTGGGCACGCCGCCACCGACCATGAGAAGGCCGGTGGTGCCTGCCTCGATCTTGATCTGCGTAAGCTCGCGGAAGTCAGCCACCGAATCAATGGTGAGATAAGGCCGGCCGGCTTTCATCGCATCGACCTGATGTTTCACCAGCCCGAAGCCGGCCGAGCTGTCCGTAAACGCCGGGCAGAAGATCGGCACGTCATGTTCATAGGCGAGCTTGACGAGGCTGTTCTCCTTCTTGCCATTTTCGACGAGATATTTGCCCATTTCCCGGATGAAAGCGCGGGACGAATAAGCCTTCGGCTCAAGCTTTTCGGCAATCTCGAAGATGGTATGGTCGACGTGCTGGAGGTCCTCTTCGTCGATATAGGTATCGTAGATCCGGTCGATATAGAGCGAGCGAAGCGTATCATCGTCCGGGATCTCGAGCGCTTGAAAATGCTTGTGGCCAAGCCCCTCGAAGAAATCCATGTCGACGATCGTGGCACCAGTCGCGACAATGCCGTCCACCATATTCGACCGCACCAGTTCGGCATAAAGGTCCATGCAGCCGCCCGCCGACGTCGAACCCGCAATCACCAGAAAGATCGAGCATTCGGGATCGTCAAGCATCTGATTGTAAATGCCCGTAGCGCGCGCAAGGTCGCGGCTCGTGAAGCTCATCTTGCCCATCGATTCGATGATCGGCCGCGCATCGAAGCTGCGGATGTCGACATGTTCGACGGTGGTCGAAAGCAGCTCTGCCTTGCGGGTGTCGTTAATCGTCGGGTGGTTCATGGCACTATCCTGAATGATTTCCTGTGATCCCAAGAACGAACAACCATAGTCCCCGAAAGGGGTTATGGATCCCGCTCGCGGGAACAACAATGCTTCTAAACGTCCTTCGCGTTACAGCGTGACGACGTTGGCCGGGAGCTGCACGACATTCTGGCCGCCGACATAGGCGCTGGCCATCGGCTCGTCAGTCACGATCGCGTGATCGACCATGCCGAAGCCATTGAAACCGGTGCGCATGGCGCAGCCATAGGCCCCCAGCATGCCGACTTCGATATAGTCGCCTGCCTGCACATCGGAGGGCAGTTCGAACGGGCCGGCCATATAATCCATGTCATCGCAGGTGGGGCCGTAGAAGCTGTACGAAGTCGGCTCGGCCTCAGATTCGCTTTCCCGCACCAGCTTCACCGGGAAGCGCCAAGCGACGTGGGCGGCATCGAACAACGCGCCATAGGCGCCGTCATTGATATAAAGCTCATCGCCGCGACGGCGTTCGACACGGACGAGCAGACTCGCATATTCGGCGCAGAGCGCGCGGCCGGGCTCGCACCAGAGCTCGGATGAATAGCTGACCGGCAAATCTTCGAACGCCGCGTGAATCGTGCGGAAATAGGCGTTCAGCGGCGGCGGCTCCATCCCTGGATAGATTGAGGGAAAGCCTCCGCCCACGTCGATTACGTCGACGGTCACGGCCGCCTCGACGATCGCGGCGCGCACCCGCGTCAAAGCCTGCGCATAGGCCGCCGGCGACATTGCCTGGCTGCCTACGTGGAAGCAGATGCCAAGCGCGTCGGCAGCTTGCCGGGTTGCCTGCAGCAGCGCCGCCGCATTTTCCTGCTCGACCCCGAACTTGGAGGCGAGGCTGAGCTTGCTGTGGTTCGATGACACGCGCATGCGAACGCAAAGCGTGAGGTCCTGCGCGCCCTTGGTAGCTTCGACAATCTTGCCCAGCTCCTCCTCGCTATCGAGCGAGAACGTGCGCACGCCATGAACGAAATAGGCCTCAGCGATCGCCTCCGGCGCTTTGACCGGATGCATGAAGCAAATGGTCGCGTCCGGCAGCAGATCAGACACCAACCGCACCTCAGCGATCGAGGCGACATCGTAATGGGTGATGCCGCTTTCCCAAAGCAGCTTAATCAGCTCGGGTGACGGGTTCGCCTTCACCGCATAGAGCGAGCGGCCTGGAAACTTCTCGACGAAGAAACGGGCGGCCCGTCGCGCAGCATGCGGACGAAGCAACGTCACCGGGCGTTCCGGTGCAAGCTTTGCGATTTCAACTGCGGCTGTGGCAGTCGAGGGGGCGATAGCTAGCCCCAGCGCGCTATGGTGCTTGTGCAACTCAAGGGACCTCCAACAGTCAGTTTCGGTTCAAAAGCTGCCTTGCGGTTGGAAGTCCCCATGGGGCAGCGGACGCGGGGTATATGGTGCGGAGGCGCCGAATGTAAAGCCCTGATTTCTACGTATTTCACCATCAGGATAGACCCTCTCCGAACCGAGGAGAAATGGCTGTTTTCCAACCCTTTTTGTTCGCGGCCTGAACGAGTGGCGAGCTAACATAGTTGCTTGAAGAGAGACGGGTTTCTTCTCTGGTAAGACGAACGGACCCGCTGCCCGAGTCGCGCCGCTGCCTGCGTGACGGATGGCGACGAAGGGGCTAACGGACCCGTATGACGGATTTCGCGCTTAGTCTTGCCGTGCTGGCTGCATTTGTGCTGGCCGGTGGGGGCGTCTGGCTGATCGCCAAACGACGCGACAGGAGGCGCGGCGTGCTGATGCTCCTCGCCGCGCTGATACTGCTGGGAAATGTCTGGATTCTGACGGCGCCGATCACCTGATCGGGGATCGAGGGTCCAGTCGCATATCGAGATAATTGTCGACCGCCCCCATCAGCCGATCCATCTCATGTTCGAAAAAGTGGTTGGCGCCGCTGATTTCTTCATGATGGATGGTGATGTGGCGCTGCGTGCGCAGCTTATCGACCAGCTTCTGCACCGCGTTCGGCGTCACGACCTCGTCGCCGGTGCCCTGGATGATGATGCCGGAAGAAGGGCAGGGAGCGAGAAAGGAGAAGTCATACATATTGGCGGGCGGCGCGATTGAGATGAAACCCTTGATTTCCGGGCGGCGCATCAAAAGCTGCATGCCGATCCACGCGCCGAAACTGAAGCCGGCGATCCAGGTGGTCTGCGCCTCGGGGTGAATAGACTGCACCCAATCGAGCGCGGAGGCGGCATCAGAAAGCTCTCCGATGCCGTTGTCGAATACGCCCTGGCTCTTGCCGACGCCGCGGAAGTTGAAGCGGAGCGTGGCAAAACCGCGCTTGACGAACGTTTGATAAAGGGATTGCACGATGCGATTGTTCATCGTTCCGCCGCCCTGCGGATGCGGATGGAGAATCATCGCAACCGGCGCGCGGGGCCGGGGGCCGGGGCTGAAGCGGCCTTCGAGACGACCCTCGGGACCGGGAAAGATTACTTCGGGCATTGACACCTGCTGAATGCGACTGTGCGTTCCTGATGGATGCACGGGAAATATGGCGCCTATATAAGGGGAGGGCGCTGATGCGCAATCAATTGGAGGAATGAACTGCCCGAGCGCTTATATCTTGATCATGCCGCGACGACGCCGATGCTCCCGGAGGCACGCGAAGCGATGGCGAATGCATTGCTGCGCTGGGCCAATCCTTCGTCTCCGCACGCCGAAGGGCGCAGTGCGCGCGCCGCGCTGGAAGCAGCCCGTGTCCGGATCGGTGATGCCTTGGGCTGGAAGGGCGCCGTCCTGTTTACGAGCGGCGCCACCGAAGCCATCGCGATCGCGCTTGGCCGGGCCAAGGCCGCGCGCAGATTGGTCTCAGCCGTCGAACATGATGCGGTGCTGCGCGTTGCGCAGGATGCGGCGCGCCTGCCGGTCAATCACCATGGCATCGTTCAGCTTGATGGCCAATTCGCGCCGGGCGATCTGGTTGCGATCCAGCAGGCGAACAACGAAACCGGCGTGATTCAGCCGCTCGATCTATTCGGCTTCGAATTGCGGGCCCAAGGGGCGCTCTTGTTTGCCGACTGCGCTCAGTCGGCCGGCAAGCTGCAGCTTCCCGATGCGGACTTCATTGCCGTCTCGGCGCATAAGTTGGGCGGTCCTCCGGGCGTCGGCGCGCTGCTGGTCCGGGATCTCGCGCAATTGAGCCCAAGCGGCGGGCAGGAGCAGGGCTATCGCGCCGGGACCGAGAATCTGCCCGCGGTGATGGGGTTCGCAGCCGCGCTCGATTCGAAGCGGGACTGGCTCGCCGAGGCTGCGAACCTCCGAACGCAGCTTGAGGAACGGATCATTGCGCTCGGGGGAGAAGTGATCGCCGATGGCGTTGCGCGGATTGCGACGATCGGGGCCTACCGCATGCCGGGCGTTGCTGCGAAGGCCCAGCTTATTCAATTCGATATGGCAGGGATCGCGGTTTCCGCCGGCTCCGCCTGTTCGTCGGGCAGCATGCGGCCGAGCCATGTGCTGGCGGCAATGGGCATCGCCACCGATGTGGCGGACGAGGTGATCCGCGTCAGCTTCGGCCGTGAAACCCGCGCGTCGGATATCGAGCGCTTGGTTGAGGAATGGGCGCGCATCTTCGCGCGTGCCCGATCGCGCGCGGCATGATGTACTTGGATTATCAGGCCACGACGCCAATCGCGCCGGAGGCGCGGGAGGCGATGCGGCCATATCTCGACGAAAAATTCGGCAATCCGCATTCGATGCACCGGCTCGGCCGCGAAGCAAAGGCAGCCGTCGAGCTGGCGCGCGAACGGCTTGCGACGATGATAGGCGGCGATGGCCGGCTGATCTTCACGAGCGGCGCTACCGAAGCGCTCAACCTCGCGCTCAAGGGCAGCTTCGCGCGCGCGCCAGAAAAGCGGCGCCGGATCGTGACGGTTGCCACCGAACATGCCGCGGTGCTGGATAGTGTCGCCTGGCTGGAAAGCGTGGGTGCTGACGTTGTCATTCTTCCAGTCGGCGCGGACGGCCTGGTCGATCTCGATCGCGTGAGGGAGGCGGTTGATGGGGAGACGGCGCTGCTCGCCGTCATGCTCGTCAACAACGAGATCGGGGTGATCCAGCCGATCGCCGAGCTTGGCGAAATCGCGCATGCGCAAGGTGTGCTGTTTCTCTGCGACGCGGTCCAGGGCCTTGGGCGAGTTCCCCTCGCAATCGATGCGTGCGACATGGTCGCCATCTCGGCGCACAAGATCCACGGACCAAAGGGCGTGGGAGCACTCTGGCTGCGCGATGGGATTTCCGTGGAACCGCAGATGCATGGCGGCGGCCAGGAGGGGGGGCTTCGCTCGGGAACGCTCGCGCCTGCGCTCTGTGCCGGTTTCGGGGCGGCCGCCAGATTGATGCAGGAGCGCGCGTCACGCGATGCGGACCATGTCGAGGCGTTGTGGACGAAGGCGTTGGCCGTGCTGGGCGATGATTGGATCGTGAATGGCTCGACGATGCAGCGCTATCGGGGCAATCTCAATATCAGGCGCGACGGATTGGATGGCGGGCGGTTGATTTCGGATCTTCGCGATGTTGCGCTGTCGGCCGGCTCGGCCTGTGCCAGCGGATCGGGAAGGCCCAGCCATGTCCTGAAGGCGATCGGGCTCGACGATGCCGACGCTCGTGCCAGCCTCCGTATTGGCTTCGGGCGCTACACCACATGCGAAGAGATTGAACGGGGTATGGCCGCTATCGCCGCGGCTGCCGAGCGGCAGCGCGATCTGGCGGCATGACGCGCGTCCGCTTCATATCCGCCGACGGCGCCAGCGTGACGGAGGTCGATGCGCCTTCTGGATCGCGCCTGCTCGAAGTGGCGCAGGCGAACGGCCAGCCGCTGGAGGGCACGTGCGAGGGGCAGATGGCCTGCTCCACCTGTCACGTCCTGATTGACCCCAACGACTTCGCCAAGCTCCCGAGGGCAAGCGAAGAGGAGGAAGATCTGCTCGATCTGGCGAGTCACGTCACCCGCTACAGCCGCTTGAGCTGCCAAATCTGGCTCAGCGACACGCTCGAACGTCTTAGTGTGCGAATGCCGGCCGGCGTAAGGAATATGCAGGGCAGGTGAGGGAGCGTCCGCCCGTCAGCTTTTCGCGCTTTTTTCCCCCATGGGCGTCGGCCAGGGCATCACCATCGTTCCGTCCGGCGCCGCAGTGAAGGTGACCTGGGTCGGATAGGCGAACTGTATCCCTGCATCCCTAAAACGTTCGAGTATGGCCAGGCAGACGGCGGTGCGCACGTCGGCGGCGTCAACCGGCGTGTTGGTTATGGCATCGAACAGCAATTCATAGTCCAGGCTGGATGCACCGAAGCCCACCATGTTGCAGCGGACGAATTGGCATTTGTTCAGAGATGCCGTGAGCTTCGAGAGGATGTCGGGGATCCGGGCGCACAGTTCGGGCGGCGTCTGGTAGACGATACCGAAATTGAGCGTAAACCGAATATGATCGAGATTGGTGCGGTTCCGTAGTTCCTTCTCAAGCAGCTTGGCATTCGAGATGATAATCTGCTCGCCCGTCACCGAGCGGAAGCGCGTGCTCTTGATACCGATTTTCTCAACGGTGCCGGTATTCTGATCCCAGCTCACCGTCTCCCCCATCCGGAAAGGCTTATCGAAGATGATCGAGAGCGCGGCGAACAGGTCCGAGAAAATGCCCTGGGCGGCAAGGCCGATAGCGATGCCGCCAATGCCGAGGCCGGCCACCAGCCCGGTCACGTTCACGCCCAGATTGTCGAGGATCAGGACGAGCGCGATCGCGAAGAAGGCGACCGATACCAGCACGCGGATCAGGCTCATGGCACTGCCGAGCGTCTGATGATCAGTATCGATTCCGGTGCGGTAATCGATCACGCCGAGCACCAGTTCACGCGCCCAGAGCGCGGCCTGCAAAGCGGCAGCGATCGTAAACAGCGTCTGGATCGTGTGCGCGAGCGCGGGTGGAGGGGCGGTGTAGCTCATCACCACCTCTGCCGCGAGCATGATGACGAACCAGAGCCGCGTGCGGGCGATCACCTGCCCGAAAATCGCAGGCCAGCCGGTGCCGAAGCGGTCATTCCGGCAAAGCCTTATGCCCAATGACCGCAAGGACATCAGGACGGCAACGATCGCGGCGGCCACCAGGAGTGCGATCAGGATCTCGACCGCATTATCCGCGAACCAGCGAACGCTCTGGTCAATCAAGCTGTTGAAGTAGTCGAGACTGAAATGCGCCGGATGCGGCGCTTTTGCGGCGATACTGTTGTCCATCAATCAGGCGGCCTCGGCTCTTTCCGAAGGATCGACCAGATCGAGATAGTCGATCAAGCCCCGTTCGACGCCGCTGAGATATTTCGTTCTGCGGGGCAGCTTCAAGCCCTGAGGCAGGCCGCCATGCTGCGCGGCTTCGATTAAGGCGGGATGCACATAGGATTTTCGCGCGATTGCAGGCGTATTGCCGAGCGCCTCGCACACCGGCGCAATCATCGTCTTGAGCGAGATTCGCCCCTTCGCTTCAAGCAAGGTCTGGAACGCGATCACGCTTGCAGCCCAAGTGCGAAAATGCTTGGCCGTGAACGCTTCGCCCATCGTCTCCCGAAGATAGGCGTTGACGTCGCCCGATCCGACCGGATGCGGTTCGCCTGCTTCGTCCAGATATTGAAACAGATGCTGGCCCGGTAGATCCTGGCAGAGGCGGGCGACGCGAAGCAATCGCCCATCGGCGATGCTCAGCTGCTGAATCTTCCCGGACTTCGCCCGGAACTGAAGCTTGATCCGCCGTGACGAGATCTCGGCGTGGCGGCGTCGAAGCGTGGTGGCGCCATAGCTCTTGTTCGCCTTCACATAATTTTCGTTGCCTACCCGAACCTTGCCGAGATCCAGCAGCCGGATGATGGCCGCGATCACCGTATCGCGATCCAGCGCACGCCCCTGCAAATCACTCTCCACGCGAGCGCGGAGCAGCGGGAGCGCCCTGCCGAATGCGGCACAACGCGCATATTTGTCCGCTTCCTGCCCGGCGCGGAACTCCGCATGATAGCGATATTGCTTGCGCCCCTTGGCGTCGAAGCCCGTTGCCTGAATATGGCCATGGGGGCTGGGACAGAACCAGCAGTCGACATAAGCAGGCGGCATGCCGATCGCGTTCAGACGATCGATTTCGTCCCGATTGGTGATGCGCTCGCCTTGCGGGTCAAAATAGGCCCAGCCGCGCTTCAGCGCTTTGCGGGTGATGCCGGGCAGGCTGTCGTCTACGTAGCAGAGAAGTTTGGAAAAGCCGTCGGACATCGCGCTGTTAACGTCACGATTTGTCGCTTCGTTCCCCAACGGCGGCTCTGGCCTCGCGTTGGGGTCGCTTGGAATGCAGCAGGAGATTGGCCATGCCGGCCATTGAAGACAGCAAGATCTAAAATCTCTTCCGCATCTCGGCGAAGCGCTCGACGGCGCGATCGATTGTGTCGGCCTGCTTGGTAAAGCACAGCCGAACGATGGAACGGACAGGATCGCGGGCGTAAAACGCCGACATGGGGATGCTTGCTACGCCCCCATCCTCCAGCATCCTGATCGCGAAGCTTTCATCGTCCAGTTCGATTCCCGACGCAGGTAGATCAATCGATAAGAACCATGTGGCGCGTGATGGTAGCGTGACGTAGCCCGCCTGCCGAAGGCCATCGTCCAGCCGGCTCCGTTGGAGCGCGAACGCGTGCCGCATCTCCAGGAACCAGTTGTCGCTTTTGGCGAGCCCTTGCGCGACCGCCGCCTGCAGATTTGGCGGCGTCGTGAAGGTCAGGAACTGATGGGCCTTGGCGAGCACCGAAGCGAGCTTCGGCGCCGCCAGCATCCAGCCCACTTTCCAGCCCGTCACGGCAAAGATCTTCCCGGCCGAACCGATCTTGACCGTCCGATAGCGCATACCCGGCATCGCCATTAGCGGTATGTGCTCGCCCTCGAACACGACATGCTCCCATACCTCATCGCAAATCGCCACGATGTCATGGCGGACACAAATCTCGGCGAGCGCCGCCAGATCGGCATGGCTCCACATCGAAGCCGTCGGATTGACCGGGTTGTTGAGAATGAGCAGCCTGGTCCGGGCGCTGATGGCCGCTTGGAGCGCGTTCATATCCGGCTGCCAGTGCGGCGGTTTGAGATCCACGAATTTCGCGATGCCGCCCGCGCGTTCGACCAGGGGCAGATAGGCATCGTAAAGCGGTTGGATTAGCAGCACCTCGTCGCCCGGCGTCACCAGCCCGAAAATGGCGGCCGCCAGAGCCTCGGTCGCCCCGGAGGTCACAACCACTTCGGAAGCCCAATCGAGCTCGAGTCCCTGATGATGGCGAAAATGCGCGGCCACGGCTTGCCGCAGCTCGGCGGCGCCCCACATCGAAGGATATTGGTTGGATTGTGTCAGAAGCGCATCGGCGGCGACGCGCAGGAGTTCTTCCGGTCCTTGCGCATCCGGAAACCCCTGGCCGAGATTGATCGCGCCGATTTCGCGTGAGCGTGCCGACATCCTCTCGAAAATGGTGGTGGGAAGCGAGGCATAAATCGGGTTCATGCTCGCTTCCCTAATCTGACTTAGCAGCGATCAAAGTACATATTTGCTGAGATCTGTGTTCCGCGCCACTTCCCTGAGCTGGCCTTCGACATAATCGCCGTCGATGGTAAGCACCTCGCCCTTGCGATCTTCCGCGTCGAAGCTGACCTCTTCGAGCAGCTTTTCCATCACGGTCGAAAGGCGGCGAGCGCCGATATTCTCGATTTCTCCGTTCACTTCCGCCGCAATCCGGGCGATCGCGCGAATGCCATCATCAGTGAAGTTGATCTCGACACCTTCGGTGCCGATCAGCGCGCGATACTGTTCCGTCAGTGAAGCGCGCGTGTCTTGAAGGATACGCACGAAATCCTCCTCGGTGAGCGCCTTGAGTTCGACGCGGATCGGCAGGCGGCCCTGCAGTTCGGGTAACAGGTCGCTCGGCTTCGCAACGTGGAACGCGCCGGAGGCGATGAACAGGATATGGTCCGTCTTCATCGGACCATATTTGGTCGCGACCGTGGTGCCTTCGATCAGCGGCAGCAGGTCACGCTGCACCCCCTCGCGGCTGACCGAGCCTCCGCGCACGTCTGAAACCGCGATCTTGTCGATTTCGTCCAGGAACACGATGCCGTTGGCCTCGGCGTCGTTGAGCGCCGTGCGGCTCACCTCGTCCTGATCGAGCCGCTTATCGGCTTCTTCGTCGACCAGTTTGGTCCACGCCGCGCGCACCGGCAGCTTGCGCCGTTTCGTCCGGCTCTGGCCGAACGCCTTGCCCATCATGTCGGACAGATTGATCATGCCGATCTGGCCACCCATGCCGGGGATTTCCAGCGGCATCGAGCCCGCATCCTCGAGCTCGACCTCGATCTCTTTGTCGTCGAGATGGCCGTCATGAAAGCGCTGCTTGAACGCGCTGCGGGTCGCCTCGCTGGCGTCCTTGCCCACCAGCGCATCGAGCAGACGGGAAAGCGCAGCCTCCTCCGCCTTATCCTTTACCGCCGCGCGGCGGCGCTCTTTTTCCAGCCGAACGGCCTCCTCAACCAGATCGCGCGCGATCTGTTCTACGTCGCGCCCGACATAGCCCACCTCGGTGAACTTCGTCGCTTCGACCTTCACGAACGGGGCGTCGGCGAGCTTGGCGAGGCGGCGGCTGATCTCGGTCTTGCCGCAGCCCGTTGGGCCAATCATCAGAATATTTTTGGGGCTGACTTCGTCGCGCAGCGCCTCGGGAAGACGCTGGCGCCGCCAGCGGTTGCGCAGTGCGACGGCGACGGCGCGTTTCGCGTCATTCTGCCCAACAATATGTGCATCCAGCGCGGCGACGATGGCTTTCGGGGTAAGGGCTTCATTCATGGTCATATCTTCTCAAACATCGCGCATATCACCATATGAAATGCATGAAGATGCGCGGGGGTGGTTCGGTTCGGCCCCGTTCAGGCAGCCGAGTCGAGCTTTTCGATCGTAAGATTACCATTGGTATAGACGCAGATGTCGGCCGCGACCGCCATTGCCTTGCGGGCAAGCGTTTCGGCATCGGGCTCATATTCGGCCAGCGCACGCGCCGCCGCGAGGGCATAATTGCCGCCAGACCCAATGGCTGCGATGCCGTGCTCGGGCTCGAGCACGTCACCATTGCCGGTCACGACCAAGGTGATCTCCTTATCTGCCACGATCAGCATCGCTTCCAGATTGCGCAGGTAGCGATCCGTGCGCCAATCCTTGGCGAGTTCGACTGCGGCACGCAGAAGCTGGCCGTTATGCCGTTCCAGCTTGGACTCAAGCCGTTCGAACAGCGTGAACGCGTCGGCAGTCGCGCCGGCAAACCCACCGATCACCGATCCATCGCCCAGCGGTCGCACCTTTCTGGCGTTGGGCTTCATCACGGTTTGGCCCTGCGTCACCTGGCCGTCGCCCGCTATCACTACCTTGCCATTCTTCCGGACCGATAGGATGGTCGTTCCGTGCCAAATAGGATTGTCCATTGCCGCTCTCTTTCTCGACCGGCGATATGGGAGATCGCAAGAAAGAGTTCAATCCATCGCACCCGCGCTGGCGAACGTCGCTCTTTGTGGGCGTCTGGCTGTCGGTGAGCCTAGAAGAACATCAAGCCACGTGTGACAGCCCCGGCATCACCCCTGAGCCTCTTGGCGTTTGCAGAAAGGGCGCCTGGACGGCTAAGTGAGGGTGATTTCCTGCTTGGCGCAGTGCAGGTTTCGAGCGCTTTAAAATATTTATGCTCGATGCCGCGGTTCGTACGCCATTGATCATCATCAAGATAACCAAATAGGTACATCAACAAAGCGCGGTTAATGAACCCGCTAGTTCAGGCGCCAAACGATCGGCACCATCAGGCTGGTCACACCCGCTGGAGGTGCAGGGAATTTGCCGATGCTCGCGACCGTCGCCTGCGCTTCACGGTCGAGAATGGCTGAGCCTGAGCTTGCGGCAACCTCGACCTGACCGACCTTGCCATCCGCGTTGAGGGCGATGCGAAGCCTGGTAGTTCCCTGCTCGCCCCTGAGTTGAGCCGAGCGAGGATAATTTTGATGGCTGGCAATCAGGCGCGCAACCGCGCCCTGCCATTGGGATGGGACGTCAGCGCCCCAGCCGGCAGAAGCGACTGCCGACAGCAATGCGAACATGGCGGTTTTCTTCAACATTATATCGAGCTCGAACCTTTGATTTCTTTGGATATTGATACCTGCATTCAGGTAAATAAACGGTTATGACGGCCGATGTTTAAGCCGCCCGGACCGAAGTCAGGAAACTCTCGATTTCCTTCTGCAAGGCTTCGGTTTGCCTGCTCACTTCAGCCGCCGCCGCACGGTTCGTTTCCGCAGTGTCGCCGCTGATCGCCACGCCATCCTGAACGCGCTTGAGATGATTGCTAAACTCGCTCGTGCCCTTCGCGGCCAGCGTCGTATTGCGGGCGATTTCGGAGGTGGTCGAGACCTGCTGTTCCACGGCGGTGGCGACGCTGGCGGCAAGCACGCCCATTTCGCCTATTACTTCGCCGATCTCGTTGATCGCTTGCATCGCAGTCTTGCTGACGCTCTGAATTGAGCTGACCCGTTCGCCGATCTTGACCGTGGCGGCAGCGGTCTGTTGCGCCAGCGATTTCACCTCTGCGGCGACCACCGCGAACCCGCGACCAGCTTCGCCCGCGCGACTTGCCTCGATTGTCGCGTTGAGAGCGAGTAGATTGACCTGCTGGGCGATGTTATGCACGAGCGAGACAACTTCGCCGATTTCGGCCGCGTCGCGCGCCAGCGAGGTTACGATCGAATCAGTCTGGCCGACACGCGCCACCGCGCGCGAGGCGCAATTCGAGGATTCGGTTACCTGCTTGGAGACTTCGCCCAGAGAAAGGGTCATTTCCTCGGTTGCGGCGGCGATCGTGGCGGTGCTGGTGCTCGCCTCGACAGCGGCACCGGTGACGCTTTCGGCAACCGCCTTCGTTGAGGCAACTGATGAGGCCACGCGCTGGGCGCCAGCATCGATCTCGCGCGCGGCTGCAGCCACCGACCGCATCGCGCTGGCCACCTGCCGTTCGAAGTCGCCGGCTAGCTTCGCGAGCATTTCTCGTTTCGCGCGTTCGGATTCCTGTTGATTACGGGCGCGTTCCTCGAGCGAACGCCGTTCCGCTTCGCGGGTGGCCTCGTCCGCACGCCGCTTGGCCTCCTGGCGTTCCGCTTCCTCGCCCTGCAACCGTTCAACTTCGATCGCATTGAGGCGGAAGACTTCCAACGCCCGCGCCATCTCGCCGATTTCGTCCTCACGAGTGGCGAATTCAACCTGATGATCGAGATTGCCTTTGGCAAGCTGTTGCATGTTGGTCGTGATCGTCAGGATCGGCTTGGTAACCGCCCGGCTGAATACAAGCCCCGCAATATAGATGAACAAGATGCCGCAGCCCGCGAGCCCGAGCGACAGGGTAAGCAGTCCCCCCAGCTTGAGCCGGGCGCTGTTGGCAGCCGAGCCTTGAACTGCGTCGACCTGGCGGCCGACCCGGTCCACGGCGGCGCCGACCGAAGCGCCATGATGCACGAGCAAATCATTCAAACGCGCGTCCCGGTTGGCAGTGAGCTTGACCAGCGTTTTGAACGAATCGTCGAAGCTGATCAGCCGTTTGATCGCGACGTCTGCCTCGGCAAGAAGCGCTGCGTTCTTGGTGGAATCATAGAGTTGGTTGAGCACATCTTCCAGCCGGAGTGATTGCTGGCTTGCGCCGTCCACATTGGCCTTGGTCGAGGCCGTCAGAAAACGTTCGAAGGAAATGCGCACAAGCGAATAGGCCGCGCCGGCTTCGCGGGCTTTGGCCGCGGCGGCGGTTTCACCCGCGGCGGCGGCATGCTCCGCGAGTATGTTCAGGTCCTGCTGGATGGCTGCGCCTTCGACATAGACACGCTCCTGCACCATTTTCGAAATGGCGTTCTGGGTCGCGACAAGCCGGTCAAAATCTTCAGGGCTTTTCGATGCGGTCTCGCTCGCCTTGGCAAGCAACTCATGCTGCTCGCTGGTAAGCGCCGCATGTGATGCTTTCTCGGTCGTATCCGCCATCTGCTTGATGGCGACGCGCGTAGCGGTTTCAGTTTTGGCGTTCGGGTTCAGCGCATAGGCTTTGAGCTTGTCGCTCGCTTCGACCACGGCAATGCGTCCTGCCAGAAGCAGCCGTTGCTGCCGTACGACACTGTTGAGATCGCCAACATCGCCAAGCGCGCTCGATATGCTCCCGACCGAGGCAAATCCGATAATGAGGAGGATGAGGCCCTGAAGGCCGAAGGCCATGGTGGCAGTCCGGCTCAACGATCGCTTGCCCACATTGTCTGTCAGATATTCGGTGAGCGACACGATAGCTGCACGCGCGCGCGCGCCAATATCGCCCGCGTGCACGCGCTTCGTCAGCTCGTAGAGTGGTGTTTTCAGGCTCATTCCGTCTACCTATGGCAGATATGGCTTGTGCCAGAAGAGAGTTAATGAGTGGTAAGCCTTGCCATTCCGTGGGTTCAGCTTCGCATTGCCACGGTGCAAGCTTTGCCCTTATGGCGGCATTCGCTGCGGCCCCGTAGCTCAACTGGATAGAGCACCTGCCTTCTAAGCAGGATGTTGCGTGTTCGAGTCACGCCGGGGTCGCCATCGCCACCTTGCCGGAGTCAGGATTCCCGAGCTTTGGATGCGCGAACGATGCGTGTCGAAGAAGGCGTTGAGGAAGCGGCGCGCGGGTTGCTCGATCAGTCGATAGCTACATGCTGCCGCCAGCAGCCCCAAGGGCAGCAGCAGCAAGCGCTCAGGAATGCCATGGCCGGCCTTGTAGAAGGGTTGCTGCCAGAGATAGAGCGAATAGGAGACCGTGCCGGTCAGCACGGTCAGCTTGTGCTCGAACATTTCCCGAAGCGCCTGCGGCGCCCGATGCAGAAGCGACAGGGAGATTGCGAGGCTGGCCGTTCCGAGCGAATATTTGATTGGGTCTGGAACGGCGTTAATGTTGAGTGCAAGTGCGATCAGCCCGGCGAGGACGGGAACGTAGCTTGGGGAGAGCCAGCGCGGTATCGGATCGCGCAGCATCAGATAAGCGAGCGCGCCGATAAGGATCGAGGCTCCGCGCGTATCGCTCCGCCAGTAGACGCTATAATATTCCCATCCTTGCAGCGTCTGGATCGTGCCGATGGAGAGGGCCAAGAGGATGAGCGGCAGGAGCAGGGAAGCCGGCGACAGCTGCGGTGACCTGCGGCAAATGAACGCCACGGCGCCCAGCAGCAGGTACATATGCTCCTCCACGCACAGTGACCAGGTGTGTGCAAGCACGGAGCTCCGGCCGAGAAAGGGCCAAGTGTAATTATAGGTGAGCGTGACCACCGACAGAAATTGCCCGGAGGTCGGGTCCTTGTGGTGCAAAGCGAAGGACAGGCACAGCATGCAAAGCGCCAGCACCAGCAGGGCAGGGTAGATCCGGGAAAAGCGGCGCAGGTAGAAGCTTGTGAGCGGACGATCGCGCACAAACAGGATTTCGGCCATCAGCCTGCCGCTAAGCACGAAGAACAGCTCGACGCCTAAACGTCCGAGATTAATCCCTCTTGATGTGAGGTAATGGCCGAAGAGGACGGCCATGATGGCACATCCACGCCATCCATCGAGGTGCCGGATTCGATCCGTCACGAAATGGGTCTGAGTTCCGGCATCGCCTCGGAGGTAGCGCGGTGGCGGCAGGCTGTCGATGTAATGAGTTAGGGAAAATCGGCCATTCGTCGTGACTTAAGGGTCATCTATCGGTTTTTGAGCTGGTCGGGGCGACAGGATTCGAACCTGCGACCCCCAGACCCCCAGTCTGATGCGCTACCAGGCTGCGCTACGCCCCGACCAAGGCTGGGGGCTTTAGAGCGCTCGCCGCGCACATGCAAGCGCGCGCCGATCATTGCGCTGCCGGTTGCGTCGGAAGAGCGTTGATGATAGGCGCGCGCCTTCAAAAAACAGCCGGATCGCCTCGTGTCGAGACAGGCCGGGTTCAGGATAAGAAAGCAAGAGGCTTTCAATGTTTTCATCACCAGCATTCGCACAAGCGGCGGACGGCGCCGCGTCCTCGGGTTCGGCCGGTTTCATCGTGCAGATGGCGCCCCTGCTGCTGATCTTCGTGATCTTTTACCTGCTGCTGATTCGGCCGCAGCAGAAGAAGATGAAGGATCATCAGGCGCTGATCCAGGCGGTCAAGAAGGGCGACACCGTGGTTACCGCCGGCGGCGTAGTCGGCAAGGTGACCAAAGTCGAGGATACAGAGCTCGAAGTCGAGGTCGCGGCGAATGTCCGAATCCGCGTGGTCAAATCGACGCTGTCGGACGTCCGTGTTCCGGGCGCCGCCAAGCCCGCCAACGACTGATCTGCGATGCTTGATTTTCCGCGCTGGAAGGTCCTCTGGATTCTTTTCATCCTGGCCGTCGGCGTGGCGCTGGCGATTCCGAGCCTGATACCGGAAGCCACGCTTGACCAGCTTGGCCTCCAGAAAATGCCGCGGATCAACCTAGGCCTCGATCTTTCGGGTGGTAGCCGGCTCCTGCTTGAGGCCGAGACTTCGGACATCGCCAAGCAACGGCTCCAGCAAATGGAGGAGTCGGTCCGCACCGAGATGCGCCGGCAGAATCCGCAGATCGATATCGGCGACATCTCTACGGCCGGCGGGCGTCTGACCTTTTTCGTGCGTGACGTGACTCGGCTCGACGCGGCCGTGGAGCGGATCCGCACGCTGACCCAGCCGGTTGGCCTCGGCGGTCAGCGCGATTGGAATGTGCAGGTCGTCGATTCGAGCCGGATCGTGCTGACGCCGACCTCGTCCGGCCTGGCTACCGCCACGAACAGCGCGATGGACGTCGCGACCGAAATCGTCCGCAAGCGCATCGACGAGCTCGGCACGCGCGAGCCGAGCATCGTTCGCCAGGGCGCCAATCGCATCGACGTTCAGGTGCCGGGCCTCAAGGATCCTGAGGCGCTGAAGGCTTTGCTCGGCAAAACCGCGAAGCTCGAATTCAAGCTGGTCGATTTCACCGCCGACCCCGCCCAGGTGGCGCAGGGCATAGCTCCTGCCGGTAGCCAGGTTCTGCCCTTTAATGATCCGGCGGACGGCAAAGGCATTGCCGTCCAGCGCCGGGTGATGATCAGTGGCGACCAGCTGATCGACGCCCAGCAAGGTTATGATCAGCAGAGTAATCGGCCGGTCGTGAACATCCGGTTCGATAGCCAGGGCGGCCGCAAATTTGCCCGCACGACGCAGGAGAATGTCGGTAAACCCTTTGCCATCATCCTTGATGGCAAGGTGTTGTCCGCACCGCGGATTAACGAACCCATTCTCGGCGGGTCCGCCCAGATCTCAGGCAATTTTACCGTAGACAGCGCCAATCAGCTCGCGATCGCGCTGCGGTCGGGCAAGCTGCCGGTGCCGTTGAAGGTAATCGAGGAGCGCACGGTCGGCCCACAGCTCGGCGCTGACTCGATCCGGGCCGGCGTCACCGCCTCCGCGATCGCAGCGGTAGCCGTGATCGTTTTCATGCTGGTGACCTATGGCCGCTTCGGCGTCTATGCCAATATCGCCGTGGTCATAAATATCTTCGTGATCCTCGGCGTGATGGCGCTGTTCAACGGCACGCTCACTCTGCCCGGCATCGCCGGCTTCGTTCTCACGATCGGAACCGCGGTGGATGCCAACGTGCTGATCAACGAGCGCATGCGTGAGGAAAGGCGGCGAGGCCGCAGCGTGCCGCAATCGGTCGAACTCGGCTACAAGGAAGCGAGCCGCACCATCTTCGAGGCGAATGTGACCCACGCCATCGCCGGGCTCATCATGCTGCTGCTCGGCTCGGGGCCGGTGAAGGGCTTTGCAGTGGTGCTGCTGATCGGCATCGCGACATCGGTGTTCACCGCCGTCACCTTCACCCGCATGCTCGTCGTATGGTGGTTGCGTCGCAACCGCCCGACCGAGATCCATATCTGACCGGGAAGATCGCCATGCGTCTGCTCAAGCTCGTTCCCGACAACACCAATATCGGCTTTGTGCGCATCCGCCATTGGGCGTTCGGGCTGACGACTCTGCTCACCGTGCTCGCGATCGCGGCAGTTGCCGTGCGGGGGCTCAACCTGGGCGTCGATTTCGTCGGCGGTCTCATGATCGAAGCAAAATTCCAGCAGCCGCCGCACCTCGATAAGGTCCGCGCGGATATCGATCGGCTGGGGGTAGGCGAGGGGTCACTTCAAACCTTCGGCGATCCCAACACCGTCTCGATCCGCCTGCCGCTTCCCACGAGCAGCGATGAGGGTGCGACCAACAAGGTTGTCGAAAGGGTGCGCAACGCGCTCGCGGCCGAGTTTCCGGGCGTGACCTTCACGCGTTACGACACCGTCTCGGGCAAGGTTTCGGACGAACTGATCCGTAACGGCGTGCTTGCGGTGCTGCTCGCGATCGTCGGCATCGCGATCTTCTCCTGGTTGCGATACGAATGGCAGTTCGGCATCTCGACCTTCGTCGCGATCATGCACGACGTGCTGATGACACTGGGCTTTTTCGCCATCACCCGGCTTGAGTTCGATCTCAATATCGTCGCTGCGGTACTCACCATCGTCGGCTATTCGATCAACGACAAGATGGTGATCGATGACCGTATCCGCGAGAATATGCGCAAATACCGCAAGATGGACATGAAGGGCCTGATCGATCTTTCGGTCAACGAAACGCTGCCGCGTACCGTCATGACGTCCATCACGGTGATGCTCGCGCTGGGTGCGCTGCTGCTCTTTGGCGGCCATGTGTTGCGCGGCTTCACGTCGGCGATGATGCTCGGCATCGTGGTCGGTACTTATTCGTCGATCTATGTGTCATCTTCGCTCCTGATCACGCTGGGCCTCAAGCCCAACCCGATCGAGCCGAAGGCAGCGCCGGGTATAAGCGGCGCGGAACGGATCGGGCCGAAGCGCTAGGCAGATATGCCGCGTCTGGATCGCGACCGTCCGGCCCAGGGGCCGCTGGTGCAGGCCTTTTCAGGCAACGGATTCAGGGTGGACGGGATTGTTCACGCCACGGGGCTGAAGCTGACTCCGCTTGGCGCTATCGAATGGCAAGCGCCCCAAATCTCGGCATTGACCGCTGAAGACGTGGCGGATCTGCTTGCGCTGCAGCCGCGCCCCGAATTTCTCCTGCTGGGGAGCGGCGCGACGCTGCGCCGGCCAAATCCCTCATTTCTCGCCGCCCTTCAGGAACGGGGCGTCGGCATCGAGCTTATGGACAGCCGCGCCGCCGCCCGCGCCTGGGGCGTGTTACGCGGCGAGGATCGCTGGATCGCCGCGGCGCTGATGCCGCTCGACCAGCTCTGAAAGATGTTTGGCGAGCGCTTCGGCGTTCGCGGTCCAGGTGAAGCGCGTGGCGGTTTGTCGGGTCGCTTTGCGCGGCGCGGGCGACGCCAGTAGTTCGCGGATCGCATCGGCAACAGCGCTTGGTGATCGTTCGACAATGCGGCCTGCCGTAGGATTGTCCACCACCTCGCGCGCGCCGCCGACATCGGCAATCACGATCGGCGTGCCGCAGGCGAGCGATTCGACCCAGACATTGGCTAGGCCTTCAGACGCCGACGGCAACACCGAAAGATCGGCCGCTGCGAACCAACGGGGCAGGTCCTGATGGGGAACGGGTCCGACGAGCTGGACGCGGCTGTCGAGGCCGGCCTGAGCGATGCGAGCTTCCAACGCGGGCCGGGCGGGCCCGTCGCCGATGAGAATCAGACTAGCATCGGGCAAATGGCGCATGGCCTCCACGACGATGTCCTGCCCCTTACGTTCGATAAGGTAGCCGACGGCAAGGATCAGCGGACCGGTGATGCCCAGCGCGGCTTTCTCGATTGCGCGATCGGCGATGGCGAAGCAATCGAGATCGACACCGGTATAATGGACCTGAATCTTCTGCTCGGGCAGGCCCAACGCGGCCATGTCGCGTTTTAGCGCCGCGCTGACCGCCAGCATGCCATCGGCCGCCTGGCCCGCCTCCAGTATCTGGCGACGGCTGAAGCCGCGCTTGCCCCACAGATGAATGTCGCTCCCGCGCGCTTTTATTGAGACCGGCACATCGAGCGCTCGACCAAGCGCAACCGCTGCCGGACCATCGGGCCAGAAATATTCGGTGTCGATGATGTCGAATGGAAAATCGGTCCTGATGGCGCGGAGCAATGGGAGCAGCGTGCGCGCCATCATCAAGGGCGCAAGCCGCATTCCAGGTCCCGGCAAATGCGGAAAGGCCGGCCGGTGCACTTGCAGACCCTTCCAGCTTTCGATTGAAGGGAGGCGGCCCCTACCGCTGAAATGGGGGTGCAGGCGCAGCGGGAAGGGGGGCAGCCCGACTGGTGCCACGACTTGAACTTCAACGCCTTGCTCGGCAGCGAGGCCGAGTGTTTGCCGCTCGACGAAAATACCGAAATTGGGTCGTCGCGCGTCCGGAAACAGGGAGGAAAGGGTCAATACCCGAAGCACCGCCGGCAGCCTCATTTGCGAGCCGCAGCTTCCGTGCGGCTGGATCAGAATAACTTCCAATCGTCCGGATCGGCCTCGTGAGCAAGAGCCAGGTGCAGCGATACGAAACGGTGCAGATATGGCGGCTTGGCGGGCGCAGGGGAAGCCGCTAGGAAGCACCTCATGCTGCGCCAAACCATCCGCTCTGCCGCTTTCGGCACCGCACTCATCCTCGGTCTCTCGCTGACGGGCTGTGCCACCAGCAAGTCCAAATCCGACACCAAATATGTCGCCCGGGACGTGAACACGCTTTACACCGCCGCGCGGGACAGGCTGGATCGTGGGCAGTATAAGGTCGCTGCCCAGCTGTTTGACGAGGTCGAGCGTCAGCATCCTTATTCGGTGTGGGCGCGGCGCGCGCAGCTCATGAGCGCGTTCAGCTATTATCTGGCGCGCGAATATTCGAGCTCGATCGAATCGGCGCAGCGCTTCCTTTCGATCCACCCCGGCAACAAGGATGCGCCCTATGCGCTCTATCTTGTTGCGGTTGATTATTATGAGCAGATCCAGGACGTCACGCGGGACCAGAAGATCACGCAGCAGGCGCTTGATGCGATGGGCGAACTGATCCGCCGCTATCCTGAAACCCGTTATGCCGCTGACGCGCGGCTGAAGGTCGACCTGATCAACGACCATCTCGCGGGCAAGGAAATGGAAATCGGCCGCTTTTACGAGCGCCGGCGCGAGTGGCTCGCCGCGACCATCCGCTTCCGCAAGGTGGTCGATAATTATGATAGCACCAGCCATGTCGCCGAAGCCTTGATGCGGCTCACCGAATGCTATCTCGCGCTCGGCATTCCGGACGAGGCGAAAAAGTCGGCTGCCGTGCTGGGCGCCAATTATCCCGGCAGCAAATGGTATGAGCGGGCTTATGATCTCGTCAGAAAAAACAAGGCGGCCTGAACCGAGCACATAACGCATTGGGGGCAGCATCCATGATTGGATTGGCATTGATGCTCCTGACGATCGCGGCTCCCGCTCAAGCGGTCGCACCGGGCGAACCGCCGTTCATGGTGGTCGAGAAGGGCAAAGGCTATTGGCGGCTCGACGATGCGGTCAACGCCGTCGGCGATCGCGACGCGACCATCCGGATCGCGCCTGGCGTCTATCACGACTGCGCCGTGCAGGAGGCAGGACGGATCAGTTTCGTCGCCGCGGAAATGGGCAAGGTGGTTTTCGATGGCCGCACCTGCGAGGACAAGGCGGCACTGGTGCTGCGCGGCCGCGGCGCGGCCGTTGACGGCATCATCTTCCGCAACATGCGTGTGCCCGATGCGAACGGCGCCGGGATCCGGTTAGAGCGCGGCCCGTTGACGGTGACGAACGCGATGTTCCTTAATAGCGAGGAAGGCATCCTCACCGCTGACGATCCAGCGTCCACAATCCGGGTCGATCGCTCCACTTTTTCAGGCCTCGGCAGGTGCGATCGGGGGCTTTCTTGCGCGCACGGCATTTATGTCGGCCACTATGGTGCGCTGATCGTCACCCGGTCCCGGTTTGAGCGCGGCAATGGGGGCCATTATCTCAAGAGCCGCGCAAACCGCGTCGAAGTGACCGATTCGAGCTTTGACGACTCGAAGGGCCGGACGACCAATTACATGATCGATCTGCCCGCCGGGGCGGTCGGCACAATCGCGCGGAACATGTTCGTGCAAGGACCGGACAAAGAAAATCATAGTGCGATGATCACCGTGGCTGCCGAGGCGCGCGAAAACCCATCGCGCGGGCTCGCGGTCAGCGGCAACACGGCATCGCTCGCGCCGGGGGTGAGCTGGTCCACGGTGTTCGTCGCCGATTGGAGCCACGAACCTCTGGCAATCGGCCCGAACCAGCTTGGCAAGGGCATCCGGATTTTCGAAACCCGCTGATCGGCGATCACATAACCCGTCAATCATGCTGACAAGGCCAAGCTGATGTCTGAATTCAATCTTGCTGGTTTGAACCTTCAAAGTTTTGTGGCGGCGACTTTCGCCGAGGACCTCGGAGAAGCCGGGGACATCACGTCGGCGGCTGTCATCCCGGCTGACGCCCGGTTTCGTGGGGTCATGGACAGCCGGGACGCGATCAGCGTGGCAGGCCTGCCGATTGCCGAGGCCTTTTTCCGCGCGCTCGATCCGGAGGTCAGCATCGAGTTGCTGGTAGGGGAGGGCGATCGGGTCGGCCGGGGTACTGATCTGATGCGGATCGAAGGCAAGGCGCGGGCATTGCTCACCGCCGAACGTTCAGCGCTCAACACGGTTCAGCATCTGTCGGGCATCGCGACGATGACGAGGCAATATGTCGACGCGATCGCTGGCACGGGCGCGATCCTGCTCGATACGCGCAAGACCCTTCCCGGGCTGCGCGTGCTGGAAAAATATGCCGTTCGCATGGGGGGCGGCACCAATCATCGCATGGGCCTGTGGGATGCGGCGATGATCAAGGATAATCATATCGCCGTCGCCGGGGGAGTAGCGGAAGCGGCCCATCGTGCTGCGGCGGCAGGCATCGCGAACATCATCGTGGAATGTGACCGGATCGATCAGATCGAGCCCGCACTCGCGGCGGGCGCAACCCACTTGCTGCTGGATAATATGGATCCGCCGCTCTTGCGCGCCGCCGTCACGCTGGTCGGGGGGCGCGTGCCCACCGAGGCATCCGGCGGGGTTCGCCTCGATACGATTCGCGCCTTTGCCGAAACCGGCGTGACCTATGTTTCCGTGGGTCGCCTCACCCAATCTGCGCCGGCGGCCGACATCGGATTGGATTTCGAAGCGCTGTGAGATGGCTCGCCGCGCTGATCGCATTCTTGCCTCCCGGCATCGCAGCGGCGCAGGCGATCTCCTGCCAGATTCCCACCAAGCTGCCGCCCGTCGTGCCGGCAGTACCGGAAGAGCGGCGGGTCGTTCCAATCGGCGGCTATACGCTCGCGCTGAGCTGGTCGCCGGAATATTGCCGGACCCGACGCTCTGACCCTGACGACCGCTTCCAGTGCAGCGGTCCAGCGGATCGGTTTGGGTTCGTGCTTCACGGCCTGTGGCCTGACGGAATTGGCGATCTCTGGCCGCAATATTGCCGACCGGGCGGGAGGGTTCCGGGAGTCGTTGCGCGGGCGACGCTCTGCACCACGCCGTCGGTGCATTTGCTCCAGCATGAATGGGCGAAGCATGGCGTTTGCGCATTTGCCCAACCTGCCGCCTACTTTGCGGCGGCGCGGGCGCTTTACGGTGCGGTCCGCTATCCGGACATGGATGCGCTTTCCCGCAACCGGAACTTACGCGCGGCAAGCTTTGCGGCCGCGTTCGCTGTTCGCAACCCGGGCCTGCGAACCGACGCGATCCGTTTGGGGCTCAACCACCGCGGTTGGCTCGAGGAAGTCTATATCTGCCTTGATCGCAGTTTCAGGGTTCGAACCTGCCCCAGAGATAATGCGGTGCGCGATCGCCGCCCGGTCAAGATCTGGCGCGCGGCGCGATAATCTCGGCCTCCAGCGTCGCCGTGCCGGGGTGATGCCGATCGAGATGGCGCTTGATGATGCGCAAGTTGCGGCTGTTGGACCGGAAAAAGAAGTCGGGTACGGCGCCAATGAACGGAATCGCTCCCAGTAACGCATCGATGCCAACATTGCCGGCCATGCGTGCGATCTGCCACTTCGACATGCCGAGATTACGCGCTTCCCAGACGATCCAGGCCCCCAGCAGCGCTGCCGCAACATCACCTACGACGGGAATGAGGTCGAGCAGTACGTCCAAGCCGAACTGCTGCTTCGTGCCGGGCACGATGAAGCTGCGCTCGAGCACCTTCTCCATGGCTTCAATGCGCTGACGCACTGAGGCCGGATCGCGCCCGACACCGGGTAGCCTGTCGGCAAAGCGGGAAAACTGATCGGCTGAAATGGGCATCTGCGGTCTTCTCGCTGCTAATGTGGTCATTCACGCAGATGGTTCAACGGATGAACTGCACGATTGTTCGCCACGAACCCCGTAACCCGTGATCCGACCAGCGACCAACGAAGCGGTTGCGCGATCGGAATATAAGGCATCACCTCAGCCAATCGAAGATCAGCATCGGTTAGCCGCGCCACGCGCTCGGCCGGCTGCGGGGTGGTGCGCGCGGTATCAAGATCGGCGTCAGCGGCTTCGCTGCAAATCACGCTGCGATCGCAGGTGAAGTGGCGCAGATACCAGCTTGCCGATTGGCCAGGAGCGACCTCATCGATCAGGCGAAGATCCGCGTCACGCCCGCCGGCGCGCTGCGTATCGATGCCGATTGCCATCCAATCAGCCCGGATCAACGCGAAAAGCAGCGTTGAGCCGGGCCCTTCGGGCAGCAAAAGCTTCACGACCATAGGCTGGCCTGGATGCCCGGTTTTCCAAAGCCGCACCATGTTGGCCGCCGCATTGCGCCGTACGGCCAAGCTTTGGCCGGCCCATCCGGGTTGAACTGGCGTCTGGAGCTCGAGCGTGCCGAGCGGGATCAAGGAGGTCGAGGCCTGCCAGCCCTGTACACTCAGCGCGGATGTTATGCGTTCACGATCGAGCGACATCGCCAGCGCGCGACGAATCTCGCTGTCCCCGACTGGCCCTGTGGCCTTGAGGGGAATGAGGCCGAACAGGCCGCTGGCCGGGTCCGTCCGCAATGCGTGCAGCGCGGACGGAGCATTTTGGGCAATGCTCAGGTCGGAAAAGCGGCCACCCAGGACGAGGTCGGACGAGCCGGCCGCGAAGCGCGCCACAGCCATTGCCGCGCGCTCGCTGCGCAGCATGACCCGCATGCGCCGCAACTTTGCTCCATCAGGTGGGCTGTCGTCGCCCCGCAGCATCGGCCGCAAGACGACGGATTTTTCATTCTCTTCCTTAAGCTCGAAGGGGCCAGTCCGGATCTTGCGGTCGACAATTCCCATTTCAGGCGCGGCAAGGAGATCAAGCAACCCGGGGCGGGGAGCCAACAGGCGAATCTCTACCACTTCTGGCGTGACCGCGACGACCTCCCGGATCGCGCCGAGCACGGGCTTCAGGGCATTTCTGCTGCGGCTTGCAATCACCGCACGCAGCCGCTTCGCCACCAGCTCGGCATCGATCCCGTCAATATCTGCAAGCCGGAAGGTGTAATAGAGGCCGTCCTGCGAAATCGCCCAGCGAATTGCCAGGGCGGGCTCGATCTGGCCGGCGCCGTCAAACCGAACCAGCCCTTGCGCCACCGCGCTGATCATCAGCGAACCGGCGGCATCGAGCGCCTCGCGGTTGGGATCGGTTATAGCCAGCCGGTCGCCAATCACACTGACGGAAAGCGGCGCATCGTCCGACTTGCGGCCGCAGGCCGCAACGACCAGAAACAGCGCCACCGCAGGCAGGAGAGATCCGGATCGCTTCATGGCTGCTTCAGGCCCAATGTCCGGCTCGGGTGTATGTTGGCGGAATTGTCTCGCCAACCGAGAATATGCGGAGCGACCACATTCCGGCTGACATAAAAATAGAGCGGCAGGATGGGCGCATCCGCCAGCAGGGTCCGTTCGGCGTCGATCATTTTAGCGCGCCGCGCGGCAGGATCGGCGATCTGTGAGGCGGCGTCCAGCAGCCGGTCGTAGGCAGGATTGGAATATCCGGAGTAGTTGATCGGTCCGGCATCGGAGCGATGAACGGCCAGGAAGTTCTCCGGCGCTGAGAGATCGGCGATCCAGCCGGCACGCGCCAGAGCGAAATCGCCGCGGCGCAGGCTTGCAAAATGCAGCGCCGCCTCGCTGTTATGTGGACGCGCGACGACGTTGAGGGGACGCCACATCGCCGCAAGCGCCACCGCGACGCGGCGGTGATCGGTATCGCTATTATATGCGAGATCAAAGCTCAGCGGTTGCTTGCCCGGTCCATAGCCTGCCTCGGCAAGCAAGCTGGCGGCAAGCGCCAGGCGGCGCGGACGGGGCCAATCGGCCCAGGCCGGCCGCCAGGCGTCCTCCGGCAGCAGCGTCCATGCCGGAATATTGCCCAGGCCGAGCAGCGGGCCTGCGATCCACCGGCGTTCGACGGCTATGCTGAGGGCTTGCCGGATCCGCCGGTCGTCGAACGGCGGCCGCCTTGTATTGAAGCTGAAATAATATGTGCCGCGATAAGGCGCGATGTGAATGCTGCCGGGCAAGCGCTGGCGCAGCCAGCCGAGTCGGCTCGCTGGAAAATCGCTGGCGATGTCTGCACTGCCTGAGGCGATCATCCGCAGGGCGGTCAAACGGTCGGTGACGGGTCTCCAGACAACTTCAGCCACTTTTGTTGGACCGTGCCAAAATGGGTTTGGGGCAAGCACGAGCTGATCGTTCAACGTCCATCGCATCAGGCGATATGCTCCCGACGTCACGAGGGGCCGATCCGTCACCCAGCGCGAACCGCTGGCCAGGATGTGGGCCATGGGAATGGCCGCCATCGCAGGATGGGCCAGGAGTTCTGGAAGCTGCGGGAATGGATGGCGCAGCTGCACTTCGACCACATCATTCGATGCCTTTATTGCTGCTATCGGCTCGAACAGCGGGGCGGTCGGGCAGGCTGTATGTGGGTCCCGCATGCGCTGGAGGATCCGGGCGAACAGCGCTGCGGTGATCGCGGTTCCATCGGAGAAACGCAGGCGTTGCCGCAGCGTGAAGCGCCACGTCATGCCGTCACCGGAAACCGTCCATTGCGTAGCCAAACCCGGTTCGATGTTTCCAGCTGCATTGAAGCGGGTCAGTCCTTCGAACTGGTCTGCCGCGACGCGCAAGGAAGCAAGATCGGAAACCTGCTGCGGATCCAGCGACTTCACCTCATCGTCTGAAATGCGCACGATGGCGCCCCGCTCGTGGCCCTGGGGGGAAGCGGGGCGCGAGCAGCCCGCCGCCAAGAGCAAGCAAAGAGACAGTAGCGCAGCCCGCACGATATCGTCACTAACCCAGCCGCGCATAAATGCGAAACATCAATCTCGGAAGCGCCGGAAACTTGGCTCGTCTCCGCCGTTTAGTAGCCATGGTAATCCCGAGAGGATCCAAACATGAAGCAGAAAGCAGGCGGCATGCAGCAAGCGACGGACGTTGCGGCAGAAGCCGCCGGCGTCGACGACGACGAGGTGAGGATCGCGGCAGACGATGCCGGTGCTACCGCCGCTGCACAGAAGATGGGGAAGGTCCTTCAACGTGACGGAGATACGGATCGGGAGGAGCCCGGATCGGCGGAAACACGTCTTTGTGGCCTTCATCGGCGTCCACCGAAACGGGGCAGGAGCTGATCAGGCCAGGCCGACGACAATGCGCGCCCTTACCGGCGGGCGGATGCGCGATAAGAATTTTGGTATTAGCGGCCAGGGGAAAGACCGCTGAGGGAGTTCGGATTCTGCTAAGCTGATGTGGGGCAGCTAACGCCGCCGAGGGGCAACAAGCGGCCCGACCTTGAGGTGCGAACCGCTTGCCGCCGAATGTCAGCAGCCGTTGCGACGATTCTGCGCGGCGTCATGCTTTTTATCGAGGTGCCGTCCGAGCAGCGCACCGCCGCCGGCGCCTGCCAGTGTCCCAAGCGTGCCGCCGCCCAATGCGTTGCCGACCAGTGCGCCGCCCACGCCGCCAGCGATTGTCCCGGTCGTTCCGCTGCTGCGCTTGCAATCCTGGCGATAACGGTGATCTTCGCCGCGATAGACGCGATCGTCGCGATAGCGATCATTGTCGCTGGCAACTGCCGCCGTCGAGACAATCGGCGATACGATCATGGCAGCTGCGAACATGGTTCGAACGAACTTGGATGTCACGTCACTTCTCCTCGAAGATGATGTCTTCAACGAAGCGAAGCGGGACCGGTTGCCGAGCGAGGGGGAATCGACAGCGAAAAGCAACAGCTGATCGTTCATGAAAGCGTCCGACCGGTTCAGGGCGCAAGTAATACGGTCATCGGACGCCGTGGATATAACATCAGAAACTGGGCTGGTGCGGACGGCGGGACTCGAACCCGCACTCCCCGAAGGAAAGCAGATTTTAAGTCTGCTGCGTCTACCGATTTCGCCACATCCGCATTGCTGCGGTCAAAGGCAGGTCGGCCGCGCGGGGTCAAGCGCGTTCTTGACGAAAGCAGTAGCGGAGTCGTCAGACGTTGAGACGCTCGCGCATTTCCTTGCCGGGTTTGAAGTACGGCACCCGTTTGCCGTTCACCTTCACCGCAGCACCAGTTCGGGGGTTCCGGCCGGTGCGAGGTTCGCGCGTACGGGTCGAGAAGGCTCCAAAACCACGCAGTTCAACCCGCCCCCCGGCGGCGAGCTGCGCAGTAATCTGGTCGAAAAAGCTATCGACAATCTTCTCGACTTCCTTGGGTGTAAGCGCCGGATTGTCCCGGCAGAGACGCTGCACAAGTTCAGAACGAATCATGTAACCCTCCCCGTTACTCTTCCGTTATAATGGTCTAAAGTACAGAAAGCCCAGCTAAAAATTAAGCTAGCTATGTAGCAAGTTGGGATCCGCGCGGTCGGCAAATAATCGATAATGATTGCGGGGTGTCCTCATGGAACCCTGCGGATCGAGGCAGCTAAATAGTTTGGAGCAGCCTATAGCCGGAAGTGTGGATAGACTTTTCCATACGTAACATTACGTAGCGCCAGTTATTTGTTTTATTATCAATGAGTTAATGAGTGTAAGGGCACCGCGGATGCCCGAGCGGCATGCCCAAAAAAGCTTTCGGGGCGCAGTTTGGTAACTGTCGCCCCGAGCTAACATCCGATATACATGGAATGACCGCCCAGCTTTTGGCTGGGCGAGATTAGATTAGTTTTTCTCGTTACGCGCCTTGAGCGCTTCGCCGAGAATATCGCCAAGTGATGCGCCCGAGTCGGACGAACCATATTGTGCGACGGCCTGCTTCTCCTCGGCAATCTGCATGGCTTTGATCGACAGGGTAGGCTTCTTCGAGCGATCGAAGCCGGTGACCATGGCATCGAACTTCTGGCCGACCTGGAACCGCTCCGTCCGCTGCTCGTCGCGGTCGCGGCCGAGATCGCCGCGCTTGATGAAGCCTTCGAGGCCCTCGCTGGTCTGAACCTCGAGACCGCCGTCCGTGATTGCCATCACCGTAACTGTGACCACGGCATTTTTACCGAGCTTGCCCGTGCTTTCGCTGCCGGCGACCGGGCCACCGCGCTCAAGCTGCTTGATGCCAAGCGAAATACGCTCCTTCTCGGAGTCCACGTCGAGCACGACCGCCTTCACGGTCTCGCCCTTGCGGTAAAGGTTGAGCGCGTCTTCGCCGGAAACGCCCCAGGCGATGTCGGACATATGGACCATGCCGTCGACATCATTCTCCAAGCCGACGAACAGTCCGAACTCGGTTGCGTTCTTGACTTCGCCCTCAACGGTCGAGCCGACTGGGTGCGCCTCGGCAAAGGCATCCCACGGATTGTTCTGCGCCTGCTTGAGGCCAAGTGAGATGCGGCGCTTCTCGGCGTCGACTTCAAGGATGATGACCTCGACTTCCTGGCTGGTCGAAACGATCTTGCCAGGATGCACATTCTTCTTGGTCCAGCTCATCTCGGACACGTGGACGAGGCCCTCGATGCCCGGTTCCAGCTCCACGAAGGCGCCATATTCGGTGATGTTGGTGACACGACCGGTGAAGCGGGTGCCGATCGGGTAACGCTCGGCGGCGCTGTCCCACGGATCGCTTTCGAGCTGCTTCATGCCGAGCGAGATGCGCTGGGTATCGCGGTTGATGCGAATGATTTGCACCTTCACGACATCACCGATGTTGATGACTTCGTTCGGGTGATTGATCCGCTTGTAGCTGAGATCGGTAACGTGGAGCAGGCCGTCAATGCCACCGAGGTCCACGAACGCACCATAGTCGGTGATGTTCTTGACGACGCCTTCGATCACCTGGCCTTCGTGCAGTGTTTGGATCAGGCCCGAACGCTGTTCCGCGCGCGTTTCTTCAAGCACGGCGCGGCGTGAGACCACGATGTTGCCGCGGCGGCGGTCCATCTTCAGGATCTGGAAGGGCTGGGGAATGTCCATCAACGGGGTTACGTCACGCACTGGGCGGATATCGACCTGGCTGCCGGGCAGGAAGGCGACGGCGCCGTTGAGGTCCACGGTGAAGCCGCCCTTGACGCGGCCGAAGATCACGCCCTCGACGCGGGCGGACTGGGAGAATTCACTCTCGAGCTTGTCCCAGGCGGCTTCGCGGCGGGCACGGTCACGCGAGAGCATCGCTTCGCCATGAACATTCTCGACCCGATCGACATAAACTTCGACCTCGTCGCCGACGCTGAGCTCAGCCTTTTGGCCCGGCGCTGCGAATTCGCGCAGCGGCACGCGGCCCTCGGATTTCAGGCCGACGTCGATCACGGCCATGTCGTTTTCGATTGCGGTGACGGTACCTTTTACGACGCGGCCCTCGAAGCCTTCGTCTTCACCGCCGAGAGATTGGTTGAGCATTGCCGCGAAGTCGTCGCGGGTGGGAAATGCCGCAGTGGCCATATAATCAGAGACTTTCCATTGCTTATTTTCCGGCCATCCGGTTGTCTCCGGAGGTCTTTTGGCCGAACCGCCTCACGGGCCCCATGCCCGTGCGGCACCCAGCGCACGATGCTGTGGAAGCCGGAAAAACGAAACGAGCGCGAGAAGGCGAACCTTCCGCGCTCAGAGCTTGATCCGAGCTTCCACGAGCGCGATCGCCCGCTGAATGGCCGCCTCTATAGCCAAATCGCTCGTATCCAGCAAGATCGCGTCTTCGGCTTGTCTGAGCGGGGCGGTCGCACGACCCATGTCGCGCTGGTCGCGCGCCTTGATGTCGGCGAGCACATGGTCGAGGCGGCTGTGCAGTCCCATTCGTTCAAGCTCCTCATGGCGGCGTTGCGCGCGAACTTCCAGCTGTGCCGAGACGTAGAGCTTGGCGTCGGCATCGGGCGCGATCACGGTTCCGATATCGCGCCCGTCCAAGACCGCGCCGCTCTTCTGCCGCGCGAAAGCGCGCTGCCGCTCGATCAGCGCAGCCCGCACCGACGGATGGCTTGAAACGCGAGATGCCGAAGCGCCGGCGGCTTCGGATTTGAGCGCGGGATCGGCCAGCATCGCATCGCTGAAATCGCACGCCGCGAAGGCGTCCTCTTCATTGGCCGGATCGCCGCCGGCGCGCAGCGTTGCCAGGCCGACGGCGCGATAGAGCAGGCCAGTGTCCAGATGCGGTAGGCCGAAATGTTCCGCCAGGGCCCGCGCAATGGTCCCCTTGCCGGAGGCGGCCGGTCCGTCGACAGCGATGATCATGTCATTTCCACGCCGAGCGAAGCCATCAGGGCCTCGAACTCGGGAAAGCTGGTAGCAACGGGCGACATGTCGTCGATGGTCACCGGTTTGCGCGAGACCAGCCCGGCGATGGCGAAGCTCATGGCGATACGATGATCCAGTTGCGCCGCCACCGTAGCGCCGCCGTTCAACCGGTCGCCGCCGCTGCCGTCGATGATCAATCCGTCCTCAAGTTCCTGGACCTGGGCTCCGATTGCGCGCAGTCCCTCCGCCATGCAGCTGAGCCGGTCTGACTCTTTAACCCGCAGCTCGTCCAAGCCCCGAAAGACGCTTCGTCCTTGGGCTAGTGCGGCTGCGACGAAGGCGATGGGAAATTCATCGATCATCGAAGCCGCCTTGTGAGGCTCGGGCTCAGCACCGCTGAGCGAAGATGATCGGGCGACGATATCGGCGACGGGCTCGCCGCCGACCACGCGTTCATTGATATAGCTAAGGTTGGCACCCATCGCCTTCAGCAGTTCGTAAAGCCCGGCGCGGGTCGGATTGAGCCCGACATTCCTGACCGTGACGTCCGATCCCGGCACCAGCAACGCTGCAACCACGGGAAATGCTGCCGAGGAGGGATCGCCAGGCACGACGATGTCTTGCGGCGCCAGTTCGGCCTCCCCTTGGAGGGAGATGACGCGGTCTTCCCCGTCATGCTCGACTTCGAGGGCGGCGCCGAAACCGCGCAGCATCCGCTCGCTATGATCGCGCGTCGGCACGCGCTCGATCACGCGCGTGATGCCGGGCGTGTTGAGGCCGGCGAGCAGCACTGCCGACTTCACCTGTGCCGATGCCACCGGCAGCCGGTAGGTGATCGGCACGGCGGGGCAGAGGCCGCGCATCGTCAGCGGCAGGCGATCGCCGGGGCTGGCCGTGAAATCAGCGCCCATTTGCGAAAGCGGCGCGATCACCCGTGCCATCGGCCGGCGCGAGAGCGAGGCATCGCCAATGAGCGTCGCGGTTATCGGATGGCTGGCGATCAATCCCATCAGCAGGCGGGTCGAGGTCCCCGAATTGCCCATGTCGAGCGCCTGTTCCGGTTGGAGGAGTCCGCCGACGCCCACGCCGTTGACCCGCCACGCCCCATCCTCGTGCCGCGAAATATCCGCGCCCATTGCCCGCATTGCGCCGGCCGTGGCCAATACATCCTCCCCTTCGAGCAATCCACTGATACGGCTTTCGCCGACCGCCAGCGCGGAGAGCATCAGCGCACGGTGCGATATCGATTTATCCCCGGGCACGGTCGCGATGCCGGCGAGCCCTTTGGCAGCTCGAAAGGCGCGGGGATGAAGCAGGGCACTTTCCATTGCGCGCGGCTTTTGACAGCGGCGTTCGGCTATGGCAAGGCGCGCCGCACTTTGGGTCGGCGGCGCTGGCCTGCCATCAATATCTTTAGGAATCGGAGCGTTTACGATCATGGTGAAGCCTGAATGGGGCACCAAGCGGACTTGCCCCAAATGCGGCACCCGCTTCTACGATCTCGGCAAGGAAGATCCCGTCACTTGCATCGAATGCGGGGTTTCATGGGAACCGGATCCGATCCTCAAATCGAAGCAGCCGCTCCCGTTCGATACGCCGAAGCCGGAAGCTGACGTCGAGAAGAAGGACGGGGATCTCGCCGAAGAGGATCTGGACATCGATGAGGATGTCGAGGCCAATCCTGACGACGATGTCGATCTCGGCGGCGACGACGATATCGGCGTCGATACCGGCGGCGATGAAGACGATCAGTAATCATCAATCTATTTGAGTTAATCGACTGCTTGCAGCGGAGCGCCGCCTGACCTAAAGGCGGCGCGTCAGCCATCGGATCCCACCCGGTGGCGTGAAAAGGACGGGGCCGTAGCTCAGCTGGGAGAGCGTCGCAATGGCATTGCGAAGGTCAGGGGTTCGATCCCCCTCGGCTCCACCATTCCCGCGTGGCACTCCCATTTCTATCCGTTGTTAATAGCGGATGCCTGACGGCTCGGGGGGGGGGGGGCTCAGTGCTGCATCTCGGCTGACATATCGTCGCCTGCGGCCAGCGCCTTCGCGTCGACATCGATGGCGGCGCCGCTTTGAAATGTGAAGTGGAGCGGAATGCTTGTACCCGGCTTCACCGCGGGATCGAGCCCGAACACCATGCCATGGTTGCCGCCGGGCTTGAACGCGACTTGCCCGCCGGCTGGAATGGCGGTTCCGGCGATGGGCTTCATGCTCATCATGCCGCCCTGCATGCTGCTTTCATGAAGTTCGATGCTGGTGGCTTTGGAGCTTGAGACGGCGGTCAGACGGTCCGGCGTCCGCCCGCCATGGATGGTAAAATAGGCGGCCGCCGGGCGGCTTTCGATCGGGGCGAGCCGGACAACAGCATCTGTAATGCTCAGTGTCTCGGGCGACGCTTTCATACTCTCTTGCTGCTTGCAGGTCGCAAGCGAGGCAAGCAGTGCTAGGGCGGAGATCGTTCGGTTCATAATACCTGCCTTTTCCGTGCGCATTAACTGCGTCGCCGTCTTGCAGCAACCGAAACGACCCCTATATCCCGCCGGTAAGTTGCAACCCCGCTGAATCGATGCTCGCCTCTCTTCTGGGGGCATCGGGCGGGAAGGAACGGGGATAGGAAGGTTAGATTATGGCTAAGGTTATCGGTATCGACCTCGGCACCACCAACAGCTGCGTTGCCGTGATGGAAGGCAGCAAGCCCAAGGTGATCGAGAATGCGGAAGGCGCGCGTACCACGCCTTCGATCGTCGCGTTCACCAAGGATGGCGAACGCCTGGTGGGCCAGCCGGCGAAGCGCCAGGCGGTTACCAATCCGGACAATACCGTGTTCGCGGTGAAGCGTTTGATCGGTCGCCGCTTCGATGATCCGATGACGCAGAAGGATATGGAGCTTGTTCCCTACACGATCTCCAAAGGCCCCAACGGCGATGCTTGGGTAAAGGCAGGCGGCGAAGATTATTCGCCTTCGCAGATTTCGGCATTCATTCTCCAGAAGATGAAGGAAACGGCCGAAAGCTATCTCGGCGAAACGGTTTCGCAGGCGGTCATCACCGTTCCGGCCTACTTCAACGATGCGCAGCGCCAGGCAACCAAGGATGCGGGCAAGATCGCTGGCCTTGAAGTGCTCCGTATCATCAACGAACCGACCGCGGCTGCGCTTGCTTATGGCCTTGAGAAACAGGACGGCAAAACCATTGCCGTCTACGACCTTGGCGGCGGCACCTTCGACATTTCGATCCTCGAAATCGGCGACGGCGTGTTCGAAGTGAAATCGACCAACGGCGACACCTTCCTTGGCGGCGAGGACTTTGACGCGAAGGTCGTCGAATATCTGGCCGACGAGTTCAAGAAGGCCGAGGGCATTGATCTTCGCAATGACCGGCTCGCGCTGCAGCGTCTCAAGGAGGCCGCTGAAAAGGCGAAGATCGAGCTTTCGTCGGCGCAAACCACCGAGGTCAACCTACCGTTCATCACGGCTGACCAGAACGGACCGAAGCACCTCGTCAAGACGATCACGCGCGCTGATCTCGAGCGCCTGGTCGATCAGCTCATCCAGCGTACCTTGGAGCCATGCCGCAAGGCGCTCGCCGATGCTGGCCACAAGGCGTCGGATATTTCCGAAGTCGTGCTCGTGGGCGGCATGACCCGCATGCCCAAGGTCCGCGAAGTCGTGAAGAGCTTCTTCGGCAAGGACCCGCATACGGGCGTCAATCCGGACGAGGTCGTTGCGATGGGTGCCGCCATTCAGGCGGGTGTGCTGCAGGGCGACGTCAAGGATGTGCTGCTACTCGACGTGACTCCGCTGTCCTTGGGTATCGAGACGCTCGGTGGCGTGTTCACCCGCATGATCGATCGCAACACGACGATCCCGACCAAGAAGTCGCAGACCTATTCGACCGCGGAAGACAATCAGAATGCGGTGACGATCCGTGTTTTCCAGGGCGAACGCGAGATGGCAGCGGATAATAAGCTGCTTGGCCAGTTCGACTTGATCGGCATCCCGCCAGCCCCGCGCGGCGTGCCGCAGATCGAGGTGACGTTTGACATCGACGCCAACGGCATCGTCAACGTGTCGGCCAAGGACAAAGGCACCGGCAAGGAGCAGCAGATCAAGATCCAAGCTTCGGGCGGTCTTTCCGATGCTGACATCGATCAGATGGTCAAGGATGCGGAGAAGTTCGCCGAAGAGGATAAGAAGCGGCGTGCATCCGCTGAAGCCAAGAACAATGCTGAGAGCCTCATTCACACCACCGAGCGCCAGCTCCAGGAGCATGGCGACAAGGTCGATGCCGGGCTGAAGTCGGAGATCGAAAGTGCGATTGCCGCCGCGAAATCTGCGGTCGAAAGCGGCGATGCCGATCAGATGACGGAAAAGGCCCAGGCGCTTGCCCAGGTGGCAATGAAGCTCGGCCAGGCCATCTATGAGAAGGAGCAGGCGGCGGGTGCTGGCGGTGCCGGTGCGGGGGCGGCGCAGGGCTCCGACGGCGGCAGCGGCGGCGAGGATGTCGTCGATGCTGAATTCTCTGAAGTGGACGACAACAAGGCGTAACCATGTTTGCACATCGTCGTTCCAGCGATCGCTGGCCTCTCCCTTCCTCGCTCCGGCGGGACAGCGCGAGATCCTGGCTTTCGTTGGGACGGCGGTCGTGTATTGTACGCGCTCGGGGGGCTGAATGAGCGTCGATGCCGATTATTACGAATTGCTGGGGGTTGAGCGCACCGCCGACGACAAGACGATCAAGTCCTCATTCCGTCGGCTTGCGATGGAATGCCATCCCGACCGCAATCCGGGCTGCGAGAACTCGGAGGCTAAATTCAAGGCGATCAACGAAGCCTATGATTGCCTGAAAGATCCGCAGAAGCGGGCGGCCTACGATCGCTTCGGTAAGGCTGCATTCCAGAATGGCGGCTTTGGGCAGAACGGCCAGGGTTTCGATGGCTTCTCCGACATATTCGAAAATATCTTTGGTGAGTTTATGGGAGGCGGACGCGGCGCTGGCCGCCAGCGCGTCCAGCGTGGGGCCGACCTTCGTTACGATCTCGAGATTTCGCTCGAAGAAGCTTATTCGGGCAAGGAAGCGACGATCACGTTCGATGTCGCTATGATCTGCGATACCTGCGAAGGAGCGGGGGCAAAGCCGGGCACTGGCGCCAAGAGCTGTTCCACCTGTGCCGGCCATGGCAAGGTTCGCGCGCAACAAGGCTTCTTTGTCGTCGAGCGCACATGTCCCGCCTGTCACGGCCGGGGTGAAGTGATCAGCGATCCCTGCCCCTCATGCCGTGGCGAAGGCAGGATCGACCGCGAGCGTTCGCTCAACGTCAAAGTGCCGCCTGGCGTGGATGACGGCACCCGCATCCGCGTCTCGAATGAAGGCGAAGCTGGCGCGCGCGGCGCCCCCCCGGGCGATCTGTACATTTTCGTGCATGTTCGCCGCCATCCTCAGTTTCAGCGTGAGGGCACGACCTTGTTCGCACGCGCGCCGATCAGTTTCGCGACCGCCGCGCTGGGCGGCGCGATTCAGGTGCCAGGCATCGACGCTTCGCCGATCGAAATCAAAATTCCGGCAGGCCTGCAATCCGGAACGCAGTTGCGGCAGCGCGGTGCGGGCATGCCTGTGCTGAACGGGCGAGGGCATGGCGATCTTGTTATTCAGATCGACGTCGAAACGCCCACGAAGCTGAGCGGGCGGCAACGCGAATTGCTTGAAGAACTGCGCTCAATGGAAACGGGCGACACGTCTTCAGCAGGCGACGGCTTTTTCGGGAAGCTCAAGGATATCTGGAACAGCTAGGCGGTTTATTGGATAAGCCGCTTCCGCCCGCGCCGGAAATCCGGCGAACGGGCGGAACGTTACCTGACGTTAGCAGGTCAGAAGAACCCCAACGACCAGAAACTGGGCGGCCACTGCAACGAGCATGTTCGTCGCCTGTTCGAACGCCTGCATGATCTTACTCCTTGCGCACCTATTGTGCACTGCACATATGTCTACTGCTGCGGTTGAACGCAATTCCAAACCCGTTCAACGCAATTGCATATTTTGCATCTAAAATAATATCACTGTAAAAACAGTGTCTTGTGAGAGATAGACTGGCACGATCGAATTCATTACACGTTTACGCAAAGCGTTCGTATGCTGCTTTGCAAAAAATGTGCTTCGGATCAGAAGAGGCGGGATAGCTCTTCGGCGATCATGTCCGCGGCATAGGGCTTCCGCAGCACAGGAATGCCAGCGAATTGATCCGGCAGTCGCGCCTGTTCGCCATAGCCGCTTGCGAACAGGAATGGGATCGAGCGCTGGGCAAGTTCGTCGGCGATAGGAAGGCTGGTCTCCTCGCCGAGATTGATGTCAAGGATGGCGACGTCGATGGCGTCGCGTTCGATTTCTTCTTTGGCAGCGCGTACGCCGGCGGCCGTGACGACCCGCTCGGCACCCAGTTCGGTCAACACATCTTCGGCGTCCATGGCGACGATCAAACTGTCTTCCACCAGCAATATCGTCTTGCCGGCAAGCGGACGCGCCTGACGCGAGCTTGACACGGGTTTCAGAGAACGCGCTTTCTCCGGCCCGAGCGGCGTTACGTGCTTGGCCGGAATGCAGAAATGGGCGGCGAGTCCCGTTGCGTGGTAATGAACATCGGCGCGGCCATTGAGATCGAAGGGGATCGAGCGCGTGATGATGGTGGTGCCGAATCCCTGGCGTGTTGGTGGAGCGACTTCCGGCCCTCCGCGCTCTTTCCAATCGATCATCAAGTCGCCGTCCATATCGAGACGCCATTCGACGAAAACCTGACCGCCGCCGGAAAGCGCGCCATATTTGGCGCTGTTGGTCATCAGTTCGTGGAACACCAAAGCGAGCGCGGAAAAAGCGTGAGCGCTGAGTCCCACTTCCGGGCCGCTGAGATGCACCCGTTTCGCCTCATCGCCGAGATAGGCGGCGCTTTCGGTTTCGATCAAGGCTCTAAGGGAACTGGAGCCCCTGTCTTCGTCGGTGGCCTGATCATGCGCCCGCGCAAGGGCATGAATGCGCGTATCCACCTCATGGATGAAATCCGTGACGCTGCCGGACCGGTTGGACTGCCTGATCACGCCGCGGATCAAGCTCAATATATTGCGTACCCGGTGGTTCAGTTCGGCGATCAGCAATTGCTGGCGCTCGCTTGCAAGCTGACGTTCGGCATTCGCCCGGTGCGACATCCTCAAGACGACTTCGATCAGGGTGGCACGCAAAGTTTCGGCAACGCGTATCTCGGCGGGATTAAAAGGAAGGGCGGAGCCGCTCACCAGTTCGGACCAGGCTTCGAAGCTCTTGCGCGGGGTCAGGCGTGGCCCGTTGGGTCCGAAGGTCACTAGCTTGCGGGGATCGCCGCCCCAGCGAACAGATCGAACGATTTCCTGTCGGAACAGTATCAGATAATCGCGCGGTGTCCGCGAAATCGGAATGGCGAGCATGCCCGCCGCCGTTTCCGCATAACGCGCTGCTTCGGGCTCAAAGGAGGCGATACGCTCGACCGCAAGGAGGTCGACAGACGCGCGCGCGGTCAAACGACCAATAAGCGCGCGGATATCCTCGACCGGCGGCGTAAGTCCGCTGGTTGCGATATTGCCTTCTACGCAAACTGCGATGCCGTCTGACTTGATCGCCTTGCCAATTTCCTCACCCAGCAGATCCGCGTCTTTCAGCAGCGAGGAATCGTCGGCAAGTGAGCCGAGCAGCCGGTCCGAGATGTCGCGAGCAGAGCGAAGATACTCCATCGTCGCCAGCCGCTCGCGGCTTTCGAGCTTCAGCGCGAACATCTGGCCGAACAACTCGCACACGGAACGCCGTTCGAGCGATGGGAGGCGCGGGGCACAATGGTGGCAAGCGAACAGCCCCCAGAGCTTTCCATCCACCACGATCGAAATCGAGAGCGAAGCGCCGACTCCCATGTTCGTCAGATATTCGAGATGAACGGGGGAGACGGAGCGCAATATGGACAAGGAGAGGTCAAGCGGGTGGCCGCGCTGATCCTGCTCGGGAACGATCGGAACGGACACAGCGGTGACGTCCGCGATCACACGGAAGATGTTGCGGACATAGAGCGCGCGCGCCTGGGCAGGAATGTCCGACGCTGGATAGTGGAGGCCGAGAAAGCTGCCGATCCCGCCGCGTGCGGCCTCGGCGACGACTTCACCTGCTCCCGTCTGATCGAAGCGATAAACCATCACCCGATCAAAGCCGGTGAGCGCGCGTACCTGCCGGGCGCCTTCGCGGAAGAAAGCCTCAACGCCTTCGGCCTGGTTGAGCCGCGCCATCATCGCGCGTATCGTCCCGGTGGCATCGCCCTGGGGCTCCGTCGACGCTGGCTCGGCTTCGAGTACAATCAGCCTTTCGGAGATGTGGACGGCGATATCGAAGCAATCGTTAGCCTCGGTGAGCGGCTGTCCGAGCAACCGCTCGACCGCATCGTCGCCACGCAACAACGCCATGCGGTTGCGGATCGCATGCACTGCTTCGGCGGTGAAGACGTCGACCAGCGGTTTTCCGATGAGTTCATCGGGCGAGCGTCCGATGAAGCTCGTGCTGTTCACCGATGCGCGCACGATTACCCATTCGGGAGACACTGCCAGCAGGAACCCGAAGGGTTGGATGGCGCCGAGGATATGGATCGGCTCCTGGTCGCAATTGCTCAGATCAACCGGAGTTTGCGGAGCACTCACGCCAAACTGGCTTTCTCATGCCTGGCGGCGTCTTCGAACAGAAGGAAAGCGCGGCGCGCGGCTGTCACCGCGCGTTGCCGATCGTCGGCGAGGACAAGCGTTCGGTCCAGCAGATCGAGCAATTTCCGCCAGGCGCCAGCTGCGGCTGCATGGCTTAGGAAGGATCGCGGCGCATCTGCCGGCACGAGCCGGCTGAGCATTTGGCCACCCAGCCGGGAACCCTCGAGCACATAGAGCGTGCCCCAAGCTTCGGCCGAACTGCTGATTTCCGGCGGGGATAGCGGTGGCGGCACATCCATAGCCATTGCATGAAGATCGGCAATCAGGGCCGGCCCGCGTTTGCGAGCGGACCAGTCGTCGAGCAGGGCAACGGCGGCCGTTGCCTCGACCGCGGCTTCCAGAGGAAGAAAAGCCTTCGCCTGAGCTTCTAGGAAAAGGCCATAGCCGTCACGGGAGGCGAGGTCCAAGCGGCTGAATGCCGCGTCGACACGTGCATGGTTTTCCGCAGTCGCTTCACGCAGCAGGCGATGCGTGGCGTTCATCCGAAGACGCGCGCAAAGATGGTATCGACATGCTTGAAATGATAATCCAGGTCGAACTTTTCCTCGAGATCCGCCAGAGAAAGCGCGGCCTTCACCTCCGGATCGGCCTTGAGCAGATCGAGCAGCGAAAGCTGGCCATCCGATTCCCAAACCTTCATCGCGTTACGCTGAACGAGACGATAAGCATCTTCGCGACTGATTCCTACCTGCGTTAGCGCAAGCAGGACGCGCTGAGAGTGCACTAGTCCACCCATCTTGTTCAAATTTTTCAACATGCGATCGGGATATATAACGAGTTTATCGATCACGCCTGTGAGTCTGTTGAGCGCGAAATCCAGCGTGATCGTCGCGTCGGGGCCGATGTAGCGCTCGACCGAGCTGTGGCTGATATCCCGCTCATGCCAGAGTGCGACATTCTCAAGCGCCGGCGTAACGTAGCCGCGAACCATGCGTGCAAGGCCGGTGAGATTTTCCGTCAACACCGGATTGCGCTTGTGCGGCATCGCCGAGGAGCCCTTCTGACCCGGCGAGAAATATTCTTCCGCTTCCAACACCTCGGTACGCTGGAGGTGGCGTATTTCAGTTGCGAGCCGCTCGATCGAGGAAGCGATCACGCCAAGCGTGGCGAAAAACATCGCATGACGGTCGCGCGGGATCACCTGAGTGGAAACGGGTTCGATGGAAAGGCCCATTTTCTCAGCGACATGCGCTTCGACCTTAGGATCGATGTTGGCGAAGGTGCCCACCGCGCCCGATATGGCGCATGTGGCAATATCCTGCCTTGCAGCCACAAGCCGCTCCCGATTGCGCGAGAACTCCGCATAAGCCTGGGCGAGTTTCACGCCGAAGGTGAGCGGTTCGGCGTGGATACCATGGCTGCGGCCAATGGTCGGGGTATATTTATGCTCCAGGGCGCGTGTACGGATAACATCGAGCAGTCGGTCGATGTCCGCGAGCAGGAGGTCCGAAGCACGCGTAAGCTGCACGGCAAGGCAGGTGTCGAGTACGTCGGAGCTCGTCATTCCCTGGTGCATGAAGCGGGCTTGATCGCCGACATGCTCGGCCACCCAGGTCAGGAAGGCGATCACGTCATGCTTCGTAACGGCCTCGATCGCATCGATTGCCGCGACATCGATCTCCGGCTTGGTCGCCCACCAGCTCCACAGTGCTTCAGCTGCCGATTTCGGAACCACGCCCAGTTCAGCCAGTGCGTCGGTGGCATGAGCCTCGATCTCGAACCAGATGCGAAATTTGCACTGGGGCTCCCAGATGGCGGACATTTCAGGCCGGGAGTAACGCGGAACCATGCCTTTTCCTTGATGGGATTGTGAGGAAGACCAGGGCGGTAGCAGAGCACTGACCCAGCTTCAATGGAGGCGGCAGCCGCTCAATCCGTCGTGCCCAAGCCTCCGTTCGTGGAGTCCCTCTGTTGAGCGGGCAACGTCGCATGCGCGGACGACGTTTGTCCCTCGCGCCCGAAATATATCGGGAGCGATAGGAGGATTTCCGATGAAACTTCACATGCTCATGGCCGGCGCGGCTGCGCTCGCCTTCGCTACGGGCGCGATCGCTCAGGACGCTGCCGCGCCTGCCACACCCGATGCCACTGCCAGCGGCACCGCCACTGGAGCGGCGACGGCGCCGGACGCATCGGCTGCTCCGGGCAGCGCCACGTCAAGCCCGACGGTAACGGGGACTGGTAGCAGCTCGGGCTCTACCGCGGCGACGACTGATACGACTGGGGCTGCCACAGCGGCTAATCCCAATGTGAGCGGCACCGCAACTGCGGCCACGCCCAATGCCAGCGGCACGTCCACCGCAGCGACCGCGCCTGCGGGCGATGCCGCTGCAACGACGCCAGGCGCAGCATCCACCGCGCCGCAAAGTGCCCTGAATGCGCCAGCGCCGGATCCCGCAAAAACACAGGCCGCCGATCAGATGATCGCGCAGAACTGGAGCAAATATGACAAGCAGAATACCGGGCAGCTCACGCCGCTCGAGTTCGGTAACTGGGTGATGGCCGCCCAGGGCAATGACATGACCGGTCGTGTCGAGCAGAGCCGTCACAGCCGCGCCTCGAACCTGCCTGCGACCAAGGTTCTGAACGCGACTGCCGCCGAATTTTCCAAGGCGGACGCGAACAAGGATCACATGATCTCACAGGACGAATTGCGCGCCTATCTCGCCGGCTGAGCACGTCTGCCTTAACCGACCATCGAAGGGAGCCGTTCGCGGCTCCCTTTTCTATAGTAGTCCCATCGAGCGCAGGCTGCTGTGGCTATTATGGCCAATAACGATATGGTCATGAACGATCACGCCGAGCGGTTTGCCTGCTGCCGCAATATGGCGGGTTAGCTCAATGTCCTGTTTGCTTGGTGCGGGATCGCCGCTGGGGTGGTTGTGGACGAGGATCAGCGCCGCTGAGCCCAGGTCAAGCGCCCGGCGGATCACCTCGCGCGTATAGACTGCCGCTTGGTCGATGGAGCCTTCGCTGACCAGTTCATCGCGAATCAGCACATTTTTGCCGTTCAGGTGAAGCACCCGCACGCGTTCCACATCGCGATGCTCCATATCGGCATGCAGATAATCGAGCACGGCCTGCCAGCCGCTCAGCACGGGCCGGTTAATGATTTCCGATTTCAACATGCGCAGCGCGCTGGCCTCCGCAATCTTGATCGCTGCCGCTGCACGCTCGCTGAGCCCATAGCGAAGCAAAGCCTCTCCGTCTGCCGCCAAGAGCGGGCCGATGCCGCCGAAATCGCGGATGAGAGCCTTTGCCTGCGGCTTCGTGTCGACCCGCGGGATCACCAGGCTCAGCAAAAATTCGATAAGCTCATGGTCAAGAAGGGTATCGGGACCTTGCTCCAGCAATCGCTGCCGCAATCGTGCCCGGTGACCGCTGGCGCTCGTGCCGTCGTCGTTCATCTGACTCGTTTAAGAGAGGAGTCAGGTGCTTTGAAGCTCAAAACGTACCGAGCGGCTGAGTCTTGAACTCTTACCGATTACCGGCTTTGACGTGAGAGCTGATGCTGATGGAGGACAGGTCTCATCTCGACTGATCAGGAGGAGGTGCCGGAACGCAGGTGGAGTGGGCGTCGGATCGCGCTGCTGGCACTGCTGGCCCTTGTGCTTGCCGGGTCGGCTTTGCTCTGGTCGGCGCGCAAGCCGATTGCCCGCAGCTATGTCGACACGCTGCTCGCCAAGAATGGTGTTCCTGCGCAGTACGAAATTACGCATTTTGGGTTTCGGACGCAGCGGCTCGAGCATGTCCTAATCGGGGATACTGCCGATCCCGACCTGACGGCAGATTGGGTTGAGATCGGTTTTGGGCTGTCGGGAGTGTCGCCTTCGTTGCGCACGATCCGGGCTAAGGGGGTCCGCGTGCGGGGCCGGCTGGTAGACGGAAGAGTCTCGTTCGGCGCGCTCGACCGTCTCCTGCCCAAGCCCTCAAACGCGCCCTTTTTCCTGCCGGACATCGATGTCGCGCTTACGGATGTTCGGATGCGGCTGGCAACGCAAGCGGGGAATGTCGGTCTCGCCTTTGCCGGCAAGGGCAATCTCGCAGACGGCTTCATCGGCAGCTTGGCCATGACGGCCGATCGCCTCACCCATGCTGGCTGCGACATTGTGCGGCCGTTCGCAGTGCTCCACATTGCCGTATCGGACCGTCAGCCCTCCTTGGACGGGCCTGTAAATGTTGCGCGCCTGTCTTGTGCCGGCTCCTCGATCGCAGACTTGCGGAGCGCCATCGATGTTTCCTTCAATCCTACGCTCGATCGCTGGCGCGGCGGGGGTATGCTCGCGAGCGGCGCGCTTTCCTGGGGCAATTACGGTGCCGCCTCGATGCGCGGGCGGATGAGCATCAAGGGCGACGCCCGCAACAGCGACGCGCAAGCGTCGTTCAGGTTCGATCGGCTGCGGCTGGACGGCATCGCGTCGGCCTTGCCCGATGCCGCAGCCACGCCGGTGGGGCCGGTGGTGGTGGCGCTTCGCCGCGCGATTGATGATGCCTCGAGCCAGGTCGACGTCGATGCGTCGATCCACTGGGCTTCAGCAGGGTCAAATCGCGCGATCAGCATTGCACCCGTCTCGATCAATTCTGCCAGCGGAGCCCATCTCAATCTGGAAGCAAGCGGGGAGCGGGGCCTTGTATGGCGGTGGCCCGAGAACCGGATCATTGCCGATGGCAAGCTTTCGATTTCCAAGGGCGGGTTTCCTGATGCGATCCTGCGGTTCAGCCGAAACGAGCACGGCTTCAGCGGAAAATTGTGGATGAGCCCCTATGAGGTCGAGGGTGCGCGGGTCGCGATTGATCGGCTCGACGTCGACCAGGGTTTGGTAAGGACGCGGCTCACCCTGGATGGTCCGCTTGCGGACGGACATGTCAAAGGCCTGGATGTGCCGATCGAGGCCCGCATCGATTCACGCGGCACGGTGGTGAACCCACGCTGTTTCCCCCTGAGCTTCACGGAGCTTCAGATCGCAGGCGCCCACCTCGGGCCAACGAGGCTGCCGATTTGCCCGCTCGGCGGCGCCCTCTATGTACGTCCCTCAGGTCGTGCCGCACAAGGCGGGGCAATGCTTTCGCGGCCCGCGCTGCGCGGCACAATCGGCGTCTCGCCGTTGCTATTGTCTGCACGCCAGGCAAGCGTGCGCGTCGGACGGCCCGGCATCGACATTGATAGCCTGACGGTACGTCTTGGTTCAGGCAGCGATCCGACCCGGCTGGATATCGAACATCTTGTGGGGGAAACCGGGGCAGGAGGATTGGCGGGCACGCTCACTGGAGCAGCCGGCAAAATCGGCGGGGTTCCGCTACTGGTATCGAAAGGCGAAGGACGCTGGACCTTCCGCGATCGCGCGTTGAAGCTGCATGGGGCGTTGGCGCTCGACGATGCTGCGCCTGATCCGCGTTTCCATCAGCTTGCCAGCAAAGATGTCGATCTTGGATTGCGCAATGGCGTGGTGACTGGAACCGCCACGCTTTTGCATCCGCGAACCGGGAGGCCAGTGACCCGGGTCAGCCTGAAGCACGATCTTTCGCAAGGCGCTGGCGGCGCGCGGCTTGATGTCGGCGGGCTGACCTTCGCGGCCGATCTCCAGCCGGAAATGCTCACGCGGCTCACGCTGGGCGTCATTGCCGACGCGCGGGGAACCATAGCGGGAAGCGGAAATATCCGCTGGAATCGCAACGGGGTCAGCAGTTCTGGAGACTTTGCTACCCAAAAAATGGATTTTGCGGCGGCGTTCGGGCCAGTCATGGGGCTGGCTGGCACTATTCATTTTTCCGATCTGCTGGGCTTGCAGACGCCGCCGGGGCAGACGGTGACGCTCGCTTCCGTCAATCCGGGCGTCAGCGTCGAAGATGGAAAAATTCACTACCAGCTGCTGCCCAACCAGATCGTGCGGATCGAGGATGGGCGTTGGCCTTTTTCAGGCGGCGAATTGCTGCTTGAGCCTACCCAACTCGATTTCGGCCAGCCCAACGAACGGCATCTGACTTTTCGTGTTTCGGGAATGGACGCGGCCTTGTTCGTCCAGCAGTTCGAATTCAAAAATATTGCGGTCACCGGCATCTTCGATGGAACGCTGCCAATGATCTTCGATGCGAAAGGCGGCAGGATCGAAGGTGGGCGCCTGGTGGTACGCAACGGCGGCGGCACGCTGGCCTATGTCGGCGAGATCAGCAACGAGAGGCTTGGCCGGTTCGGGGGAATGGCATTCGACGCGCTGAAGTCGGTTCGCTATTCCAATCTCGCGATCGAACTCAATGGATCGCTTGACGGGGAGATCATCAGCCGCGTGATTTTCAGCGGCACCAACGAAGCGCCCGTCGCCGCCAGGAAGGGTCTGCTCGGCGGATTGGTCGGGCTGCCGTTCAAGTTCAACATTACGATCAAGGCGCCATTCCGCTCGCTGGTGAATTCCGCGCAGTCGATCAATGATCCGCGGGGGCTTATCCAGAATACGCTGGAGCAGCGCCGCGCCGCGCCACCTCCATCCAAATCCGTTCAGCCTCAGGAAAGCGAAAAAATGCGATGAAGCACGCGATGTTGACGATGAGCCGCGCTGATGCGAGGCAGTCCTCTATGACAAGGGGGCTCTTCTTGACGGCGGCGATTGCACTTGCGGGATGCGTGCAGGTGCAGGCGCCCGAAAAGCCGATCGAAATCAATCTGAACGTCAATATCCGTCAGGAGGTGGTGGTTAGCCTTCGCGACGATGTGAAGAATCTCGACCAGCAATATCCGGGAGTGTTTTGATGAAGAGCCGTTCGAAAATTGCAGCCAGCCTCGGGCTTGTTGCGGCGTTCGCACTGACGGGCATCGCATCCGCCCAGGAAACGCCTGCGGTTGCGCAGGCGCGCGCCGCAGGTATCGTCGGCGAGCAGATCGACGGCTATCTGGGTTTCGCGAAATCGCCGTCGCCGGACGTGAAGTCCGCCGTCGACGCAATCAACATCAAGCGCCGCGCGATCTACACGGATATCGCCGCCAAGCAGAAGGCCACCGTCCAGGAAGTCGCCACGGCACGCGGCTGCGAACAGCTCGCCACGCGCGTGAAGACCGGAGAGGCCTATAGCATCAATGGGAGCTGGGCCGTGAAGGGCGCCGGCCCGATCGCCTTGCCGGCGGTATGCGGCTGACGACGATCATATTGGGGCGAACCGCGCGTACCTTCTGCGCCGCACCATCTGGTTGACTCGGCAGTCACCCCCTCCTAAGGGGACCTCGCCTTGGCGGGATCGCTCGCGGGCATGATCGTGCGCGCATCCTTATGAAGGGGAACCGTACGGCATGAACGCAAATGATCCCGGGCAGGACCCGACCGGTGCAGAAGATGCGCGGCTGACGTCGCTGGAAGAGCGGCTGAAGGTGGCACATCATGCCGAGCAGGTCAGAACCGGCAAGGCGCGCAAGAAGTCCGATAAGGGATATTCCCAGGGCAATCGCGTGCTAGCCGAGCTGATCGCGGGGATTGCCGGTGGTGCCTTGATCGGCTGGCTGATTGATCGCTGGCTGGACAGCTCGCCCGTGGCCCTGTTGGTGTCGATGTTCCTCGGGATCGCCGTCGCCTTCCGGAACATCATACGGATTTCGAATGAGCGCCCGGAGTAATCCGGACGCCTTTTGGCGCAGCTAGGGGGTTTCTAAAGGGTGGCCGGCAAAATCGATCCGATGCACCAGTTCATGGTGGAGCCGCTGTTCGGGACCGAGCATTGGGCCATCGGCGGCTATAATATCGCCTTTACCAACAGCGCGCTGTTCATGGTCGTTACGCTGGTGCTGCTTTGGATCTTCATGCTTGGCGGCATGAAGGGCCAGCTTGTCCCCGGCCGTTGGCAGGCCGCGGTGGAGGGCTTCACCGGCTTCGTCTCGAACATGATGGAGGCGAACATCGGGCCGAAGGGCAAGGCGTTCACGCCTTACGTGTTCTCGCTCTTCATGTTCATTCTCATCGCAAATATGGTCGGCATGTTCCCTCTGGGTGTAATCCCCGGCCTGCATGCGTTCACCGTCACCAGCCATCTCACCATTACCGGTGTGCTGGCGATCGTCAGTTTCTCGATTGTGCTGATAGTGGGTTTCCTGAGGCACGGCTTTCATTTCTTCTCCCTGTTCGTGCCGCATGGCACTCCAGTGCCCATGATCCCGCTGATCTTCGTGATCGAGCTCTTCTCCTTCATGATCCGTCCGTTCAGCCTTGGCCTCCGGCTTTTTGTCGCGATGACGGCCGGGCATATCCTGTTGAAGGTGCTCGCCGGCTTCGTGATCAACGGCTTCAATGCCGGGCCAGGCATCGCGCTGATCGTCAGCCTTCCCAGCTTCCTGCTGATGATCGGCATCAGCGTGCTGGAACTGCTGGTCTGCGCCATCCAGGCCTATGTGTTCGCGCTCCTGACGTCGCTGTACCTCAATGACGCGATCAATCTGCACTGAGTTTTATCGACACTAACCAGGGAAAAGGAAATTATCATGGATCCAGCAGCAGCAAAGCTTCTCGGCGCGGGCCTCGCGGCGATCGGCGTCGGCATGGCCGCGCTCGGCGTGGGCAACGTCTTCGGTTCGTTCCTGCAGGGCGCGCTGCGCAATCCAGGTGCCGCCGACGGTCAGCAGGGCCGCCTCTTCATCGGCTTCGCCGCCGCCGAACTTCTCGGCCTGCTGGCCTTCGTCGTGGCGATGATCCTGCTCTTCGTCGCCTGACGCAAGCGGACAACGGAGACAAGCGGCCATGCCTCAGATCGCTCAGATCGCCGAGACTTACGCTTCGCAGATCTTCTGGCTCTTCATCATCTTCAGCTTGATCTATTTCGGGATCGGGCGGGCGATGCTGCCGAAGGTCGAAGGCGTGATCGAAGCCCGCGACCAGAAAATCGCGGACGATCTGGCCGAGGCTGGCCGCGCCCGTGCCTCCGCCGATGAAATTGAGAATGGTTATCGTGCCCGGATTGCAGCCGCGCATGCGGATGCGTTGAAGGCTGCCCAAGCCGCCAAGGTTTCGGCCACTGCCAATGCTGAAAAGCGGGTCAAGGCGGCTGATGAGGAACTCGGGCGCAAAACGGCCGATGCCGAGGCTCGGCTGAATGCCGCCAAAGCCGACGCGCTTGCAGGCGTGGAGACGGTCGCTGCCGAAGCCGCGCAAGACATCGTCGCCAGGATTTCTGGTATCCAGGCCAGCCAGGATGCCGCTCTTACCGCAGTAAAGGCTGCCCTCGCCAATGGCTGATACCGATATTCACCAGCCCGCAGAAGGGCAGCACGCCGAAGTCGGCCACGCCTCCGATCCCACCGCGCTCGGCTTCGATGCCACCGGCTGGGTGGCGATCGCGATGCTGGCGGTCATTGCGATCATGCTTTGGAAAAAGGTTCCAGCCGTCATCGGCACGGCGCTTGATAAGAAGATCGCCGGCATCCGTGCCCAGCTCGACGAGGCGGCAAGCCTCCGCAAGGAAGCCGAGGCGATCAAAGCCGAATATCAGGCTAAGGCGGCCGCTGCCGCCAAAGAAGCCGAGGCGATCCTGGCGCACGCCAGGGATGAGGCCGATCAGATCGTCTCCAAGGCCAAGGATGACGCCACCGCGCTGATCGAGCGCCGGGGCCGGATGGCCGAAGATAAGATCGCCGCCGCCGAGCGCGCTGCAATCGCCGAGGTTCGTGCCAAAGCTGCGGATGTTGCGACCTCTGCCGCGGCAGCCCTGATCGCCCAGAATAATGATTCTGCGGCCGACAAGGCGCTGATCGATCAGGCGATCTCCGGCATCGGCGCCACCACACGCCTTAATTAGCCAGCTTAAGGACAAGCTGATCTACTCGTTCGGAGCGGCACGCGATCCGCTCCTGTGACCTGAGCACTGACTGTGCGCTCAGCCCGCTTCCAGGTCGCTCGAGCTGGAGAAAAGCGGCCGGGACCAGTGGTGTTGGGGGAGCCAAGCCCCTAAATCCGGCATGTGACCGACTCCACCTCCATCGATCGATTCAACGAAGAGCGCGCCACCTATACCGTGCGCGGATCGGACAAGCCCGATCTCGAAGCCGGTGTGGCGGCAATCCGCAACGTTCTCAAGACGCTGCCGTCCTCGCCCGGCGTCTACCGGATGCAGGATGCGCGTGGCGATGTTCTTTACGTCGGCAAGGCGCGCGCGCTTAAGAACCGCGTTACCAACTACACTCAGCCGGGCCGCCTTTCGAAGCGTCTCCAGCGCATGATCGCGCAGACGAGAAGCATGACGATCGTCACGACGCAGTCCAACGCGGAGGCGCTGCTGCTGGAAGCGCAACTGATCAAGCGGTTCCGGCCGCCCTATAATGTGCTGCTGCGCGACGATAAGAGCTTCCCCTTCATCCTGCTGCGCGCCGATCACGCCTTTCCGCGGGTTCAGCTTCATCGCGGCGCGCGGCGGATCAAGGGTGATTATTTCGGCCCCTTTGCGGGCGCAGGCTCAGTGCGCAAGACATTGAACGCGCTTCAGAAATTGTTCCTGCTCAGAAGTTGCACCGACAGCTATTTCGCCAATCGTGACCGGCCGTGCCTGCTTTATCAGATCCGCCGCTGCTCGGCGCCCTGCGTGGATCGAATTTCTAAGGCCGATTATGATGAGCTGGTATCGGACGCCAAGGCCTTCCTGACCGGCAAATCGACCCAGGTGCAGGCCAAGTTGGGAAGCGCAATGCAGGCAGCCTCCGATGCGATGGATTTCGAACTGGCGGCGGTCTACCGTGATCGCCTGCGCGCGCTCACCTTCATCCAGGGCAGCCAGGCCGTAAATGCCGAAGGCGTGGGGGACGCCGACATCTTTGCGCTTGCCTGCAAGGGCGGACTGGTGGCGATCGAAGCCTTCTTCATTCGCGGCGGGCAGAATTGGGGGCATCGGAGCTTCTTTCCCAGCCATACCGCCGATGTGCCGGAAGCGGAGATCCTGTCGAGCTTCATGACCCAGTTCTATGCAGAGGTGCCGCCCGCGCGCCTGATCCTTGTCGATCGCGCGCTCGATGACGAAGCGACGATGTGCGAGGCGCTGGCCGAACAGGCTGGGCGCAAGGTCCAGATCAGGCAGCCCCAGCGCGGGCACCAGAAGCGATTGATGGAACAGGCGCAACGCAACGCAGTCGAAGCGCTTAACCGCCGTCTTGCTGAGTCGGCGACGCAAAGCAAGTTGCTGGCCGATCTCGCGGAGACCTTCGATCTGGAGAAGGCGCCGCAACGTATCGAGGTCTATGACAACAGCCATATCATGGGCACGAACGCGGTCGGCGCGATGATCGTCGCTGGGCCGGAAGGCTTCCGCAAGAACGCCTATCGCAAGTTCAACATCAAGAATCCGGAGACCGAACCGGGAGACGATTTCGCGATGATGCGCGAGGTGCTGGGCCGGCGCTTCGCGCGCCTCGAGCGCGAAGACCCCGATCGCCAGTCGGGCGAATGGCCCGATCTGCTGCTGATCGACGGCGGCAAGGGCCAAGTGGCGGCGGTATGTGAGACTCTCGAGGATATGGGGGTGCATGACGTGCCCGTCATCGGCGTTTCAAAAGGACCGGACCGCAACGCTGGGCGCGAGCACTTCCATATGCCGGATGGCCGCGAGATGACACTTCCGCCAAACTCGCCGCTGCTCTTCCACATTCAACGCCTGCGCGACGAAGCGCATCGGTTCGCCGTTGGGGCGCATCGCACCAAGCGCGCGAAGAGCCTCACGACCAGCCCGCTAGACGACGTGCCCGGCATTGGCCCCGCCCGTAAGCGAGCCCTTTTGATGCATTTCGGGACGGCGCGCGCGGTGCGGGAGGCAGCGCTTGCCGATATCGAAAAAGTACCCGGTATTTCAAAGGCAACGGCAACGCTTGTTTACGATTATTTCCGGGCAAGCCATTAAGGGCCGCGCATGGCCACCAACGTTCTGCTGACCATTGATACCGAGCTTCTCTGGAGCCCGGATGTCACGCGTCGAAGCTGGCAGGAGGCGCTGGCGCGTTCCTTCGATCCCGCCGGCGTTGGCATTCCCTACCAACTCGCCAAGCTGGCCGAGCATCGATTGAACGCCGCGTTCTTCATCGATCCAATGCCCGCGCTCCATTTCGGGCTTGAACCGATCAAGCACATGGTCTCGCTCATTCTCGACGCTGGCCAAAGCATCGAGCTTCATCTTCATCCCCAATGGTCCAGGCTGGTCGATGGCCATCCAACCACATCATTCGAGCTCAACGGCTATCCGGAGGAAGAGCAGCATGCGCTGATCGCGCGAGCTTGCGAATTGCTGATGGCGGCGGGGGCTCCGCATCCGAGGGCGTTCCGCGCCGGAAGCTATGCCGCGAATGACGGCACTCTGCGCGCGGCGGCGGCTTTAGGCTTTCGCTACGATTCGAGTCACAACGGATCGCAGCACCCTTGGCCCAGCTCGATCGGTTTGCCCGCTGACCAGATTACGCCTGTGCGGCATCAAAACATCATCGAGGTGCCGGTAACGTTGATTCGCGACGGCGGGGGTCTGCGCCATCTCCAGATTTGCGCTGTCTCCATGCACGAGATACGCGCAGCGCTGCGCCATGCTGCCGAGCGGGCGCATCCAGTGGTCTGCTTCGTCAGCCATAGCTTCGAGCTGGCTACGCGCAGCGGACGGTGGGTGAACCGCACGCACCGGCAACGCTTCGACGATCTTTGCGCCTTCCTCGGCGCGCACCGCGATGAGATGCCGACACGCAACTTCGTCACTCTCGACGTCGGCCAGCCGGAGCGTCAGGCCGAACCGCTCCCTTCCTCTGCGCTGCGCACCATCGCGCGGCAGGCGGAACAACTCTGGTCCAATCTGTACGAAGAACGCGGAGCGTGACGGCGCCACCGGCGTATCCTTTGAAGTTCCAAGCAGGCGCACGCACTCTTCTCAGCGTCAATCGCCGATTGATCCGTTATACCTACGACTTGGCCATGGCCCTGGAGGCCAGCCCGCCGGTGCTTGCTCCGCTCGAGGACGCCGACGGCTATATGCTGCGCTCGCTTCCCCAAAGCCTGTTCGGCGGCATGGATCGATCTAACCTGCTGATGCATGTTCGCCAAAATTATACCCGCTATTTTGCCCACTTCAGTGCCGGCTTCGAAGCCTATATGGCGAACTTTTCAGGCAAGACCCGCGCTACGCTCAAGCGAAAGGTCAAGCGCTTCTGCGACGATGCCGCCGGACAATCCGAGGCGCGCATGTATCGGACGCGGGAGGAAATTGTCGAATTCGCGCGGTTGGCGATTCCGCTTTCGCAAAACAGCTATCAGCATCGGCTGTTGGGCGCGGGCCTGCCGGCCGATGCGGCCTCGCAGAATGAAATGCTGACTCTTGCAGCTGCCGATCAGCTGCGTGCCTTTCTGCTGTTCAAGCAGGGACGCCCGGTCGCTTATCTTTATTTGCCGGTCGTGGCGGGTACCCTGATCTATGCCTATCTCGGCTATGATCCCGCCGAAGCCAAGCTTTCGCCGGGCACGGTGCTGCAGCTTGAGGCGATCCGATTGCTGGCCGAGGAGGGGCGTTACACAATCCTGGACTTCACCGAGGGCGACGGCGAGCATAAGCGGCTGTTTGCGACAGGCGGCATTGCCTGCGCAGATGTGCTGATGCTGCGTTCCACGCTCGCCAACAGGCTCCTGCTCGGCGGACTCCGGTCCTTCGATGCTATGATGGTGGGAGCAAAAGCGCTCAGCGGCATGCCAGGTTTTGCCTGGCTCAGGTCGCTGCGCCGTTAGATGCATATATCCGGAGAAGCGATCGTCTGCGCGGTTCTCCAGCACGGGGAACATGGCGCTGTCGTGCGCGTCATGACGCCAAGCGAAGGCCTGCAGGCGGCGTATGTGCGCGGCGGGCGCTCGCGGCGGCTGCGGCCGGTGCTATTGCCTGGCAATATCATTCAGATCGATTTGCGCGCGCGCACTGACAGTCAGCTCGCCTCCATGACCGCCGAGCTTATTCACAGCCGTGCGCCGTTGCTCAGCGAGGCATTGGCTGCGGCTGCGATCGATTGGGCGACGGCATTGGCTGCGGTCGCCTTGCCCGAAGGCTTACCCTATCCGCGCATTTACGCCGCGCTGTCGGGCGTGCTGGACGCGATCGAAGCAGCGCCAGCGGCGCGCGGTTGGGCAGTCGCGCTGGTGCGCTACGAATTGCTTGTGCTGGCCGAGCTGGGTTTCGGCCTGGATTTGTCGGGCTGCGTCGCCACCGGCAGTCATGAAGATCTTCGGTGGGTCTCGCCCAAAAGCGGGGCTGCGGTCAGCGCAGCGGCGGGCTTGCCTTATGCAGACAAGCTGCTCCCGCTTCCCGCCTTTCTGCTCGACGGCTCCGCGGAAGCGGATTGGTCGTCGATCTTGGATGGGCTGCGACTCACCGGCTTTTTTCTCGATCGTGACCTGCTTACCGATCGTCGTGGCGCGGTGCTTGACGCGCGCCTGCGCCTGATTGAGCGGCTGCGCCGCCTCGCGGGGTAGTTGCAAGCGGTACCCGCAAAAGGCAAAGGCCCTGCGAGAAAGGAACAGGGATGACATTGATTGCGGTTCTGCCGGGTGACGGCATTGGCCCCGAGGTAACGGCGCAGGCGCTACGCGTCCTCGACGCTGTCTGCGGAGGGCGCCTAAGCTATGAAGAGGCGCCCGTGGGCGGAGCCGCCTACAAGGCGAAGGGCCACCCGCTTCCGCCCGAGACCTTGGAGGTGGCGCGACGCGCCGGCGCAATTTTGTTCGGTGCGGTTGGCGATCCCGACTGCGACGGGCTTGATCGCCATCTGCGCCCGGAGCAGGCCATTCTCGGCCTCCGCAAGGAATTGTCGCTGTTCGCCAATCTACGTCCGGCGAAGCTTTTTCCCGAGCTCGCCGACGCGTCCGCGCTGCGTCCTGAAGTGGCCAAAGCGATTGACCTGGTCATTGTGCGCGAGTTGAACGGCGACGTCTATTTCGGCGAAAAGGGCCTGCGCAAGACCGCGGCCGGGCTGCGCGAAGGCTATGACATCATGTCCTACAATGAGGCTGAGGTCTCCCGTATTGCCCGCACCGGGTTCGAAACGGCGCGCGCTCGCAACCGCAAGCTCTGTTCGGTCGATAAGGCAAATGTGCTGGAAACCTCGCAACTCTGGCGGGACGTTGTGATCGAAGTCTCCGCCGACTATCCGGACGTCGCGCTTACGCACATGTATGTCGACAACGCCGCGATGCAGCTGGTGCGCAATCCCGGGCAGTTCGACGTCATCGTTACGGGCAATTTGTTCGGCGACATCCTGTCCGATCAAGCGTCGATGTGCGCGGGTTCGATCGGCATGCTGCCGTCCGCTTCGCTCGACGCCAACGCGAAGGGCCTCTACGAACCGATCCACGGCTCTGCGCCTGATATTGCGGGCCAAGGCAAGGCGAATCCGCTCGCCGCGATTCTTTCGGCGGCGATGATGCTGCGTTATTCGCTCAATCTGCCTGACGAAGCCGATCGAATCGAAGCGGCCGTTGCCAAGGCGCTTGCATCCGGCGCGCGCACGCCGGACCTGGGCGGCAGCATGTCCACCAGCGAAATGGGCGATAGGGTGCTCGCAGCGCTTTAGGCGCTGCCGACGGGCTCTTTCGCGAGTTCCCTTTCGATGGCCGCGATCAGCCGGGGATCATCGGGCGCGGTATCGGGCGAGAACCGGGCCGCGACTTCGCCGTCACGGCCGATCACGAACTTTTCGAAGTTCCACAAAATGCCGGGCGCGGGATTGGGCGCAATGCCGTAACCCTCCAGCTTCGCACGGAACCCATCCGCATCGCCTGTCACCGGCACATCGGATCCCGTCAGCTCCTTATAAAGCGGATGCGTTTCGGCCCCGGTCACCGCGATCTTGGAAAACATAGGAAAATCGACGCTGAAGTTGGTCGTGCAGAACTGCGCGATTTCCTCGTCCGTTCCTGGCTCCTGGCCGCCAAAGTCGTTGGCGGGGAAGCCGAGCACCACGAGACCCCGTTCGCGATACTCGCGGTAAAGCTTCTCGAGAGCATCATATTGCGGGGTCAACCCGCATTTGGAGGCGACGTTGACCACCAGCAAAACCTTGCCGCTATAGTCCCGGAGGCTTGCTGATCCACCGCTGATGGTGGAAAGTGGAATGCTCTGGATTGCTGTGCTCATTGCAAAATCCTCTTTGATTCATTGACGCACGGCCGCCCGGCGCGGCAAAGCGGCATCATGAAACGCTATACTGGCCAGAACCGCAAGATCACGTCCAAATGGCGGCCTGCCACCCAGGCTATCCGCGGCGGCACGGCGCGCTCGGAATGGGGTGAAACGAGCGAAGCGCTCTTCCTCACCTCCGGCTACGCCTATGATTGCGCCGCCGATGCCGCGGCCCGATTCGCCGGCGAGCAACAGGGAATGACCTATTCGCGGCTTCAGAACCCCACGGTCGAGATGCTGGAGCAGCGCATTGCGCTGATGGAAGGTGCCGAGGCCGCACGCTGCACGGCAAGCGGCATGGCGGCCATGACGGCAGCATTGCTCTGCCAGCTCAAGGCGGGAGATCATGTCGTCGGCGGCCGCGCGCTGTTCGGCTCCTGCCGCTGGCTTACCGACAATCTGTTGCCTCGATTTGGAGTCGCCACGACAATCGTGGACGGGTGCGACAATGATGCCTGGAAGGCTGCGATCCGAGCCGAAACCAAACTGTTCTTCTTCGAGACGCCGGCCAATCCCACGCTTGATATCGTCGACTTGGAGGCCGTTTGCGCCATCGCGAGGGACGCGGGTATCACGACGGTCGTCGACAATGCCTTTGCCACGCCCCTGCTCCAGCGCCCAATGGACTATGGCGCAGACGTGGTTGCCTATTCCGCAACGAAGATGATGGACGGGCAGGGCAGGGTACTGGCTGGTGCGGTCTGTGGAACGGAGGATTTCATCCTCAACACGCTGCTTCCATTCACCCGCAACACCGGCCCGACGCTCAGCCCGTTCAACGCATGGGTTGTGTTGAAAGGCCTCGAGACGCTCGATCTTCGGATCCGCCGGCAGAGCGAGAATGCGCTTCGGGTAGCGCAATTTCTCGAAGGGCGCGTGCCGCGCGCACTTTATCCCGGTCTGCCAAGCCATCCGCAGCATGATCTGGCGTGCAAGCAGATGTCGGCGGGGGGCACGATCATCTCCATCTATTTGGATGGCGGCCGCGCACAGGCGCATGCCTTGCTCGACTCGCTTCAACTCGTCGACATCAGCAATAATGTCGGCGATTCCCGCTCGCTCATGACGCATCCGGCGTCCACCACCCATAGCGGCCTCGCTCCAGAGGCACGGGCGGAAATGGGTATTACTGAAGGCATGCTGCGGCTCAACGTTGGCCTGGAAGATGTGGACGATCTGATCGAGGATTTCGATCAGGCGCTGAAGGCGGTGGGTCTATGACCGTGGTGAGCGCGCTCTTTCCCTACAGCGCGCAAACCCGCGACGTGGTCGTGCGCGTCTCGGTCAGCTTCCTTGCCGACCAATCCGAACCGTCCAAAGGTCACTGGTTCTGGACCTACCATATCCGCATCGAGAATACGGGGCGGCAGCCGGTTCAGCTTATGACGCGCCACTGGGTGATTACCGACGGCCGGGGCGCGCGCCACGAAGTGCGCGGCGATGGCGTCGTGGGCGAACAGCCGGTGATCGAACCGGGCGAGAGCTATGATTATGTTTCGGGTTGTCCGCTTCACACGCCGACCGGCGCAATGGAGGGCAGCTATCATATGGTCGCTGCCGACGGATCAAGTTTCGATGTGACCATCCCGCGCTTCCCCCTGATCGGGCCAGCGGTGGCGCGATGAAGCGCACGCACCTGCCTCTGAATGGCTTACGTGTGCTGGATGCCGCCGCGCGCCATCTCTCCTTCACGCGCGCCGCCGACGAACTTGCGGTTACGCCCGCAGCAGTGGGCCAGCAGATTCGCGCGCTCGAAGATACGCTTGGGGTGGTACTGTTCCGCCGTACCGCCAAGGGGCTGGAACTCACCCCTGAGGGCGAATCCGGGCTTCAAGCACTCCGCGAAGGCTTCCTTCAGTTCGAAGAAGCCGTGAGAGCCATGCAATCGCAGCAGAGCTCCAAGGTGCTCACCATCGCTGCCCCGCGCGATTTCACCGCCAAATGGCTTGCGCCGCGACTGGCGGATTATGCGAAGACGGACGGCGAATTGCGCTTCCATCTGGTCGCGGCGGACAGCGACATCGATTTCACCGAAGCCAATCTCGATCTCGCGGTGATCTGGTCGGAAACCAGCAACGGCCACGAGGGAGCCAAGATCGCCGAAGGTGCGATGGTGACCGTGGGCGAAGGCCCACGCATCGCGTGGCCTGGCGATCCCGCCGAGCCGGGTTCGGCCGCACTGACGGTCGCGGATGCTGGGCTCGCGCTCGATGCTGCGAAAGCGGGTCTTGGCCAGGCACGGGTGCCTGCACTGCTGAACGGGGAGCTTGAGGGTGAGCCCTGCGCCAAGACCTATTGGCTGGTGGCCCCTACGCCGCAATGGAGGCAGAAGAAGGTCCGGTCGATGGTGTCGGCGTTGACGGGCGCGAGCTAGAGATGCCGGCGCCTGGTGCTGTTGAGGCGCCGGCTAATCAACAGAGGGCGCGGCCTTACAATGGGACGGATACTAAAAGGCGCGCCCCGGAGGAGGCGCGCCTATAAGCCAGCCATCAGCGCTGCTGTTTGACCGGCGCAACCGATCCTAGCGGATCAGCAACCGTTACGGCGATTCTGCGCGGCGTCATGCTTTTTGTCGAGATGCTTCCCAAGCAACGCGCCGCCGGCGCCGCCTGCCACCGTACCGAGCAATCCTCCACCGAGCGCGTTGCCGATCACGGCGCCGCCGACACCGCCCGCAATCGCGCCAGTGGTTCCGCTGCTGCGCTTGCAACGATACCGATAATGACCGCCCTTGCCATGCCAGACATGATGACGGTCATAATAGCCGCTCCGTGCTGAAGCAGGAGCGGGGACCATCGTTGGCATGATCAGCGCCGCGACCAGGGTGGTCATCGCAATTTTCTTTTTCATCTCATCCTCCTTCGAGACCGGATGTGTAACGAGATAACCGGCGTCCGGTTTCACCTATCGCATCCCGCGTTAATCAGCCCCGACCAGGATCATCTTGCATGGGTGGAAATGAACGGACGCTTTCGGTGGAGAGTCTGACAGCGAAAAAATGCTAGAATATCAGGCCGATCGAGATCGGCTCGTCAGCGCGTCAATCCCTTTAAGGCCTGTTGAGAAGATATCCCTGGGTTTTCCCGCAGGCGGCGAATGGCTTGCGACCGGGCTGACGTTCAGGCTGCCATCCAGGCGGCCAGCGCATCGCGGGCCCTGCTGGTATAGGCGAGCTTGCGGTCCGCCTTGCGCATTCTGTCGGTTACCGGCGGAAACAGGCCGAAATTCACGTTCATAGGCTGATAAGTCTCGGCTTCAGCATTGCCGGTGATGTGCCCGAGGAGCGCCCCTAGCGCAGTCTCGGGCGGAGGAACTGAAAGCGGCTCGCCGCGCAACTCGGCAGCCAGGAACCGGCCCGCCAGCAGCCCGATTGCCGCCGATTCCACATAGCCCTCGCAGCCGGTGATTTGCCCCGCGAAACGGATATGCGGTGCATTTTTTAATCTGAGCGTGGCGTCCAGCAGTTCGGGCGCACGGATGAAGGCATTGCGGTGTAGCCCGCCGAGCCGCGCAAATTCCGCCTTCTCAAGCCCGGGGATGGTGCGGAAGAGGCGCACCTGTTCGCCATGCTTGAGCTTGGTCTGGAAGCCGACAATGTTCCACAAGGTGCCTTGGCGGTTGTCTTGCCGCAGTTGCACCACCGCATAGGGCCAGCGGCCCGTGCGCGGATCGTCCAGCCCGACGGGTTTCATCGGGCCGTGGCGGAGCGTGTCGACGCCACGCTCGGCCATCACTTCGATCGGCATGCAGCCGTCGAAATAAGGGGTATCCCTCTCCCATTCCTTGAATTCCGACTTTTCGCCGGCGAGCAGGCCCTCGTGAAATGCGAGATATTGAGCCTTGTCGAGCGGGCAATTGATATAATCCTTGCCGTCGCCCTTGTTCCAGCGGGACTGGAACCAGGCGACGCTGAAGTCGATGCTGTCGCGATGGACGATCGGCGCAATCGCATCGAAGAAAGCCAGATGCTCGCTGCCGGTGAGCTCGGCTATCGAACCGGCCAGCCGCTCTGCGGTGAGCGGGCCGGTGGCGACGATGGTCGCGCCGCTGCCGGGCAGGGAATCAACCCGCTGCCGCACGAGCTCGATCAGCGGATGGACCGACAGCGCCGCCGTAACGCCCGCGGCAAATCCCTCGCGGTCGACCGCCAGCGCCGACCCGGCCGGCACGCGGTGCACATCGGCTTCGCGCAGAATGAGCGATCCAAGCGCCCGCATTTCGGCGTGCAGCAATCCCACTGCGTTGCTGGCCGCATCGTCGGAGCGGAAGCTGTTGGAGCATACCAGCTCGGCAAGCTGATCGGTCTGATGCGCGGGCGTCATGTCCCCGCCGCCGCGCATCTCGAACAGCCGCACCGGCACGCCCGCCTGCGCGAGCTGCCATGCAGCCTCCGATCCGGCCAGCCCGCCGCCGATAATGGTCACGCGTTCAGTCATCGTCTGGCAGATAGGACAAGGATGATCCTGAGGCCAACCGCAAATCGACGGCCATATTTGCGCATGTTCTTTTAACCAACGTCATGTACAACATGCATTTATGGGCAAGGTGATCGACTTTGAAAGCCGCGGCATCGCCTCGCTGCGCAAGCGGGTGGCCGAGGTTGAGGAGGCCAATCAGGACCTCATCGCCTTCGCACGCGGGCATTCCGGCGCGGTTGCCTCGATCCACGCGGCCGTGCTGGCTGCGGTCGATGCTGAGGGCCTGGATCATCTGATCCACATCGTCACCCAGTTGTGGCCTGATCTGCTCAAGCTTGATGCGGTCTCGATCGCGCTGATTGCGGACGATCGCGGTTTGCGCGCCGATCTTTCCGGCATGCAGTTCGTCGACGCGCGGCTCATCGAGAGGTCGATCGCCGATATTGGCGGGGTGGTGCTTCGCGGATGCGAGCGTGGGCATCCGCTGTTCGGCCCCGCCGCTGATCTGATCCGCGCGGAAGCACTGATCCGGCTCGACAATCCTGCGCCGCTGCCGTCAGGACTGCTCGCGCTTGGACAGCGCCAGCCGCAAGGTTTCGAAACACGCCACGGATCGGAGCTTCTGGTCTTTCTCGGGGCGATGCTTTCGCGCATGATGGGGCGGTGGCTGCTAAGCTAGATCCCCCGTCCTACCTTCCCGAGCACCCCGCGAGCCGGCTCGCGGCCGAATGGGGCCAGCATCTTCGCCGCGATCGGCGCCGATCCGAACATACCATCCGCGCCTATGTGGCTACCGCGCATCGTCTTCTCGGTTTCCTGGGCCGCCACCGCGGGGCCCTGATCGGAGAGAGCGAACTGGGTGCTGTCGGAACTGCAGAGCTTCGCGCTTACCTCGCCGAGCGGCGCAAAGGCGGCCTGGGCAATGCTTCGGCGGCGCGCGAACTATCAGCTGTGCGGGCATTCCTTGCTTATGTGCTTGCGCAGGGCGGAGGCGGCAGCATTCCTCCCATCAAGGGGCCCAGGGTGAAGCGTGGGGTCCCACGCCCGATTGCTCCTGCTGATGCTCTCGCTGTCGCGCAAGATGCCGCTGAAGCTCGCGAGTTGCCCTGGGTGGCGGCGCGCGATCTCGCGGTCCTCCTTTTGCTCTACGGCGCCGGATTGCGCGTCGGAGAAGCTGTCGCGCTGACGGGCGCCATCCTGCCGGTCGGGGCGGCGATCAGCGTCACGGGAAAGCGGGGCAAGACCCGAATCGTACCGATTATTGCACCTGTGGCGCGGGCGATTGAGGATTATGTTAAGCTCTGCCCCTGGCCAGCAGTACGCGATTTGCCCCTGTTTCGGGGAGAGCGGGGTGGCCCGCTTTCGGCCGACTTGGTGCGTCGCGCGGTGCGGGGCGCTCGCACGCGGCTCGGCCTTGGCGGTCGCACCACGCCGCATGCACTGAGGCATAGTTTCGCCACCCATTTGTTGGGAAGGGGGGCGGACTTGCGTTCGCTGCAAGAATTGCTCGGTCATGCCAGCCTGTCTTCAACGCAAATCTATACGGCTGTCGACGCTGTGCATTTGCTTGACGTTTACCGTTCCGCCCACCCCCGGTCAGGGGGATAAGCCGAAGAATTCTGTCCGACTTCCAAAAGTTTACGGCTCCGAAACCCTTTGCTGCCAATGCTTCGGGAAGCTGGGAGAGAATGTTGCGTTCCATTGGCAGGAATTTTCGGATCTTGGTACCGGTTGCAGCGCTGCTGAGCCTGTTCGTGCTCGTGCAGATCTTCAGCCTCATCCACACTGCACGCGAAGCCAATGCTATCGATGCCGAACGGACCAGCCTTGCGCTTCGAGCCGCAATGCGCAGTCATGTCAATCGCATTGCGGGAATCGCGAGCGACAATGCTTATTGGGACGATGCGGCAGCGGCCGTCTACCGGACGGCTCCAGACCTCAGTTTCCTGCGGCGGGCGTGGAGCGATTCCACCGGCGACGGCACCAACTATGACGGCGCCTACGTCATCGATCCTAAAGGTCATCTGCTGATCGGCATGCGGGACGGCAAGCCCGACATGAAGCCATTGCGCCGCGGCCTCGCCGACGCAATCGGCGTGCTGTCGAAGCGGCCGAGACCCCATGGCGGCGGGGTGGGTGGCATCCTCGCGCTTCCTGGGGAGCTCGTCTTGATCGGCGTTGCCGATATTCTGCCGACTTCCAAAAATTCCGCCGTCGAGCCTCCACCGTCCGGCAGCCGCTACCGACTCGTCTTTATCGACCGCCTCGATCGCGCACTGCTCGCGGAAACAAGCAAGAGCTTGATGATCAACCATTTGCGTATCGTGCCCAAGACAGAGACTGATCTTTCTATTCCCATTCGCGACGTTCATGGCCGTGTGATCGCCAATCTTCGCTGGGATCTCCAAAGCCCGGGCATGACTGCGCTCAAGCGGGCTCTGCCGCCCATCACGGCTGCGATGATTGTCGCCATCATGCTGACTATGCTGATCGCTCGGCAAGGGGCACGCTCGATCGACGAATTGTCACGGCTGGCACTGATTGACAGCCTTAGCGAACTTCCAAACCGCCGCGCCCTGCGCGCGGAGCTGAAGCGACGGCTGACAGGGCCGCAGACGGTGGCGCTCTGCTTGCTCGATCTCGATGGCTTCAAGTTCATCAACGATAATTATGGCCATGCCATCGGCGATCGGTTGATCGTGGCGTGCGCGGAGATGCTGGTCAAATTGGTGGGCGACCGTGGGTTCGTGGCACGGCTCGGCGGAGATGAGTTCGCCTTCGTGCTATCGGGCGGCAGCGCCTGGCGGGATGTAAAGCGGCTTGCGGACGATATTCTTGACAAGATGACCATACCCTTCCGGGTCGGTGAGCGCACGGTGATGATCGGCGCCAGCATCGGTTTGACGCATGCATGCGAGGATGAGGCTGATGCCGGCGAGATGCTTCGGCGTGCTGACGTGGCCATGTATGCGGCAAAGCGCGCGGGAAAGATGCGCGTCTGCCAGTTTGACGCGATGCTGGATCATCGCCAAGCCCGCACTCATATTATTGAGACGGAAATGCGCGAAGCGCTGGCGAATGACCAGTTTCGCCTCGTCTACCAACCCGTATTCGACGCCACCGATGGTTCGGTGAACTGCGTAGAGGCGTTGCTGCGTTGGAGCAGCCCCACTCTCGGAGAGATCGACCCGACCGATTTCATCCCCGTTGCGGAGGAGAGTGGCCTGATCGATCCGCTCGGTCTTTATATTTTGAAGAAGGCGTGCAGCGACACCTGCGGATGGGACGGGGTGCGCGTGGCAGTAAATGTTTCGGCTGCTCAGCTGCGCAATCCCGATTTCCCACGCAATGTGAAGGCCATATTGGAGGAGACCGGTTTCCCTCCGGCTCGGCTGGAGCTTGAAGTCACAGAGACCTACCTCGTCTCTGATCCCGAAACTGCAGGCTTCGTTCTGCAAGGGCTGCGCGAGCTCGGCATCAGCATTGCCCTGGATGATTTCGGGACGGGCTATGCATCGATCGGTTTCCTCCGCCAGTTTTCCTTCGACAAGCTCAAGCTCGATCGTTCGCTGGTTATCGACGCCGAGAACAGCGATGCGGCGCGCGCGTTGCTGCAGGCGAGCGTCGCCATGGCGCGCGCGCTCAAAATGCAGGTGGCGGCCGAGGGTGTCGAAACCAACGGCCAGGCAGATCTGATGCGGGTGGCCGGCTGCGATCAGCTTCAGGGATGGTTGTTTGACCGCGCCATGCCGGCCGAAAGGATTGCCACCCTGATCGATATGCAGAACAGGCAGCTGCGACGCTCGGTGGCGCGAGCCTAGCCTCCTGCCAGCCTCGCTTCGATGGCATCCCAGATCAATGCGGGCGTATCGGTGCCGTTGAAGCGGTCGATGGCAACAATACCGGTCGGCGAGGTAACGTTGATCTCCGTAAGATAGCCGGCGATGACATCGATGCCGACGAACAGAAGCCCTCTTCGTGCGAGTTCCGGGCCGAGCGCTACGCAAATCTCCGCCTCCCGATCGGAAAGCGCGGTGGCTTCGGCGCGCCCGCCCGCGGCCAGGTTGGAGCGGATCTCTCCCTCTTTCGGCAAGCGATTGATCGCACCCGCAACCTTGCCGTCCACGAGCACGATCCGCTTGTCACCCTTGGCGACATCCGGAAGAAAGGCCTGCACCATGAAGGGCTCGCGCCATACCTGCCCGAACAATTCGGTGAGCGCGGCAAGGTTCGCGTCGTTGCGGCCGACATGGAATACCGCCGAGCCCGCATTTCCATAAAGCGGCTTCACCACCACCTCGCCATGCTCCGCATGAAAAGCGCGCGCCTCCTCAAGCCTACGGGTGATCATCGTGGGCGGCATGAATCGGGCATAGTCGAGCACGAACAGCTTCTCGGGCGCGTTGCGCACCGATGCCGGATCATTCACGACCAGCGTACGGCCAGCAACGCGTTCAAGCAAATGGGTGGCGGTGATATAGGCAAGATCAAAAGGCGGGTCCTGGCGCATCAGGATGACGTCAACATCTTCGGCAAGGTCGAGCGTTCTTGCCTCGCCGAAGCGGTAATGGTCCTTCTCGACACGCTGAACGGTGATCTCGCGCGCGGGAGCGGATACGCGCCCGTCGCAATAGCTGAGATCGCCAGCCCCATAATGCCACAGGCGGTAACCACGCGCCTGTGCTCCCAGCATGATCGCAAAGGTTGAATCACCTGCGACGTTGATGGTTTCGATCGGGTCCATCTGAACGGCGACATTGAGGGGCATAGGCGATCTCCTGATCACGCACCTAAGATGCCGCTCACCGATTGTCACCCGTGCCAGACGTTTTTCAGATGCCGCGGAAGCCGGCGCGGCGCCATCAGCATCACGTCGATCCGCACATCCTCGCCATTTTGCGCGTAGCGCGGCGCTAGTAGTTCGACAGCGCGGGCGACGCGCCGCAGCCGGTGGTGATCGATCGCAATCGCCAGGTCATCCTGGCGTGCACGCGCCTTGACTTCGATGAACGCGATCACGCGACCGCGCCTAGCCACCAGATCGACCTCGCCGACTGCGGTGCGTGCTCTGTTAGCCAGGATTTGCCAGCCATGCAGCCGCAGCCACCATGCCGCGAGACGTTCGGCGCGGCGGCCACGACGTTCGGCTTCAACCTTTCTCACGGGAATTCTTCATCTGCACCGCGCGATCGTAAAGCATGGCGCGTGGCAGTCCGGTCGCCCTGGAGACCTCAGCCGCGGCTTTCGCGGCCGGCAAGCGAATGAGCGCTTCCGCGAGCATTGCGTCGGCAGCGCTTGCCGGGGCCAACGGCGCCTCCGAGGGAGGTGCCACGATGATCACGATCTCGCCTTTGGGCGCCGTATCCGCGTAGCGGCCGGCCAGGCTTTCCAGCGTCCCTGTCACCGTTTCCTCATAGGCCTTGCTGATTTCGCGCGCGATAGCGGCTTCCCGGTTGCCAAGCGTTTGAAGAAGCGCGGAAAGCGTGGCAGCCAGGCGGGGGCCGGATTCGTAAAAGATCAGCGAAGCCTTCACGGCGGCGAACTCCGCAATCATCTCCTTCCGTGCCTTGTCTTTTGTCGGCAGAAATCCGGCGAAGAGGAAGCGGTCGGTAGGAAGTCCGGCAAGCGTCAGTCCGGCGATGGCGGCGCACGGGCCGGGAATGGTGGTCACATTATACCCGGCGGCACGTGCTTCGCGCACCAGCTTATATCCTGGATCGGAAATCAGCGGGGTCCCGGCGTCGGATACCAGTGCGATGGCTTTGTGGGGCAGCTCGGCCATCAGCCGCGGCCGCACCTGCTCTGCGTTGTGGTCATGATAGGGGAGCATCGGGCGTTTGACGCCGATGTGGCGCAGCAATTTGGCCGTCACCCGGCTGTCCTCGACTGCGATTAGATCGGCGTTTGCGAGCACCGACGCGGCACGCGGCGACAGATCGGACAAGTTGCCGATCGGCGTTGCGACGATGTAGAGGCCGGGAACAAGACTTGAGTCGATTGTTTCTCTCATAAGGTGGATGTCATGGCAGAGGCGTGGGTTGTGTCGCAACCGAGGCGTAGGTGGCTGCGTGCCGCAGGATTGATGACGGCGCTCACGCTGGCCGGGTGCCAGACAATGATTCCCAAAGGACGCGCGCCGGCGCCGCCGCCCAAGGCGCCGTCAGCGCCGATCACATCTGCTCTCCCGACCGATCAGACGCGTAATCGAGTTGCGCTGCTCGTCCCGCTCACAGGGCCCAATGCGGCTGTCGGCCAATCCATCGCCAACGCAGCCAATCTGGCGCTGATCGACAGCGGCGGCAGGAATATTCGGATGACAATTTACGATACTGGCGCCGGGCCGATACCGGCCGCCGAACGTGCGGTTGCCGAAGGCAACCGCCTGTTTCTGGGACCGCTGCTGGCAACCGATGTGCGAGCAATTGCCCCGATCGCCGCTCGTGCGGGCACGCCAATCGTGAGCTTTTCCAACGACTCTAGCATTGCCGGCAGTGGCGTGTTCGTCATGGGCTTTTCACCTGACCAAGCCGTCCATCGCGTGGTGGATTATGCTGCTTCGCGGGGCATCACGAAGTTCGCCGGGCTGATGCCCACCGGTCTTTACGGCCGCAACGCCTCCAACATATTCCTGCGCAGCGTGGAAGCAGCCGGCGGCAAAGTGGTTTCAATGAAAAGCTATGATCGCGATGCCGCTTCGGTGACGACGGCGGCCAAGGCGGTTGGCATCGGGCAAAATTACGAGGCGATTCTGATCGCCGATGGCGGAAGGATTGCGATCACTGCCGGTCCGATCATCCGCAAGGGCAGTTCGTCGCAGGCGCGAATCCTCGGCACCGAATTGTGGAACGCCGACAATCTGATCGCGCGCTCGCCCTCGCTGCGGGGCGCCTGGTATGCAAGCGTCGCCGATGATCTTTATCGCCAGCTGGCGGTCAAATATCAGGCACGCTACGGCCGTCCGCCGTTCCGGCTGGCGAGCCTGGGCTATGACGCCGTCCTGTTGACCGTCCGTGTCGCAGCCAATTGGAGGACGGGCACACCCTTTCCGGTCGGCGAGCTCGAAGATCGTGGGGGGTTTGCCGGTGTCGACGGTGCATTCCGGTTCGGCGCGAGCCATGTGGCGGAGCGTGCTCTTGAGGTGCACGAAGTCGGCGGGGGCATAGTCTCGCCCGCGCCGCGCGGTTTCTAGGCCACGATCTCCCGGAGAATTGCGTCCAGAAGCAACATCCCCTCCGATGTTGCGGCGATGCGTCCATTGTTCCGTTTTAGCAAACCCTGTTCGGACAGCTTGGCGATGGCATCCCAGTTGAGGAACGGCTCCAGCCCGCGCCCTGGCAAATCAATCCCTTCGGCGAGCCGCAAACCCATGACGAGCGCCTCGGTCGCCCTTTCTCCGTCCGTGAGCGCTTCTTCCAATTCCACGCCGGAATTGTTGCGGTTGATCGCGGCCAACCAGTTTTCCGGCTTGCGGTGGCGCAGCGTAGCCGTTCCATCACGCCGCCCGTGCGCGCCCGGCCCTATGCCGGCGTAATCGCCATAGCGCCAGTAAGTGAGATTGTGCCTGCTCTCGGCGCCCGGCCTGGCATGGTTGGAAATTTCATATGCCGGAATGCCGGCAGCGGCCGTTCGGGCCTGCGTAAGTTCGAACAGGCCGCCCGCATCATCGGCATCAAGCGGCGTAAGCGCTCCCTTGGCGGCCATGGCGGCGAAGCGCGTGCCGGGCTCGATAGTGAGTTGGTACAAGGAGAGATGTTCGGTGCCGAAGCCAATCGCGCGGTCCAGATCTCCGGACCATTGCTGCTCGGTGTCTCCAGGCAAGGCGTAGATAAGGTCAAAGCTGACGCGCGCGAAATTCCGCTGCGCCGTCTCGATTGCGTCCAACCCTTCGCGAGCGCTATGCGCGCGGCCGAGAAAAGCGAGACGGTCATCATCGAAGGCCTGGATGCCGAGCGAGACGCGATTGACCCCCGCCGCGGCAAGATCCGCAAATCTGCCAGCTTCGACCGACGAGGGATTGGCCTCCAAGGTGATTTCAACATTGTCCGCCAGAGGCCAATATGTGGCTGCGGTTTCGATCAGCGCCGCGACCGTTGCTGGCGGCATCAGTGAAGGCGTGCCGCCGCCGAAAAATATCGAGCCAAGCGTGCGGCCCGGCAGCAATTTCGCTTCATACGCCAGATCGATCAGCAATGCTTTCCGCCAACCATCCTGATCGATGGTTTCGCGAACATGGCTGTTAAAGTCGCAATATGGGCATTTGGATACGCAGAAGGGCCAATGCACGTAGAGGGCGAACGGCTCGCGCACTTTAGAAGACCGCTGCGACTAGCTTTCGGAAGGCATCGGCACGATGGCTCATCGCGTGCTTGGCGTCGGGCTCCATCTCGCCGAAGGTGATATCATGGTCGATGGGTTGGAAGATCGGGTCGTATCCGAAACCCTTATCCCCTCGCGGCGGCCAAGCGATCAGTCCATCCACCCGTCCTTCGAAGCTTTCGATATGGCCATCGGGCCAGCAGAGCGAAAGCGCGCAGACGAAGTGGGCATCATGCCCGGTGTCGGGGCCCGCAGCGACCAGACGATCGTGAACCAAGCGCATGGCGAGCCCGAAGTCCTTGCGCTCTCCAGCCCAGCGCGCGGAATAGATGCCCGGCTCTCCGTTCAGGGCTTCCACGGCAAGGCCGCTATCGTCGGCCAGCGCCGGCAATCCCGAAAGATCGGCCGCGCTGCGTGCCTTAATCTCCGCATTGGCAACGAAGGTGGTTCCGGTCTCCGGCGGCTCCGGCAGGCCCAGCGATCCGGCCGATACCGGTTCGATGCCATAGGGTTCCAGCAGGGCGCGGATCTCGCGGACCTTGCCCTCATTGTGGCTGGCGATGACGAGCCGGCCAGCAGCAAGCTTGCGATGCGGAATCTCGAATTCGCTCATCGGCCCGTTGCAACGCGCTGCGCAGCAAAAATCTCCGCGCAGCCGATTCGAGCGAGCCGCAGCAGCCGCAGCAGCGCCTCCTCGTCATAGGTCGCGCCTTCCGCCGTTGCCTGTGCCTCGGCGATATTGCCGTTGCCGGTCAGCACGAAGTTTGCGTCTGCATGCGCGTTCGAATCTTCCAGATAATCAAGGTCAAGCACCGGTGTGCCTTCGTAAATGCCGCAGGAAATAGCGGCGACCTGATCCACGATCGGATCTTCGGTCAAAGCACCCGCTGCGATCAGCTTGTCTACGGCTAGGCGCAACGCGACCCAGGCGCCCGAGATCGAGGCGGTTCGCGTGCCGCCGTCGGCTTGCAGCACGTCGCAATCGATCGTGATCTGACGCTCGCCGAGCTTGGCCATGTCCACAACGGATCGGAGCGAGCGGCCGATCAGCCGCTGGATTTCCTGCGTGCGGCCCGATTGCTTGCCTTTCGCGGCTTCGCGATTGCCGCGCGTGTGGGTCGCGCGGGGAAGCATGCCATATTCTGCCGTCACCCAGCCCTGGCCCTTGCCGCGGAGAAAAGGCGGCACCCTCTCTTCGATCGAGGCGGTAACGAGCACCTTCGTGTCGCCGAAGCCGATCAGGCAGCTCCCTTCGGCATGAACGGTATAGCCCGTCTCCATGCTGATAGGGCGCATTTGATCAGGGGCGCGGCCGGATGGGCGCATGCGGTAATTCCTTCGCGGTTGGGCTGTTATTGTCGCCATAGTCACGTCCGTCCCGAGTTGTCACCCCCGCCCGCTCAGAAAGGAAGCTTGCCGACCCGCCGAGCTGCCGAGACGCCAACATGTTCGTGGGGATGACGAGCCTGCTTCGCCGCACTAAATGAGCAGCATGGGGACGCCGCCGATCACCGATCTTTCCAGCCGCGCGCGCGATGTGTTTCGCATGGTGGTCGAGAGCTATCTCGGATCGGGAGCGCCGGTGGGCTCGCGAACCATATCGCGGCTTGCCGGGTTGAACCTGTCGCCGGCCTCAATCCGGAATGTCATGCAGGATCTTGAAGAGATCGGGCTTCTTTCGAGCCCTCATACTTCGGCAGGCCGAATGCCGACCGAAACCGGCCTGCGCCTGTTTGTCGACGCGATGATGCAAGCGGCCGAGCCGTCGCACGAGGAGCGGTCGGCCATTGAGGGGCGCTTGTCGTCCGGCGGTTCGGTCGAGGAAGCGCTGGCCGAAGCTTCGGCGGTGCTTTCCGGCCTGTCTGCGTGCGCCGGCATTGTGATGGTCCAGCGTGGCGATCCGGTGCTCCGGCAGTTTTCCTTCGCGCCGCTATCCCAGGATCAGGCGCTCGCGATCCTGGTGGGAGAAGATGGCTCGGTAGAGAATCGGATCGTGCGGCTTGCCCCCGGCACCACGCCATCGATGCTGGTGGAGGCTGCGAATTATATCAACGAGCGCCTCGCGGGATTGACGCTTCGGGATGCCCATGCGCGTCTCGACGACGAAATCCATCGCGGCCGTGCAGCACTGGACGAGGCGGCGCAGGATCTGGTTGCACGCGGGCTTGCGGTGTGGACGCAGGACGATAGTTCGCGCTCGGTCCTCATCGTGCGCGGGCAGGCGAATCTGATTGATGCCGCCGCGGCCGCCGATCTTGAACGTGTTCGCCAGCTGCTCGACGAACTCGAAAGCAAGGAGGAGATCGCCCGGCTGCTGGAAAGCGCCCGTGCCGCCGCCGCGACCAAAATCTTCATCGGATCCGAAAACAAGCTCTTCTCCCTTTCGGGCTCTTCGGTCATAGCGGCGCCGTACAGGGCAGGGGGCGGCCGGGTTGTCGGCGTGGTGGGTGTAATCGGCCCGACACGGTTGAACTATGCGCGGATCGTTCCCATGGTGGATTTCACCGCACAGACACTGACTAGGTTGATGACATGAGCGAAGAGACGACGAATCCTAATGAGACCCCGGGCTCAACCGCAGCCGACGACGGCATGACCACCGAGCAACTTGAACGGGAGCAGGACGCTGCCTTTGCTCAGCTTCAGGCAGAGATCGAAGACTTACGAAACAAGGCGCTTTACGCGCAGGCGGAAACGCAGAATGTCCGCCGCCGCCTGGAAAAGGAAAAGGCCGATGCGATGGCCTATGCCGGCACGGCGCTGGCCCGCGACATGCTTTCGGTCGCAGACAATCTCTCGCGGGCGCTGTCGGCGATTCCGGCGGAGCTGCGCGACGACGAGCGGCTGAAGCCGGTTGTGACCGGGATCGAGATGACGGCGCGCGAACTGGAGAATGTCTTCCAGCGCAACGGCATCACCAAGATCGCGGCCATGGGCGAGTCTCTGGACCCCAATCGCCATCAGGCCATGATCGAGCTTGAACGGGCAGACGCCGCGCCGGGCACCATCGTCGAGGAAATGCAATCGGGCTATATGATCAAGGATCGGCTGCTGCGGCCTGCCCTGGTGGGCGTGGCCAAAGCTCCGGCAGCCAAGGTCGACGTACAGGCCTGATTGCCCTTCTGCTGAAAGTCCTACTCATCGCCGGCACGCTGGCGGCTATTTTGCCGCTCCCTAACTTACACTGTTGCAATTAAGTAACAGTGTCCTGAAATCTTAAGAGGAGATGAACCGCAGTGCCTTTCAGGTGTTGCATGGCGGAGGCGTTTGCATTGATGGAGCGCTATTGACATAGCTGAAAGTAACCGGTGGGGACGATCAGCCATGTCGCGTCACATATCCAGAGAAGGGACTGGAGCATGCATCATTCTTCTCCGAGGACTATAAGGGCCGGGCTTAAGGGCGGCGCCGCGCTCGCGGCGATCGGTATCGCTCTGTTTTCGCTACCGGCCCAGGCACAGAACGCTCCGCCGCCAACTGCGGCGGATGCCACTGCTGCCGCTGGTTCCTCGAACAGCGACCAATCGGAGGAAAACGTCATTATCGTCACCGGCTCGCGCATCGCGCGTCCGCAGGTGGAGTCCTCGGTTCCACTTGCCGTGGTCTCCTCTGCGGCCATTGCTAACGTTGGGCAATCCAATGTCGCCGATGCCCTGCGTGACACGCCTGTGGTAGGGCAGTCGATTGACCGTTCTTCCTCCAATTTCAGCAACTTCGACAACGGCGTTGCCACCGCCAGCCTTCGAAATCTCGGCGATTCACGAACCCTGGTCCTGATTAACGGAAGGCGTAGCGTCGGTGTTCCCGGCGATACCGCTGTCGATCTCAACAATATTCCCGTCGATCTCATCGACCACATTGAGGTCGTTACTGGTGGCACCTCGGCGGTCTACGGCTCGGACGCCGTCGCGGGGGTCGTTAACATCATTCTCAAGAACAAGTTCAACGGCCTACAGCTCCACGCGCAACAGGCGATCTCGAGCCGCGGCGACAGCAGCACGCCCTTGGTTTCGTTGCTCGGAGGCACAGATTTTTCCAATGGCGCGGGCCATATCGTTGGCAACCTCACATATACGAAGTCTGATGCCCTTCCTTCGCGCGCTCGTGCCTATTCCAGGAACGATTCGCCAAGCGGGAGCGCCTACACGCCGGTTGGCACCTTCGGATATCTCGGTCTTGTCAACGGTGACCAGGGCAATGCCTGGACCTTTGACAGCGCTGGCAACCCGGTCATCAATAATTTTACGCCCGACCAGCGCTTTAATCGCGCTTCGCAACGGCTGCTAACGACGCCCGTCGAGCGATACACCGCTTCGATCCTCGGCAGTTATGACTTCAGTGACGCAGCGAAACTCTATGCAGAGTTCACCTACAACCACACCAAGGCAAGCGGGCACATCGAACCACTGGCGGTGGACAATGGCGGTTCTCAGGGCCAGTCGGCATATAATTTCGACGGAACGGCCTTTCCCGGTATTTCTACAGACAATCCCTATGTTCCTGCGGTGATTCGGGACGATATCGGCGCCGGTAACTTTATGGATTTCTTCAAGCGCTCGACCGGGATCTTCGACCGGAGCCCACAGGTCAAACGTGATTATTTCCGCGGCGTCATCGGGCTTAAAGGCGATATTGCCGCCAACTGGTCCTATGATCTTTCCTATGAGCATAGCCAGGTCAAGGACGATACGTTCAACGAAGCGATCATGATGAACAATTATGGCGCGGCGCTGCAAGCGACCACGGTCAATGGCCAGATTGTCTGCGCCGATCCCGCCGCACGCGCTGCCGGCTGTGTGCCGGTCAATCCTTTCGGCGCTCCGAACTACACGGCCGACCAGCTCAAGTGGCTGAGCACTTATGCCGGAGGAGTCCCTGTTCCCGGTGCGGCCATTGGCGATCAAGTTTTCGCCGACTTCCTTCGGAAGAGCTATCAGGACGTCGCTTCATTGGCGATCACCGGCTCGCTGTTCAATCTACCAGGCGGCCCGCTCGGGGTTTCGTTCGGTGGCGAGTTCCACCGCGAGAAGGTTTCGGAAATCTTCGATCCGTTTACGCAATCGGGATGGAGTTCGCAGCAGCTCAACGGCAATGAGGTCGGCAAATATAACTCAAAGGAAGGCTTCGTCGAGGTTCGCGCGCCAATCCTCAGCGATCGCCCACTCATCCACCGGCTGACGCTGGAAGGGGCAGCACGCTACGCGAATTATACCACCGTGGGTTCTGTCTGGAGCTATAATTACGGCGGATCATATGCGCCTACGCCCGACATCAGTTTCCGTGCCAAATTTGCCCGGGCCGTTCGCGCACCAAATCTGAATGAGTTGTACTCACCGCAGGCCAACACGGCACAACAGGTCGTTGATCCTTGCGATCAGACCCAAGGACTGGGTGGGGGTGACGTCATTCCACTTGCTGCCGGATGCAGCGCGATCCCAGGGATCACCGCCTATCTTGCCACACACCCCAACTTTTCCTACACGCTGGCGCAGGTGCAGACTATCTTCGGTTTTACCGGCGGTAATCCCAATCTGAATGCCGAAACGACAAATACGTTTACGGCCGGTGCGACCTTCACACCTCGCTTTCTCCGCAATTTTTTGCTTACGGCGGACTATTACAGGATCAAGGTGAAGAACGCGATCGCTCTGGTTGATCCCCAGACCTCTGTTGACCAGTGCTTCCTGACCGGTGCGAATGAATTCTGCAGTCAGGTCCATCGCGATGCGAACGGATTTATTACCCAGGTTGATCAGCAACAGATCAACGCTGCGTCCTATCTTGTTGCAGGTATCGACGTACAGGCGATCTATAACTTCAAATTCGGGAATGGAAGTGAAATCGGGCTCGACTTCTATTATAACCACAAGTTCAAGCAGGAGCAGACGCCCTTCGCCGGCGGCCCGGTCTCGAACGAATTAGGTATGGCCGATACCTATGCCAGCCAGCAGTTGGGAACGGGCTTCAAGGATCAGTTCACCTTCAATGCCAATTATTCAACCGGGCCTTTCTCGCTGCATTATCGGCTCAAATATATGGGTCCCGTTAAGGCCGAGTTCGGCCAGACGGTCATCAAGATCCCAACGTACACCTATCACGATCTGCAGGGTAAAGTTGCGTTCGGCGAGGATCGCCGGTTCGAGTTCTACGCCGGTGTCAACAATATGTTCGACAAGCAGCCTCCGTTCATCATCGGCGGCAACAGCCAATGGCCAGGGACAAACACCGTCGCCGACACGTACGATCTGTTGGGACGTATGTTCTATGCAGGCGTCACCGTAAAATTCTGATCTGACCGCACGCGCATGATTGGGGCGAGGCTCTCGCGAGAGCTTCGCCCTTTTTTTAAGCGGCGTTGATCACCAGTCCGCCGTCACCCTCGTCGATCGTAACGGCGCTGCCGTCGAGGATTTCGCCCTTGAGCAGCGCCTCGGCGAGCGGGTCCTGCAGATATTTCTGCACTGCGCGCTTAAGCGGCCTTGCGCCATAGACCGGGTCATAGCCGACACGGCCGAGCCAGTTTCTCGCGCCGTCGGTCAGCTCCAGCCGGATCTTGCGATCCTTGAGCAGCTTCGCGACGCGGGCGACCTGAATGTCGACGATCGGGCCCATATGGGCCTGGCCCAGCCGGTGGAACAGGATGATCTCGTCCAGCCGATTGAGGAATTCGGGCCGGAAATGCGCGCGCACCACCTCCATCACCTGCGGCTCGACTTTCTCGACATCCTCATTCTCGCCGAGATTGGCGAGATATTGGCTGCCGAGGTTCGAGGTCAGGATGATCAGCGTGTTCGAAAAATCGACCGTGCGGCCCTGGCCATCGGTCAGCCGTCCATCATCGAGCACCTGCAGAAGCACGTTGAACACGTCGTGATGTGCTTTCTCGACCTCGTCGAACAGCACGACCTGATAGGGCCGGCGCCGCACAGCCTCGGTCAACACGCCGCCTTCCTCATAGCCGACATAGCCCGGAGGGGCACCGATCAGGCGGGCGACACTGTGCTTCTCCATGAATTCGGACATGTCGATGCGAACCATCGCGTTGTCATCGTCGAACAGGAAGCCCGCGAGCGCCTTGGTCAGCTCGGTCTTGCCGACGCCGGTCGGCCCCAGGAACAGGAACGAGCCGAGCGGACGGTTGGGGTCCTGCAGGCCTGCACGCGCGCGGCGGACGGCGCGACTGACGGCTTCGACCGCCTGGCTCTGACCGATCACGCGCTTGCCGATCTCCTGCTCCATCTGGAGAAGCTTTTCGCGCTCGCCCTCGAGCATCTTGTCGACAGGCACGCCCGTCCAGCGTGAGACGACCGCGGCAATATCCTCGGCTGTCACTTCCTCGCGCAGCATGGCACCGGCCGAAGCCTCCTCCGCCTCCTGCAACTGCCTCTCGAGCTGCGGTATGGTTCCGTAGCTGAGCTCGCCCGCGCGAGCGAGGTCGCCGCGGCGCTGTGCCTGCTCGAGTTCGAGGCGGGCGGCGTCGAGCTGCTCCTTGAGCTTGGCCTCGGCCTGGATCTTATCCTTTTCGGCCTGCCAGCGTTGGGTCAGCTCGGCCGATTGCTGTTCGAGATCAGCCAAATCCTTTTCGAGACTGGCGAGCCGATCCTTGGAGGCCGCATCAGTTTCTTTCTTCAGCGCCTCACGCTCGATCTTGAGCTGAATGATCCGCCGATCGAGATTCTCGATTTCCTCGGGCTTGCTTTCGACCTCCATGCGCAGGCGCGACGCCGCCTCGTCCATCAGGTCGATCGCCTTGTCCGGCAGGAAGCGGTCGGAGATATAGCGGTTGCTGAGCGTCGCTGCCGCCACGATCGCGCCATCGGTGATACGGACGCCGTGGTGAAGCTCGTATTTTTCCTTGAGACCGCGCAAGATCGAGATCGAATCCTCGACCGTCGGCTCGCCGACAAAGACCGGCTGGAAGCGCCGCTCGAGCGCGGCATCCTTCTCGACATATTTGCGATATTCGTCGAGCGTGGTGGCGCCGATGCAATGCAGCTCGCCCCGCGCAAGCGCAGGTTTCAGCAGGTTGGAGGCATCCATCGCGCCATCGGTTTTACCGGCGCCGACCAGCGTGTGCATCTCGTCGATGAACAGGATGATCTCGCCTTCCTGCGCCTTCACCTCGTCGAGCACGCCCTTCAGCCGTTCCTCGAACTCGCCGCGATATTTGGCGCCGGCGATCAGGCTGCCCATATCGAGCGCCATCAGCGTGCGATCCTTGATGCCGTCAGGCACATCGCCATTGGCGATGCGCAACGCCAAGCCCTCGACGATGGCGGTTTTGCCAACGCCGGGCTCGCCGATCAGCACTGGATTGTTCTTGGTGCGCCGTGCGAGCACCTGGATGGTGCGGCGGATTTCCTCGTCGCGGCCGATCACCGGATCGAGCTTGCCGTCACGCGCGCGCTGGGTGAGGTCGACCGCATATTTCTTGAGCGCGTCATAGCGGTCCTCAGCGCCTGTGGTATCAGCCTTGCGGCCGCCGCGAAGCTGTTCGATCGCTGCGTTCAATGTCTCGGGCTTGACTTGCGCTTCGGCGAGCGCCCTGCCGGCTGCGGTCGTGGTCGCGAGCGTGAGCGCCAGCAAAAGCCGCTCGACCGTCACATAGCTGTCGCCAGCCTTTTGCGCGATCTGCTCGGCCTGATCGAGCACGCGCAGGGCGTCATTGTCCAATCCGGGCGGCTGGTTCGCGCCGGCGCCCGAAACCTGAGGGATCTTGGCCAGCGCGCGGTCTGTCTCGCGCACGGCAGTCTGGGCATCGCCGCCGGCAGCCTTGATCAGGCCCGCAGCCATGCCTTGCTCATCTTCCAGCAGCGCCTTGAGTAGATGTTCGGGTGCAATCCGCTGGTGATTCATTCGTACGGCGACGGTTTGCGCCGATTGCAGAAAGCCCTTCGCACGGTCAGTGAATTTGTTGAGGTCCATCAGTACACCCTGTCCCTTTCGGAGCCGGATATGGTGTTGTATTTTAGCAACACAACCCTTTCGGCCTAGCGTTAAGACATTTTTCAAAGTGTGGTCTATCAGGGGTTTTACAACCGGCGCGGCATCAAGAGGTCTTTAACCGCCGTTCGCTAGAGCAATGTTGCTAGCAACGGGCGGACAATGGCCACTCTCCCGACGGATATCTCCCGACGACGCCCTTCCGCAGAATGGATCGCAGCGCTGTCCCGCTCCGGCATGGCGATCGGCGGCGCGCGTTTCGACGCCTTGCTCCTGTGGGGTTCGCCCATGCTCGCGCTGCTTGCCGTTTATGGCTGGCTTGGTGCCGCGCGTGCCTTTTCCCCGTTAATAAGGGGCCACCTGACCAGTACTTTGGTGGTTGGCTCGCTGCTCATCACCTATGCGCATCTCTTTGCGGTGCTGCCGCGCGCCTATCTCAATCGAGAAGTCTTCAAGGCTAATCGGCTCCGGCTCACCCTGGTTCCGCTGCTCCTGATCGCGGGCGTAATGCTCTCGCCGACGCTGTTCGCCGCGGCCGTAGCGCTTGGGGTATTTTGGGATATCCACCATACGGCGATGCAGAATTTCGGCCTCTCGCGCATCTACGACATGAAAGCCGGCAATGATCCGCAATATCTGCGGGCGACCGATTTGCGTCTCAATTGGATGCTGTATGTCGGCCCGCTGATGGCGGGCGCAGCCTTCTCTTACCATGTCGATAGTCTTCGCCAGCTCGACCGGCTCGGCATTGGCGAAATCGCGCAACTGCCGGGCTTGGTCGAAGGCCATCTCCCGTTGTTCGGGGCAGTCGCCGTCGCCGCATGGGCGGTAATATTGCTATGGGCGGCACTTGATTACCGGAGGGCGATCGCTGCCGGCTACCGCATGCCGGCTCACAAACTCGCGCTGCTTATCACCACCAGCCTGGTCTCGATCATCGCCTGGGGCTTCTCGTCGCCACTCGTCGCGCTCGCGTCGATCAATATCTATCACGCGACCCAATATTTTGCGCTGGTGTGGCTCAAGGAGGGTGAACGGATGAGCCGGTGGGCGAAGGTCAAGCCGCGGCTCGCTTTGGATCTGTTCCTAGGCGGTTGTCTGCTTGCCGGCATATTTTACCAGCTTGCAGCCCAGGCGAACATACGATGGCTGCTGGCGCCGTTCATCGCCTGTTCGCTGCTGCATTTCTGGTTCGACGGCTTTGTCTGGTCCGTCCGCAAACGACAGGTTTGACCAACATCTAGGCGGTAGTAGGCCGCTCGAACTTCTCGACCACCCATTCTTCCTCTTGTGCGCCGGCGATCCAGTCCTGCACGAACGGATGCGCGATCACCGACTGGCAATAGGCGGCGGCAAAGCGGGGCAGGGGGATCGAATAGGTGGCAAAGCGGGAGACCACCGGCGCATACATGATGTCGGCCGCGCCGAACTCTCCGAAGAGGAAGTCCCCGCTCGAGCCAAAGCGGGAGCGCGCCTCGGCCCATAAGGAAGCGATCCGAACGATGTCGGCCTGAACCTCCGCCGGCCATGCGCGCGCAGGATAGTTGGCGCGGATGTTCATCGGGCATTCACGGCGCAAGTTGGTAAAGCTCGAATGCATTTCGGCCGCCATCGATCGCGCCATCGCGCGCGCGGCTTCGCCCTCGGGCCAAAATTTATCGCGCCCGGCCTTCTCGGCCAAATATTCGATGATGGCGAGCGAATCCCAAACAACCGAGTCGTCATCCCAGAGAATGGGGACCTTGCCGGAGGAAGGCGCGAACTCGTCGCCCTGGCGTCTGCGGTTCCATTCCTCATCGTAGAGCGGAACGACGATCTCTTCGAAGAGCAGGCCCGACTGCTTGACCGCGAGCCAACCGCGCATCGACCAGGAGCTATAGGCCTTGTTGCCGATGAACAGTTTCAGCATCGCCGACGCTCCTTTATCCGATCGCCTCCAGCACCGCGGCCCGGAGCGTGGCCATGCCCTGCCCGGTCTCACTCGATGTTGCAATAACCTCCGGATGGGCCGCCGGATGCGTCCGTGCTTCAGTTGCAGTGCGCTCAGCAATATCGGCCAGTTCGGTCGGCTTGATCTTGTCTGATTTTGTAAGGACGAGCCGGTAGCTCACCGCCGCCTGATCAAGCATCTTCAGGATTTCGCGGTCGACATCCTTGATGCCATGACGGGCATCGATCAGCACGAGCGCGCGTTTGAGCACGGCGCGGCCGCGCAGATAATCGTTCACGAGGAAGCGCCATTTGCGAACGACATCCTTGGGCGCCTTGGCGAAACCATAGCCAGGCATATCGACCAGGCGGAGGAGCGGGGGCTCGCCGACATCGAAGAAGTTCAGTTCCTGCGTGCGCCCCGGCGTGTTCGAGGTGCGGGCAAGCCCGTTCCGATTGGTCAGCGCATTGAGCAGCGAAGACTTGCCGACATTGGACCGTCCAGCGAACGCCACCTCCGGATAAGCCGGGTCGGGAAGAAAGCGGAGCTCAGGCGCTGACTTGAGGAACGCCATCGGCCCGGCAAAAAGCTTCCGCGCCGCCTCGATCAGTTCCTCGGACGGCTCATCCTCGCTCACTTCGCGACCGCTTCCTTCATGTGTGGGTGGCGGCTGTAGAGCCACTTTTGCTGAAGAATGGTGAGCGTGTTGGAGATCACCCAATAGAGCTGAAGACCCGCCGCGAACGGCGCCATCACGAACATCAGCACCCACGGCATGATCGAAAAGACCTGCTTCTGCGCCTCGTCCATCGGCTGCGGATTAAGCCGGAATTGCAGCCACATGGTGATGCCGAGCAGGATCGGCAGTATGCCGAGATGCAGCATGTGCGGCGGTTCGAATGGAAGCAGCCCGAACAGGTTGACCGGCGTGAGCGGATCGGGAGCCGAAAGATCGCGGATCCAGAGCACGAACGGCTGGTGCCGCATTTCGATCGAAAGCAGCAGCACCTTATAGAGCGCGTAGAACACCGGGATCTGCAGGAACATCGGTAGGCAGCCCGCGAGCGGATTGATCTTCTCCGCCTGATAGAGCTTCATCATTTCCTGCTGAAGCGTCGTCTTGTCGTCCTTGTAACGCTCCTGCAGCGCCTTCATTTTCGGCTGAACGATGCGCATCGCCGCCATCGATTGGAACTGCTTCTGCGCGATCGGGAACATCAGGCCGCGCACGATCAAAGTCAGGAGGATGATCGCCACGCCGAAATTGCCGACCAGCCGGAAGAGATGATCGAGCACCCAGAAAATCGGCCGTTCGAACCAGTAGAACCAACCCCAGTCGATCGCCTTGTCGAATTGGGTGATGCCGAGGTTCCTCTCATAGCCATCCAGCACGGAGACTTCCTTGGCTCCGGCGAAGAGATGCTGGTTGGCGGTGAGTGCCTTGCCAGGCGGAAGAATCGTCTGTTCCCCGGCAAGCTCGGCCTGGTAGCGCTGGCCGGATCCTGCCCGGAGGGCGGCATCTTGGTGCGCGCCGGCAGCGGGAGCAAGCGCCGTTAGCCAATATTTATCGCTGAACCCGAGCCAGCTTGGCGCGGCAAAGTGCATGCCGTTGGCGCCAGCACCATCGAGATCCTTGAAGTTGACCTTGTAATTGGCAGCACCGTCGAACACCCCGATGGGGCCGGTGTGCATCGTCCAGGTTGACGGATCTTTCGAAATGCCAACGCGCGAAATCAGGGCATAGGGGCGGATCGCGATAGGCGCGGCCCCCTTGTTCGCGACCGTCTGATCGATCGTGAACATATATTTTTCGTCGATGGCGATGCGGATCGAGAAAGTCTGGCCGCTTGGGTTAGTCCAGCTCAGCGTGACCGGAGACGTCGGGGTCAATTCTTTCGCATCGGCGGTCCACAACGTGTCTGGTCCGGGCAGCGCGACACCATCGCCCGCCCAGCCGAAGCCAGCGAAATAGGCGTCAGGTGATCCGCCGGGAGAAAGCAGACGGATGGGGGGCGAATTCTTGGCGATGGTCTCGCGATAGGCCGTCAGGGTGAGATCGTCGACGCGCGCGCCTTTGAGGTTGATCGATCCCGCCAGCAACGGCGTGCGGATCACCACACGCGGCGATTCGCGCAGCACGACCGCACGATCGCGGATGGCGGCAGGTGCGTCAGCCGCGGGCGAGGCAGCAGGGTTGGGGAGGATCTTCTCCTTGCCGGCTTCGATTTTCGTCGCGGGTGGATTGGCGGTCGGAAAAAAGTGGCTCGCAACGAACGTCCAGCCGATCAGCACGATCGCGGACAAAGCGATCGCCAGGATCATGTTACGCTGATTTTCCACTCAATCTTCCCCGTAATCTGGAACAGGATCAAAGCCATGCCCACCAAAGGGATGGCATCTCGAAACGCGACGCAAGGCGAGCCAGCCGCCCCGGAGCGCCCCATAGCGCGAGATCGCCTCGATCGCATAGGCGGAACAGCTTGGCGTGTAGCGGCAGGTCGGCGGCAGAACTGCTGAGGGCCAGCGCTGCCAGAAACGTGCCACTCCCACCATGGCGCGGGCAATCATCGCGCGGCCTTTTGCAGCGCCTTGCCGAGTTCGTGGCGGAGATCGTCAAAGCTTCGTTCGATACCGGCACTGCGCCCGATCAGAATATGGTCGGCTCCAGCTAGGCCTTGCTGGGCGAGAAGTTCGCGCGCGAGCGAGCGGAAGCGCCTTTTCATGCGATTGCGGATAACCGCATTTCCGATCTTTTTGGTGACGGTGATGCCAAGCCGCATTGCGCTATTGCCATCATCGCGCAGGCGCACCAGCAGCACAAAGCCGGGCATCGCCACGCGCCGCCCCGAATTCGCCGCGAGGAAATCCGCGCGGCGCCGTATCGTCTCGATCTTTGTTTGCGTCAGGCAGAAAGCGTCTTGCGGCCGCGCGCGCGGCGGGCGGCAAGAACCTTGCGGCCACCTGGCGTCGCCGAACGGGCGCGGAAACCGTGACGGCGCTTGCGCACGAGGCGGCTGGGCTGGAAGGTGCGCTTCATAGGTCATTTCCTGTGATCTGAACGTAAATGTGATCTGAACGTAAAAAGGCCGCCGTTGCGGGCGGCCGCCTGTTGCGGCGCCGATAGGCAAAGTCTTGCGACAAGTCAATCTTCAAGGCAGGGGAGGCGCGGGGAGAACGCGGCTGATGGTGTCACTGGTTTCGACGGTCGCGTTTCTGGGGCTGGAGGCACGCCCGGTCGAAGTCCAGGTGCAGATCGCCAGCGGCGTTCCGGCCTTTGTCGTGGTGGGCCTTCCTGACAAGGCGGTCGCAGAAAGCCGGGAGCGGGTAAGGGCGGCGCTCAATGCGATCGGCCTGGCGCTGCCGCCCAAGCGGATCACGGTGAACCTGTCTCCGGCCGATCTGCCCAAGGAAGGGTCGCATTACGATCTGCCGATCGCGCTCGGGCTGCTCGGCGCCATGGGTGTGGTCGATGCCGAAACGCTTGCCGGCTATCTGGTTGTCGGCGAGCTTGGGCTGGACGGGCGGATCGCGCCTGTTCCGGGCGTCCTACTGGCGGCGCTTCATGCTTCCGAACGCGAATGCGGCCTCATCTGTCCGGCCTCGCAAGGATCGGAGGCAGCCTGGGCAGGCACGATCGAAGTCATCGGCGCACCCGATATCCTGTCGCTGCTCAACCATTTCAAAGGCGGCGCACAGCTGACGCCGCCTGCGGCGGGCGATGCCGAAGGCGCTCCGGCGGGTCCCGATCTCTCGCAAGTCAAGGGGCAGGAGACCGCGAAGCGAGCGCTGGAGATTGCGGCGGCAGGTGCGCACAATCTTTTGATGATCGGTCCGCCCGGAGCGGGTAAGTCGCTGCTTGCCTCCTGCCTGCCCGGCATCCTTCCTGAGCTTACGCCGAGCGAGGCCCTCGAAGTGTCCATGGTCGCGTCGGTGGCCGGCACCCTGGACGGCGGCAGGCTGACGCGCTTACGGCCTTTCCGCGCTCCACACCATTCCGCGTCGATGGCCGCACTGGTGGGCGGCGGTCTGAAAGCCAAGCCTGGAGAAGTGAGCCTTGCGCATCTCGGGGTGCTGTTTCTCGACGAGTTGCCGGAATTTCAACGTGCCGTGCTCGATTCGCTGCGTCAGCCGCTCGAGACGGGGACGGTCAGCGTCGCGCGTGCCAACGTGCACGTCACCTTCCCGGCACGGGTGCAATTGGTGGCCGCCATGAATCCATGCCGCTGCGGCCATCTCGGCGATGCCGCGTTGGCGTGTTCGCGGGCGCCAAAATGCGCGGCCGATTATCAGGCCAAGGTTTCGGGCCCAATGCTCGACAGGATCGATCTGCACGTGGAGGTGGCGGGCGTAAGCGCGGCTGACCTCAGCCTTCCGCGTCCCAGCGAGGGTTCGCCGGAAGTGGCCGCGCGCGTGAAGGCCGCCCGGGATATCCAGACGCAGCGCTACGCAGGCAAAGGAGTTCGCACCAACGCGGAAGCTGACGGCGCTCTGCTCGATGCCGTTGCGTCGCCCGACGAACCGGGGCGTCAACTCCTGGCGCAAGCGGCGGAGGCAATGCGCCTTTCGGCGCGCGGCTATCACCGCGTGTTGAGGGTCGCACGCACGATCGCCGATTTGGCAGGCAGTGATGCGGTCGCCCGCATCCATGTCGCGGAAGCGCTCAGCTATCGCCGTCAGCCGCCGCGCAATTGAGGAGGCGCTTGCGGCGCATTCGACGCTCCGCTACGCAGCGCGTCCGATCCGCAGGCCCCTGTGGCGAAATTGGTAGACGCGCTCGACTCAAAATCGAGTTCCGCAAGGAGTGCTGGTTCGAGTCCGGCCAGGGGCACCATCGCGCGAGCGCCGGAGTCTGGGGCGGCACATTGAGACAGCGAGTCGAATCATGATCGGCGGGACGGTCAGAATTCGATATCGAGTTCCTCCAGTTCCTCGGGTTCCGCCAGCGCTGCCTTTGTCCATTCGATCATGGGCGGCCAATCGCTTATGGTTTGGCAATAGGCTGCGCTCACGGGATCAAGCGTGACATTGTAGCTGAGAAAACGCCGGGTAACCGGTGCAAACATGGCATCGGCGACGGTAGGCTTGGCGCCGAACAGAAAGGGTCCGCCATATTCCCGAAGGCATTCGGACCAGATCGTCTCGATACGTTCGATGTCAGGCTTGGCGCCGGTGAAGATACGGAAATTCTCGTGATGAGCCTTGAGGTTCATGGGCAAAGCGGATCGAAGGTTGGAGAAGCCGGAGTGAATTTCGCCCGAAATCGCACGGCAATGCGCCCGCGCTTTGCGATCCGCGGGATACATCCCGGCTTCCGGGCAGACCTCGTTCAAATATTCCGCAATTGCCAGCGTGTCCCAGACGCTGACGCCTTGGTGCGTCAGCCTTGGCACGAGAACCGAAGGCGAAAGCAGCAGCAGCTCCGCGCGATTCGCCGGGTCATCGAACGAAACGGGCCTTTCCTCGACGTCCAGGCCGGCCAACTTGCATAACAACCAGCCGCGCAGCGACCAGGCCGAATAGGTTTTGCTCGAAATCGTCAGCTCCGCTTCAGCCATGTCACCCCCAATCTGTCCCAATCAGCGACGGATTTTCACGCCACTTGCATTTAGATCATGACGCAGTGCAACATACATGCATAAATTGAGAGCGAGGGGAAGCCGCAACCGCGTGACGATCGGGGGATCGACGTAGCATGCTGTATACGATGTTTCAGGCCTGGACCGATGCGATGATGCCTTATCGCACGGCAGCGCGCCTCGCGCTCGGCATGCGAGACCGTGGCTGGCCGGTCGGGCATGACGCTCTGAGCCGGCGCGTCTTCGCGTTGCTGGAAGTGACGGGCAACGCCCGCATTACCCATGAGCGTCCGCCATTCGGCATCAAGGAGGTCACTGTCGGCAATCAGACCGTCTCGGTTCGTGAAGAGGCTGTGCTGAGGCTGCCATTCGGAGACCTGCTCCATTTCGCAAAGGACGATGTGGAAACCCCGCAGCCGAAAATGCTGGTGGTAGCCCCGCTCTCCGGCCATTTTGCTACACTTCTGCGCAACACAGTTGCTACCCTGCTGCGTGATCACGACGTTTACATCACGGACTGGGCCAATGCGCGCGACGTTCCGCTGAGTGCCGGCCGCTTCGGGATCGAGGACTATACCGATTACATCATCCGCTTTCTCGAAGAAATCGGCCCGCGCCCGCACATGCTGGCGGTGTGCCAGCCTTGTGTGCCGGCCTTGGCGGCTGTTGCAATCATGGCCGAAGCGGACAACCCGGCCCAACCGCGCACGATGACATTGATGGGCGGTCCCGTGGATACGCGCATCGCCCCGACGACGGTGAACGAACTTGCGACGAGCAAATCTCACGAATGGTTCGAACGTCACCTCATCTCGCGCGTCCCGATGCGCTATGCAGGCCGCGGCCGCCGTGTCTATCCTGGATTCCTTCAGCTCACTGCCTTCATGGCGATGAACCTTGAGCGGCACGGCGGCCAGCACCGCGCGCTGTATCAATTTCTCGCGGACGGGCAGGCTGACGAAGCCGCCGCCATCAAAACCTTCTACGATGAATATTTTGCAGTTCTGGACCTGACCGCCGAATTCTATCTGGAAACGATCGACCGCGTCTTTCAGCGCGCCTTGCTGGCCAAGGGCGAGCTGGAACACCATGGCCGCAAGGTCGATCCTTCAAAGATTCGCAATACGGCATTACTCACCGTGGAAGGCGAACGAGATGATATATGCTCGGTTGGGCAGACTGCCGCCGCGCATGATCTCTGCACGAGCTTGCGGCCGCACATGAAGCGCCATCACCTGCAGCCGGGCGTAGGCCATTACGGGCTGTTTTCCGGCAGCAAATGGGAGAAGCAGATCTACCCGCAGGTGAAGAATCTGGTACTCGCCATGAACTGAGCAGATCTCGTTTTATTTGGCTCATATTTTGAGAACAATTCGAGCCTGGCCGGGGCACCGTATGATGCCGTGTATTCGCACCCGATGGTTCGCGACGATGATAAGCCGGCTCTGCCGGCAATAAGCCGACGCTCGGCTTATCAGGCGGCCTGTTCTGCCGGCTTGAGATGGCGTCCCAAGGTCGTCATCAGCGCCTTGCGGCTGTAGGGCTTTTGGATGAGATCGAAATCTCCGCCCTGGCCAGCGGTGAGCTCGTCGCTGTACCCGCTGGTCAGCACGACCGGCAGATTTGGCCAGCGCTGCGCGATCGTCCGGGCAAGGGCGATACCGCTCATGCCGGGCATGACCACATCGGTGAAGACGATGCTGTACTGGCCATCCTGCTCCTGCAGCTTCGCTATTGCATCTTCCGCATCCTGCGCCCAGGTCGGCGTGAGGCCGAGATCCTCGAGCAGGGGGAGGGTGACTTCGGCAATTCGCGCATTGTCCTCAACCAGCAGCACGGTCCCGGAAAGGCCGGTCTCCTCGGTGATCTCGGGGGGCAGCGCCGGAATATTGCGGCTACTCACCACGCGCCGCCGGATGCGGGGCAGATAGAGGGTGAACAGGGCGCCTTTCCCGGGTTCGCTCACCACATCGATTTCGCCGCCCGACTGTTTGACGAAGTTATAAACCTGCGAAAGCCCGAGGCCCGTGCCCTGGCTCTGCTCCTTGGTGGTGAAGAACGGCTCGAAGATATCGTTCATGATCGATGCATCGATTCCGGGGCCGTTGTCCGCAATCGAGATCGCCACATAGGCGCCCGTGACCGGGAGCTGATCGCGGACCGCCGGAACGCCGCTTACTGGAGAAGCGCTGATCGTAACGCATGGCCGCTCCGACATGGCGCCGGCCCGAACAAGCGCGTCCCGCGCATTAACGACGAGATTGATGATCGCAGTTTCGAATTGATGCCGATCAGTATCGACCTGCGTCAGATCGGGAGCAAGGTGCAGCTTCAGGGCAATGCTGTCGCCTAATGTCGTATCGAGCAGCGTCCGAACGGCCAGAATACGATCGACGACGTCGAATTGCTCGGGGCGCAATGGCTGGCGACGGACAAATGTGATCAGCTGGTTGGTGAGCGACGTCGCGTGATCGATGGTTTCCATCATCAGCGTCAGGCAACGTTCGCGATCCTCTGCGCTGAGGTCCGCCAGCATGAGGCGTTCTGTGCTGCTTCGCATGACCATCATCATATTGTTGAAGTCATGGGCAACGCCGCTGGTCAGCCGGCCAAGCACTTCCATTTTCTGTGCCTGCTGGAGCGCTTCGCGCGCGCTATGGAGGTCCTGCTCAGCCTTGAGCTTTTGCGTAATGTCGCGGGTGACTTTGGCAAAACCGATCAGCTTGTCCTTGTCGTAGATCGGATCGATGACGACATGAGCCCACATGCGGCTGCCATCCTTGCGGACGCGCCACCCCTCCATCTCGAAATGGCCTTCGAGCCTCGCGGTTGCCAACGCATGCCTTGGCACATCCGCCATAACATCTTCCGGCGTATAGAAGCACGAAAAGTGCCGTCCCAATATTTCAAGCTCTGAATAGCCCTTGAAACGCTCGGCTCCGCTATTCCAGCTTATTACATGCCCGTCGGGATCGAGCATATAGATCGCATAATCTTTGACGGCATCGACAAGGGATTGGAATCGATCGAATCCGGGATTTTCTTGGTTAGTACGAATATCGCCGATCTGGCTCATGCCGGTTCATCCTGCCCGTGCAACCCGCGGCTATTTCGTATCTGGTCCGTAACAATGACCGATCGTCCTTCACCTTCTTGCATTTGCATATCTTTGTTGAGAACCGTTGACAAGACGACAGTTCGTTATTGCAACTTGATCCAGTTTATCTTGAGACGCCGTGAAGCGGCTACTGTCTTGGCTCTGCACGCGTTACAGCGCATCAAGCAGGCGACTCGCGTGCCGGTGGTAGGTCTGATTTGAGTGGAGGTCGCGGTTTGATGGCATCGCTTCAGGAACAGCTTCAATCCTTGGCCGGAACTGGCCAGACGCTAAGCGCCTTGTTCGCTGCGGAACCCGATCGCCTTTCGCGGCTCACGATCGAGGAAGCCGGCATCCACTTCGATTTTTCGAAGACGCACCTGTCGGCCGCGATGATCGATGGACTGGGTGCGCTCGCTGACGCTCATGGCTTCAAGCCGGCGCGTGACGCGCTCTTCAACGGCGAAATCGTCAACGTGACCGAAGGCAGGCCCGCAGAACACGCTGCCGAACGCGGTTCGGGATCACCGGACAGCGTCGCACGCGCACGCAAATTCCACGCGCGCATGCGGGCGCTGATCGACGCGATCGAAGCCGAGGCGCTTGGACCCATACGGCATGTGCTCCACATCGGCATTGGCGGTTCGGCGCTCGGCCCCGACCTTGCGATCGACGCGCTGGGGCGCGACGCTGGCCGATATGATGTGGCCGTGGTTTCCAATGTCGACGGGGCGGCGCTAGAAGAGGTGCTGACCCGCTTCGATCCGACCGCCACATTGGTCATCGTCGCCTCGAAGACATTTACCACCACCGAGACGATGTTAAACGCGGCCAGCGCGCTCAGCTGGATGCAGGAAAATGGGGTCGACGATCCCTATGGGCGGGTGGTGGCGCTGACAGCCAGCCCGGATAAGGCGATCGCGTGGGGCGTGGACGAAACCCGCATCCTGCCGTTTTCCGAAAGCGTCGGCGGCCGTTACTCGCTGTGGTCCTCGATCGGTTTTCCCGTCGCGCTTGCGCTTGGCTGGGATGCATTCGAAGCGATGCTGGAGGGAGCCGCGGCGATGGATCGGCACTTCCGTTTTGCCGAGCCCGCACGCAATGCGCCGCTGCTCGCCGCCTTCAGTGACCTTTACTATACGATCGTCCGCGGTGCCGAGACGCGTGCCGTGTTCGCCTATGACGAGCGTCTGCGCCTGCTGCCTTCCTATCTCCAGCAGCTCGAAATGGAATCGAACGGCAAGCGCGTAACCACCACGGGTGAAGCGCTGACGGTGCCGAGCGCGCCTATCACCTGGGGCGGCGTCGGCACCGATGCTCAGCACGCCGTGTTTCAGCTTCTTCATCAGGGCACGCACCTTGTTCCGGTGGAATTCATCGCAGCGATCGAGCCGGGGCATGCCCTGGACGAAGCGCATCACCGCCAGCTCCTGATCAATTGCTTTGCCCAGGGCGCCGCGCTGATGACCGGGCGGGGGCATGATGATCCCGCGCGCGCCTATCCGGGCGATCGGCCCTCAACGACTTTGCTCCTCGATCGCGTCGATCCCTCGCGGCTGGGGGCGCTCCTTGCTTTTCACGAGCATCGCGTGTTCGCCAATGCGGTATTTCTCGGCATCAATCCGTTTGATCAGTTCGGCGTCGAACTGGGCAAGGAGATTGCGAAGTCCATCGAGTCCCAGGGGACTGACCGCTTTGATCCATCTACCCGAGCGCTGATCGCCCGCGCGTTCGGCTGAGCCGATCAGAGTGATGACGAGAATGCGTTGGCAAGCGCCGGCCCGCGCGCCATATCGCTGCGCAAGGCAAGGAGCGATCAATGGCGGATTATGACTATGACCTGTTCGTGGTCGGCGCGGGTTCCGGCGGGGTACGCGCGTCCCGGGTCGCGGCGTCGCACGGGGCAAAGGTGGCAGTCGCCGAGGAATATCGCGTCGGCGGCACCTGCGTGATCCGCGGCTGCGTGCCCAAGAAATTGCTGGTTTACGGCGCCCATTTCGCTGAGGATCTGAGCGATGCCCGCCGCTTCGGCTGGGATATTCCGGAATGCCATTTCAATTGGCAGCGGCTGCGTGATGCGGTGCAGGCGGAGGTCACCCGGCTCGAGGGGATCTACACATCCACTCTCGACAACAATGGGGTCGAGCATTTTCACGAGCGTGCGACCGTCACTGGCCCCAATGAAGTCACGCTCGCGAGCGGCAAGAGCATTTCGGCGCGGATCATTCTTATCGCCGTCGGTGCCTGGCCCGCGCGCGCCAGCTGCCCCGGCGCCGAGCTGGGCATCACCTCGAATGAAGTCTTCCATCTGGAGGAATTGCCGAAGCGCGTGGTCATTGCTGGCGGCGGCTATATCGCCAATGAATTCGCCGGCATCTTCCACGAGTTCGGAAGCCAGGTCACCATCGTCAATCGCTCGGATCAGATTCTGCGCGGCTATGATGAGCAGATTCGCGATCGGCTGCTACAGATCTCGATCACCAAGGGCATCAACTTCCGCTTCAACGCCCCGTTCGCAAGGGTGGAGAAACAGGAGGATGGGAGCCTGATGGTCCATGTCGGCAGCGGCGATCCAATCCCGGCCGATGTGCTGCTGTTCGCCATGGGCCGCGTCCCGAACACCAAGGGGCTTGGCCTCGAGGAGGTGGGCGTCGAGCTCGCGCAAAGCGGGGCGATCAAGGTCGACGAGGACAATCGCTCTTCGGTTCCGAGCATCTACGCCGTGGGCGATGTCACCGATCGCATTCAGTTGACGCCGGTCGCCATTCGCGAAGGCCAAGCCTTTGCCGATACCATTTTCGGCAATAAGCCGCATCGGGTGGACTATCATCATGTGCCTTCGGCGGTGTTCAGCGCGCCACCGATGGGCGGCGTCGGGATGACCGAGGCGCAGGCGCGCAACCGGTTTGGCGCGTGCCGGACCTACACCTCCGACTTCAGGCCGATGAAAAACGTGCTGGCGGATCGGCATGAGCGCGCGCTTTACAAAATGGTGGTGCACCCCGAGAACGACGTCGTGCTGGGCCTCCACATGATCGGCCCGGATGCGCCCGAGATTTTGCAGGCGGCGGCGATTGCCGTGAAGGCGGGATTGACCAAGGCGCAGTTCGACGAAACCGTCGCGCTTCACCCCACCATGTCGGAAGAGCTGGTGCTGATGCGTTGACGCTCAGGCCGCGAGGCTGGCGAACTGGCCCATTTGCTGAGCGGCCACAAGCGCGAGCGCTGCGGCATCCTCCGGGTCGGCCTTGAGCTTGCCATGGGCCGCATCCTTGATCATCTCGATCAAGAGCGGCGCATCCTTGATTGCGTTGGCCTTGTTGAAGGAGCCGACCGCACCGCGCTTGAGCGCCTCGATCCGCTCCGGCGCGCCACGCGGCGAAAGCGAGGAGAGCATGATCACCGGCTTGTCGTGCCAGGTTTTGAGATAGCTGAGAAACTCCAACCCGTTCATCCCCGGCATCTTGATATCGAGCGTGATCACATCGGGCGCGAGATGATGAAGCATCTCGTCGGCTTCCTCGGCGCTTGCGGCTATGCCGACGACGTTGATCTCGTCGTCGCGTTCGAACAGCGCGGCGATCATGGCGCGGATCGTCAGGCTGTCATCGACGATCAATACTCTGATCTTGCTCTTCATCTCCGGTCCTCCAACGCATCATCTTCCCCGATTCTGGTTTTTGGCAATTCCAGCATCCCAGCCTCGGGTTAACGTCCGTTCACTCTTTGCAGTGAATGGTCCCCTAACCACCTTACTGCCGGTCTCCGTTTCGCTTTTTGGCGAGATGCTGCTAGCGACGCGGCGACCTTTTCATGATCAGTAACGGCAGCCTTCGATGAATCTTCACTCCGATCGCAGAACATTTGCGATCATTTCGCACCCGGACGCGGGCAAGACCACGCTGACCGAGAAGCTGCTGCTCGTCGGCGGCGCGATCCATCTCGCCGGCGAGGTGAAGGCGCGCGGACAGAACCGGCGCGCGCGATCGGATTGGATGAAGATCGAGCAGCAGCGCGGCATCTCCGTCACGTCGTCGGTCATGACGTTCGAACGGGAGGGGATCACCTTCAACCTGCTCGACACTCCTGGGCACGAGGACTTTTCCGAAGATACCTATCGCACGCTGACTGCGGTCGATTCGGCGGTTATGGTGATCGACGCCGCACGCGGCATCGAGGCTCAGACCCGAAAGCTGTTCGAGGTGTGCCGGATGCGCTCGGTGCCGATCATCACCTTCATCAACAAGGTGGATAGGGAAGGGCGGCAGCCCTTCGCGCTCCTGGACGAAATTGCCGACGTTCTTGCGCTGGACGTGGCGCCGATGAGCTGGCCGGTCGGCATGGGCGGCACCTTCGAAGGAATCTACGATCTCGCAAGAAACGAACTGCACCGCCCCGCGCAGGATGCAACCGGCGCCTTCGAAGGGGACAGCGTGCCGGTCGGCGGATTGGAAGACTCCGATCTCGATAGGCTCCTTTCGGAGGAGGCCGTCGCCTTGCTGCGGGAGGAGGCGGAACTGGCGCAAGCCGGCTATGCGCAGTTCGACGTGACCGCTTACCGCAACGGTGATCTAACGCCGGTCTATTTCGGCTCCGCGTTGAAGGACTTCGGTGTCGAGCAGCTCATCGAAGCCATTGCTGAGTTCGCGCCCCCGCCCCGACCGCAGCCTGCCGATCCGCGCACGATCCAGCCCGACGAGAAGGACGTTGCCGGCTTCATCTTCAAAGTGCAGGCGAATATGAACCCGCAACATCGCGACCGTGTCGCCTTCATGCGCCTTTGCTCCGGCCGGTTCACACGCGGTATGAAGCTGACTCAGGTCGGCACCGGCAAGGCCATCGCGGTTCACAGCCCGATCCTGTTCTTTGCGCAAACCCGCGAACTGGCTGACGAGGCCTATCCCGGCGACATCATCGGCATTCCAAATCATGGAACGCTGCGGGTCGGCGATACGCTCACCGAAGGCGAAACGCTGCGCTTTACCGGCCTGCCCAATTTCGCGCCGGAGATCCTGCGCCGCGTAAGGCTCGCCGATCCGACCAAGACCAAGCAGCTCCGTAATGCGCTCAACGACATGGCCGAAGAAGGCATCATGCAGGTCTTTCACCCGGCCATCGGATCTCAGTGGATCGTCGGCGTGGTGGGCCAGCTTCAGCTGGACGTCCTTATTTCGCGGCTTCAGGCCGAGTACAAGGTCGATGCCGGCTTTGAGCCTTCGCCGTGGGATACCGCGCGTTGGATCGCCGCCGACGATGAAAAGGCGCTCGACGAATTCAAGGCGCTTCATCGCAACGCCATGGCTGAGGATCGCGACGGCGCCGCGGTTTTCATGGCTAAGGATGCGTGGGAGCTGAACTATGTCGAAGGCAAGAGCGCCGGCATCCGCTTTTCGGCAACAAGGGACCGGCGATAAGCGCGACGGTCCTAGAGTGATTTCGAGGCAGGTGGAATCACCTGCCGGCTCGGAAATCACGGCAAACAAAGGAATAGCTGGAGACGATCCGGTTCAATCTGAATCGGATCGACTCTAAGGCGCTTCAGCCGCGAAGGGAATCTTGCCTGACCCTCTCGCATTGGCTATCGCATGCCGTGCGCGGGTGTAGCTCAATGGCAGAGCAGAAGCTTCCCAAGCTTACGACGAGGGTTCGATTCCCTTCACCCGCTCCAATTTTGCGCCCAATTCGCCGTTACGCGTCAAGCGTGGGGTCGATCAGGAATTTCTCGCCGGTCGACTTGCGTTGCGCTGCCTCGATGATGTCCGTTTTCAGCAGATCCCGCAGGCCGATCGTGCGCGTGTAGTGGCTGGCGAAGGTGGTCTTCAGCTCGGCCAGCACCCGCTGCCGCATGCGTTCTGCCGTTTCATTGCCGAGCCGTTGCAATGCCGGCCATAGCAGCCAGCCGCCCACGCCCCAGGTGAAGCCGAATCCGCGCTCCAGGACGATGGGCCCGACGTCGAGCATGCCGTAGACGTAGACTTGCTTGGGCACGGCCGAGCCATAGCGGCTATATTCAATCGTCTTGCGGTCGATTGCGGCCTCCATGGCGGTCAGGATCTGGCCAGCCAGTTTGCCGCCGACGGCATCGAACCCGAGCGTGGCTCCGGTCTCAGCGACGGCATCCACAAGCCTTGCCTTGAAATCCGGTGCCGAACTGTCGAGCACATAGGTGGCTCCGATGCCGCGCAGAAGCTCGACCTGCTGTTGGCTCCGGACGATGTTGACGAGCGGGATCCCGTCCGCCTGGCAGATCTTTACGAGCATCTGGCCCAGATTGGAGGCGGCGGCGGTGTGAACCAGCGCCGAATAGCCTTCGCGTCGCATGGTTTCCACAAAGCCGAGCGCGGTCAGGGGATTGACGAACATCGCAGCGGCCTCGGCGGTGGTCGTGTCGGGGGGTAGGACGGTACATTCGTCAGCGCGCAACTTGCGGTATTGCGCGTACATCCCGCCTGGAATGGCGGCGACCTCGCGGCCGAGAAGATGCTGCGCTCCTTCTCCAGCCGCGACGACGGTGCCGGCTCCCTCGTTCCCGACCGGCAAGGACAGGTCGAGCCGCTTTTTTAAGGCTCCCAGGTGACGCTCATGAACAGTCGCGGTGATGGCTGGCTGGCCGGTGGTTACCTGGACCTGCATAGTCGAGAGATCGGCCGGTCCGAACATCAGACCGAGATCGGACGGGTTGAGTGGTGCTGCCTCGATCTGCACGATCACCTCGCCGGCAGCCGGGGGAGCAAGCGTGACTTGTTCGAGGCTGAGCCGGAGTTCGCCCGTCGCGCTGATCGTCGAGCGGAACTCCAGCCCTTTGAATATTTCGCTCATGAAAATCTCTCTCCGTATGATGGTTATAATCTCAGCCCCAAGCGCGGCCCGAGCCACGTCATCACCAGATAGCAGCCCATGGTCAGGAGGCAGCCAGCAATGAGCGCCGCCCAGAACGAAATCCCATGCCGGAGCATCGCCGGTATCAGCAGAAACATCGGCAGTGAGGGCAGTACGAACCAAAAGGTTGCTTCAGCATGCGCGGCCATGTTGGATGCATCGGGCTTTTCACGCCAAAGCCAGATCATACCCAGCACCGATATGAGCGGGAGCGAAGCGATCAGTGCTCCGAATCCTGGATTGCGTTTGGCAACCTCAGAAACGGCTGCAATGATGATGCCGGAGAGCATCGCTTTCAGCACAAGATAGAGCATGCTTCTCTGTGCGCTTAGCGCTCGGCGTTGTGAAGGGTTGAACCGCAAGCGGGAGATTAACCACAACGACCAACCATGTACGCGCGCTCACCGTTTTTGGAGCTCAGGCATAAGCTGGTGATCGCCGAACAAGCGCCGGAAAACTGGCTCGCTGGAATAAAAAAGGCGGCCCGAAGGCCGCCTTTGATTTTGATAACAATTATCGTTTTTAGCGCTTGGAGAACTGGAAGCTGCGACGTGCCTTCGCGCGGCCATATTTCTTGCGCTCGACCGTACGGCTATCGCGCGTCAGGAAGCCCGCGCGCTTGACCGGAGTCCGCAGCGCCGGTTCGTATCGCGTGAGCGCCTGCGCGATGCCATGCTTGACCGCGCCCGCCTGTCCCGAGAGACCGCCGCCCTGCACGCTGGCGATAACGTCATACTGGCCTTCGCGGGCCGCAATGACGAAGGGCTGGTTGATCACCAGACGCAGTGTGGCGCGCGCAAAATAGGCTTCCTGATCGCGGCCATTCACGGTGATCTTGCCGGTGCCCGGCTTCAGCCACACGCGCGCGACCGCGTCCTTGCGGCGGCCAGTGGCATAGGCACGGCCCTGCTTGTCAAGCTGCTGCTCGCGCAATGGAGCCTCAGGCTGGGCCGGAGCAGGGGTGAAGCCGGCGTCGGGCGCCACGACTGCACCTTGGGCGATCTGACCGAGATCGGACAGCGACTGACGGGTATCGGAATCGGACATCAGGCACCCACCTTATTCTTGCGGTTCAGCGCCGCCACATCGAGGAATTCAGGATTTTGAGCGGTGTGCGGATGCTCGCCGCCCTTGTAGATACGAAGCGACCGCATCTGCGCCCGGCCGAGCGGACCGCGCGGGATCATGCGCTCAACCGCCTTTTCGAGCACGCGCTCCGGGAAACGGCCTCCGAGCACTTTATCGGCGCGCGCTTCCTTAATGCCGCCGGCATAGCCCGTGTGGCGATAATAGATCTTCTGGATCGGCTTCTTGCCGGTGAAGCGGACCTTTTCGGCATTGATGACGATGACATTATCGCCGCAGTCGACGTGCGGTGTATAGCTCGGCTTATGCTTGCCGCGCAGGATATTGGCGATGATCGTCGCGACGCGGCCGACAACCAGGCCGTCGGCATCGATCAAATGCCATTTCTTTTCCACGTCGGCCGGCTTGACGGCCTTGGTGGTCTTGAGAAGCGCCTTCATGGAGCTCATGACCTCTTAAAGAATAAAGCGTGCGCTCCGTTCGGAGGCACGCGGACGGAGGGTCAATGCTGAACATGGATGCGAAAGTCAAGGTTTGAGGCCGCACTAGAAAGAGGTATTATGATACCCCAGTGGTTTGCGGCCTCGTCTCGTCATATTCAATCGCAAGCGATTTAGCTCAGATTGCTACTCACGCTGTTGAATGTCGAACCGATCTTGCCACCCAGAGTGGACATCGCGGTAATCGCCGCAACCGCGATAAGGGCGGCAATGAGACCATACTCGATGGCGGTCGCGCCCCGATCATTGCAGAAGAGTTTGATAATCTTTCGCATGTTTCGTTCCCTTGCGTGAAGAGCGCTATATCATTGTCCCTAGGTAACGATCTCTTGAAGGGCGGTTGCTTCTGCCATTTTTACCAAGATGGACTTAGCGGCTCAGAAACCATCCGGGATATCGATCGATCCAACAATTTCACGATAGCGGGCAAGCGCATAGCGGTCTGTCATGCCCGCGATGAAATCACCGATGTGACGGGTGCGTGCAGGCTCGCCCTCCGGCACCGCATTGAGCCAATGCTCCGGCAGCAACGAGGAGTCCGAAAGATAAGCCGCCGCCAGTCCGGCTACCACGGCGCCGGCTTGCGCAGAGATATCGCGCTGGCGCGGATGGTGATAAAGCCGCTCGTACATGAAGCGTTTGAGCGCGCGCTCTTCGTTGGCCATTGCGTCGGAGAAGGCGATCAGCGGCCGTCGCTGCCGCCGGACGTCGTTGATGTTCGCAGGGGCAGCCCCGGCGATCCGGCGTCGCGATTCGGCAATGACGTCATTAACCATGCGCCCAATCTGTTCGCGGATAAGTTCGCCGATCAGCCGATCCCGCGCGACGGCAGGCCAGCGACGGCTCACGGCGGCCCAACCTTCGCCGACCAGCGGAACGCCGATCACTTCGTCCAGCTCCAGCAAACCGGCGCGAAGACCATCATCGATGTCGTGATTGTCATAGGCGATGTCGTCGGAAACCGCCGCAACCTGTGCCTCAAGCGAAGGCCATGTCTCCAGCGCCAGCGGAAACAGTGCATCGACCTCGGCCAATGCCCAGCTTGGATTTTCTACCGGCCCATTATGCTTAGCCAAGCCCTCGAGTGTTTCCCACGTCAGGTTGAGCCCGGCGAAGGCGGGGTAGGGCGTCTCGATCGTGACCAATGTGCGCAGCGTATGCTCGTTGTGATCAAATCCTCCGGCACCGGCCATCGCTGCGTCGAGCGCGTCCTCGCCGGCATGACCGAAGGGAGGATGGCCGATATCGTGCGCGAGGCATAGAGCCTCGGTCAGGTCTTCGTTGAGGCCCAAGGCGCGTGCAATGGTGCGGCCGATTTGCGCGACTTCCAGGCTGTGCGTGAGACGTACCCGGAAATGATCGCCGTCAGGCGCGACGAAGACCTGCGTCTTGTGGCGCAGTCTGCGAAAGGAAATCGAATGGATGATGCGATCGCGGTCGCGCTGGAAATCGTCTCGCGGCCCCCGCGTCTCGTCACTGCGTCCGGGATAGAGCCGGCCTCGGCTCTTGGCGGGGTCGGCAGCGTAAAGAGGTCGAGACGTCATGGTCGCCCCATGCGGGTTGGACGATCGAAAGTCGAGCGAGGCTTTCAACCACAACGGCATGCCGAATGATGGGAAATTACCGCCTGATGATTGCGGTCAATATCATTGCCCTATCGGCTGAACGCTCTGACCTGGAGAACTGGTGAATGTGGAGGTGCCGAAACCGCTGCCCGCCGCTTTGTTCACGAAGCTCTGCGCCTCGTCATCGCTCTTGAACGGGCCGATCAGGAGCCGGTTGGTATGGTTGAGCGGCGTGGTCCACGCAGTCCGCTTTCCGAGGATGGCGGGATATTTCGCCTTGAGCTTCGCCCATTCTTTCCCGAGATCGGGCCTAAAGGCTCCGGTTGCGACTTGAACCCAATAGCGTTGCGGTTCCTTTTTGGCAGCGGTGGCTTTCTTGGCCTCTTCCTTGGCCTTGAGCTCCTTCTTCTGCTTGGGTTTGTCCTTTTTGTCCTCGTCTGCCGACCCGGTTTCTATCCGCTTCGCATTGCCTTTGGCGTTACCCTTATCCCCAGACTTGCCGGCTTTGCTCTCGCCGGTCTTCGTACCAGAAGCCTGTTCCTCATGCGGTGCCAACGGCTTTTTCGTTTCCGGCGCTTTCGGCGCAGCTGTCGCAGTTGACGCAGCGGGAGTGGCACCGAGTCGCCAGTTCGTCGGTCCGGCTTCACCCAAAGAAGGCTTTTTGGACGTGGCAGGCTGTTCAACGGCCGGCCGTGCTGATGCCCGGTCATCCGGCGGAACGAGCGCGAGCACGTCCGGTTTCGATGCCGTCAGAACGGCGTTCTTGCCGTCGTTGCTGACGATGTTGGACGACCTCGTCTCCAATCCCGCTTTAGTTTTTTTCGCAGCGATACGCTTCTTTCCCTGATCTTCATCCAGCACCCCGTCGCCTTCTTCGTCGCTGGAATCGCCCCTTCGGCTATCGATTGCCGGTTTCTGAACCGCCGGAAGCGGCGGCGGCGATCCGGCTGCAGCGGCGAGATCGCTTTCGCTATATTGCTTCCCGTCCGAGGGAAATTGGCCGAGCAGGATCGCCGCGGCCTGCTGGCTCGCCCGAAGTTTCGGCAACCGATCGAGAAACGGCTGGAGCGCAACCGCCTGCTCGCGAGGCAGCATCGCATTGGCAGTCCTTTGTGCTCCGGCCAGGTCGCCACCGAGCGCAAGCAAAAACACCCGATCGCGCCACGCCGCTTTGTCCTGCCGCCGCAACAGTCTGTCGAGCGTCGCCATGGCGCCAGGCACGTCACCGTCGATCGCTTGCGTTACGGCCAGTCTGCGCGTCGTTTCGTCACTGGGCTGGTTGGCAAACGCAAGCTCGTAATCCGCCCGCGCATGTTTGCTGTCGCCGCGCAGGGCGTAGGCCATCCCCCGGTCGGCGGCGATCTCGACTGGCGACACGCCATATTGCACGGCTTCCTCGAAGAAACGGAGCGCCGGCCGCGGCTGCATGAGCTGAACCATCGCCGAGCCGAGCCCAGCCTTGATGCGGCCGTTGCGAGGCTCGATCTCTTCGGCGCGTGCATAGAAGCTGACGGCGGCGTTGGCGTCACCGATGTCGAGCGAAGCCTTGCCTGCTCCCATCAACGCATCAAGATCACGCGGCTCATGCGCCAGCACCCTAAGAAAACGCGCCAGCGCCTCGGCGGGATCATTGGCCGCAGCCGCCCGCTGCGCGAGCACCATGTCGTCGGTCGCAACGGCTTCCTGAGGTAGGAGCGGCTTCTGCGGGATGGCCGCGATCGCCGGAGTCGCCATCAACGCCGTGCCCACAAGCACGGCAGATCGAGTGCGAAACCGTCGAAGAACCCGGATCAGGCAAGGCATAGGGTTAAGCATGGCAGCTCGAATAAACCGGAGGTCGCAGCGTAGCTAAAGATATGCCTCTCTACGCAAGCAAACTTGCACTGCCATGAACCCGAAATCCCCGGTGGCTGATCAGGGATTATTTTGTCGATTGAGAAAGCGCGGGATGTCGAGCGGATCGCGCGAGGGCGATTCATTTTCCTCCTCGACCTGGGCCTTGGAGGCGCCGCGAGCAAGGCTCGACATCCGTTCGAATAGCGTGCCGCCTTCATTCTTGGGCTTTGCGGGACGGCTCGAAGGCGCAGGCTGCGATTCGCGTGCCCGCGACAACCAGGAGCGGGTGCCTCCGCCGTCCGACGGCGGTACTGGATTGGGTTCCGGCGGCGAGGTCAAAATCGCCTCATCGCCGAGAACGAGTTCGTCCGGGGCTGTCGCCGCCGGCGCGATTGGCTCCGGCTCCGGCTGGATCAGGCTCTCGTCGAGTTCGAATGCGTCGGAGGCGTCACTCGCCACCGGTGCGGCTTCCGGCGCATCCTTCTCTTCGATGATGTCTTGGGGAGCAGGAGCTTCGGGCGCAGGGGAGGCTGCAGGAGCCGGCGGCGCGGCGGCCGGTGCTTCAACCTTCGTGCGGCCCGGGAAAGTGAAAAGCTTGGCGGGCTCAGCCATCTTCCCAGCCTCGGCCTCGATGCCGGTTGCCACGACCGAGACACGGATCTTGCCATCGAGCTCATTGTTGAAGGCCGACCCCCAGATGATGTTGGCGTCGGGATCGACCAATTCTTTGATGTGGTTGGCAGCCTCATCGACCTCCATCAGGCGCATGTCGTCGCCGCCGGTGATCGAGATGATGACGCCCTTCGCCCCTTGCATCGAAACGCCGTCGAGAAGCGGATTGGAAATCGCCTTCTCCGCGGCTTCGATCGCGCGGTTGTCGCCCTCGGCCTCACCAGTGCCCATCATCGCCTTGCCCATTTCGCTCATCACCGAACGAACGTCTGCGAAATCGAGATTGATGAGCCCGGGCATCACCATCAGGTCGGTAATCCCCCGCACGCCCTGCTGCAGCACTTCGTCCGCCATTTTGAACGCTTCCTTGAAGGTCGTGTTCGGATTGGCGATCAGGAACAGGTTTTGGTTGGGAATGACGATCAGCGTATCGACATGCTTCTGCAGCTCCTCGATGCCGGCATCGGCGGAGCGCATGCGGCGGTTGCCTTCGAAGCTGAACGGCTTGGTGACCACACCGACGGTCAGGATGCCGCGGTCGCGCGCCGCCTTGGCGATGACCGGGGCCGCGCCGGTGCCGGTGCCGCCCCCCATGCCGGCCGCGATGAAGCACATATGCGCACCTTCCAGTGCACGCTCGATCTGATCGAAGGTTTCCTCGGCTGCAGCGCGCCCGATTTCTGGACGTGAGCCAGCGCCCAGCCCTTGGGTGATCTTGAGGCCGAGCTGAATGCGCCGGTCTGCGGCGCTGGCGTTGAGCGCCTGTGCGTCGGTATTGGCGACGATGAACTCTACGCCCTGGACATCAGAAGCGATCATGTTGGCGATCGCATTCCCTCCGGCCCCACCGACGCCGATGACGCTGATCCGTGGCTTCAACTCATCGACTTCAGGACGGATGAACTCGATCGTCATGAATACTCTCCCCAGTGGGTGCCCCGAGCCCGGCCTACCGGATATGGTATTCCGAGCATCACTGGCCCGAATCTTGCCCTAAGGGAATCAAGGACGCACGCAAAAAGTTAACCGCGCCGTCATTTTCCTGGGGAAAATTCTGGTTAATGCGTACTAGGGCGCTTTTCCTAGCAATAACAGCGATATTCGCGAGGGCATGGACGTGCAGGTCAAGCATCCGCTAAAGCGCCGCCTCGTCGCCAGATACTCCGGACCACAGCATTTGACCTTCTACACACGCTTTACCACCATCATCAACGACGCGCTGGATCAGCTCGTCGCCAGCGGAGACCTGCCCGCCGAGCTAGCTCGTACCGCGATTACGGTGGAGCCCCCACGCGATCCCGCCCATGGCGATCTCGCCACCAATGCCGCGATGGTGCTGGCAAAACCTGCCGGTACCAACCCACGCGTGCTGGCGGAGAAGCTTGCCGAGCGGCTCCGGAGCTCAAACGAAATAGAAAAGGCGGAGGTTGCAGTCCCCGGCTTCATTAACCTTCTTTTGCCGAATTCGACTTGGACGGCGGAACTGAAGGAGATCCGTTCGGCGCGCGAAACTTATGGCCGGTCGAAGATGGGGCAGGGGCAGCGGGTCAATGTCGAATATGTCTCGGCCAATCCCACCGGCCCTATGCATATGGGCCATTGCCGCGGTGCTGTCGTCGGCGATGCGCTGGCCGCGCTGTTGGAATATGCCGGCTATAGCGTGACGCGCGAATATTATGTCAACGATGCGGGCGGCCAGGTTGATGTGCTCGCGCGCTCAGTCCATCTCCGCTACCGCGAGGCGCTGGGCGAGGACATCGGCACAATACCGGAAGGGCTGTACCCCGGCGACTATCTTGTCCCGGTGGGCCAGGAACTGGCGACTCATTATGGCGATCGTTTCGTCGCGGCCCCGGAAAGCGAGTGGCTCATCCTTTTCCGGACCCAGGCTGTGGACGCGATGATGGCGATGATCCGCGTCGATCTCGCGCTGCTTGGTATTCATCATGACCTGTTTTCGTCCGAGGCCGAATTGCAGGCAGCAGGGAAACCGGAAGCCGCTGAGGCGGCGTTGCGCGCGCGCGATCTGGTTTATGACGGCGTGCTTGAGGCGCCGAAGGGCGAGACGCCGGAAGATTGGGAGCCGGTCGAGCTGCCGCTATTCCGCTCGACCCGCTATGGCGACGATCAGGATCGTCCGATTCGCAAGTCGAATGGGGCTTGGACCTATTTCGGCGCGGATATGGCCTATCATTATCAGAAAGCGCAGTCTGCCGATCAGCTCATCGACATCTGGGGCGCCGATCATGCCGGCACCGTAAAGCGTGTCCAGGCTGCCGTGCAGGCGCTGACTGACGGGCGGGTCCCGCTGGATATCAAGCTCGTCCAGATGGTCCGGCTGCTGCGTGGCGGCGAGCCGATCAAGATGTCGAAACGCGCTGGCAATTTCGTCACGCTCGCCGATGTCGTGCGGGAGGTCGGCAAGGATGTGGTGCGTTTCACCATGCTGACGCGCAGGTCTGACGCGCAGATGGACTTCGATTTCGCCAAGGTGGTGGAAGCGTCGAAGGACAACCCCGTCTTCTACGTTCAATATGCGCATGCCCGGATCCGTTCGCTCCAGCGCAAGGCTGAAGGAGAAGGTCTGTCAGGAGAGGCCGATCTTTCGCTGCTCGATGCGGAGGAGCTGACGCTGGTGAAGCTCGCCGCGCAATTCCCGCGCGTGGTCGAGCAGGCGGCGGCGACGCATGAGCCGCATCGAATCGCCTTCTACCTCTTCGATCTCGCGGCTACCTTCCACGCCTTGTGGAACAGGGGCAATGACGATCCGGCACGCCGCTTCCTGATTGCGGATCAGCCGGAAATCAGCCGGGCGCGGCTTGCCTTGGCGGATGCGATCGGACAGGTTATCCGGAACGGCCTCGGCGTCATGGGCGTGACGGCGGCGGAGGAGATGCATTGATGTCCGATTTTCAACGGGGGGCTCTGGACGATGACGAGGAGCGCCTGCCCTGGCTCGAGCCCGTCGACGACTATGAAGACGAAGAAGGCATCTCGATCGCGCGTCTGATCGCCGCAGTGGTCGTGGGGCTTGTCGCGCTGGGGCTCGTGATCGGCGGCATCTTCTGGCTGCGTAACCGCGGTCAGTCCGGCGACGGCACGCTCATTGCCGCACCCGCTGGCCCGATCAAGGAAAAGCCTCCTGAAGCCGGCGGCATGAATGTGGAGGGCGCGGGAGACGTTGCCTATGACGCGAGCGTCGGCAAGGATGTGAACTCCACCATCGATCTGACCGCGCTTCCCGAAACCCCGGTGGCTGATAATAGCGGAATCCGGCCGGCGCCGTTGCCGCCATCGACATCTCCGCAGGCCTCGACGCCAGCGCCCGCGCCGACGCCCGCGATCAAACCGGCGCCGGTTCCGGCAGCAAAATCGGCTCCCGCCGCACCGCAAAAGAGGGCTTCCGCCGTTTCGACTCCGCTCCCCGCGACGGCAACGCCGGAAAAGCCCGTAAAGATGGCGGCGGCAAATCCCGCGCCTGCACCAAAACCTTTGCTGCCCGCGCCGGTAGCATCCTCATCGGGCGGCGGTTCGATCCAGCTTGGCGCGTTTTCGAGCCAGGCGCTTGCGAACAAGGCCTGGTCATCGCTGTCGGGACGCTTCGGCTTCCTTTCGGGAATGGAGCACAGCGTGGTAAGCGCAACCATCGGCGGCAAGACGCTCTACCGTTTGCGCGCGAGCGCGGGCAGTCAGGCCTCCTCGACCTGCGCCAAGCTCAAGGTCGCGGGCGAGGCCTGCTCGGTCGTGGATTGAACTGAGCGGTCGTGACGCCACTATTCCTTGGGCTGGCGGGCACGGTCTTGTCGGATGAGGAGCGTGCGCTCTTCCGCGATGTCGAGCCGGCCGGCTATATCCTGTTCAAGCGCAACATCGTCGATCGGCCTCAGCTTCGTGCGCTGACGGATGAGCTGCGTTCGCTCGCGGGTCGGGCCGAACTGCCGATTCTGATCGATCAGGAAGGCGGCCGGGTCGCGCGCATGCAGCCGCCGGAATGGCCGGCCTTTCCTGCGCCCGCACGCTTCGATGCCGTCTATGAGGTCGCCCCGGTGAGCGGGATCGAAGCAGCCCGCGCCAATGCCCGCGCGCTCGGGCTGATGCTCGCCGACGTCGGCATTACGGTGGATTGCCTCCCGCTACTGGATGTTCGCCAGCCCGGCGCAAGCGATATCATCGGCGATCGCGCGTTGGGCGCAGAGCCGTTGCGCGTGGCAGCCATGGGGCGCGCAACCATCGAGGGACTATGCGACGCCGGTGTCGTCGGCGTCGTCAAGCATATGCCGGGCCATGGCCGCGCGCTCGTCGACAGTCATCTTGATCTGCCGGTCGTGGAGGCAAGCCTGGACGAGCTGGAGACGGATCTCGCCCCATTCAAGGCGCTCAAATGGGCGCCGATGGCGATGACCGCGCATGTCGTCTATACCGCTTGGGATGGCGAGAATTGCGCCACGCTTTCAGCGAAGATCATTTCCGAAGTGATCCGCAACGGCATTGGTTTCGATGGTTTGCTGATGTCGGATGATCTCGGCATGCATGCGCTGAAGGGCGATTTCGGTGCCCGTGCCAGTGGTGCCTTAAAAGCCGGATGCGATATCGCCCTCCATTGTTCAGGCGATATGGCGGAAATGAAAGCCTGCGCAGCCGCCGTCACCGAGATAAGCGCACAATCCCGTGCGCGGCTGGATCGGGCGATGGCGACGATTGCCGAGCGCGCGAAACTGCCGCCGCGCGATCAGCTTATGGCCAAGCGTGACGCGCTCTTCGCGGCCACCGAAGCTTAGCATCCGGGCCGCTGGTTGGCATCCTCATCAAGGCCGATGCAGCAGGGGCACGATACTGCCATAATCGTCCGTCCAGGGCTTGAACCCCGGCTTCGGCTGCAGCGCCGTCCATTCGAGCGTCGGATCATAGCCGGTCAACTGCCTGAGCCTTCCGGGCGACTTGGCAAAGGCCACCCAGATCGAATGGCTGACCCTATAGTCTTCGGCGTCACGCGGCGCAGGATCATAGTTCCGGACGGCCGCGCTCCAGCCGCCTTCAAGCGCTGCCGCCGCCAGCACTGGCCTCAAGTCCACATAGCGATTGGAGATGTGAAACAGCAGCAAGCCTTGCGAGGACAGCACCCGGCCATAGTTGGCGATCGCCTCCCGTGTCAGCAGGTGCATCGGGATTGAGTCCGAGGAGAAGGCGTCAATCACCAGCAGATCGTGCGAAGCGTTCGGCTCATGCGCAAGCGTGAGCCGGGCATCTCCGACCGCGATGTCGGCATGCGGCAGGCAGCGCGAGAGGAATGTGAACTGTTTGGGATTGCGTGCAATGCCGACGATCGCGGGATCGATCTCGTAGAAGCGCCAATCCTGATCCGGCTTGGCATAACAGGCAAGCGTGCCCGCCCCGAGGCCGACCGCGCCGATACGCGCGCCGGTGCCGAACATGGCGGGTGTAGCTTGCATCGCAATGCCGACGCCCGATTTGGGCGCATAATAGCTCGTAGGATAGGTCTCCAACCCCTTGGCTAGCAATTGAAAACCGTGGGTGGTCGTGCCATGCATCAACATCCGCGCGTTGCCGCTGTTGCTGACCGTATAGATGCCGAAATAGCTGCGCGTGCGCGTGTCACCCGTCATCGACATCGCGATGTTGGTCCATCCGCCGAGGCCGAGCAGCAGCAGCGCGACCAACGCGGCAAACAAAATACGATGGGCGAGCGCCGCCCGGGCAAGCAGTGCGAGCGCGACCAGCACTGCCGCTTTCAGCGCGAGCGACGGCGTGAAAAACAACATGCCGCCAGCGAAGCAGGAAAGCAGGATGCCGCCCGCTGTCATCCAGCGCCTTTGACGGGCTGTCAGCGGCCTGGCGTCCGCACGCATCGGCATTAGCAAGGCCGCGGCGACGACCAGAATCGGGAATTCATAGAGCGAGTCGAAAATGGCGGGCGCGATCAGTCCGCAGAAGAGACCGCCCAGAACGCCGCCGGCGGACATGCAAAGATAGAAGTCGGTCAAATGTGCCGGATCGGGCCGCAGCCGGTAGAGCCGGTGATGTAGCGCGATCGACGTTCCGAACAGCAGCAGGAGATCGGCGGCGATGGAGGGCCCCATACTGAAATATTGCCCGCTGCCTCCCATCGCGCCCGCTACGATCAGAATGAGCGGCAGGGCCCAGCCTACGACGCGTGCGAGGCGGTCCCGGCTGGAAAAGGCGATCGAAAAGCTGAGCAGGTAGAGTCCCAGCGGGATCACCCAGATCAGCGGCATCGCAATGATGTCGGTGGTGAGATGCGTCGTGACCGCGAGGATCATCCCTGACGGTACTGCCGCCAATGCAATCCAGAGCAAACGCTGTGACAAATTCAGCGGCGCGCCCGCGTTACCGGATGAGCTTTCGACGGTTTGGCCTTTCGAAAATTCGGTCGGCAGCGCCTGAAGGTGAAGGAAATAGCCGCATGCCGCGACTATCGCGATCAGCACTGCATAGCCGATCGACCATGACATGCTTTGCCAAGCCAGCGGCAGCAGCGGCTCGACCACCAACGGGTAGGCGACCAGGCCGCCGAAGCTGCCGAGGTTCGAGGCGATATAGAGCGCGTAAGGATTCCGATTCCCGAACTGGGCCGCGGCCCAGCGCTGCAGCAGTGGTGCCTGTGCCGAGACGACGAAGAAGAGCGGCCCGACCGAAGACAGCAGCAGCCATGGCACCCAGATCAGCGGCAATGCGTCCGCTGGCAGGCTGAACCCGCGGAGCCCCAGCGGCAGCCATAGCGCGGCGAGGAGTAGAAATATGACATGGACAAGCGCCTGCCGTCGGAGCGCGAAACGTGCCAGCAGATGCGCATAGCTATAGCCCGCCAACAGCAGAGCCTGATAAACCAGCATCGCGCTGTTCCACACCGCCGGGGTGCCCCCCAGGCGCGGCAGCGCCATGCGCGCCACCATCGGTTGCATCAGGAACAAGAGGAATGATCCTGCGAAGATCGTCGCGACGAACAGCGGCCGCGCCTCTGCGCGCCGTTGGGGCAATGCGAGTGCTGCCGTGGCCATGCCACAGCCGTAGCGGATCACGGCTTTAAAGAAGGTTAATCGTTGGTAACGGCCCGGCTGCCTCGCGCTGGAGGAGAAAAGGATGGCCCGCAGTTCCGCAAACTTTCCTCGCAGCTATGGATGTGCCACAGTGAACGCATGACCCGGTGCGGAAATTCCCTAGCTGTGCATCAACTGTTCATGCAGCCTCGCGCCCGCTGCGAATTGATCCCGTCATGCCCTTCAGCATTAGATCGATCGCGCCTTTCCCGGCGAAAGCCATGATCGTGGACGGCTCCGTAATTCCCTTTGAGGAGGACATTCCTGCCCACCCTCCGGAAACGCTGACGCTGGCGCTCGATGGATGGGAAGGGCCGCTCGATCTGCTGCTGATGCTCGCGCGCAGTCAGAAGGTCGATCTGCGCGAAATCTCGATTCTCGCGCTAGTCGAGCAATATCTCGCCTTCATCGAGGACGCGAAGGCGCTGCGGTTGGAGATCGCGGCCGACTATCTCGTGATGGCGGCGTGGCTCGCTTATTTGAAGTCCTGCCTGCTTTTGCCGCGCGAAGCGCAGCCCGATCCCGATCCGGAGGAACTGGCGTTGCGGCTCCAGCTTCGCCTGCAACGGCTCGATGCCATGCGCGAGGCAGGCGCGCGACTGATGGCGCGGGATCGCATCGGTCGCGACGTATTTCTCCGCGGCGCGCCCGAGGGTCTGCGGCTCATTCGCAAAGCGGCATGGCAAGACGATCTTTATGATCTGATCGCGGCCTATGGCTCGGTGCAGGCACGCTCGCAGCCGGTGATCCACATGATCCAGCGGCGGCCGGTCCTCACATTGGAACATGCCCTTGAGCGGATCGAGAAAATGCTCGGCCTCAGCCTTGATTGGTTTGAGCTTGAGGATTTTCTGCCGCAATCTCCGGACCCGGCTTATCGACGCTCGGCTTTGGCATCGAGCTTCGTTGCCTCATTGGAACTGGCCCGGTTGGGCAAGGCAGAACTCGAACAGGATGAGATCTTCGGGCCATTGATGGTGAGGGCCGCTCGATCATGACCCAAGCAACGGATGATCTTGTTCGCGCGATCGAGGCCGCGCTATTCGCGGCGGACGGTCCACTATCCCCAGCGGAGCTGGCGACTATTCTCGGCAGCGATGTGGATCTGGAGCCTGTGCTCGAACGGGCCGCGGCCGATTATGCTAGCCGAGGCATGAACCTGGTCGAGCGGGGCGGGCGCTGGCATTTCCAGACCGCACCCGATCTGGCGCATATTTTGCGCCGCACGCGCGAGGACCCGCGCAAGCTCAGCCGCGCCGCGATCGAGACCATGGCCATCATCGCCTATCATGAGCCCGTCAGCCGCGCTGAAATCGAGGCAATCCGCGGCGTCCAGATTTCGAAAGGCACTCTTGACGTGTTGATGGAGGCTGGATGGATCCGCCCGGCTGGACGGCGTGAAGCCCCTGGTCGTCCCCTTACTTTTGCGACCACCAAGGGATTTCTCGATCATTTTGGCCTGCAAAGCCGCCGGGATTTGCCCGGCCTCGACGACCTGCGCGCCGCCGGTTTGCTGGATCCGGTGGATACCGCATTGGAGCAAATGGACGTCGAGGTGGAAACTGCTGAGCCGGACGCCTAGATAGGGGTAAGATCGAGGAGATTCGAAATGGGTGGACTGAGCATCTGGCACTGGCTGGTGGTCGGCGTCGTGGTGATGCTGCTGTTCGGCAAGGGTCGTTTTTCCGACCTGATGGGCGACGTCGCGAAGGGCATAAAAAGCTTCAAAAAGGGCATGGCCGAAGACGATACGCCCGCCGCGCCGCAACCGATGCCCCGCCTGCAGAACCAGCCGAGCATCGAGCCCAACCGGGACCCGCATCTTCAGCCGATGCAGGACGATCGGCCGCATAGCTGATCAGCGGCCGCGCTGAGCAATGCTGGATATTGCGCCCTCCGAACTGCTGCTGGTTGCGCTTGTCGCGCTGGTGGTGATCGGTCCCAAGGATCTGCCACGGGTCATGCGGATGGTGGGTCACTGGGTCGGTCGGGCGCGTGGCATGGCGCGGCACTTCCGTGCCGGCTTCGATGAGATGGTCCGCCAGTCGGAGCTTGAGGAGATGGAGCGCAAATGGGCCGCGGAAAATGCCCGGATCATGGCTGAGCACCCCGCCGAGCTCGAGATTTCCGCAACGACCATAACGGCTGGCACTCCCGCGGACCATGAGGCAAAGCTCCCGCCGCCTCCATGATCAACGATATCGATGAAACACGCGCGCCGCTGCTCGATCATTTGCTAGAGCTGCGGCGAAGGCTCTTATGGTCGATCGCTGCGCTGGCGGTTGCCTTCGGCATCTGCCTTTACTTCGCGCGGCCGATCTTCGCCTTCCTCGTTCAGCCGCTGGTGAGGGCAGGGCAGGGCAAGATCATCTACACCCAGATCTTCGAAGCCTTTTTCGTGGAGATAAAGGTCGCCTTTTTCGCGGCCGTAATGCTCGCATTTCCCGTCATCGCCAATCAGCTCTGGCAGTTCGTGGCACCGGGGCTGTATCGCAGCGAAAAGCAAGCGTTGCTGCCCTTCCTCTGGGCGACGCCCATATTGTTTCTCTCCGGGGCGGCCCTGGCCTATTATGTGGCCATTCCCGTCGCCCTTCACTTTCTGCTGGGCTTTCAGGGGAATCTCGGCGGCATCCAGCAAGAGGCGCTTCCTGCGGTTGGAAATTATCTCAGTTTCGTGATGCAGTTTCTGTTTGGCTTCGGATTGGCGTTCCTTTTGCCAGTGCTGCTGATGCTGCTGGAACGCGCTGGGATTATAACCCGTAGACAACTCATAACGGGCAGGAGGTACGCAATCGTGGGAGCGTTTGCCGTGGCTGCCGTGCTCACCCCGCCTGACATCGGTTCGCAACTGCTGCTCGCGATCCCGTTAATGATCCTTTACGAACTCGCCATCATCGGAATTTGGTTCACCGAACGCAAACGCAAGGTCGAGGCAAGGGCGCTGCCCTGAGGCAGCGCCCGGCGCATTATTTTGTTTCCTGCGCTGTGTTGGAGATCGCTTTGCCCGCCGAGGACATGTCCTTGCCAGCGCCTTCGACCGTGTTGCACGCCGCGGCGAATAGGCCGGTTGAAACCATCGCGAGGGTAAGAATCTTGCGGATCATATCATTTGTTCCCTTTGCTGTCGCCCATGGGGACGCGGCTGAACAATGCAGTGAGTTCTACAAGGTTCCGCATATTGTGTTGCGCAGTGGCACCGCCCCCAAAATGTTGAGGGCCCGGCCAGTCGCCCTGGGGGGAGAGCGTCTGGCCGGGCCCATGGATTGGATAGCGAGAGCGGGGGGGCAAGAAGATCACTATCCGACGCTATGAACGTGCGCGGCCTAAACTGGTTCCAAGCCGCCCAAATTTTTTTGAGACTTTTTAAAGAGGGCTTTATGCCGTGAGGATCGCGATCTCGATTGAATAGCGGCCGTGCGCGATATCATGTTGGAGAGGCGCGCGCAGCTGACGAGCCAGTCCGCCGGCGACACGCTCAAACCGCTCGAACAGGCCTCCGGTCGAACATTCGGATGAAGTCAGGCTCGGCGAGGAAATCGAGAGCAAAGCCCGATCGGTACGGCCTGGGATGGCAGAAACGCTGATCGCGATATTGCTGTCGGGACCGCACAGCATGATCAATTCGACGATTTCGGTGATTAGGAACGCGATCGGCACGGCCGTGTCCTGGCTCGCGGAGGCCGAAACGATCGATAGGGAAATATTGATGCGCGCAGCTTCTGCCGTGGCCGAGGCTCGGAGATTGGACGCGATCTCGCCGATCAGGGCGCGAAGCGATATCCCCTGATGCTCCTCCAGCTCAGCATAATGGTTTCGATGAACCACCGCTAGCGCATCCACGCGCCGTTGGATGGAGGCATAGGCCTCGAGCACCGGCCCGCCGGTGGCGCCCCGCGAATGCAGGTTGATCAGGCTGGACACGACCTGCAGGTTATTCTTCACGCGGTGATGCACTTCGCGGGTCAGCCGCTTCTGATTGTCGAGGCCTTCGGCCAGTTCCTGCTCGTGCGCCCTGATGGCCTGCGTGGCTTTTTCGAACGACTCTCCCAGATCGCGAATTTCCCGCGCCGGCGTTTTGAGCCGCGGCAGGATGAGCGGACCCTCACCTCGGCTAAAAGCGCCAATTGCGCGCTGCATTTGCCCCAGCGGGCGCAACAGCAGCCGATCCAGCACGATCCAGCCGATGACGCCCCCCGCAGCCCACATCAGGATGGGCAGGAGTATCAGCAGAAGATCCGCAGTGCTGAGCGCAGCGGCGGGCAGGCGCATTTCAAGGCCGAGCTGGCCGCCTGCCACTGGAACGGTGACGCCTACGATCTGGTCAAGCGGATTGCTTGAGCTTTCGCCTTGAATGACGATGCTCTGGCTGCCTTGGCGTAAAATGGCACCGGGCTTCGTGTCGGGCGTCGACGGCAAGAGCCTGGCGAACAAAGCTGCCGGAAATTCAGCAACGCCAAACAACCTGCCGTCAGCTATGCCGACAGTGGTAACAAGGACGCCGTCGGCGGCCGCAAGGCGCACCTCATAGCCAATATCGGTGGAAGGCAGATAGGCCGGCACGCTGACGAAACGAGACGTCTTGCAGACGAGGCGGCCATGGCTGTCAAAGATCGCGATGCCCGTCGTTGCCGGAAAGCGACCCGCTACGGGATCGAGCCGCGCGTGACATTGTTGCTGATCGATCGGATGTCCCCGGGCGCTGGCGGCGACATCGCTCACTGTCTGACGCAATGCCGCAGTGGCAGGACCGATCGTTTCCGAAATCGCGGCAGCCGTTGCCGTAGCCGCGGCGCGGGCTTCGGCTTCGTGGCGTAGCCTGTTGGCGTGCGCCGACTCACGTGATGCGAACACCGCGATCAGCCCCAGCGGCAACAAAGCCAAGCTGAGGATCAGCAGCATCTTCAGCCCGGTTGAAAGCCTGGAGTAGAAGGTCGGCTCCGGCCATCGCTCCGACGCTGTCACAGGCAAAGATGGTTGCGAGTCACCTTCGACCATGGACTCGCCTTTCAGGCGAGTTTGCCAAGGATGTCTAGAAATTCGTCGGGAACCTTCTCGTCGACCGTCTGCTGGTAAATTGACCGCAGCGACTCGCCGACATGTCCCTGCTGGACGCTCGCGCGAGGTTTCTTGGTAGCTGGCGTTGAACGCTTAGGTCCATCCTTGGCGATGCTTCGCTTTTCGATCTTATTGTCACTCGCAGCCAAGACGCCCATCCCCTCGTCCACGGAAGTGACGTGCTCCGGCTCCAAGCGGTCTGCGGCACCGCCTGGTCGGCCTAGCCTCACGCAATCCGGATGGATCGCCATCGCCCACGTCACGACGCGCATAAATTGCCTATGCGCGAAGTGAAACAAAAATCTCGATCGTTGGTTCCCCTCTTTACGCATGTGCTTATCGCATGCAGAATTTGACGGGAAGAGAGCGGAGGACCAGTGGCGGGCGCAATCAATCCTAAGTCCTGCAAGCACGCTTTCGTCCCTTTGAGGAGATAGAACGCATTATGTCGCTTGGCCAGGAACTCGCCCCTCATCTTCCTTTCCTGAGGCGTTACGCCCGTGCGCTTACGGGTACGCAGGCGCATGGCGACGCCTATGTGCGCGCCGCGCTTGAAGCGATCGTCGCCGCTCCGGAAGATTTTCCGCGTGATGTAGACGCCCGCCTTGGCCTCTACCGCACCTTTCAGCGCATCTGGCTTTCCACCAACTCCGACGACCGCGAAGAAACATCGGACAATCTGGAAAGCGGCGAATCGATCGCGCAGGCGCGGCTCGCACGTATCACGCCGCTCTCGCGACAAGCGTTGCTGCTAACTGCGATGGAAGGGTTTACGCCCGAGGATACGGGCTATCTGATCGATTCGACGCCGGAAGAGGTCGACCGGCTGGTCAGCGATGCGCTAGCGGAAATCGAACGCCAGACGCGCGCACGTGTGCTGATCATCGAGGATGAGCCTATCATCGCCATGGATCTCGAAACGATCGTTCGTGATCTCGGCCATGACGTCACCGCCGTTGCCGTGACCCGCGACGAAGCCGTCGCTGAAGCGATGGCGCACCGTCCCGGCCTGGTGCTCGCCGACATCCAATTGGCGGATGACAGCTCGGGTATCGATGCCGTGAAAGAAATCCTCGCCGAGTTCAACGTGCCGGTGATCTTCATCACGGCATTTCCGGAACGTCTGTTGACCGGCGAGCGGCCCGAACCGACATTTCTGATCACCAAACCGTTCCAGCGTTCGACGGTGAAAGCCGCCATTTCGCAAGCGCTGTTTTTTGACATGGCCACCGTCCCGGCCTGAGTGCTGCGCCACGGAACTCCCTACGCCGCTTCGCGTTGCTAATGGAGAAGAGGCGTTAGGGAAGTCAGGGCAAAGTGGTGGAATCCAAACAACATATTTCAACGGACAGGGCGCGTTCAGGTTCGTCCGAACATGTCGTTCGCTACGTCCTCGGAGCGTCGTTCCTGCTGGCGATTATTGCTATGGTCATAATCCTGCTGGTGTGGTGAGATATTGTGGCGGTGCAGATTGGGCGGCTGAGACGGTACAGCGGCGGTAAGCAATTTTCGAAATGCCGGTAACAGGATGTTTTTCATGAGCGACGGCGCGGCGGACGCAGTTGAAGAGCATCGGCCGCTTTCTGACAGCGCCTTCAAGGAAGAATTGTCCCGCGTCATTCCTCACCTGCGGGCGTTTGGGCGTTCGCTGTCCGGCAACCGCGATCTGGCTGACGATCTTGTGCAGGAAACACTCCTGAAGGCATGGGCGGCGCGAAGCCGATTTCAGGCCGGCACCAATATGCGGGCGTGGACCTTCATCATTCTGCGCAACCTGTTCCTCTCCCAGATGCGGCGGGCGCGGTTCAAGGGAGAGTGGGACGATCTGGCCGCGAGCAGGGTCCTCGCCGCTCCAGCGGGGCAGGAGCATCATGTCGAACTGGGCGATCTTCAGCGCGCTCTGCTCCATTTGCCGCAGCCGCAGCGCGAGGCGCTCATATTGGTCGGCGCCGGCGGCTTCGCTTATGAAGAAGCGGCGGAAATCTGCGGCTGTGCCGTGGGCACCATCAAAAGCCGGGTTGCCAGAGGCCGGGTTGCGCTCGAGGCGCTGCTAAGCGAGGGGAAACTGCCTTCACGGCGTCATCAGCCCGAAGGCGGCAACGAGTCGGCATTGCAGAATATACTCAGCGACGTGGATGATCTCGTTCGCGACAGTTGAACTCACCGTAGCTTATGAAGCAACGCCGCCATCTCTTCCGGCAAATTCTGCCGTTCGGGTGCAAAGGCCGCGCGCAATGCATCAGCCACGCCCTGATGCGCTGACGGCGGGACGACGAGGACCCCCTCATGTCTTTTTTTCTTCAGATGCTCTCTGTGATCGACCAGTTCCATGACGGCTTAACGTCCAACGTCTGAGCGGGTTTCATCTCTTTCCGCGACGAGACCCTTGGGCTAGCAAGTTGGGGTGCGTGCAGCCATGTCACCAGTGGTTTCCGATGCGCTCGATCGTATCGAGCGGCATTCTCCTTTCCTCAAAGCCTTGGCGGCTCGACATCCCGAGATTGTGGACGAAATCGCTGAGGGCCGGCTTCAGGGGCTGGTCGAGGGCGTCATCTCCATAAAGCCAGCTCCAGGGGAGACCGGTTCGTGGCTTCGCAGATCCCGCCAACGGATCGCCTTTGCGGTTGCTCTGGCGGACCTTGCCGGGTTGGCAGACTTGCCTGAGATCGTCCTGCAGCTTTCGAATTTCGCCGATTATGCATTGGATCAGGCGATCGTGGCCGCAATGGCCGAAATCTTTCCGGGTGCCGAAAACAAGGGTTTCGCTGCGCTGGCGCTTGGCAAGCATGGCAGCAAAGAACTCAACTATTCCTCCGATATCGACCCTATCCTGTTGTTCGATCCGCGCAGCTTTCCGACCCATCCACGGCTCGAACCCGTCGAAGCGGCGGCACGGGTCGCGAGGCGCGTGGTCCAGCTTCTCGAACTGCGCGATGCCGAAGGTTATGTGTTCCGGGTCGATCTGCGGCTGCGCCCCTCCCCGGAGGCGACCCCGCCCGCGCTGCCGGTCGAGGCCGCGATCAGCTATTATGAAACAAGCGCGCTGCCATGGGAGCGCGCCGCATTCATTCGCGCGCGCGCCTGCGCCGGCGACATATCGGTTGGCGAAAGCTTCCTTGCCGCCATCCGGCCGTTCATCTGGCGGCGCGCGCTTGATTACGGAACGATCAAGGAGATTCTTTCAATTTCCCGGCGGATTCGGGATCATCATGCGCAAGGCCAGCAGTTCGGGCCCGGCTATGACCTGAAACGCGGGCGCGGCGGCATCCGTGAAGTGGAATTCTATGCGCAGATCCACCAGCTTATTCACGGCGGCCGCGAACCTGATCTGCGGAAGCCGGCTACGTTGGACGCACTGCAAGCGCTCGCGCATGGCGAGAAGATTACGCCAGCCGAGGCTGGGGAACTAGCAGCTGCCTACCGGCTCTATCGGACGATCGAGCATCGCTTGCAGATGGTCAACGATCAGCAGACGCACAGCCTACCGCGCGATTGGGAGGCGCTTGACAATGTTGCCGGGCTGCATGGCTTGCAGGAGGGACGGACGTTGCTTGACCTCTTGCGGCCGCATGTCGAGCATGTGGGTCAGTGCTATGACTCGCTTGCCGGTGAGGCTGGGGAACGCGTACCATTCGATCCCGAAGCACTTTCGGCGATGCTCGTCGGTGCCGGCTTCTCCGATCCTGCCGCAACCATCCGCCGCGTTGCTGGCTGGCGAGAGGGCAAGGCGCGATCTTTGCGGTCGTCACCGGCGCGCGAAGCCATGGAAGCCATGCTGCCCTCGCTGATCCGGGCGTTTGGAGAAGCCCAGAACCCGGACAGGGCGTTGGCGCGCTTCGACGATCTCGTTACGCAGCTTCCCAGCGCGATCAATCTGTTTCGACTGATCGAGGCGCGGCCGGCGCTCGGCCGGATGCTCGCCGACATATTGAACCATGCGCCCGCTTTGGCATCGGCCCTCGCGCGTCGCGCGGAGCTGCTGGATGGATTGCTCGACGCAACCGCGCTGGAGCCGGCACCGCCGGTCGCCGAGCTTTGCGTTTCGCTGGGGGCGATCGAGCCGGATGATGATTATCAGATGGTGCTGGAGCGGGTGCGGCAACGGGTTGGCGAGCGCCGCTTTGCGTTGGGGGTTCAGATCATCCAAGGGTCGTCCGATCCTCTGGATGTGGCTGAAGGTTATGCGCGCGTTGCTGAAGCCGCGGTCCGGGTTCTGGGCAAGGCCACGATCGAAGAGTTCGAGGCCGGCAATGGCAAAGTGCCCGGCGGCGAGCTTGTCATCCTGGCGCTTGGCCGGCTCGGCGGACATGCGCTAACGCATGCGTCGGACCTGGACCTGATCTACCTCTTCACCGGCGATTTCCGTACCGAATCCGACGGTCCCCGACCGACTGGCGCGACCGCCTATTTCAATCGGCTCGTCTCCAGAGTCACCGCGGCGCTCAGCGTGCCAACCCCTTCCGGGCCGCTCTATGAGGTCGATACGCGGTTGCGGCCATCAGGCAATAAGGGGCCGCTCGCTGTTTCGCTGGAGAGCTTCGCCCAGTATCAGCGCCAGGAAGCCTGGACCTGGGAGCATATGGCCCTGTTGCGCGCACGCCCAATCTTCGGCTCAGCGCAGGCATGTGCCCAACTCGATGCGGTCATAGCAGACATTCTCTCCAAGCCGCGAGATCCCGCGCGGATCATCGCTGATGCGGTGAAGATGCGTGCCGATATTGCGAGGCACAAGCCGCCGGCGAGCGCCTTCGATGTGAAACTTATCGAGGGCGGGCTGGTCGATTGCGAATTCACCCTCCACGTGCTTCAACTCATCTACCATGTCGGGATAGACACCCGGCTCGGACAGGCTGCAACAGCGCTGGCGGAGGCCGGGTTGTTGAACCCCGACATCGTCGAGGCACATGCTTTTCTGGCGCGGCTGCTCGTAACCCAACGGCTGGTGTCGCCGGATTCCACTGAACCGCCTGATGCCAGCAAGGCGATCGTTGCGCGCGCTTGCGGCGTGGCTGACTGGACGGCATTGGTGCGGCAGCTGGAAGCCGCGCGTCAGGTTGTTCGTTTGGAATGGCAAAGAGTAAATAGAAGCCATTGAGAAATATGGAGAATATAATGCTAAATGAAGGCGATCCCGTACCGAATCCTATAGTCGAAACGCCAGAGGGCAAGAGCGTGAAGCTGCTGGACCACGCCAAAGCGCCTTTCGTGGTTTATTTCTACCCCAAGGACGACACGTCAGGGTGTACCAAGGAAGCGCAGGACTTTACCGCCCTGGCGGCTCGTTTCGCCAAAGCCGGCGTTCCTGTCATTGGTATTTCCAAGGATCCGCCCAAGAAGCATCGCGCCTTCACCGAAAAATATGGCCTGGAGGTGGATCTGCTGTCGGATAGCGACGGCAGCGCATGCGAGGCTTTTGGAACATGGATCGAAAAATCCATGTACGGGCGCAAATATATGGGCATCGATCGGGCAACCTTCTTGATCGGCCGCGACGGCCGCATCGCCAGGATCTGGCGGAAGGTGAAGGTACCGGGCCATGCCGAGGAAGTCCTTGCAGCGGCGACGACATTGGGGTGAGCGATATCGCTGCAGCGTGCCGGCAGATCCTCCTGACGCCGGTGCCGCGAACGAAGATCATGTTGGCGCGCCAGGTGGCCCGCCAATGGCGCCAAGGCCTGCTCGATAGACGCTTCGATGTCGCAATGCCCGACGCGCCGGCGCGGCCGGCGGCGCCGGTGCTGCTGCCCGCGAACCGCATGCCCAAGCGCGGGCGGGCTGGTTCGCAACGCGCCCGGATCGCGATGTTACACGCGCTGGCCCATATCGAATATGGCGCCATCGACCTCGCTTTCGACATAGTGGGTCGCTTCGCTATGCAGATGCCCGCCGCGTTCATCGACGATTGGATCAAGGTCGGCGCCGACGAGGCGCTGCACTTCGCATTACTCATGCGGCGGTTGGAGGCGCTCGGGTCCTATTATGGCGCGCTGCCCGCGCATGAAGGCCTGTGGGAGGCCGCGCAAGCAACTTCCCATGACGTTCTCGTACGTTTGGCGATCGTACCGATGATCCTTGAAGCGCGTGGTCTCGACGTCACGCCCGCAACGATTGCACGCTTTGAAGCGGCAGCAGATCTGCCATCAGCACGGATACTCGACCGCATCTACCGCGACGAAATCACGCATGTCGCGACGGGCGTCCGCTGGTTCAAAATCATGTGCGTGGAACAACGATTCGATCCGATCGCGCACTGGCATTCCTTGATCGAGCGTCATTTCAAAGGAGCCGTGAAGCCGCCATTCAACGATTCAGCCCGCAATGCAGCCGGTCTAACGACAGATTTTTACAATTCTATTGCTGCGGCCTGACGAGTTTTCCAAAACCATCCCGTCGCGGGGGTTGGGCAGTTTTCCGGGGCGACATCTAACAACATGCTCAGGACCGGATGGTTCCTGAAGCTTTGCGCGTCGGGAAAGTCATGCCGTTGAAAATCAAAGGTGCCACCCTCAAATCGCTCTCTCTGCTTTCATTAACGCTGTTTCTCTCGGCCAATGCACGGGCCGCCGAAGGTGATGCGCCCAGCATGGACAGCATCGGCGGTGCAGAGCAGCTCATCGCCAAGCCGATGTCGGCCAGCATCGAGATGCCCAAGCCCACCGCCGCCGGGGACCAGAAATTCCGCGCGCTGTTCGCAAGCTGGAAACGGCTCGATCAGATCGGGCAGGGCGTAATCTCGATACCGTCGGCGCGGCCGGTGACTGCATTCTCCTATACCAGCGGCTTCGGCGTCCGTTCGGACCCGTTCCGGCATAGCGCTGCCATGCATGCCGGCATCGATCTCGCAGGCCCGCTGGGCACGCCCATCTATGCCACCGCTGATGGCATCGTCTCCTATGCGAGCTGGATGCATGGCTATGGCAACCTGATCGAGATCGAGCATGGCAAGGCGATCGAGACCCGCTACGGTCATCTTTCCAAAATCCTCGTTTCACCCAATATGCGGGTGAAGCGTGGCCAGCTGATCGGCTTGATGGGGTCCACCGGCCGTTCGACCGGTAGCCACCTTCATTATGAAGTGCGGCTGGATGGCCGTGCGGTCAATCCCGTCCCTTATCTCCAAACCAGCGACTATCTGTTGGCCATGCAGAAGCGGACGAGCAGCGATCAGGTCGCTTTGGGTGGCCCTGACGACTAGGAACCGCAAAGGTTGCAGCGAGGGCGCCTGCACCTTATTTGAGCGGAATGAAAAGCAGCCCGATTGAACTTTCTCCGGCGGCGGCCAAACGCGTGGCAGCGATTGCCGACCGACAAGGCAAGCCTGCAATTCTTCGCCTTTCTGTCGATGGTGGCGGCTGTGCCGGCTTTCAATATGTCTTCGGTCTCGCCGAGGAAGTGACCGGAGAGGATATTTTGGCGAGCCGTGACGGCGTCACGCTGGTGGTCGATCCTATCAGCCTCGATCTGGTGCGCGGCGCCACCGTCGATTTCGTCGAATCGCTCGGCGGCGCTGCCTTCAGGGTCACCAATCCCAATGCTGCGTCCGGATGTGGATGTGGTTCCAGCTTCTCCGTCTGACGCCCATTCTTAGTGAAGATCGCCACCTTCAACGTCAACGGCATCAAGGCACGGCTGCCGCGTCTGCTTGAATGGCTGGAGGAGGCACAGCCGGACGTGGTCTGCCTTCAGGAGCTCAAATGCTCCGACGACAGCTTCCCCGAAGCGGATCTGAAAAGTGCGGGCTACGGTGCCGTGTGGCATGGGCAGAAGGGCTTTAACGGCGTTGCCGTCCTCGCCCATAATGCTGATCCGGTCGAGCGCCAGCGCGGATTGCCGGGCGACATCGATGACAGCCACAGCCGCTATCTGGAGGCGGAAGTCAACGGCGTGATCGTCGGCTCGATCTACCTCCCCAACGGCAATCCGCAGCCAGGCCCCAAATTCGATTACAAATTGGCCTGGATGGAGCGCCTGATTGCGCGGGCCGCAGCGCTCAGGGAATGCGAGGCACCGGTGGTGCTGGCCGGCGATTACAACGTCATTCCGACCGACCTGCCTGACGACGTCTTTTCACCCACGGCCATGGCCAACGATGCGCTCTCGCAGCCGGAAAGCCGGGCCGCGTTTCGCCGCCTGCTTTACATGGGCTGGACGGATGCGGTCCGCACGCGTCAGCCCGAAGGCGCCGCCTATACATTTTGGGATTATCAGGCGGGCGCGTGGCAACGCGATGCGGGCTTCCGCATCGATCATTTGCTCTTGTCTCCCGCCGCAGCGGACCGCCTTGCGGACGCGCACATCGATCGCCATGTCCGCGGTCGAGAAAAGGCCAGCGATCATGTTCCGGTCTGGATCACGCTGAACGGCTAGAACAACCTCAGCTGCGCCCCTTCGGGTGGCCGGAAAAGATCGGTTCTCAGCAGGATCCTCTTCTGGTTGAGCCCACAGCGCCGGCAGGCCGCGTTGAAGCGCTGGCGCAGAAGGTCCGCCCACGGGCCGCTGCCGCGCATCCGCGTGAAGAAATTCGGGTCATTCTCCCTCCCTTCGCGGATCGACTTGATGATGTTCATCACCTTTCCGGCGCGGTCCGGATGATGCACCTCGAGCCATGCCTTGAAGAGCGGCGCCACCTCGAAGGGCAGGCGCACCGGCAGGAAAAAGGCCGCACTCGCGCCCGCAGATGCAACGGTCTCAACGATGTGCTCGATTTCATGGTCGGTAATTGCGGGGACCACGGGTGCGAGCGACGCGCACACCGGAATGCCGGCTTTTGCGAGCGTCTCGATGGCGGCAACCCGCTTGAGCGGGGCGGAGGCGCGCGGCTCCAGCCTTCGGGCGGTCGTCGGGTCCAGCGAGGTCACCGACAAGGCAACCATCACCAGTCCGTCTGCGGCCATATCCGCGAGCAGATCGAGATCCCGAGTCACCCGCGCGGATTTGGTCGTGATCGTGACCGGATGGCGCGTTTCGCGAAGCACCTCCAGGCATTGCCGGGTGATCCGCCATTCCCTTTCGATCGGCTGATAAGGATCGGTGTTGGTGCCCATGGCGATCGGGGAGGGGGCATAGCCGGGCTTCGCGAGTTCTGCTTTGAGCAACTCCGGCGCGGCAGGCTTCGCGAAAAGCTTCGTCTCAAAATCGATCCCAGGCGATAGATCGTGATAGGCATGGGTCGGCCGTGCAAAGCAATAGATGCAGCCATGCTCACAGCCGCGATAGGCGTTGATCGAACGATCGAAGGCGATGTCGGGCGAGCCGTTCCGCGTGATGATCGTGCGCGGGCGCTCGATGATTACCGTCGTACGAACCGGCGGCGGTTCCCCGTCTACATCGTCCCGCGCATCACGCCAGTCGCCATCTTCCTCGCGCGACGCCAGATTGAAGCGGCCGGACCGGTCATTGAGCGTCGCTCCGCGGGAGGGAGGAGGGGCTGGCTGCATGCCGGCACTTTAATGCCATCATGAGAACAAATAAAGAACATTTGGTCTCATACCGGGTTTTTGTCATTCCCGTAATGATGCCATAGAAAGATCGCCGCCGCGCCGCGATGGGGTCGCCAGTCTTCCGCCAGCGTGCGCGTCAGCTTCTCGCTGGGACGCTCGGCCAGCCCTTTGAGGCGCCCCAGTGCCGCCTGCACGGCGAGATCACCGGCGGGCCATATGTCTGGCCGGCCTTCCGCGAATAGCAGATAGATCTCGGCTGACCACCGGCCGACTCCCTTGACCTGGGTCAGCGCGTGGATGGCCTCCTCATCGTCTTGCGGAAGCCCGTCGAGATTGAGCCGGCCGGCCGATACCTCCTCCGCGAGACTGCGCGCGTAGCTGGCTTTCTGTCGCGAAAGCCCTGCGGCGCGCAAACTCTCGTCAGGCGCATTGAGCAAGGCATCGGGCGCAATATCCTTGCCGACCGCGGCTTCGAGCTTGCGCCAAATGGAAGCCGCCGCCGCAACGCTCACCTGCTGACCAACAATCGTCCGCAGCAACGTTTCATAGCCCGGCTCTCTGATGCGTGGCTCCGGATAGCCGATGCGTGTAAGGCTCGCGGCTATTGCCGGCTCTCTTATTGCCAAGGCATCTAGCGCCGATTGCAATTGCTCCTTCGTTAGTCCCAATTCACCCTCGTTGATCATCGCCGTTGCAAGCAACGGGCAACCTGTGCATAGCGCGCGCCGTAAGGGAAGCGGAGAAGATAGTGGCCAAGATTAACGTGATTACCCGTGAAGGCGAACAGATCGTCCTGGATGGCCAGGAAGGACTGTCGGTGATGGAGATCATCAGGGACGGCGGGATCGACGAACTGCTCGCGCTCTGTGGCGGATGCTGCTCGTGCGCGACATGCCACGTTCATGTTGACGCAGCGTTCCTCGACAAGATTCCGGCCATGAGCGAGGACGAGAATGATCTGCTTGACAGCTCGGATCATCGGAACGGTCAATCGCGCCTGTCCTGCCAGATCTCGTTTACGGAGCAACTGGACGGACTGACCGTCACCATTGCGCCCGAGGATTGATCAGCGGCTAATTCCGCATTTTCAGGACGGCCGTTGGCGCGTCCTGCTTGATCTTGCCGACCGTCCAGACAATCACTTTGTTGGATCCTTCGGAGCGAGCGCCGCCTTCCTGATTCTGGGCGATAATCTCGGCATCGGTCGCCAGCGTGAAGCTTCCTTCGGCGCGATCGCTGGGGTCGTTCATCATCGGGAGCGACGGCCCCGCCGTGCCCTGGTTTGCCGCGCGGCCAAAGGCGGGCGCGCGCACCCGCACAGTGCCGTCCTTTCGCACCTCGACGGCGATCAACGGCAGCATCGCTTCGGCATCGCTGTTGAAGGGGAAGACGAAGTTGGTGGTCAGAACGCCATCTACGGCATAGTCGACATCGAAGATGCCGTTGCCGCGGTAGCTTACCGATCGATAGCCTCGCTCCCTCGATAGCGCCGCCGCGATTGCGCGGTTCTTGTCCTCCCGTTCCTTGAGCTTGGCAGCCTTGTCCTGTGCGTTGCCCTCCGCATCGGCCGCTCTTTGTTGGGGAGTGTTGACGTTCGGCATTCCATCTGCGGGGCTCGCAGCGGGATCGCTGGCGATAAGCTCGCCCTTGTACGCGAAAGCGAATGTCCGATCCGCGTGAATGGTCAGGCTCGAAGAGAATTTACCCGGGACGAGAAGGCAGCCAGTCAGCAGCAATGGGAGCACCAGGGCTGATCCGATCCTGCGCCACAGCCGCATCAACTTTCCTCCGTCGATCGCGTTGCGGCGGCGTAAAGCGCAACGGCGGCTGCGTTCGAGATGTTGAGGCTCTCGACCCGATGACTGATCGGGAGCTTCGCCAGCTCGTCGCAATGCGCCTCAGTGTTCGGACGCATCCCTTCACCCTCGGAACCAAATACCAACGCCACCCGCGCCTTGCCCATGGCGTGCGCCAGCGGCTGGCGGGCATGGCCGCTCAGCCCGATCCTCCAGAAGCCCGCCTCGGCGATTTCATCGAGCGCGCGTGCGAGATTGACGACGCGAACCCATGGCACCAGCTCCAGCGCACCCGAGGCGGCGCGCGCGAGCGCCCCCGATTCCGGCGGCGAATGGCGGTCCTGCGTCACCAGCCCCAATGCATCGAATGCGGCAGCGGAGCGAAGCACGGCGCCGACATTATGCGGATCGGTGACCTGGTCGAGAATGACGAGCGGCCGATGGTCCTGCGCGCCGGCCTCCAGCAGATCGCCCAACCAGATGTCCGGCAGCGGATCGACCTCAGCGACAATCCCTTGATGGGGCGCGTCGTGGGGGACCATCCGTGCGAGATCGCTGGCCTCGGCATAATTGAGCGGCAAAACCGGCGGTAAATCGAGCGCAGTCAGGGCATCCCGGGTACCCCAGATCCGGCGCACATTCCGTTCCGGATTGGCCAGCGCCGCAAGCACAGCGTGGCGCCCCCAGAAGCGAGGTCGGTTGGCCGGCGCAGCCGATGGTTTGAAGCTCCTCCGCATCCCGGCGATTTTCCACGCGCAGCGTTGCGACGCAAGCATGTTACGCCCGCTGGAGGAGACAATGCGCATGGCGTTGACAGGCTCGCCCCGGTTCGCCATGGAGCGCGCCTCGCCTTCTGGACAGGTGGCCGAGTGGTTAAAGGCAGCAGACTGTAAATCTGCCCGCGTGAGCGTACGCTGGTTCGAATCCAGCCCTGTCCACCAACTTACGCGCCCAATAGGGCGAGGTGCTTGTCGGCGGCACGGCGGCTATTTCAGTTCAACTCTTCCGACGGGCTCAGATCGCGAATCGGCCGTTCCTTCAGAATCCAGTCGATCAGCAACGATCGCGACGGGACGCTCCGCTCTTCATCCCAGCACAAGTATACCGGTGATCTTATTTTGCTGCCGACGAGTGGGATATAGACAACGTCGCGCCAAGGCACCGCTCCTTGAAGATCAAGTGCCACGGTGATCCCAAATCCGGCCCTGACAAATCCCAGGACGGTATACCATTCGTCAGCCTGCTGTGAGACATTGGGGGTAAAGCCTGAATTCTCGCACAGACTGTATATTTGCTGCAGGAGACTGGGTGCGATAGACGAGTTGAAGAGCACGAATGGTTCTTCGGACAGTTGCGAAATGTCGATTTCGCTCTGTCCGGCCAGCCGGTGATCCTTTGGCAGGACGACCGCGAAGTTTTGCTCGCCTAGCACCTCAGTTCGCATCGCGGCGCCGCCCCCTACCTCGCGAGTGATGGCGAGATCGATCTGGCCGCTGCGCAATGCTTCCCACTGCTGCGCCGAGTGCATGTCCCGCAATGACAGTTCAATTCCGGGCCAACGCTCGCGAAATCGACGAAGAGAGGCGGGTACTTCCGAAAGCATCACGCTCGATGCTATGGCAACCCTGACCAGGCCAACCTCGCCCCTGGCCGCGCGTGCAGCCCGCCGGACGGCAGCGTCGAATTCCATGAAAGCAATCCGGGCGCCCTCGATCACGATTTCGCCCGCCGGGGTGAGGCTCACGCGAGGGCGCCGTGTAAACAGCGTGAGCCCAATGGCTTGCTCGATTTCGGCGATGCGGATGCTGAGTTGGGGTTGACGCATGCAAAGGCGCTCTGCGGCCCGGCCGAAGTGCTGCTCGCGAGCAAGCGTAGTCAGTATCTCGAAATCCCGGATGCTCAGTCTCATTCGAATCTCCGAATGACATCATATGAATTTAGTAGATTTCCGAAAGAGTAGATTCGGCTACATTCCACGAAGCTGAACCGCGTTTGACGATGCTTGGCGCGGCGCATCCAAGCGTTCCGATCCGCGGCTGCCGGCAGAAAGAGAATATGTGTGGCGGGTGCCACCGAGGGGATAGATATCATGGCCCAAACGGCCCCAGGTTTTTCAAAACCCAGTTCGGTCAGAGCCGCGCCCGGTACGGAAGCGGCCCAGCAGGCCTATCCATGGTACGCGCAATTTGGCCCAGGCGACGACGAGCGCTTCTGGTTCTATAACTCGATGCACTTTCCCGAACCGATGTGTGTGTTCGACATGATCACGGCGGAAGGTGCTTATCTGGCGCTGGGCGCCTCCAACACGCGGGTTCACTCGCTCCCGACCACCAAGGGAATCGATTTCCGCGTCATCAACGGCCGGGTTTACATCGGCGGCGTCGGAGTGACCGATCCCGACGAGCTGGCCCTGCGCACAAGCGAATTCCAGCAGCGCGCATTCTACTATTACGAAAACTGGGAGCGGCTCTACGATCAGTGGAAAGGCAAGATGCGTGCGCTGATTGCCGACGCGCAGGCGCTGCCCAAGCTGGAATTGCCCGAATTTGAACCGCTCGAGAACGTCCACGCCGGCAAAGGCGTGGCCGCGAACCACGTGTTGCTAACCACCTGGTATGCGACGCTCGAAGGCTACTACCGGATGTGGCACCACCACTTTGAGTTCCTGCTGCTCGGCTATGGCGCCTACATGGTGTTCTTCGATTTCTGCAAGAAGGCCTTCCCCGAGATCACGGACCAGACCATTGCCCGAATGGTCGCCGGGTTCGAGGCGGAGATTTTCCGCCCGGATGAAGAAGTGCGGCGTCTTTCACGTCGGGCGGTGGAGCTGGGGGTCGAGCACAAGTTCACCGACGGGGCCGATGTCGCCGACATTCTCGCCTCGCTCGAACAGTCGGGTCAGCCGGGGAAAGACTGGCTCGCCGAGCTGGAGGCAAGCCGCAACCCCTGGTTCAACGTCAATGTCGGTGACGGGTTCTACCATTATCACCGGAGCTGGAATGACGATCTGTCGATGCCGTTCGCAGCGATCCCCGGGTACATTGAAAAAATCAGGGCAGGAGAAAGCATCGATCGCCCCACCGAACAGTTGATGGCCGAGCGGGTGGAACTCATTGAAGGTTATCGTGACCTGCTGGGCAGCGATGCCGAGCGCGCCGCCTACGACCAGATGATCGAACTTGCCTGCCGGGTTTTTCCCTATGTCGAGGGGCACAAATTCTATTGCGAGCACTGGTATACCAATCTGTTCTTTAACAAGATCCGCGAATTCGGCGCGCTTCTCGCCGAGCATGGCTATTTCGACGATAGCGAGGATGTATTCCATCTTTCGCGCTTCGAAATCGAGCAGGCGCTGATGGCACTTTCGCTCAGCTGGTCGACCGGATCGCCGCCGCGCGGTCTTGAACGCTTCCGGTCGTCAATCGAAGAGCGCAAGGCGGCTCTCGCGGTCTGGGCGGAGATGGAAACGTCACCTGCGCTGGGCGATGTCCCCGACATGATTGACGATCCGGCGATCGTCATGCTCTGGGGCATCACCCGCGAGACGCTCGATTCCTGGCTTGATGATGGCGAGGAGAATCCCAACGAGATCAAAGGCTTTGCGGCCTCTTCAGGCGTGGTCGAGGGCACCGCGCGCGTCGTCAAGTCGGTGCAGGAGATCGCAAGGCTCCAGCAGGGCGATATCCTGGTCTGCCAGGTCACAAATCCCACTTGGGCGCCGGTGTTCCAGAAGATCGCGGCCGCAGTTTCCGACATCGGCGGCTCGATGAGCCACGCGGCGATCGTCGCGCGCGAATATGGCCTGCCTGCAGTGGTCGGGACCGGGAAGGCGACGACCCGCATTCCCGACGGTGCCCGCATTCGCGTCGATGGGGCGCGTGGCCTGGTGACGATCCTGGAGGCTGCATGAGCACCGCCATTGCCTGGTTTGCTGACATCGGTCTTGAGGATCGCCCCGCGGTGGGCGGCAAGGGCGGGAGTCTGGGTGAACTGACTCGCGCCGGCATCGCCGTCCCTCCAGGCTTCGTGGTCCGCACCGAAGCGTTCGAAGCCTTTGTGCGCACGCTCGACGCCGCCGAGCCGCTGCGTGCGCCGATCGAAGCGCTCGATCCCTCAGATCTCGACCAGGTGAGCGAAGTCACCGCCGCCGTCCGGGCGAGGATCGAAGCGGAGCCGCTGCCCATCGAAGTCGAACAGGCGATCCGCGCGGCTTACGCCGAACTTGCGGGAAGCGACCGGCCGGTGGCGGTGCGTTCATCGGCTACAACCGAGGACGCCGAAGACGCGAGTTTCGCCGGATTGCAGGACACCTACTTGTGGGTCATCGGCGCCGAGCAGGTGCTGCAGCAGGTTCGCTCTTGCTGGGCGAGCCTCTACTCGGTCGAAAGCGTTACGTATCGTCGCCGACAGAACTTCCCCGAAGCGAAGGTTGCGATGGCGGTCGTGGTGCAAATCATGGTCGATGCACGCTGCGCCGGAGTGATGTTTACCCGCTCACCGACAACCGGCGATCGCTCGGTCATAACCATCGAGGGGGCTTGGGGGCTCGGTTCGGCAGTGGTTTCGGGCGAGGTCACGCCAGACCGCTGGGTGGTCGCTAAGCTGACCGGCGAAGTGCCGGTACGCGACATCTCGGACAAGCATATCCGCCAGGTTCCGCTGCCCGGCGGCGGCATCCACGATGAGGATGTGCCCGAAGATCTCCGCAAGACCCCATGCCTGTCCGACACGGAACTGCAGGAGTTGCGGGCGGTCGCCCGGCGCACCGAGAAGCATTATGGCCGGCCACAAGACATCGAATGGGCGATCGAGAACGAAACCGGAGCGATCCTCCTGCTCCAAAGCCGTCCCGAAACGGTCTGGTCGGCCAAGGAAAGCGCCCCTGCCGCGCAACCCGCGGAAAACCCGCTGTCACATCTCATGAATGTCTTTGGAGGCCGCAGGTGAGCATCTCGTCCCGTGATCTCGACGAGATCATGCGCCTGTTCGACCAGTCGGGCTTCGGCGAAATGAAACTCGAAGCCCGTGATTTCAAACTGCACTTGAGAAAGGCAGGCGTTGCCTCGGGCACCGCTGCTGCACTTCCGATGCAATCCAATTCCGCGGCGCCAGCGGGCATGCCGGCGCTTCCCACCGCGCCGCCAGTCGGGACAGCAATTCCGCCGCTAGGCCCAGGCGAAATCGACGTGCCATCGCCGCTGCTCGGTATCTATTACCGCGCGCCCAAACCAAGCGAACCGCCGTTCGTCGAGATCGGGCAGGATGTCGATGAGGATACCGTCATCGGCATCGTCGAGGTGATGAAGTTGATGAATTCCGTACGCGCCGGCGTGCGAGGCAAGATCATCGCGATCCATGCGCCAAATGCGGAAATGGTCGAATTCGATCAGCCCTTGGTACGGATCAAGGCTGCGGCGTGATGGCGATCCGGCGGATCTTCGTGGCCAATCGCGGCGAAATCGCGCTTCGGGTCATCCGCAGCTGCGAAAAGCTCGGAATTGAGACAGTGCTTGCAGCCTCGAAAGCCGATCTTGGCTCGGTGCCTGCGAGACGCGCGACCCGGACGGTTTGCATCGGTCCTGCGCAGGCGGCTGCGAGCTATCTTAACGTGCCTGCAGTGGTGCAAGCTGCGCTCGGTACGGGCTGCGATGCCGTTCATCCAGGCTATGGTTTTCTCTCCGAGCGAGCAGATTTCGCCCGTCTTTGCGAGAACGAAGGCCTGGTCTTCATCGGCCCGTCACCCGATCAGATCGAGGCTGTCGGAGACAAGCTGAAGGCGCGCGCCGTGGCGATCGAAGCCGGTGTACCGGTGGTGCCCGGCGGGGCGGCGGAAAGCCTTGCCGATGCGCTGAAGCTTGGCCGGGAGATTGGCGTGCCTTTGCTGGTCAAGGCCGTGGGCGGCGGCGGCGGGCGTGGCATGAAACTGGTCGAAGATATCGACAGGCTCGAGGAGACGCTGGCGCTCGCATCGGCAGAGGCGGCTGCCGCGTTCGGCGATGAACGCGTCTATCTCGAACGCTATGTCGCGCGGGGCCGCCATGTCGAACTGCAGGTGCTGGGGGACGGTGCGGGTAAGGTTGTGCATCTGGGCGAGCGCGACTGTTCGGTGCAACGGCGCTACCAGAAGCTGATCGAGGAAAGTCCGGCACCCTGCCTGCCCGAGGATCTGCGCGACGACCTGCGTATAGCCGGTGTCCGCTTCGCCCGGCATCTGTCCTATCGCGGAGCGGGCACCGTCGAGTTCCTGGTCGATGTTGATCGCGGCGAATTCTATTTTCTCGAGATGAATGCCCGCATCCAGGTCGAGCATCCCGTGACCGAGGAAATCACCGGGATCGACCTTATCGCCCAGCAAATCGCGATTGCGGCCGGCGAGGGCCTCGCCCTTGAACAGGACGATATCCGCCTGACCGGCTCCGCGATCGAATGCCGGATCAATGCCGAGCAACCGGCTCGAGATTTCGCCCCGTCGCCCGGGAGAGTGGCCGAGGCGCGGTGGCCGGCGGGCGATGGCATCCGGGTCGACAGCCACATCGAGGCCGGCTCGATGGTCCCGCCTTACTACGATTCGATGATTGCGAAGGTGATCGCTCACGGGACCGATCGGAAGGATGCGATTGACCGCCTGCGGCAGGCACTCTCCGGCACCAGCATCACCGGAATATCCACCAACATCGCGTTCCAAGCAAAGGTTCTGGCCGATGCCGAGTTCGCCGCGGGCGGGGTCGATACCGGCTATCTCGCTCGCCTCGGTGCGCGTGAACCCACATTGTTCGAGGTCTAGCAAACGATGGCTACGCTGCGCCTTGTCGAAACCTCCCTGCGCGATGGAAACCAGAGCCTGTGGGCGGCACTTGGCGTCGATACTGCCCGGACCCTGTCGGTCGCGCCGCTGCTCAATCGCGCCGGGTTCAAGGCAATCGATTTCACCACGTCGACCCACATGGGCGTTGCGGTGCGTTACAAGCAGCAGGATCCCTGGGAACGGATTCGCATGATGGCGGCGGCGTGCCCCGACACCCCGCTGCAATTCATGTCGACCGGCTTCCGTTTCATCAGCTGGGAGACCGCGAGCCCGGAATTCATGGAGCTGGCGTTCCGGACTTTGGCGACCAACGGTATCCGCCGCTTCGCCATGGCCGACCCCATGAACGACGCCGCCGGGAACATCGCGGCCGCCAGGATGGTGAAAAAGGGCGGCGGCGAATATGTCGTCGCTGCGCTAGTCTATACGATCAGTCCGGTTCATGACGATGCCCACTATGCGCAATGCGCGCGCGAACTCGCCGCCAGTCCCGACATCGATGCGATCTACGTCAAGGATCCGGGCGGTCTGCTGACACCGATGCGAGCCCGTACGCTCATTCCGGCAATCCTGGCGGAAATTGGCGACAAGCCCCTCGAAGTCCACACGCACTGCACGATCGGGCTGGGCGATCTGAGCTATCTTGAATGCGCCGATCTCGGGGTTGAAGCGCTGCAGTGCTCAAGCGGCGCGGCTTCGGACGGGACGTCCAACCCCTCGGCGATGCGGACCGTCGCGAACCTGAAGGCACAGGGCCATGATGTCGCGATCGATGAAGATGCGTTGACGGAGATCGATGCGTACTTCAGCGCTCTGGCCAAGGCCGACGGGCTGACCAAAGGAACACCGCGGGCGTTCGACGCCAGCTATTTCCACCATCAATTGCCCGGCGGAATGGTCGGCACGATGCGCCGCCATCTGTCCGAGCAGAGACTCTCGCACGTCGAAGGCGCGGTGATCGAAGAAATCGGCCGGGTCCGCCAGGAACTGGGCTGGCCGATCGTGATGACTCCTTTCGCGCAGATGGTGATGACCCAGGCGGTCCTCAACGTCACCGGCAAGGAACGCTACGCGACAATACCCGACGAGATCACCCGTTACGCGTTGGGACGATTCGGGCGGCCCAACGTCCCGATCGCACCCGAGGTTCTCGACCGGATCATGGCCAGCCCGCGCGCCAAGGAACTGGCCGAGGAGCCGGGAATGGCCGAATTGCCGGAACTTCGCCGCCGCCTTGGCGCAAACCTGTCCGATGAGGAATTCCTGCTGCGCGCGACCATGCCCGCCGAGCAGGTCGATGCGATGCGCGCGGCCGGACCCGCCGTCCAGACTTACGACCCGTCATCCGCCGCAGTGATACGCGAACTGCGCGCGTTGCTCGCGCGAACCGACCTCGCCGGGGTCAGTATATCGTTTCCCGACTTTCATGTGGAGCTTGCCTGATGGAGGCCGGGGTACAAACGCACGCACGCGCGCAAGCCGTGATGTTTGATGTGGATGGCACGCTGATCCTGTCAAATTCGGCTCTCGGCGACTACCGGCCTTTGCCCGGTGCGAGGGAAACGCTCACCGCGCTCCGCGCCGCGGGAACGCCATATCTCTTGCTGACGAACGGTAGTGCCTATCCCGCCCCGGAGCAGGCGGAAAAGCTGCGCCGACTGGAACTGCCGGTCGACGACGACCAGATGCTGACGCCTAACAATGTCGCGGCGTCGATCTTCCGCGATTGCGGGTTGCAACGCGTCATGGTTCTCGGGGTCGATGGCGTGAGGCGCGCGCTCGAAGCGGAAGGTATTCAAACCGTTCCTCCCGTGGCCGGCCAGTCAGCCGATGCAGTCTATGTCGCCTGGTATCCGGAATGCGGCATGGACCAGATCCATGCGGCCGCTTTGGCGGTGCTGGATGGCGTTCCCTTCTACACGGCATCCGACGTTCCCTTTTTCGCGACCTCCGCCGGCCGGACGTTTGGATATTCCTCCGCCATATCTGGTGCCATCGCCAGGGTTGCGGGCGTGGAACCAGCCCTCACCGGGAAGCCGTCAGCTGCCGCGCTCGCCTTTGTCGCACGCAGGCTAGGGGTTGCCGCGCATGCCTTGGCGGTGGTCGGCGACGATCCAAAGGTCGAGACAGAAATGGCTCGGGCCGGAGGGGCGATCGGGATCGGCGTTACGACCGGAACCACGACCTTGGAGCAATGGGCCGAACAAGGGCCCATGAGGCAAGCTCACCACGTCGTATCCAGAATATCCGATATTCTCGACATAGGGTTGTTTTAAAACGGGATTCAATCTCTCCAGAAGGGCTTCCAAGTGCGTTCGATCGACTATTTCGACAAGCAGGTAATCTTGCACCCCGATCGGGTCATGCTGATCGCTGGAGACCAACGTCTCACCTATGCCGATGCCAGCCTGATGACGCACCGGATCGCCGCTGCCATGCTTGGTGCCGGTTTCCGCCACCAGGAGGCGGTAGCGATCATGTCGCCCAATCACGGCGCGGTGGTCGCCACGATGCTGGGGCTGTGGCGCGCCGGGGGGGCATGGATTCCGGTCAATACCCGCAACGCGCTGGCCGACAACATCGCCTACCTCAACTATGTTCGCGCCAGCTGGCTTTTTTATCACTCTGCCTACGCGGCTGACGCTGCCCAAGTGAAGGCCAAGGTGCCCAGCATCCAGCACATGATCTGCCTCGACACGGAGGAAGGTGGCAATCCCTCGTTGGACCGGTTCATGGCTCCGGTCGGAACGCCACCGGTTCCGGACTGGGGCGACCCCGTGGGCAACGGCGAGGAGCTTACGGCGATCATCGCCACCGGCGGCACCACTGGTCCTGCCAAGGGCGTACGCGTGCTCAATCGCAGCTGGGGAACGATGCTGGAAACGATTGGCCAGATCATGGCCTGCGATGTGCCGCCGGTGTTCCTGACCACCGCGCCACTGACTCATGCGGCGGGGCCAGTCACGATGGCCGGTGTCGCGATGGGGGCAACCATCGTCGTCCTGCCGGGTTTCGAGGCCGAAACCGTGATGGCGGCGTTCGCGAAATATGGTGTGACCCACACATTCCTGCCACCGACCGCCGTTTACTCCATGCTGGCCCATCCCGAGGTGAGGAACCACGACTATTCGAGCCTGCGCTATTTCCTGCTCGCCGGCTCGGCTTGTTCGCCCGAGAAGTTGCGGCAGGCGGTGGAGGTCTTCGGGCCATGCATGTGCCAAAGCTATGGTCAGACCGAGTTCCACCTGGTCGCCACCTGGCTCTCCCCTCACGTCGTCGCAGCCGCCGCCGCCGGCGACCACCCCGAGCGCCTCGCCTCTTGTGGCCAGGCAACCTATTCGTGCCGGGTCGAGCTGATGGATGACAATGGCCGGCTCCTGTCTACCGGCGAAGTCGGGGAGATTGTCGGGCGTGGCGGAATTGTGGGGGGCGGCTATTTTGAGATGCCCGAAGTGAGTGCCGAAACCTGGGCGCATGGTTGGCACCATACTGGCGACGTCGGTCGCCGGGACGAACACGGGTTCTATTACATCGTCGACCGCAAGAAGGACATGATCGTCACCGGCGGGTTCAACGTGTTTTGCACCGAGGTCGAGGCGGCCGTCACGGAGCTTCCCGGCGTGCGTGAATGCGCGGCGATCGGCATTCCGGACGACAAGTGGGGCGAAGCGGTGACCGCGCTGGTGGTGGCAGATCCGGCCAATGCTCCCGATTCCGAAACGGTGATTGCGCATTGCAAGACGCGCCTCGGTAGCGTCAAGGCGCCGAAGCATGTGTTCTTCAAGAACGAGCTACCTCGCACAAGTGTCGGTAAATTCGACAAGAAGGCAATGCGTGCTGAATTCTGGCAAGACGTCGGGCGGGACGTGAATTAAGCGACTATGTTTTAAGTTTTGCTTTGATTTTGAGGTATCACTAAAGATTATGCTTGAATTCTGAGTGTTATTAAAAGGGAGGGATGCAATGAAAATGACCAAATATGCGCTTTGTTCTTCAGTGACGGCAATCGCACTGATGGCATCTCCTGCTTTGGCCCAGGACGTACAGCCGCAGTCTGACTTGGGTGGCATAGCGGAGATTGTGGTGACGGCGCAGAAGCGTGCGGAGAACGTCCAGAACGTACCGATCGCGATTTCTGCGTTCACCGCCGCCGCGCT
>Ga0207680_10000030_pt1 | contig 78257 bp, 77 predicted proteins | sample KBSS23metaG_FD_184321 | JGI IMG/M metagenome (GOLD analysis project Ga0207680, IMG submission 184321) | Switchgrass rhizosphere microbial communities from Kellogg Biological Station, Michigan, USA - KBS S2-3 metaG (SPAdes) (version 2) | ecosystem: Host-associated > Plants > Roots > Rhizosphere...
CAGCGCCGCTATCGCGAATATCGTCCGGATCGCTGCGGGAGGAGTAATGGCACCACCGGGCTAATTGTCGGGGCCGCTGCAGGTGCCCTTCTTGGCCGCGCAGTCGACAGCTATGGTGATCGTGCTCCAGGCACCATCCTTGGCGCAGGCGCAGGCGCGCTGCTGGGACGGGAGGTCGAGCGCAATCACGGTTGCTGATCAGCGATGGAGTCAAAAGCCGAACGGCTGGTTTCAGGCGTCGGCTCGCAGTTCCGCACTGACCAGCATAGCTGCGAATGAGCCATTGCCAAATGCATTGTTGGGAAAGGCAAGATGGAGCTAGTAGGGCATTAGTAGGGCGGCGGTTTCAAAGTCCCTCCGGCTGCTTCTGGCTCTCTCAGGGTACAACCCCTCGGGATCAGGAGCGAATTCAGGCTCCTTCAAACTCCTTAAAAGTCTTTCAATATCAAAGACTTAAAATTCGTAATGATGAGGTCTCTTTCAACCTCCTTCAAACATATTCAAAGACTTATACCCCTTCTGTTCCGAGCGACCTTTCCTCAGGCATCCTCAAACTCCTTCAGGTTCAGTCCGGCTCCGGCACAGTTCGACAAGCATAAATTTGACCTTCGCCGTATGGCTGGCAGAGTGCCAGACCCAATAATCTTACCGATATGGGTCGGAGTCACGCGGAGCGGCCGCCCTGTTTTGACCCCGAAACTGCAGGTGCCGTTGCCCTCACCGGGTAAATGAGCCGGCACTGTGAATCCATCGGCCAATCCTTCCTTGCGCGCCTCATCAAGGACCCTGTGGTGATGTGCCGTAAGCCTGAGGATTGCGCCGACCTCGGACCACAAAAATCCTGCGGTTTTCTTCTGACTGGCCACATGGATAGGATCGCTCGTGTATAAGCCACGGGCAACAAACGCTTCTGCCCAGCAGCTGGGATAATTCTCCAGCCAAACATTCCCATCGTTGTTGCTGCGCCTGATGTCGACATGCTGGACAAGGGCATAGACGTCGAAACCCATCTCACGGGTAATGTCAGCCATGAGGCGGCCAAGATCGTTCAGGGTCTTCGCGGCATTTGTGAGCTCAACAAAACGTGTAACATCGGATAGCTGAGGCATGCCAATCTCCCCCCGGAGAAAACGACATAAATGGCGTTAACCATAACGGCAGGACAATGACCTGTATGACTTGGGTTGTCTAACCGTAGATATACGTGTCCCACAACCTGGGCCAGGATTCTCGCCCATTGCACTTCACTCAACTCGTACCGCTTGATCCCCATCGTCCGCTCCGCCCATCAACACGGCCGGCTGGTGGCCCCGATTGGTTGGACGAAAGTGGACAACCAACCCAGGTCGATGCTTGCTTCCAGCTGCCTTCTTCGCTTGACGGGCGCCGACAAATCACCAGATAGGCCTTCATCAGCCGGCAACCGCCGTGCTGAGGTTACGACCGACATGGCCAAACAATTTTCGCGCGCGATCAGATATTCGGGTCATCCAAAACCAATTTGGGTGTTCGCTGTCATTGGCCTGCTCCTCGCTTGGCCGTATCTTTCGTCGAGCCGCCCTGCGCCTATGCCTCATGCAGGATTCAAGCTGCTGCACCATTCCAAACCACCAGACGTCGATCGGCTTGCCTTGGCTGCAGCAGGACCCGTTACCCGGCTGGTTCCTCAAGGAAATGTCAAGGCGGTCGTCCTGCTATTGTCCGACCGCGACGGTTGGACGGCAACAATGCAGCATGATGCGAAAGTCCTGAGTGGTGCCGGCATTGCGGTTGCAGGCGTCGACACGCCGCGCCTTCTGCGTCGCCTGGCGGGAAGCCGGGCTTCCTGCATCAGTCTCAATTGGTCGCTCTCGCTGCTTGCGAAGGATTTCGAGCATCGTCTCGGCCTACCCGTTTACATGCGGCCGATACTGGCCGGCCGCGGTCTTGGCGGCGACGTCACCTTCGCTAGCCTGGCCCAGTCTCCAAACATCTTCCGTGGCGGGGTATCTCTTGGCTTTGACGGCCAGCTGCCAGGATCGAAGGCCTGGTGCAAGAACCGTCGTCCACTGGCTTCCCGCTTGTCCGGAGCGCATGCGGGCTGGCAGCTGCGGACGGGGCAGTCCTTTACCACGCCCTGGGTTGCCATTGCGTCTCGTGAGGAGGAGCGAGTGATCGCGCGCCGTTTCCTGCCGACGCTGCCGCATTCCAGCTTGCGGCTACAGGCAGGCGATGCGCTGCTCTCCGCCATTTTGCCAATGGCCGAAGCGCCCGTGGCCAAGCGCGCGTCTGCTAGCGACACGACCATTGAGGCGCTACCACTCGACACCATGGTAAATCCGGCCTCGCGGTCCACGCCTTACATGGCTGTATTCTATTCCGGAGATGGCGGCTGGGTGGGATTCGACCGCAACATGGCAAGCGCGCTTGCCGATCACGGAGTGCCCGTCGTCGGCATCGATAGCCTGTCCTATTTCTGGAACAAACGCAGGCCAATCGATGCGGCCGCCGATCTCGCGCGGGTGATTGATCATTACCGCCATCTTTGGGGTCGACGGCAAGTAATCCTGGTCGGCTTTTCCTTCGGTGCGGACAATCTGCCGTTCATTGCCAACGCGCTCCCGAAGCGGTTGCATCCAGATATCGCCCGGATCAGCCTTCTAGGTCTCAGCGACAGCACCGATTTCCAGTTCCACCTCGAATCCTGGCTGGACATGACGCAATCCGATGCCATGCCGACAGTCCCCGCCATCATGGGGATTCGCGATATGCCGGTGCAGTGTGTTCGGGGTACCGTAGAGGCCGACAGTGCGTGCAACGCAATTCCGAAGGGCAGGGCCATCCAGTCGATCTTACCGGGCGACCATCATTTTGGTCGCGATTTCTCACGCATTGCTCACACCATCCTAGCAGGGCTTGAGACATGACAAAGCGCTCGATCGGCTCGGCGTACCCGGTCTCGTCATCCCTCTATTGCTCGTAGCGGGGCTGTCCTGCCTGGGCTATTTTGCCGCTGATCCGTTCACGACTTTCCCGGCGGCTGCCGGGAAACGTCTTGGATATCCTGTCGCTGCGTTGCTTCTGTCCGGGAACATGGGTCTCAAGGTGGGGATGGGTCCAGGAATTGCCAATGCGCTCTCGGCGCGCGGGATTCCAGTGGTGGGTATCAACAGCCTCACCCATTTTCGTTCCGAACGCTCCCCTGCGGAGATTGTAGAAATTACGCGCAAGGAATTGACCGCGCGCGCAAACTGGCACGGGCGGACTCCATCCGGTGCAAATACCCGGTGCCATCGCCCAATGAGCTGCGCCAGGTCTACTTGCGTGCGTTTCCAATCTTGGGAAAATGGGTTAAATTAGCGGCAGCGCTTCCGTCCATTGTGGGCGAGCTCATGGCCAGCCACCCCGCCTGCCGCCGCACCGACCAACACGCCGCCTGTGCCGCCAACACCTGCTTTGCCCACTAAGCCACCACCGACGGCGCCCGCAACGGTGCCCGTAGTCTTGTTGAAGCGCAGGCAATGCCCATGCCCCGGATCAGAATGGTGATGACGCCTCGCCTCCGCTGGACCGGCAAGACATAAGCCCGCAAATGCGACGGTAGCTGCGGCGGCGGTAAATGCTGATTTTTTCATGGCAATCCCTTTTCTTGTGCATCGCGCTTCAAGGACACGATCATGAACGCTGCTTTACGATTCTAGTTATACCAGCGCATTAACGTCAGCCAGTCAGTCATCATCATAACGGCGATGATGCCACTGGGAGTTCCCCCAACGCTCACGTTCCCCCTAACGTTGCCGAGCTTCTGTCTCTTCCCAGCGCCGATGCGATTCACCGCGTTCATGGGCGATCCATACCGCGCGGCGATTGTCGTAATCGTCGTAATAATAATCTGGGTTCGAACCCAGATAAATCGAGAAGCTGCTGTGCCCTCGCGCGAACGCTGGCGTCGGAACAGCTGCGCCGACAGCCGTTGCTAACAGCAGTGCTGTGAAAAGGTTTTTTCCGGAAACAGGCCTTCCCCTTTCGGCCACTTTGCACCGTTCTCACACGTTCGTGGCTGCTTCAAAGCTGCCGGACTGAGCCTTTCCCCAATTGTCGCGATAATAGGGAAGCGGGCATCCCCGGACAGCAATTCGCTGGCTTTCAGGAAACGATGCACCTGATCGAACTGCCGGATTTCAGTAGAGCTAACCCCATGGACCAAATGGTGGGACTGCAATTCCTCGGGATGGCGAAGCCCGGCCGCAGCCAGCATGTCGGCCAGCGCATTGACGGTGCGGTCATGACCGGCGAACCCGTTGGCCTTGTCGGGTACATGGAGCGCTCGTTGGCGCCAGCGATCCTGCTTCGCCACGCCCGCGATGTCGCCACCATACTCCCGATGATAAAGGCTGATGCTATCTTCGCAGGTGTCGTGATAAGCCTTCGAGTTGTCCGCCAGTCGAGATTTGCCGCTGATCGATCCCGCGTGCGATGCCCTCGAACCGCAGGCTGAGACCCAGATCGCGGCGTTCGTCGAGCGCTACAACCATCAGCGCTATCACGAGAGCCTGGACAATGTAACACCCGCCGATGCCTACTTCGGTAGAGCCGAGACCATCATCAAACAGCGTGAAAGGATCAAACGCCAAACCATCGAACATCGGCGCTTGCAGCACCGCAAGCTCGCCGCATAATATCAATCCCCAGACGAGGCCGATCCTCCGCTAATCTGCGCCGCAATCTTGGCCAAATGCCCTGACGACGGACAGTCGCACGCGGACCTGACGCTGTCTACTTGCCAGGATATTGCGGCACGCATGGATAGGAAGACCATATGCCGCTGACTAACGCAGGCGGGGCGGCCGATGTCCGGGAGCGTTCGCCGGCATCTGCCGCGACCAAATGGATTTCGAGGCGCCCTGCGCACATGGCCGCCGCACTGGCGATCGGACTGTTTGGGGTCGCGCTGTTGCAGGGCATTTCTTATTGGCCGGGCATTATGACCTGGGATGCCATTAACCAATATGGCCAGGCGGTCGATGGCGAATTCGACGATTGGCATCCGCCCGCCATGGCCTGGCTGTGGCGCCAGCTGATCACGGTGAAGGTCGGGCCAGGGCCCATGTTCGTGCTGCAACTCGTCCTCTACTGGACTGGCTACGCGACGATCGTCGGCGCGGCCCTGCGCCGGCGTCGCACAGGAATGGCGTTCGCGCTGGCTGCATGTGCCTTGCTACCCTTCCCGCTCGCAATCATGGGATCGGTACTGAAGGACTGCCTGATGGAGGGGGTGTTGCTCTCGGCAGTGGGTTTGTTGCTGTGGGTCAAACCGGAGCGTGACTGGGCGGTCCGCATCTGGGCAATCCTGATGCTTCTCTTCGCCGCCACGCTCCGCTTCAACGCCTTTCTGGCGACACTACCGCTGCTGGTGGCACTATTGCCGATGGCCTGGCGGCGCACGCAGTTGCGGCTTGCCGCCGTCTCCGCGGTGTCGCTGAGTGCGCTGGTGCTGGCTATTCCCGTCGCCAACCGCCTGATCGGCGCGGAGAGGAGCGGCGTCGAACTGTCGCTTGTCGTCTTCGATTTGGGCGGCATTACCAGGTTCAGTGGGGTTGACGTATTCCCCGCGATCGCCGTCGCCGATCCGGTGGCGGTCAATGCCCGCTGCTACAGGCCAGACAAATGGGACAGCTATTCCACCTGGGCGGCGCCGCTCTGTCCGATAGGCTTCGACACCATCACGGCGGCCTTCGCGGCGAGCGGAAGGAGTCCCTATTGGACTCTTGCGGAGGCGGTGCTCGCCCATCCTATCGCTTACGCTCAGCATCGCCTTGGGCATTTCAACATCAATTCCCGCTTTCTCGTGCACACCGAGGTGCAGGGTCCGGCCCCCGATCGCGCCATCCCCAACGAATGGAATTATGTCGTCGACAGCAATGCCGGTCTGAGGCTGATCAACCGGATGGCGGGCTGGAGCATCCATAGCCCGCTCGGCTGGCCGATCTGGTGGATGGCGCTGGCGCTCGGCCTGCTCGCGCTGAGTCCGGAATTGCCGTCGCGCCGCGTCGTCATACCGATCACGCTTTCCGCTTTGCTCTACGGCCTCGGCTATCTGCTGTTCAGCGTATCGTCCGAGCTGCGTTATCATCTCTGGACAATTACGGGGACAGCGATCGCGGCGGTCATTGCCGGGGCCGATCTGGCCGCAGGCGCGCCGGTGTCGCGGCGCCGGCTGATCCTGAGCGCGCAGCCGGCGCTGGTCGTGCTGGCACTCTGCACGCTGTGGCGTTTGACTTGAGACGGAAGATAGCATCCAGATGCCCCGCTCAGGTGCGCCATGGCGGCATGAGACGCGGCCACCCCATGATGTTTGCCATAATGGCTATGTTTGCCGCTTCGGCTGCCTCCGCACGCCGAGAAGCAGTCGCGCTAACATTTGACGATCTACCGGCCCTGACACTGCTCCATTCCCAGACTTACGTCACCTGTACCAACGCGATGCTGCTGCGCGGATTGAAGCGTCATCATCTACCGGCGATCGGCTTCGTCAACGAGGGTAAATTCGACGAGCTGGAGCGGGCCAAACAGATCGACGTCCTGCACATGTGGCTGAACGCCGGCATGCTTCTGGGCAATCACAGCTTTTCTCATGAATCGCCGAACAATATGGCGGCCGACGCCTATGTCGCAGACATCGTTCGCGGCGAAAGCGTGACCCGTCCCTTGCTCGCCGCGCGGGGCCTTCGGCTTGTCTGGTTTCGTCATCCCTATCTCGAGACCGGCCCGACGCAGAAAGCCAAACAACAGATCAATCATTGGCTCGCTGAGCATGGCTATCGCATTGCACCCGTGACAATGGAAAATTCTGATTGGCTCTTTGCTGAGCCCTATGACGATGCGATTGCCCGCCATGACAATGACCGCGCGGGGCGCATAAAAGCCTCATATTTGGCTTATACCACGCAGATGATTGCTTGGTATCGCAGCGCTGCGCACCAATTGCTTGGCAGAAACATGTCCTATGTGATGCTGCTTCACGTGACGCGGCTTAACGCTAACTGCATAAACGAACTGGCCGCACTGCTGAGACGGGCGGGATTGCACGCGGTGGCACTCGAAAAGGCCATGAAAGACCCAGCCTATAGAATCCCGGACCCTTATGTTGGTCCCGATGGCATAGGCTGGCTCGAACGATGGTCACTGGCATTGCACAAGGACTTGCCTTGGGACGATTTTGTCGATCCCCCGGCGGATATCGAAGCCGAGTACAAACACGTCGATAACGACCAGTGATGTTGGTTTAAGCGCACTCCACCGGGGGGGCAAGTGCGCCCACGGTCGATCGAGAATGCTGATCGCCTGTCGCCTCCACGAGGAAGGCGGCACGATCGATCCGTGCGAAGCTGCACGACGTGCTAATGATCAGGAATACCCGCTAACAGCCCGTGTAAGCGACCGGCATCCGCCGTCGCGAGCTCCGGGCCGTCCTCGTACAGCAGCTCGGCAAATCGATCGATACGATATCGGAGGTAGGCGCGTCTGGACCGCTCCAACAAAAGTGGGTCGCCACTGCGCCCGGCATATCCCTCCAGCACATGTAACGCGGCCGCAGCGCCAAATAGCCAGAACCCCTTCAGATCGTCCGCCGGATTCCCCAGGCCCACATCCCCGAAATCGATTACGCCCGCCAAGCCGTCGCGGTTGGGTGACAGCGCGCGCGCAAAAACGCTGTCTGCCGGATCAGCGGCAAACGGATCGAGGCCGCGATCGAATCTGAACCGGGTCGCGCAATAAGGGCATAGAATGCTGTCATCCTGTTCGCGCATTTCAAGATAGATATGCGGGTGGTCCTGGGGCGGTGATGCGCCGATGCATTTGAACGCCCGCACCCCGATGCGGATCTCCGGAACACCGTGGTCGTTCGTGAACTTCGGATAGACCTCACGCGCCATTTCGAATTGCTCGCTCGCCGCCGATCACCTTGAGCCGAAACTGACCGGCTGAATAGTGATCGCCAATGGCATGCCCGAACATGCAGAATGATGCTGCTGCCAATTTCTCAATCATTTCGAGACGAAACACGACCAAACAACTGGCCTCGAAACGGACAGTACAGGGCTCTTGGAACCGCTTTAATCGCGAAAACGAGACGCCCGCTCAACCAGATGGGTCATCTGGGTCGCTGCGTGAATCGTCAACGGGTGAGGGGTGAATCCCGGTCGGGGAGAGATATAACCAGCCATTTGGCGAGCCTGTTGCAGTTGTTGATCGGATGCAGTGGCAAGCAACGAAATGATGATGTTCTCCAACGCAATCACGCGCGTTCTAAGCTCGGCATATTCGACATTGGTCAGCTTCAGGCCGCCAGCTTCGGCTTCCCCCATCGACAGGTGCAACTGCGGGCGCTGGGCGTTGGCGCCGCCCTCATCATCCCATTGGGAAAGCGCCAGCCTTAGTGCTTCCACGTCCTTGTTGGCTTCCGACGCTTTGTCAGTCATGGCGCGCTCCTTCCGATAGAGGCGGGTCCGCGACGAAAAACCAAATCAGCCTGGCGAAGGTTGGATTGGTTTTTTACTGTGGCCCGGATGCGATGTTAATTCACGCGAGCCTCAAGGGCTTGGCTTTGGTGGCCCAGGTCCAACGCCAGTTTTCAGCGGCAACAGCCATCGCGGATCCTTCGAAGTCCCCGCCTGCAAAGCATACTCCCTGGATAGGGGGTTTCAAAGCGTCCTGTGGGTCGGGCCTCATTGTATTCGACGGCCGCCCTTACCCGCCGATATGGGTCCATGTCGCCTGGGACGACCCGCTACTTAGCCATGCTCAGTTCGATCACGCTTTGTTATGTGTTTAAATCATGCCCGTGCTACCGGCCGATGGTGTTCAAGCCCGCTTCGGATCCGGCCCAACGAAAACTCACAATGCCCCGCACAGTGTGGGCGCTGGGTCTCGTCAGCCTGTTCATGGACCTGTCGTCGGAAACCATCCACGCGCTGCTCCCGCTCTTCTTAACGGGGACACTCGGCGTCAGCGTGGCGATGGTCGGCCTCATAGACGGCGTCGCTGAATCGACCGCCTCCATTTCGAAGCTGTTCTCTGGCTATTGGTCGGACCGGATCGGCCGCAGGAAACCCCTTATCTTGCTGGGGTACGGTCTCGGCGCTCTATCCAAGCCTTTCTTCCCGCTCGCCAGCAGCGCGGGAATCGTGCTGGGCGCGCGGTTCGCGGACCGGATCGGCAAGGGTCTGCGCGGAGCGCCTCGCGATGCCCTTGTGGCCGACGTGACGCCAATGCCGATACGCGGCCGTGCTTTCGGCTTGCGCCAGTCGCTCGACACCGTAGGCGCGTTTCTCGGTCCGTTGCTCGCGATTGTGCTGATGATTGTTTTTGCCAACGACATTCGGTCGGTGTTCTGGGTTGCGGCGATTCCGGCCATCCTCGCTGTCCTGCTCGTCATAATCGGTGTTGAGGATCGACAGTCACCCGACGGGAAGACCAGCGTCAAAGCTCCCGTACGAGTCCGTGATGTCAGAAAGTTGGGGCGGCCCTTCTGGGGCGTCGTTGCGATCGGCATCGTGTTCACGCTCGCCCGGTTCAGCGAAGCCTTCCTGATTCTAAAGGCCAGCGCCGAAGGCCTGCCGCTCGCGCTAGCCCCACTGGTACTCGTGGTGATGAACGTTGTTTATGCGATCGGAGCCTATCCTGCGGGCTTTCTCTCCGACAAGATCCGGGCCAGCAACCTTCTCCTGTGGGGCCTGGCCTGCCTTGTGACAGCGGACCTGTCACTCGCCCTGCTGTCCGGGATGTTGGGTGCGTTTCTTGGAATCGCACTATGGGGTGCTCACATGGCGCTGACACAAGGGCTGATGGCGAAGCTGGTGGCAGACAATGCCCCTGAGCATCTCCGGGGTTCCGCCTTCGGCGTGTTCAACTTGGCAACGGGTTTGGCACTCCTTGTCGCAAGCATTGTTGCAGGATTGCTCTGGGACCAGCTTGGCTCCAGCGCAACGTTCCTGGCTGGTGCCTCATTCGCTTTCGTCGCATTTTTGCTGCTCGTCTTCCGACGCCATGTTGATCGTCGCTCCCGTCGCAAGAATATATGCGCGAGGTAGTGCAGGCACCTAATCTTGCCGATGTGGGTCCGTACAGCCTGGAGGACCCTAGCCCCGTCGGGAGACAGGAACAACCGAAGCGCGACCGCGTTTCGAAATGACAGGGGTATGCTTCCGATGGGAAGCGCGAACCTAAGGAACTTCCACCATGAATCTCACCAAAGGCTTGTTGACGGCGAGCGCGCTCGCACTTCTGCCGACCATGGTCATGGCCCAGGGTTCCACCCAAGGTACAGGCTGGACGCATAACAATGGGCCGAGCAGCACCGGCCAGCCAGGCGTGGAATGCGGCGAGGATGAGGCCTTGAACCGGCCGGGCCGGGCCGAAGACGCACGAGGATCGGCCTTTAATCCAGATGGCGTTGCAGGCACACGCTATGCGGGCGAGCAGCCACAGAACTCACGGAATACAGCATCGGTCTCTCAATATGATGTGGCCTGCGCCCACCAGCCCGATGACTAACTGGACGACACCGCCACAGGCACTTGTGCACGCCATACGGCTACATCGGTGAGTTTCGGGAATTAGATTAAAGGTTGTCAGCCAATTGTCGGCCGCCGCGCATGGGCGCGGCACAAAGTCGGAAGGCCGAGCTTCCGAATTCGATCTACCCGGCCTTCTCGACAATAGAGCAGTATCAGCGGGCTGGTGCCGTTGCGGTCGAAAGGTCTGAGTTCGAGTTTGCTTTTGCCTTCGCCTCGGCCTTTGCCTGATAGGCATGGCGACGAGACCTTGCCTCGCTGCGATGTGTGTATCCGTGATTGGTGGTCGCCGTTGAGGTTGCGTCAAAGCCTGCATTGGCATTGGCTTGCGTCTGACCCTGGACAGCGGCGTGGGTATCGGACATGCGGTTGTCCCGCGCGATATCGCGCTGGTCGATGCCGGTTGCCATCGACCCGTGCATACCCGCGTCGACGCCTCCCATGCCCGCACCCACCCCGACAGCGCCGCCACCCATGCCACCGCCAGCTCCGCCGCCACGACCTTGCGCCAGCGCTGGGCCAGCGAGGCCCAAGAGGCACATTGATGCCATAAGGATTGCCTTGTTCATTGCTCTCTCCTTCGCACCCCCCGCGCCAATCAAAACCGTTTAGACCTGTGAGGGTTCCGGCGGTGAGGATGAAGCGGATAGTAAGCCGGTCGAGTAGTGGGAGTACCATATCTCGTGCCCTCCAAGGAATTACGTCGGCAACTCGTTTCAGATGTTTGGCGCGACACCTTCCTCTGCGCAAACCGTTGAGCGGTCCAGGAACACCTTTCATGTCGCGGTTTGCCCGGGGCCAGCCTCTGCTGGATTTGCGCGTTGTCATGCGCATGTGGTGACGGACAACAAGGGCAATCCGCTGGCCCGCAACGCTGTGCCTTTTGTGACACCTTCCGGTCTTGGTCCCAGTGACCTGCGCTTGGCCTATAATGTGACCGGCGTCGGAAGCAGCACAACGATCGTCGCCGTTGTCGATGCCTATGGTTACGCCAATGCGGAATCCGATCTGGCGGTCTATCGCAAAACCTATGGCCTGCCTGTATGCACGACCGCCAATGGCTGCTTCAAAAAGGTAAACCAGCTCGGGCAGCAGGGAAATTATCCGCGTCAGAATACGGGATGGGCGCAGGAAACAGCGCTCGATCTCGATATGGTGAGCGCGATGTGCCCCAACTGCAAGATACTCCTCGTCGAAGCTAGTACAGCGTCCTTCGCCAACCTCGCCGCTGCGGAGGACATGGCCGCCGCGCTTGGCGCACATGCGATCAGCAACAGCTATGGCGGGTCTGAGGTTGGCTCATCGACGTATGAGCCCGACTACAAGCATCCCGGGATCGCCATTACGGTGAGTTCTGGCGACAGCGGCTATGGCGTATCGTTTCCGGCATCGTCTGATCATGTGACGGCAGTCGGTGGTACAACGCTGACGCGCAGTTCTACCACGCGCGGCTGGTCGGAGACTGCATGGTCGGGCGCTGGTAGCGGCTGCAGCGCCGTCTACACCAAACCCACTTGGCAATCTGACACCGGATGCGCGAAGCGGACGGTTGCGGACGTCTCGGCCATAGCGGATCCGGCTACCGGTGTAGCCGTCTATGGTCCTGGTCTGGGTGGAAGATCCGCTTGGCTCGTCTTCGGTGGCACGAGCGTCGGTGCGCCACTCATCGCTGGCATCTATGGCGTGAACGGCGGATCGGTGAACTATGGTAGCGATCCCTATTTCAACCCGAGTTCCATTTTCGAGGTAATCTCCGGCAGTAACGGCAGCTGCGGTTCCTATCTCTGCACGGCTGGGCCGGGATATGACGGCCCGACCGGGTTGGGTACTCCAAATGGCGTGGCGGGGTTCTAGGCGCGGGACCGGGTATATGGTGTTTCGCTCGTCAATATTCACGTACACTTACGGCGTTGCGCGTCTTCGGGATAGAAGGTCCTTATCACTTGAACGGACGGTGGTTGCGAATGAGCCTTTGAGGAAATCTTTGGTCGGAAAGCCCCCAGGCAAATAGTAGGGTATTAGTAGGGCGGCGGTTTCAAAGTCCCTCCGGCTGCGTCCGGCTCTCTCAGGGTGCAACCCCTCGGGATCAGGAGCGAATTCAGGCTCCTTCAAACTCCATAAAAGTCGTTCAATATCAAATAGTTAAAATTCGTAATGCGGGGGTCAGGTGTTCGAGTCACCTAAGCGGCACCACCCAACCCTGATAACATCAGAAATCCAATTGTTCGGGTATCGCCCCATCAACCTGCCCTGCAAGGTCGGCTGGTCGAACATTCAGCGCGCGCGGAATGGCGATGAACTCCACAATATCTAACCGCCGCTCCCCAGTCTCGATCTTGGCAACAAACGATGGCGGTTTGCCAAGGCGCTGTGCCAGCTGGTCGCTGACATTTGGTGAGATTGCCGCAGCGGCAACAGCCATCGCGGATCCTTCGAAGTCGCCGCCTGCAAAGCATACTCCCTGGATAGGGGGTTTCAAAGCGTCGGTCGGGCCTCATTGTATTCGACGGCGGCCCTTTCCCGCCGATAGGGGTCCATGTCGCCTGGGACGGCCCGCTACTCAGCCATTAGCGCTAGGCACGGCGAATTCCATTTCAATACAATGACGTAAAAGCGCGGCGGCGGGCATAGTAGTCGAATAGTAGGGCAAGCACCCGCAGGGCTCGTTTGATTTAGCTGCGACGCGTTTCCCTATGCCAGCCGGAAGCCTCGGCTTTATCGGCAGCGGATATCGCTATTCTGTTCCACCGATCGACCAAGCAGCGCGCCGAGTGCACCACCAATCAACGTCCCGCCAGTGCGATGCCGCCCGCCATCGATGACATTGCCCAGGATGCCCCCTGCCGCCGCGCCGACGATCAAACCGGTGGTTCCATCGCTACGCTTGCAATAGTAGCGGCCGTCAGAGCCGCGGTAGACCTCGTCATCGGAGCCCAGGCGGCGCTCCTGGTAACGCGGATCATCTCGATAATAGTGCGCGGCATCATAATCGGTCGCGTAGCGGTCTTCATCATACTCTCCCGGCCGGGGGGCGTAACCGCTCTCGCTACGATCGCGTTGCCGCGAATCATAATAGCGTTCGCGCTCCCGCTGATAGAGTTCAGTCTCCGCCTGATAGCGCTCCTGGGCCGCGTCCCACCGTTTTTGTTCGGCGTAGGATTGGGCCATCAGCGGCGGAGCAAGGCCAGCTGCAGTTGCCAGAACAAGTGCGATAAGCTTTGTATTCACTGCGGTTCTCCGATCGGTCGCGGGATAGTGTGCTGATTTCATAACGCCTGCTGAACCGGCGCTTAATTTCCGTGAGCGGCGACGCCTTGCAGAGATAGCCCAGGACAGACTGACCGAATCCTCGGATCGAAACGATCCAGCGCTCCCACGCCCCTTCAACCCTGCCTTCAAGCTCTGCTCACCCACCGCGACGAGCGCAAGCTGGGCTATTCGTCTGCGTATCGCACATGCATATCAGCCATTTCATCGGCGTCGATGCGCCATGGTGCACCCATTTACCGCGATCGATAATTTTGAGTTCATCAAGCAGCGCTACTGTCACGGCCGGTACCCGAATAGGAGTTGGATCATGCGCAGGACTATCATTGCAGTCACGCTTGCATCGCTTGCTCTGCCTATTGCGCCCGCGCGGGCCGATCCTCCGCCCTGGGCTCCAGCACATGGCAGGCGGGCCCATGATCGGGATCGTTATTACGAACCGCGCGTCGTATCGCGCGAGGACCGTGTCTGGCGCGGCGACGATGGCCGCTACCACTGCCGTCGCAGCGATGGCACAACGGGCCTTCTTATCGGCGGCGCTGTAAGTGCGCTGCTAGGGCGCTCCCTCGACGGCGGCCGCGACCGGGCCACCGGCACCATATTGGGTGCGGCGGGCGGCGCATTGCTCGGCAAATCAATTGATCAGGGGGAAGTGCGCTGCCGCTAGTTTGCGTGCGATAGAGTGACGCGGCTTCAGAACGATGTTTCACGGCTAAAACGTCATTCGATCGCCGACCCCTGTAAGCGCCGGCGATACAGAATTGTATCGTTTATCAAACGATATCGCCAGCCAAGCGGGTATGGAAATTAAGGGGTGCCGCCGGACGTTTCCGCAATGTCCACTCGATCGAGCAATCAAACTGGACGACGAACTCGCAAGTGATCCGACCGGGAACTGGCGCAGACATGAATAGTGCCTGGACCCGGATCATCCGGCACGGCACTTACGGGCTCAAGGGGCGTTATAACGGTCGTACAACAAGTGATTTCAATAGGAGAGCAGGTATGAACCCGATCAAACTGGGTAGCCTCTTTGCCATGGCACTCATCGCAAGCACTACAGCGATGGCGCAGCCGCCCCGAAGCGACTGGGACCGCCAGGCTGGCAGCGGATGGAACCGGGACGAGTTTTGGCGTGGCGCGCCTGAAAATATCCGGGACAGGATAGACTTTCTTCAAAGACGCATCGATCGGGGGATCGCGAACGGCAGTCTGAATCGACGAGAAGCCAGATATTCACAGCGGCAGCTCGATGCCATTCGCCGGGATCTAAGGCGTATGCGCGGGGACATGTCACCCAGGGACAGGGACATGATCCAAGCCCGCTTGGACGATCTCGGTCAACGCCTGCGCTGGCGTCGCGCGAATGATGGTTATGGTTCTAGCGCTACCGTGCGCGACAACTACGATGACCGCTACGATGAGCGTCGGTTCGTCACGGATTATGATGCGGCAAGGTACTATCGCGAGGATCCGCGCTACACCGAACGGCGCCTTTCCGCGCAGGATGAAGTGTATCGGGGTTCGGATGGGCGGTATTATTGCAAGCGCAGCGATGGCACGACCGGGCTGATTGTCGGCGCGATAGGCGGTGGCGTTCTCGGCAATGTCATCGATGGGGGCCATAATCGTGCAGCCGGCACGTTGATTGGCGGCGCGCTTGGGGCTCTCGCTGGAAAGGCGATAGATCAAAACAGCGACGTTCGCTGTCGATAGCCCCAGTTCGGCCCGATCAGATATCGGACGCGCATTGATCCCCAATGCCGGGATCAGTGCTCGATTGTCAGCGCGAGGCAGCGGCGGAACGACTTCTGGTGCTCGGACGTTACACAATCGAATTCAAATGGCCCATTAGGAAGGGATCGCCATGCGCAGAGCTCTCTTTCTTTTGACAATATCGAGCCTTGCAATGACCGCTCCGGCACTCGCCAAGGACCATGGCGGCGCGCAGCCCCAACAAGGTGGACAAGCCCACGGCGGAAGCCAGCCTCATGGCGGAGGTGGCAATCCTCATAGCGACGGCGGTCCCGCCGCTCACGGCAATCCGCGTGGAGGAGGCCAGCCACAAAAACTCCGGGTCGATAGCGGGCAAGCGCAGCATGGCGACTCCCAGCCCGATCGTGGCGGGGGCAAGGCCCGTCGGGGAGGAGATGCGAACAGCAACCGGGAAGCGCATGGCGGGGGTCGGCCGCAGCAAATGCAGAGCCCGGCGGTCGCCAGGAGTAAGGGTCACGGCCGCAGCCATGGCGGCGAACACGTGAATCGCTTCGTCGAGCGTGGCAACCAAGGCCACGGGGGCCAAGTTGCACCCAAGGGGCATGGCCGGAACAGGATCGTCGACGGTCAATCCCCGGAAGGAAGCCGCCGGGACATGCGTGAGTCCCACGCAGCAGGGCGGCATGATCGTGGCGCTGGACTGGGCTTCCGGCGCCCACATGACGAACAACTACTCTACCGAGACCATCGGGGCGGTCCCCACGATCGTGCCAATGTTCGCGAAGCGGTACACCGCGACTATGGCGAAGGCCGGCAATGGATGCGCTATCGCGATGCACGCGATTTTGAAGACAATTATCGCCCGGCCTGGTCGCCTCTGATCCAAGGCTGCCCGCCCGGCCTCGCCAAGAAACATAATGGCTGCATGCCGCCCGGCCAGGCGCGGCGAATTTGGGGTTATGAGGAGCCCTTCGCCAACTGGTATACCTATCCCTACTGGTATCGGTACGATGACCGCTATGACTGGCGCTATGATGACGGCTATCTGTATCGCGTCGATCGCACGACGCTGCTGATCAGCGCCTTCCTACCCTTGTTGGGCGGCGCGCTCTACTACGGCAATGTCTGGCCCTCAGACTATGCCGATTATGCGGTCGATCCCTATTATGTACGCTACTATGGCTATGGGGACGACGAAGATTATCGCTATGCAGACGGCGCAATCTTCGCCGTCGATCACGGATCGCAGCGGATCGAGGCCATCGTTGCGCTGCTGACCGGGGATCGCTGGACGGTGGGCTCGCGGATACCGGATGGCTACGACATCTACAATGTCCCGCCCGAATATCGCGATCGCTACTATGACAGCGACGACGCATGGTATCGCTATAGCGACGGCTATATCTACGAGATCGACCCCACTACATTGCTCGTCCGCAAGGTCATCGAACTGCTGAGCAATGCGTAAGGGAATGGCCACGATGCGCAAATCGATCCTCGCAGCCCTGATTGCCTTGGCAACGACTGGCCTTCCCGGCTGTCACAAGCAGGAGCAAACCGACGCCCAGAAGAAGGCGGCGGCCAAGGCCGAAGCGGCGGTGGGGACCAGGCAGAATGTCCTCGAGGCGCTCGGCGGCGCCTCCGATCTTTCGACCATGACAAAACTGGTCAAGTCCGCCGGGCTCGAAAAGGCGCTCGGCGGCATTGGCAGCTATACGCTCTTCGCGCCGACCGACGCGGCCTTCGCCCGCTTGCCCGACGATCAGCGCAAGCAACTCGAAAGCACGGACGGCAGGCCACAGTTGCTCGCCCTCCTGCGCCAGCATATCGTGACCGGCTATGTCGCGCAGGCCGATCTCGAAAAGGGCCTCGCGCGCAACGGCGGCGCGGCCAGCCTGGCGACGATGGGCGGCGCGCCGATCCGGTTACATCGTCAGGAGACTGTGATTCTCCTGGGCGCGGGGGATGCCGGCCCGCGCATCGCCTCCGCCCCGATCGCGTCGCGCAATGGCGTGATCTACCGCATCGATCAGGTGATCCCGCCGACAGTGAAATAGGACCGGCTTGGGGCTAGGCCCGCCAATGTCGGAAATGAGCGCGCGAATGAGCCATTGAGGAAATCTTTGATCGGAAAGCCCCGAGGCAAATAGTAGGGTATTAGTAGGGCGGCTTCAAAGGCTCTCCGGCTCCGTCCGGCTCTCTCAGGGTGCAACCCATCGGGATTAGGAACGAATTCAGGCCTCTTCAAACATATTCAAAAACTTAGTCCCCTTCTGTTCCGGCGCGCCTTTCCTCAGACGTCTTCAAACAACTTCAGGCTCAGTCCTGCTCCAGCAACGACGGACAAGCATAAATTTGATCCCCGCCGGATGGCCGGCAGAGTGCTAGACCCACTAATCTTACCAATGTGGGTCCGGCCCCCAGAATGCCGACGCGCTAATACGGTATGAGCGAGTCTGTTTCCCGTCAGACCGCTCGTTCAACATACTATTGAGCTGGCGGGCGGCCGACCGGCTATCTCCATCAAGAGTTCGTTTCTCGCACAGCCTAAATGCCGCTTGACCTTAACACCGTGTCAAGTCCCACATGTGACGGCGTTGCAAGGGAACGGCATGATGGAACACGCGGCAGGCGACCATGATCACGGGCAGGAGCCGTTCGTACCAACGCGCGTGCAAGATCCGGTCTGCGGTATGATGGTCGAGCCTGAAAAGGCGGCACACCACGCGGAGCATGGCGGCGGAGCCTATCATTTTTGTAGCGCGGACTGCCGCCGCACGTTCATCGCTGATCCCGGACGCTATGTTGGAGAGGCGCGTCCCGCACTGACGATCGCGGCCGGAACGATGTGGACCTGCCCGATGCATCCGGAGATCCGGCAGGACCATCCCGGCAGTTGTCCGATCTGCGGGATGGCGCTCGAGCCGGCGGTTGCGACGGCGGAACGTGGGCAGAGCCCTGAATTGTCTGACATGTCGCGCCGCTTCTGGATTGCCCTCGTGCTCTCCTTGCCTGTGCTGGTTCTGGAAATGGGCGGGCATATTGTGCCCGCACTTCATCATTTCGTGCCGAGGGACATCTCCGCCTGGATCCAGCTCGTGCTGGCAACGCCGGTGGTTCTGTGGGCCGGCTGGCCCTTTTTCGCTCGTGGCTGGGCGTCGCTCAGGACGCGCAATCTCAACATGTTCACGCTGATTGCCATGGGAACGGGTGTGGCTTGGGCGTATAGCATGGTCGCGACGTTAGCACCCGGGATATTCCCAGCTGCCTTCCGGTCGCCGGATGGCACGGTCGCCGTCTATTTCGAAGCGGCGGCCGTTATAACGGCGCTTGTGCTGCTCGGGCAGGTGCTCGAGCTGCATGCACGCGAACGCACCTCTGGCGCGATCAAGGCGCTGCTCAAGCTCGCGCCGAAGACGGCGCGGCGTATCGGCGTAGGCGGCATCGAGGAGGAAGTTGGGCTCGATCAGGTCTCCGTCGGCGATCGCCTGCGCATTCGACCGGGAGAGAAGGTGCCGGTTGATGGCGTCGTCGAGGACGGCCGCTCCTCGCTCGATGAATCGATGGTGACGGGCGAATCCATGCCGGTCAGCAAGGCCGCCGGCGACAAGGTCATCGGGGGCACGCTCAACCAGTCCGGCGCGCTGGTGATCCGCGCCGACAAGGTGGGACGCGACACGATGCTCGCGCGCATCGTCCAGATGGTGGCGGAGGCGCAGCGTTCCCGCGCGCCGATCCAGCGCATGGCGGATCGGGTCGCCGGCTGGTTCGTGCCGGCGGTTCTTGCCATCGCACTCGTTGCTTTTGTCGCCTGGGGTCTCTGGGGACCCGACCCCCGTTTTGCCCACGGCCTGGTAGCGGCGGTAGCAGTGCTGATCATCGCATGCCCCTGCGCTCTCGGCCTTGCGACACCGATGTCGATCATGGTGGGCGTCGGCAGGGGCGCGAGCCTCGGCGTGCTGATCAAGAATGCCGAGGCCTTGGAGCGGATGGAGAAGGTCGACACACTCATTGTTGACAAGACCGGCACGCTCACATTGGGCCGTCCCTCCGTTACGCATGTCGTGCCGGCTTCAGGTTTTGCGGAGGATGAAGTGCTGCGACTTGCAGCTGCGGTCGAACGGGCGTCGGAACATCCGCTTGCACTGGCCATCGTGCAAGCAGCCGCTGACAGGGGGATTGAAATTCCTGACGTCACGGATTTCGACTCTCCCACCGGCAGGGGCGCAATCGGGAACGTGGAAGGGCGACGCATCACTCTGGGCAGTGCGGCCTTCCTCAAGGCCAATGGCATCGATGTCACGCCGCTGGCCGCGCAAGCGGATGAGCTTAGACGCAACGGCGCCACTGCCATATTTGCAGGCGTGGACGAGATGGCGGCGGGCGTCCTCGCGATTGCTGATCCCATCAAGCCAAGCACGCCCGAAGCACTTGCCGGGCTGCGAGCGGAGGGCATTCGCGTGGTCATGCTGACGGGCGACAATCGCACGACAGCGGATGCGGTGGCGCGGCAATTGGGCATTGAAGAGGTCGAGGCGGAGGTGCTCCCCGATCAGAAGAGTGCAGTGGTGGCCAAGCTCAAGGGTGAAGGGCGCATCGTCGCCATGGCGGGCGACGGGGTCAATGATGCGCCCGCGCTCGCGGCCGCCGATGTGGGGATCGCCATGGGGTCCGGGACGGACGTTGCGATCGAAAGTGCCGGCATCGCTCTGGTCAAGGGCGATCTGACCGGCATCGTGCGGGCACGCCGCTTGTCCCAAGCGACCATGTCCAACATCCGCCAAAATCTGGTGTTTGCCTTCATCTACAATGCGGCTGGCATCCCGATCGCGGCGGGCCTGCTCTATCCTGTCTTCGGCATTCTGCTTTCGCCAATGATCGCTGCCGCCGCGATGGCATTGTCATCGGTCAGCGTCGTCACCAACGCGCTTCGCCTGAACAGAGTGACGCTATGAACATTGGGGCCGCCTCAAAGGCGAGCGGTGTCTCACAACGGATGATCCGGCATTATGAGAAGATCGGCCTCGTTCCGGCCGCCGCCCGCCGAGATTCCGGCTATCGCGATTATTCGGACACCGATGTGAACCGGCTGCGGTTCATCGCCAATGCGCGCGATCTTGGCTTCCCAATCGAGGAGATTGGCATGCTGCTTTCGCTCTGGTCCGACACCCAACGCGCAAGCGCCGAGGTGAAGGCGCTCGCCATCGCCAGGGCCGCCGAGCTGCATCGTAAGGCCGAGGCGTTGGAGGCGATGCGCAGATCGCTGCTCGATCTTGCTGACAAATGCCACGGCAATGAGCGGCCGGACTGTCCCATCCTCGAAGGGCTCTCACATGGCCGTGCGCCACACAGCTAAAGCTTTCCCCCAAGTTGTGGAGTTCATCTGAGATGCGATCGATTTTGCCTCTGTCCGCAGCGGCCGTCACGCTGATCGCCGCCGCGCCGGTTGCTGGACAAGGCATGGACATGCCGATGCCCCATCCCATGTCCGCTGCAAAAACCGCTCCGAAGGCCGACAAGGCCGCGTCCCGGCCCAAGAAAACAGCATCGCCGGTGAAGAAGGCGGCTTCGACGCAGAGGCCCGCGACAGCGACGAAACCGGCCACGCCCCCGTACGCCGACACCGCCGTGCCCATACCGTCAATGGAGCATTCACCGCCCGGTCACGAACAGCATGCGCCGCCTGCAGAGTCGACCAGTCCTCCCGTGCGGCCCGGTGGCGGTGCGGCCGCTGGCCACGAGATGCCCGCCATGCCTGCGATGGATCATGCGATGCCTGGACCAGAGGCCCCGAGGATGGACCACAAGGCCATGGGCGATGAAATGGCCCACGCGATGACCGGCGCCTTCGGTCCCTATCCGATGAACCGCGAGGCTTCGGGCACGGCATGGCAGCCCGACACGTCCGAACATTCCGGAGTTCAAGTCATGGCAGGCGACTGGATGCTGATGGGGCATGCCGCGCTGAACGGCGTCTATTCACGGCAAGAGGGGCCGCGCGGCGGCGACAAGACATTCGCCTCGGGCATGGTGATGGGCATGGCGAAACGCGACTTCGCCAATGGCAATGCTCTTCAACTGCGAGCGATGCTGAGTCCAGATCCATTGATGGGCAAAAGCGGCTATCCACTCCACCTCGCTTCGGGAGAGACAGCCGACGGGGTGACGCCGCTGGTCGACCGTCAGCATCCCCACGATCTCTTCATGGAGCTTTCGGCAAGCTACAGCCTGCGCCTCTCCGATCAGGATAGTCTATTCCTCTATGCGGGCCTTCCGGGTGAGCCGGCCTTCGGCCCTCCGGCCTTCATGCATCGCATGTCGATCATGGATAGCCCCGAAGCACCGATCAGCCATCACTGGCTCGATTCCACGCACATCACCTTCGGCGTGGTCACCGCCGGGTTCGTTCACCATAATATGAAGATCGAGGCTTCGCGTTTCCATGGCCGCGAGCCTGACGAGCACCGCTACGACATCGAGACCGGGCCACTGGATTCGACGGCGGCGCGGATGTCCTGGAACCCCGCGCCGCAACTCTCGCTACAGGCGAGCTGGGCATATCTGAAAAGCCCTGAACAGCTCGAACCTGACGCCAACCAGACCCGCTGGTCCGCGAGCGCCATCTACACGAAGCGCATCGCGGCCGAGGGTTTGTGGTCGACGACTCTCGCATGGGGACGGCGAACCAGCGGCCATGAGGATCTCGATGCCTGGGTGCTGGAGAGCGCGGTAAAGCTGAAGGACTGGACAGTTTTCGGGCGGACCGAACGGACGGAGAATAACGAGCTGGTCTCGGTCGCCGGCCATCACGGCCCGACCTACAAGGTCGGCAAGCTCTCCTTGGGAGCTGTGCGCGACTTCCGGGTCGCGGACCATGTGAAATTCGGCATCGGCGGCCTGTACGCCTTCAATTTCGTGCCCTCTGCCCTCGAAGGCCTGTACGACGGCGATCCCCAGGGGGCGATGGCGTTTTTCAGGTTCAAGATTGAGTAGCGGGAGCGGTTGAGCATGGCATCGAGCCTATCCATACGCGTCATCGCGCTCATTGCGCTTGCGGCCCTGTTGGGGACACCGGCCGCCGCTCACAAAGGACACCATCACGAAGGGAATACGGTCGCTGCACCCAGCACCACGGGGAACGCCCACCCGGTGACCTTGCCGGTGGTACAAGCAGCTCAGAGCGGTGAAGCGTCCGAGCAGCTTCGCCGTGCCGCCATGCCCACACCTGAGCGGCTGCTTGATTGGCTCGGCCGGCTGCATACGGCCGTCGTGCACTTCCCACTGGCGTTCTTCCCAGCCGCGCTGTTCTCGGCACTGGTAGGTCGTCGGCGCGTTGCATTCGCCAAGCCAGTGCCGTTTCTTGTCGTAGCCGGCGGTGTGACTGCTCCGCTCGCCATGGTCCTTGGCTGGCTCGATGGGGGACTGTCGTTCACCGATACCGATCCGCTTCTTCGCGTCCACCGCTGGTTGGGAACGGCGGTGGGTTTGGCGGCTCTCGGACTGGGGATCTGGGCATGGAAGCGCCCGAGCGAGGATAGGAGCGCCGGCATGTTGCTGGGCCTTGCCGCCATTACGGCTGCGCTGCTTGTACAGGGTTGGTACGGCGGAGCGATGGTTCACGGCATTGATCATCTGGCATGGTAGTAGCGAATGAGCCATCAGGAATGCATTGGTGGAAAGCCCCCATTCGCTTAGTAGGGTATTAGTGGGGCGTCGGTTTCAAAGTCCCTCCGGCTCGCTCTAGGTCCTTCTGGGGCCAAGCCCTCGGGATCAGGAGCGAATTCAGGCTCCTTCAAAGATATTCAAAGACTTAGCCTGCACCTGTTCCGGTGCAGCCCTACTCAGGCACGTTCAAACATCTTCAGGCTCGGTCCAGTTGGACGAGCTTGCTGGAGCAACGGATTCGATGTCCATCGAGCGGCGGACCCGTCGCCTGACCCACTAATCTTGCCGAGGTGGGTCGGTGATACCGGGGGGGCCGGGAACCGGCCACGAAACAACAGAGAGCGGCGAGCGTTTAGTCCTAGCCCATCGGGGCAGCTGATCCCGGGATAGCGAATGAGCAGGAGTAAAATATGCCTGTCGAAATAGTCGCAACGAATAATGGCCCTTATCTCGTCACAGGCGATCTAGCCGAGCTGGTTTTGCGCGATGGGGACGGCAATCTGCACGACCTAAAGGGCAAGCACCGCATATTCCTGTGCCGCTGTGGTGCATCGCTCACCAAGCCGTTCTGCGATGGCCAACATAGCAAGATCGGCTTCCAGGCGGCCGAGGCTGCCGTGCGAGAGACCCAGTGAGACCGGGTACGTTTACCCGTTGAGGAGACGAAGAACTCATGATCGATGATGACCTACCGGCCGTACCCACCTCGATGGAGCATGAGCATCCCGATCTCTGGAACGCGTATGTGGCACTTGGGCAAGCAGCGAGCCAATCGGGGCCGCTGGATGCCCGCACGCGCCGTTTGGTGCACCTGGCGCTAGCGCTTGGCTCGGACTCCGAGGGAGCAACGCACTCACACGCGCGCCGCGCGCTGAAAGAAGGTCTTTCCGCAGCTGAGCTGGAGCATGTTGCGCTGCTGGCCATAACGACCATGGGTTGGCCGCGGGCCATGCGCGCGCTGAGCTGGATCCGCGATCTCACTCGGGCAGACAGCAGCTAGGCGAAGCGACGTCGGCCGCAACTTGGTTTTATGTCTTCCATATCTGACGCAACGATGCGCAGCGCTGCGTCGATACGCTCCAAGTCAATGAAGCAGGCCACCCGAACTAACAACCCTCCCACGATTGCAGGGCACGAGGAGCACGCTATGTCGAACGAAAATCTCATTACTTTTCTGAAGGTCGACCCGATCGAACGGGACGGCGAGATAATTTATCCAGCCACGTTGGGTGGCCTCGGCATCACGATGTGGATCACACCCGTTGCCCTTGATAAACTGAGATCAGGTAGGCCGTCGGGAATAGACAACGCCGTCCCGGACTCATTCGATCCAGTTCATGGTGAAGCGCAGGTAGCCATCCAACGCAAATACGATTTTGAAGGATTGGACAGCGCCGGAAGGGTCCTTGTGACTGAAGAAGATCTCGCGGCCCATAACGGCCTGAACGGCTAACTGCCGGGTAGCATATTGACCCATCCGATGGGCGGACATGGAGGCTTGCCCTCCCCTGTGGGTGCGCCCCGTGGGGCCTCCAGCGAGGCTCGCATGGGCAACAACATCCACGTAATGCGCTCTACCGCTTCGATGAAACCGACCGTGATAGTGCCGGGATCGCCGAAACTGTGGCACGCTTCGCCGCAAGCCAGGAGAATTTCGCGCCGCTAACGCCAATTTTATTAGCATGCCAGATCCCGCTCTTTGGTTCGGCGCGCTTCCAATCGATGCGAGCACACTCTTCCCTCTCGCGATTATTTTTATCGCTGCGATCATTGCAGCGCTTCTTCTCCATCGTGTGACATTCAGCCTGTTGTCAAAGTTCGCCGCGCGCAGTGCCAGCCGCAGCGACGATCTCCTGCTGGCGCATGTTCGACGCCCGTTGGGATGGATCTACATCGCGACCAGCTTGACGTTGGCTCAGCCCGCGCTTTCCCTCGACGATTGGGGGCAGAAACTGTGGGCGCAAGCCGCAGGCTTTCTCCTGCCCCTGTTGGTAGGATGGTTTGCAATCGCCATCGTGCGGGCGTTCGCCGATATTGGTCGTCTGCGCGCGGACATCACGACGCCGAACAACCTCGAAGCAAGGCGCAAGCAAACGCGCATCGGCATATTGAGCCGGATCGCGATATTCCTGATCCTGTTTCTTTCCGTCTGTATGATGCTGATGGCGGTCCCCAGCGTCCGCAGCGTCGGCGTGACCCTGATCGCGTCGGCGGGGCTTGCCGGACTTGCTGTCGGAGCCGCCGCTCAGCCTGCTCTGAAGAACCTGATCGCCGGCATCCAACTCGCCTTCACCCAGCCAATTCGGATCGACGATGTCGTCATTATGGATGGCGAATGGGGACGTATCGAGGAAATCTGGCTCACTTTCGTGGTGGTTCGCATCTGGGATGACCGGCGACTGGTCGTGCCAATCACCAAGTTTCTAGAAGAGCCCTTTCAGAACTGGACCCGATCGACCAGCGAACTGATGGGAAGCGTTGTCTGGTATCTCGATCCCACAGCAGATGTAGATCGGCTGAGAGCGGAGCTGGAAACGGTGATCAAGTCCAGTCCACGCTGGGACGGCCGATTCTACAACCTGCAAGTGACAGACATGCGGCCCGACTCGATCGAACTCCGCGCACTCATGACCGCCAAGGACGCTTCCACCGCATTCGACCTGCGCTGCGACGTCCGCGAGGCCATGCTGAGATTCATCCGCGATGAAATGCCGGAGGCGATGCCGCGTCAGCGGCTGCAAGCTCAGGAGGACAGGCGCACCTAGCGAACTTCTGATCCGACGCCATGGCGCGCTGGTAAGCCGCCCGCCCAGCGCAGCATGTTTTCCTCCTTGAAGAGTGCGACTTCGAAGTTGGCGATCTCGCTTGGAATATAGATTGGCCAGAATTGCTTCCGGAGCGCGTCGTATTGGTGCGCGCACCATCGACAGCCTCATACAAGCCATTGGCGACATCTGCGAACTCTAGACCCCTGATGAGTGCTTGAACTACTTTCGGGCTTCCGGATATGCCCCATAATTATCCAGAAGTGCTGTAGCGCTGTCGGCGTAGTGAAAACCGCAAACAAAAAAGCCATCGCACCCGAGAGTGCGATGGCAATAATACACAGTTAGTTTGGAGCTATCGAAATATATTTATGGTATCCGCGCATCCACGAATGGGGCTCCAATTTCGCGCTAAAACTTCAGGCGAACTTCGATGCCGTAGGTCCTCGGTTCGCCAAACTGACGGAAATCATAGCCGCCGGTGTTCAGGTTGAGGCCGCGGGCGATGGTGTATTTCTTGTTGGTGATATTCCGGCTGAATGCGCCAAGGCTCATGGCGCTGCCGCCGATATTGTTCAGATCCACGCGCGCATTGAACAGCGCATATCCCTCGATCGGACTGTTGAGGGATGCGAGACCGTTGCCGGGCTTACGGCTGCGGGCATACATGTTGGCATTGAGGGCCAGTTCCGTCCCCGCAGTGTCGATGGGCACGGAATAATCCACGGTGAGCCCACCGGCGTCCTTGTAGATATTGCCGAAGATCTGCCCCGACACATCGGTGACGCCGGTGAATGTGCAAGGTGAGGGCGGGACCGGCAGGGCGAAACTGCCGTAATTGCCGAGCGTCCGGTTGTAGAACCCGGAAACCCGCAGGTGCTGGGAAAGCTTGGCCTGCAGTTCGAGTTCAAGCCCCTTCAGCGCGCCGTCGGCAGCATTGGCGACGATCGAGCCGCCGCTGGGGGTGAAGCAGCGGATCACGACGAAGCTTTGCACATCCTTGTACCAGCCTCGGTAAAGCGCAAGGTTGGCTCTGACCGGCACAGGCCCGAGGTTGAACTGCGTCTTTGCACCGATTTCGACATCGGTCAGTGATTCCGGAGCATAAGTCCGGAAGATCAGCGGCGTGTCGTTGGAGGTCAGGTTGAAGCCGCCCGCCTTGTAGCTGTGCCTGCTCGCCACATAGAGCAGCACGTCGGGAGTAACCTGATAATCGAGGCCCACGGTCCAGCTGGTTCGCCGCGTTTTCAGGCTGAGCGGCCCGATCAGGGTGCCCGGGCCGTTTTCCGTCGGTCCCTGGAAGCTCACCTGAGAACCGTCGCGCTTGTCCCAGGTCGAGCGGACGCCGGCCGTCACCTTCAGCCCCGCGATGCCCACGCCGGCGAGGTCGAGCGTGCCTTGGGCGAATAAGGCCTTGGACGTAAACCTGTCATCAGAGATTGAAGAATTGGTGAAGTCTGTGGAGAATACTACCGCTCTTTGATTAACGTTGGTTGTCTGTTTTGAGTAAAATCCACCGACTATCCAGTTAAGATTATTTGCGAACGCATGGCCAGTTACCTGAATTTCGTCGCTATACTGGTGCGATCTCCGATCTTGCGCCACGTCCACCAGCGGGAAATTGAAGCTTGTTTGGTTGAACCGCGTTTCGGCGTGAATTTTATAGTACCCGAATATATTCTTCAGGGTAATATTTCCTAATTCATAGGATGTCGTATTGCTGATGAAATAACTGCGGTTCTTGTCGTAGTTCGTCGAAAAGGACATATCGATCGTCCGGTCGCCCAACTGGTTCTGGCGGTCCAGCCCTGCCTGGGCCTGCGGGAAGAACAGCGCAAACCCGCCGAGCGCCTTCACGATAGCCGGGTTGTTGTGCTGGTCTCCGTTGAAATAGTTGAACAGCAGGTCATTGCGCAGGTTTGAACCCGGTGTGAAGCGGACCGCGACCCTCGCCGTCTCGTAGTGTTTGTCAGCCCCGTCCGGTCCGCCGAGGTTTCGCACGAAGCCGTCCTGGCGCGTGATCTGTCCGGAAACGCGAACAGCGAGCACGTCGTTGATCAGCGGAACATTGAGAGCGCCGGTGGCCTGTTTCATGGCGTAGTTTCCGGCGACGAGGCTGAGGTTGCCGCCGAGCTTGCCGGTGTCGGCATGTTGTGGCGTGAGCACGACCGCACCACCGGTGCTGTTTTTCCCGAACAGGGTGCCTTGCGGGCCGCGGATCACCTGAACCGATTCCAGATCATAGATGCCGGCGGCAACCACCCGGGTATCGATCGGGATATCGGCGAAATAGGTGACAACCGTAGGATCGGAACCCAGCGTCTGCTGCTGGCCGCGAAGTTCGAAAACCGGGGCGCCGCTGCCGCCCAGTGCATCCTGGTTCACGACGAGGCTTGGGGCCGTGAACTGCAGGTCCGCCGCCACGTTTACACGTTGCTTGGCCAGCACCTCCGCTCCAATGACGGAGGTTGCCACCGGAACCCGTTGCAGATTTTCGGAAGTGCGGCGTGCGGTGACGATAATCTCGCCGAGCCCGTCGCTCTCTGTCGCGGCCGGTTGCGCCGCAGTCGACTGGGCATGGGCGGGTGAAAGCCAGACCGGTGCAGCGGCTAGAAGGGCGGTAACGCCAAGACGCGATTTCAAGCGCATAATCAACTCCCCCGATCAATTTTATTGCGGAATTCCAGTAACGAACCTTCTTTGCCTGACCGTTTTCCTTAAATCGCTTCTCAAGATCAGGACCCCGATCTCAAAAATTGCAGCACAAATGGCGCGCACATTCAGTGCGCGCGCTAGCCCGCAGCGGTATTTCAGGATTGCCAGTCACATCCTCTCATTTTGCCCGTCATCCTGACTGGGCAAATCTCTCTCTCTGAAAACTGTCTTTGTTTGCCACGATTCGTATCGGAGCAGGGGCGTGGCGTCAATGCCTGCACCCATACCGATGATAGAGCGCCATGAATGCAATATGAATCTCCCGGTAATGCCGCGCTGACCTGACGGCGGTTGACACCGGGACCTTGGCATAAAGCCCCGTTCGGATACCGTTCCAACCAGACGTTAATCGCTGGCCTGAACAGCACGGGCATCGTGGCGCCACGGGTCATTCCCGGGCCTCTCGATCGAGAGGCCTTCGATACCTATGTCGAGAGCGTGCTTGCACCGAGCCTGGACCCAGGCACCGTCGTCATTCTCGACAACCTGCGCGTCCACAAGAGCGAGAAGGCGGCGAAAGCCCTCAAGGAACGTGGGCGCTGGTTCCTCTTCCTGCCACCTTACAGTCCAGACTTGAACCCTATCGAGATGCCTTCTCCAAGCTCAAATCTCACCTGCGTCGTATTGGTGCGCGCACCATCGACAGCCTCATACAAGCCATTGGCGACATCTGCGAACTCTACACCCCTGATGAGTGCTTGAACTACTTTCGGGCTTCCGGATATGCCCCATAATTATCCAGAAGTGCTGTAGGTTGCATTGATAGCGCCATTGTGGGGGATCGTTGTTTAAGGCGGCGCCCGCAATGAACATGCACGTGACGCCGCAATGGGGGTCGGGCGCGATGCCTGCGTCGGGGGGGGTGGAAGCGCCCACAATCCTCGGGAACAGCGCCGAAGGTTTCGTGTTGTGAAACTGTGCACACAGATGCAAACATAGGATGAGCGATGTCGCGGCAACCGACGAATAGTCAGGCTCCGAGGAAAAACGCCGGAACGAGAGCCAAACCCGCTCCCAAAGCGGCATCCGCGCTAGCCAAAAGAGCGACTCAGACGGGTCGCGTGGTCAGCAAAGCAGGCGCCGCCATGGCGAAACCTGTCATGCGATCGCTTCAGCAGGAAGAACCCCAGACATTGGCGAAGATGGCGATTGCTGCGCTTGCGCCCAAGCTGATCCAGGGCGCGCTCAAATTCGCAGTTCGCAATCCGATGATCGCAGTGGCCGGTATTCTCGTGGTGTCATCGATTGCGTGGTTAGCCAATGAGCAGGAGGCCAGCTGAAATCCGCAAGTTGTCGATCGGGGTCGGAGCTTTTGGACTAAGCTAATCGCACGGCCTGCTGACGCTTGCGCAGCGCGTTCTTGCGGGCTGGTGGTCTCGCCAAGGCGACGCCGGTTCCGGGTGTTGTCTGTTTGCTTTTTCGCCAAGGTCGCACCTCAGAACGAGGATAGCCGTCCACCATGTCCACCAGAAGAATGTACGCCCAGTCGTTGACCCATATTTAGGGGAATTGGTCTCATATCCTTGATTGGGTGCCGTCAGCGGATAGTAGGGTATCAGTAGGGCGGTGGTTTCACTTATCATCGGCTTCTGGCGTCGGAAGCTGTCTTAGGCAACGCGCACAAAGTTGCGCTGACCGCGGCGGCCGCATGGGGCAAGGAAGCTGCCGAGGCGGAGGCGCGCGAGGAGATCGCTCTTAAGTTCCTGCAAGAGTCAGATGAGGAGGACCAAATGTCGACCTTGGTCTACATTTCAGGTGAATGAACCAATATATATGACTGTACAGATGACATTATCAGAGAAAGTCATCCGTTTATAACTAGTTCACAAGTGCCAAAACTATCCATTGATCTATCCAGCGATGTGCTCCATATGTTTTACCCACGAATACGAATTCGTGCGTCGATATTACAACATCATGCTATGGATCCTGTATCACCAGAATCTGAGCCGAGCTACTTGTGACAGAGGGACAAAATGCGCCCCCGCTTGATGTGGGAGTGCGCGCGATGGGCCTCAATCAGATACTCCAAAACGAGCAGATAACTTTGATGCAGCATGCGGCTGCCACCGATCCCTCGGAAATTCGGGAACATCACCGCCAGCTCGGCCGGTTTGCCGGAAAGCTTTCGCTCTTCGCCTATCCCCATCGCCCCTACGTCTCGCCCAGCGCTGCACCGACCGCAGCAGTTGACCCTGAGGCGAAAATGCCGATGCCAAAACCGAAAGGCAGGCTCTGAGGCGCTGTGATGAACCGACCGCTCCGCGTCGCCTTCATCGGCAATTCGCTGCCGCGCCGTTGCGGCATCGCGACGTTCACCACCGATCTGCAACAGGCGGTAGCAGCGCTGCCGGACGTCGCGGATACGGCGATCATCGCAATGTGCGAGCAGGGCATTGCCCACAACTATCCGGACGTGGTTCGCTTCACCATCGATGAGGCCAATGCCGGGCAATATCGCGCGGCGACGGAGTTCATCAATCAGGGCGGCTTCGATGTAGTCTGCCTCCAGCACGAGTTCGGCATTTTTGGCGGACCGGCCGGGAATTTCATCCTCGAGCTGATCGCCGCGCTCAGGGTGCCGCTAATTACGACGCTGCACACGGTTCTCGACCGGCCAAGCACCTCCCAGCGACGGGTGATCGCACGCATTCTGGCGTCGTCCGTACGTGTGATCGTGATGGCGAACATGGGGCGAGCGATCCTGATCGACAGCTATGCCGCGAACCCGGCGAAGATCGTGGTCATACCCCACGGTATTCCCGACTATCCTTTTGTCGATTCCGCGCGAGCCAAGGAAAAACTCGGATTTGCCGGCAAGCAGATCCTCCTCACTTTCGGCCTGATCTCGCCCAACAAAGGGATCGAGACAATGATCGATGCAATGCCGTCGATCATCGAGCAATCCCCCGATGCGCTCTATGTCGTAATGGGTGCCACCCACCCGAACCTGATCCGCGAGGCTGGCGAATCCTATCGGCACGCCCTGGTGGATCGCGTCGCGGCGCTGGGCCTTGAGGGTCATGTGACGTTTCTCGACCAGTTCGCCGATCGCCCGACATTGCTTGAACATATCGCGATGTGCGACGTCTATGTGACGCCTTACCTTGTAGCGTCCCAGATGACGTCGGGCACGCTGTCCTATGCGCATGGTCTGGGCCGACCCGTCGTCTCGACCCCCTATTGGCACGCGACCGAACTGCTTGGGGATGGCACGGGCATGCTGGTGCCCTTTGCCGACCCAATCGCTCTTGGCGAAGCTGTTGCGGGCTTGCTCGACGACGCGCCGATGCGCCTGAAAATGGGACGTTTGGCTTATGATGCCGGCCGTCCGATGACATGGGCCAATACGGCAAGCCGCTACAGCGACTGTTTCCGCGCAGCCTGTCGCGGCGAGTTGCTGCAGATCATTGGCGGGCGTGACATGGTTCCGCCGCGCTGGCCGGCCGTTGCCGCACTCCCACCTTTCAGGGCGAAACATTTCCTCGCCATGTGCGACGATACCGGCCTGTTCCAGCATGCCGTTCACAGCGTACCGGACCGCAACCACGGCTACTGCGTCGACGACAATGCCCGGGCGCTCCTCCTGTGCTGCTCGCAATTCCTCGACGCGGACGCCATGCCGTTTGGGGCGCTGTCCTCGCGATTTGCAGCCTTCATCCAGCATGCATGGAATCCCGATAACCGGCGCTTCCGCAATTTCATGGGTTATGATCGGCGTTGGCTTGAACCTGCGGGGTCCGAAGACAGCCATGGCCGGACTTTATGGGCGCTGGGCGCCTGCGCGCGATATGATGACGATCCGTCGCGCGCGGGCTGGGCGGCGGCGCTCTTCGCCGAGGGGCTTCCCACCGTCGAGGACTTTACATCGCCGCGGGCCTGGGCATTCACGCTGCTGGGCCTCGACGATTATTGCGCGGCCGCCCCGGCGGATGTCGGCGCCGCCCGGACGCGTGATCGTTTGGCGCACCGGCTCGCGGACCTGCTGCGCGCCGTCGAAACGCCGGGCTGGATCTGGTTCGAAGACGGGCTGGCCTATGAAAATGCACGGCTGTGCGAGGCACTGGTCCGGACAGGTGCTGCCGCCGACCAGGACGCGCTGGTCGACGCTGGCTTGCGCAGCCTTGGCTGGCTGATGACCATGCAGACCGCGCCGTCCGGCCATTTCCGCCCTGTCGGCTCGATGGGTTTCGGCACGGGACGCAGACCTCCGCTCGCGTTCGATCAACAGCCCGTGGAAGCAGCGGCGACGATCGCGGCCTGCTTGGCTGCGCACCGGGTGGAGCCCTTAGCGGGATGGGCGAACGAGGCCCGACGGGCGTTCGACTGGTTCCTGGGCGAGAACGACCTGTCCATTCCTCTGGTTGACACTGAAACTGGCAGTTGCCGCGATGGCCTGCATCCGGACCGGGCAAATGAAAATCGCGGAGCGGAGTCCGTCCTGTCCTATCTGCTCGGGCTTGCCGACATGCGCGCCATCGCCGCGATGGGCGGCGGACAAACGGACTTCTGGCCGCAATCACCCCTCGCGAGACCAGTACTGGCGTTGAACCTCACATGAAACCGAAACCCTTTTTCAACCGTCAGGCATTGCACCTTTCACCGGACCCGTCACGCGTCGTGGTCCGGCCATTTCGTCCCGCCGTCGAACCGAGAGATCTCAACCCGGTCGACAAGACCAGGGCCAACCACATCGTTGATCGCGTGCTAGCGCTCAATGAGAGCCAAGTGGAGGCATTGCTGTCCGCCACGCTCGACAATTTCGATGGCAGGCATCGCAATTTGCTCGCAACGTTCAAGCGCAGGGCTGACGAGATGGAGGAGGCATTTGCCAGCCACGCCGGCTTCTCCGAGAAGCGATGCCAGCTGGTGGGGGCCTATTTCCTCAACGAATACAGCTTTGAGGCCGCTGCACTATTCAACCCGAGCATCGTTCCACATCCCGATCAGTCGGGCGTCGCCGAAGGATGCCGACGTTTCATCCTGAGCCTCAGGGCATTGGGCGAGGGACATATTTCGTCGCTCACTTTTCGATCGGGGATCGTCGCTGCCGACGGAACGGTCACCATCGATCCTCCCGCGCGCCTGGCGAGCGTTCCCAAGGTAGATGCCCGGGTCGGCGATCGCCTCGACCTGAGTTTCGATCCCGAGGGCGACATAACCGAACGGGTCATCTTCCCCATCACCGAAATGCAGGCCAACGGCATCGAGGACGCCCGGTTCGTGGCGTTCCAGGAGAGTGGCAGGACGACCTACTACGCGACCTATACGGCCTATAGCGGCCGGGAAATCCGATCCGAGCTGCTGGAAACGCGTGACTTCCTGTCCTTCCATATGGCGCCGCTCAAGGGAGCGGCGGCGCGCAATAAAGGGATGGCATTGTTTCCGCGCAAGATCGGCGGACGCTATGCGATGCTCGGCCGCCACGACAATGAGAACCTCTACCTGCTCTATTCCGACAAGCTCCATGAATGGGGGGACGGAATGGCGATCCTCAAGCCGGAATATCCTTGGGAATTCGTTCAGATCGGTAATTGCGGCTCACCCATCGAACTCGATGAGGGCTGGCTGGTCTTCACCCATGGCGTGGGACCGATTCGGCGCTATGCAATCGGCGCCGTCCTGCTCGACAAGGACGATCCCTCCAAGGTGATCGGCCGTTCCAGAGAACCGCTGGTCCAGCCCGAAAAAACCGAGCGCGAGGGCTATGTGCCCAATGTCGTCTATTCCTGCGGAGCCATGCAGGTGGGCGAGCGGATCGTCCTTCCCTATGCGATTTCCGATACATTTTCGACCTTCGCGACCATGAGGACGCGCGAGCTTTTAGAACTTCTGAAATTCTGAAATGACACGCCTGAGGAGTATCGAAAGCTCTACGGGCGAACAGTGCGATGAAGCCATTGTGGGCGAGGCAGAGCTCGCGACACTCACGCAGTTCGGAATCAAACGTGGTCCTGCAGCGCAATACCGGTTGGGCGCCTAACGTTATACGAAATTGGCAGATGCCATCGCGCAAGCTCGGCGCACAACCGGCAAGCGATAATCTGAATATCGGTCAAGCTGAATGAACGACCGCCTCGGAGACGCGCTTCCGTGCCCAGGAGCGGCTGATTTTGGCGCGGATGAGCCATTGAGGGCCGGAATCGCGCCCAGCCGGAGTGTCCCGCGGAGCGCGCCCCGCGCCGTCTCGGCGGCATATTCGAGCCCGTCGATCATCGCGATCGCCTGTTGCGCCCAGGGCAAAGCCGCCCTGCCTTCATCGGTGAGGTCGATATAGCGGCGGTCGCGATCGACCAGACGCTTGCCGAGTTGCTCCTCAAGCGCGGCGATGCCCGCCGATAATGTGGGTTGCGTGACGTTGCAGGCCGCCGTCGCCCGGGAGAAATGGCCCTCGCGGGCGAGTGCGACAAAATAATCAAGCAGGCGCAATTGCACGATATGCCTCGGTGTCGTTCAGCGATGTGATCGATTACCTCTATCAAGCTTCGTTGGCGATTCCTGATATGCATTGTCTGGCGAGGCTGGCTGGAGCGAGCGCGGCTCCGCTTCGGTTTGCCCGAATCAGCAACTGCGATCTCTCGACCGCGCAAGCCTCGTACCATCACGGTACCGTCCCTATGTCGATGTTCACCAAACATCGCTATCACCGGCTCATGGGGTCACTCAGACAGCGGGAGCCGCGCCGGACAGTCATCTTGAAGGCACGAATGCGTGATGCCGACGGATGGCGCGATGTGGCCATCTGCAACCTGTCCTCGCGTGGCCTGATGGCGAAGTGTTCGGCCCTGCCGGCGAAGGGGGCTTACATCGAGCTGCGCTATCGGCATGTCTGCATTGTCGGCCGGGTTGCGTGGGCGCAGGGATCGCGATTTGGCGTTCGCACCCAGGACAAGATCGATATTGACAGCCTTCTTGATGAGTCCCTGGTAAAGGGCGTCAGGACGAGAGAGGCGGACCGGACCACCCCGCCGCATCATCCAGCAGCACGATCGGCACCTGACCTGTCAGCACAGGTTGCTGCCAGCCGCCGTTTCGCTCGGCTTTTTGACTGGTCGATCGTCGTGCTTGGCTCCGTTCTCGCTGCGATCTTCATTTTCGGCGCAGCCAGCACGGCGTTGAAGACGCCGATGCAGAAGGTTGGGGCCGCACTTGCGGGAGGCAAGCCCTAGCGTTGCGGCAGCGAATAGCAGGAGAGAGATTACCGTTCCAATATCCGCATGGCTGACCTTCCCTTTCAGCGGCCCTTCCACACGGGCTTGCGCCGCTCTGCGGCGGCGCGCTCGCCTTCCTTCTTGTCCTGTGTCGCCGCATATCCCTCGATTGGCGGGAAGCGCGTCATCAGCGCTACTTCGAGCGGATGGCCCAATCGTCCGAGCGCCGCCGCTTTGGCGGCCTGCACGGCGAGGGGCGAGGCGGCGGCAATCTTCGCTGCCCAGCGCTGCGCGGCTTCGGCAAGCTCCGCATAAGGCACGACCTCGTTGACGAGGCCATATTGCCGCGCCTCCCCGGCCTTGATCCGCTCGCCCGTGAGGATCAGCTGCATGGCGATATGATAAGGCAGCTGGCGGATCGCACGGTGCACGACCCCACAGTCGCCGATAATGCCGACCTTGGTTTCGGGCAGTCCGAACTGCGCGGTGTCCGCCGCGACGATGATGTCGGCGCACATGGCAAGCTCGAACCCGCCGCCGACACAATAGCCCTGCACGGCCGCCACCATCGGCTTAGTGCAAGTCACAAGTGGGCCGCCAATGCCGGTAAGCCCCCCGCCAAGCGCCATGCCCAACTTGCGCTCCACACCGCCGGTGACGTCGGCACCAATGCAGAAGGCCTTCTCGCCCTCGGCAGACAATATCACGACCCAGATGTCGGGATTGGCATTGATCTCCGTCCAGGCGTCGAACAACAGCTCGTCCATAGCCGGGGTGATGGCATTCAGGCTCTGCGGCCGATCAAGGCGCACATGAGCCACGCGGCCGTCGATCCTGAATGCAATTTCGGCCATTGCGACTTATTCCTTGAACAACTGCAAGGCCTGATTGCTGATCCTCAGGGGCATGCACATGGCGAGCACAATCTGCTCCATCGTATCCTCAAGCGCCTCGTCAAAGCTTTCCGCCGCTTCCTCCTGTCCTACGCCGTGATGACGCATCAGGATGTTGAGGAACATAAGGCTGACGCCGATCAGCCGCCGCTGGGCCACATGCGACGGGAGGTAATCCACGCGCTCGCGGAGCAGCTTGAGCGCCCGGTCGAGATGGGGTGGCAGCTCGCCCCCGAAATCCCCAAACTCCGGGGAACGGCTCTGCAGCAGATACTGGCTGAGGAAGGAGGCGTAGGAATGATTGCCGTCGGCGTCCTGCAATTCGAGCTGCGGCAGCATGACGATGTCCAGCAGGGTGCGAGCGTCCTTGAGTCGCCCTGCCGCTTCGGCGCGAAGGAGCATTCTGCAGCGCACCTCTTCCATTTGCTGCATCCGATAATCGAAAATGCCCTTCACCAACCCGTCGCGGGAGCCGAAATGATATTGGACGGCGAAATGGTTGCCCTGTCCGCCGCGGGAGGCAATTTCCCGCATCGACGCGCCTTGCAGGCCATTCTTCGCAAACAGGATCTCGCCGGCCAGAATCAACTTGGTCTTCGCATCACCGGCGGCCGAATCGATCTGGATCAGTGCTTCGGGTTCGTTGTCCACCATGATTCCCACTATATAAAACGAATGTCTTAGTCTATTTCGCTAAGGCCCTCGACATTCCCAACGGACTGAGCGTAGCCGATAAGGGCGCTTCCAGCGTTAGGCTTTCATAGCGCCTTCATTGCCTGCCTGCAACTTTGCTTCGCAAAAACGCCCGAAAATATTGGAATTATCGAAGAAGGCCGGCGCTTGCCCGGCAGGTAGCGCCAGCCATCGCGATAGGCGCATTCAGCCTCCGCCAGCCGGGGAAGCCAAGGCCGCCATCCTCCGCGGCTCGTCCTCAAGAGCCGATCATCAGGGCATATATCTATGCCACTTGACTTAATCTTGTGAACGGCGCTATTACAGTCTCGGTTCAGCCCGGCTGACGAAAAATTTTGAATGGAATTTGGTAGAGGAGAGATTCCATGGCGATGGAAACCGGACTTATCTTTCACCCGTATATGCGGCCTGAAAGAACTGCGAGGCAGACTTTTGAATGGGGCGTGCAGAGCTCCATCGCATGCGACAAGATCGGGTTCACCACCATGATGATCTCCGAGCATGCGTCGCAAATCTGGGAGAATATCCCCAATCCCGAGATGATCATGGCGGCGGCCGCGCTTCAGACGAAGCAGATCAAGTTCGCACCGATGGCGCACATCCTGCCGCACCAGCACCCCACCAAATTGGCGATGACGGTCGGATGGCTGTCGCAGATTTTGGAGGGCCGCTATTTCATGGGGATAGGCGCCGGCGCCTATCCCCTGGCATCCTATATGCACGGCATTCGCGGCGAGGATCAGAGCACCGAGCATCTCAACGAGATGGTGCGCGAATCCCTGTTCATCATGGAAAAGATCTGGAAGCGCGAGCCCTTCTTCTACGAAGGCAAATTCTGGGATGCCGGCTTTCCCGAGGAGGAAGAAGCGCTGACCGAGGAGGACGAGCAGCACAAGCTCGCCAATTACTCGCCTTGGGGTGGCTCCTTTCCGGAGTTCGCGGTGACGGGATTCAGCCCCAATTCGCCGTCGATGAGGCTCGCCGGGGAGCGCAATTTCAAGCCGGTCTCGATCTATTCAGGCATCGACGCGCTGAAGCGGCACTGGGAGATCTATGCGGAGGCCAATATAAAGGCTGGCTTCACCCCGGATCGGTCGCGCCACGCCGTCTCGCAAACGGTTTTCGTGGCCGACACCGACGCCGAGGCCAAGCGGCTCGTGATGGAAGGGCCGATCGGCTATTGCTTCAATCGCTACCTCATCCCGATCTGGCGCCGTTTCGGCATGATGGACGGCTTTGCCAAGGATGCGGGCATCGATCCCTTGAAGGCCGATCTGGAGTTCCTGGTCGACAATGTCTTCATCGTGGGTTCGCCCGACACCGTTGTGGACAAGCTCAACACGCTCTTCCACGCGTGCGGCGGCTGGGGCACGCTCCAGGTGGAATCGCATGATTATTATGACGACCCCTCGGCCTGGTTCCACTCGCTGGACTTGATCGCAAAGGAAGTTGCGCCGCGCGTCATGCTCCCGGAAGGCAGCGCGATCCAGTCAAGCAGCGTTGCGGCCTGAGCGCGAGCCCGGACGCGTGGCAAACAAAAAGACCGGCAGTTCCGCTGCCGGTCTTTTTTTGGCAGTGCCCCGTGGCTCAACGGGCGTCGGCGAAACCCTTGATGAAGAGATCCGCCGCCTGCTCGGCTATTTCATCGGGTCCCAGCTTGCCCGGCTTATACCAGCTTGAACAGGAATTGAGCATTCCAATGAGGAACAGGCGAGCGACAGCTGGCTCGATAGACTTGTCCGCGTCCCCTTGACGTTGGGCGGCAACAATCAGATCCCGCCAGTAATTTTCGAACGCCGAATAGGCTGCGAGGACCCGGCCTTTCATTTCATCGGGCAGATCTTCGAATACGCGGGCAACGGCGGATGAATAATCGTCTCCCGTCAGCAGATAGTCGATATGAGATTTGATCGCGGTCCGCAGCCGGACGAGTGACGGCGCCTCCGGGCCCAACACTTCAACCCGAGCGACGATATACTGGGTGTTGCGGTAAATGCCCTCCAGCAGGACCTCTTCGACAATTTGGTCCTTCGAGGTAAAATGATGATAGAGGCTGGGTGCGAGCATGCCCGCCAGTTTGGCGATCTCGCTCAGCCGGGCGCCGCCCAGGCCACGGGTGCGGAGAATCCGGGCGGCTGAATCCAGAATGCGCGTTCGGCTGTTATCGATTGTCATATTGCGTGAATGGCCTGGCGCTGCCTTCATGACAGCTTTTCACCCTTAGCCTGCAAAAGCGGCATTAGGCAAACCACGTGTTCCGGCGTCAAGTATCTCCAGCAGAGCGCCGGCCAGCGGCTGCTCCGCAAAGGTTTCGGTGGTAAAGCCCTGGGAGCCCGTCGTCAGGAAGAGGCGCGAATGGTCCGCACCCCCAAATGCAGGGCGCAGGCCGCGGCGGACAGGCAGGCGACGCTCCTCCACCAGGCTGGCATCCGGCGCAAAGCGGCGCAGCACCCAGCTCTCGTAAAAGGCCATCCAGAGGCAGCCGTCCACATCCACCGCAATGCCGTCGGGATAGCCATTGTCCGGCGTGAACTTCAGGAAGTCCCGGCGATTGCTGACGCTGCCGTCCTCCGCCACATCATAGGCCCAGGTGACGAGCGGCATGGAGTCATTCACATACATGGTCCTGCCATCGGGGCTGAAGGCTGGACCATTTTCAGTCACGATGTGCCGGTCCATGGTGAAGATCTCGCCCGACGCATCCACGCGGTAAAGTTCGCCATTGTCGCGGACGTTGAAATCCTTGAGCGAGCTTTCCTTATCCTCGGCCGTCGTGCTGTCATCCCATTGCGCCCGGTCGCAGGAGCCGGTCCAGTAGCGTCCCTTGCTGTCGGTGGCGCCGTCGTTCAATCGGGCGAGGCGTTGATCGGGAATGGGATCCTTGAAGGGGGTATAGAGACCCCTGTCAGGATCGATGAAGGCGAGGCCGTCCGCGCTGGAAGCGATGAAGCCGCCCCTGGCACGCGGGGCCAGCGCGCTGATCCATACGGGCGGGGTCCAGCTCTTCTTCGCGCCGCTCGCCAGATGATACCAGTTGACGCTGGGCGCTTCGATGTCGACCCAATAGATGCAGCCGTCCCGTTCATCCCAGACGGTGCTTTCGCCGATTATCGCCTTGGCGTCCCACAGGCAGCGCCAGCCATCGCCTTCGATCATTGGTCCTTCTCCATACATTCCTATAGCTTGGCGATTCCATCGCCGAAGGGCGCATCGCGTTCGCGAACGGCTTCCTTCAATCCTTTTGTTCGCACCGTTTCGTTGAACATGGTCCGGCTTTTCGCGAGATGGCCACGGGCATCCATTTCCGCTGCCATCCGCTGCAGGGTACGCGCGCCCATGAGCTCGAGCCCGATATTGACGATCCGCTTGTTGGCACTCAGCAGATCGGGGTCGATCTGCGCCAGCCGTGCCGCGAGTTCCTGCACCTCCGCTTCCAGCTGCTCGGCTGGCACGGCCTTCAACGCCAAGCCCAGCTGCGCCGCATCCTTGCCACGGATGGAATCGCCGGTCAGCAGCAGGCGCTTCGCCCATTGCGGGCCCATCAGATAGAGCCACATATGGCTCGGCAGCGATCCTTGCGAACGGGCGGGAGGAAAGCCGAACAGCGCGTCGTCGGCGCAGATCACCATGTCGCACAGCAATGCCAGGTCCGTTCCGCCGGCAAGGCAGCGGCCGTGGACCTGTGCAATGACAGGCTTGTGCATGTCGAACAGGACCATGCGGAGCCGCTGATTACGCTCCTGATGCCAGGCGTCATCGTCGAATTTGGCACGGCCGCGGCGATGTTCGACCTGCTCGGGAACGGCCTGATCGTAGCGCTGCAGATCATAGCCGGAGGAGAAGTCAGGGCCCGCGGCGCGCAGGACCACGGCATGGACGCGATTGTCCTCGTCGGCTTCCCAGAGCAGCCGGCTGAGTTCCTCCATCAGGGGCTCGCTGAGCGCGTTGCGCTTTTCCGGCCGGTTCAGAGTGAGCCGGGCGATGCCGTTCCTGATTTCACAGAGAACCAGTGGCTGCACTTCGGACATCCGATCTCCTCTCCTCGTTGGCCGCTCCTTCTTATATGACCGGCACTATATCGTCGCCATTGGCAGCAGGCGATGGATGTCCAACGGCATGCGAAGCGACCGGCGCGGACACGTCCACATCCTTCAGATGCGGCAGGACCTTGCGAGCGAACAGCTCATAATTTGCCTGGCCGACTTCGAACGGCATGTCCCCATAGTGGGTGTAGATGATGAAGCTGCCGATATCGAACTGCTCCACCATGGTCAGCAACTTCTCGGTCACCTCCTCCGGCCGCCCCCAGACCTGGAGGTCGGCAAGGAAGCCGTTGAACTTTTCGATGCCGTGCTTCTCGATGTTGCGGGCTAGCGCCCCATAATATTCATAGCCCTCGACATTGGCGAACTCGGTGTTGCCAAATTGGTAGAAATCGGACGTCGAGCGGGCATATTGCTGCAGATAGATGTTGCGCATGTCCTGCGCCTTGGCGGCGTCCTCATGCACCGCGACAAAGGCGACAAATACCGGTTTGGGTGCAGGCCTGCCCGAAATTTCGAGATAGCGATCGCGGTAGAGGTTCAGGTCCTCCTGGACCCGGTCCCACGGCTTCTGCGCGATGACCATCAGGCCGACTTCCAGGCTGGCCATCAGCTTGACGGATTCGGGGGAGATCGCTGAGGCGAAGACCCGGCCGCGATAGCTTGCATAGGGACGCGGGCGAAGCTCGACGCGCGGCTGCTTCAGATAGGTGCCGTCATATTCCATGACGCCGGTTTCAAGCGCCGCCAGCACCGCCTCGGCATGTTCGCGAAAGCGCCTGCGCGCTTCGCCCATCGGAACGCCGAAACCGTCGAATTCGACCTTTCCTAGGCCGCGCCCGATCCCGAGAATGGCGCGACCTTCGGAAAACTGGTCAAGCAGGAGAAAGCTTTCGGCAACCCGCACGGGATTCTGCCAGGGCAGCACGGTGACGGTGGTGCCCAACTTGATCCGGCTGGTCTTGCCCGCAACCCAGGAGAGGAACTGCGGAACGTTCGGCGTCATCATGTAGCCGGTGAAGTGATGTTCCGGCGTCCAGATCGAATCGAACCCCATGTCCTCGGCCCGCGCGGCAAGCGCAAGCTCATGCCGATACACTTCGGTATCGGTCACCCTGTCATTCAGGTTTTGGAACGTGAGACCTAGGCCAACGTCCATATCGAATCCTCCATCAAATCTGGAATTAGCCTAATAACAATTAGTCTAGGAGCGCAATAGCAAATCGGCAATGGGCCAATGAAAATGCGGTGGAACGCGATTTTCACCGGGATTTCGGTCCAAGAAAAAGAAATATATATCAATATGTTATGGTCATAAAAATGCGCATCCCGGCCTCCCTGCCATGGGAAGAAAAAATACCGGCCGAACAGGAGCTTCTTGACATTTTGGCGAGAGAGGCGTTGTTTAATACTCATTAGGTTAGAAGCGTTGAGAGAGGAGCGAACGTGGATTTGGATGTAGCCGCCCGGCGGCGAGCGATGGAGCTGCGGCATCCTGAATGGCGGGAGACCACGCTGGACGTCTATCTGGATCGCGCCGCCGCTGATTTCGGCGGCCTGCCGCTGTTGCTGACGGATCAGGAGAGCCTCAGCTATGACGATGTGGTCCGCCTGTCCCATCGGATCGCGGGCGGACTCGCCGCGTTGGGGGTAGACCGAGGTGACCGGGTGGGCGTGGTCATGGCCAACTATCCGGTGACGGTTCCCCTGCTCTTTGCGATCTGGCGGATCGGGGCGGTGGCAGTGCCGCTCAACACGCTTTCCCGGCCCGAGGAACTCGCATTTGCGTTGGGCGATGCCCAGTGCGCCTTTCTGGTGCTGATGGCGCGCTTTGGCAGCCGGAGTTTTGAAAGCGAGATGGACGTAGCGCTGCCGGGCTGGCGCGATGGCACATGCCCGCAACTTCCCGAACTGAGAGGCGGGCTGGTGTTCGACGATCATAATCCGCAGGCATTTTTCGATGCCTTGCCGGAGGGCGAGCCGGTCGATAGCGCTGCCCAGCCGCATGACGCGGCGGTCATCATGTTCACTTCAGGCACGACAGGCTCGCCCAAGGGCGTTGTCCAGACCCACGACAATCTCACGCGGGCAGCCTATGCAGGGGCCTATCATCAGGCATTCGAGCCAGGCCGCCGAGCCGTTTTTTCGCTTCCGCTCTATCATGGCTTCGGGCTTGTGGTCGGCCTGCTCTCCGGCATCGTCGTCGGGGGGTCGATTATCCCGCTGCTGCGTTTTGATCCCGACGCGATCCTCCGGGCGGTCGGCAGCCACCGCGCCACCTTCCTCATGGGCGTGCCCACGATGACGATTGCGCTCCTGAAGCAAGCCAAGGCAGGACATTACGATCTTTCGTCGCTGACGGCCATTCACAGTGCCGCCGCGCCCACGCCGAGCTGGGTATGGCGGGAGATTCAGGAAACCTTCGGCTGCGAAGAGATCTTCACCAGCTATGGCCAGACCGAGACGACGGCGACCATCGTCTGCACCAGTGCGGGCGATCCCATCGATATCGTTTCGTCCACGCAGGGCCGCATCGTCGAGGCGGGGGTGGCGGGTATCCCCGAATGCGGCGGCAGGATTGCCGAATTCAAGACGATCGATCCGGAAACCGGTGCAGACTTGCCGGAGGGTTCGGCGGGCGAACTCTGCACCAGAGGACCGATGAACAGCCTGGGCTATTTCCGGCGACCCGAGGAAACAGAGAAGCTCTTCCTGCCCGGCGGCTGGCTGCGGATGGGGGACCTTGGCCAGTTCCTTCCCGACGGCAATCTGTTCCTGACCGGCCGCGCCAAGGAGCTTTACAAGAGCCGGGGTGAACTGGTCTCTCCCAAGGAACTGGAGCAGTTGCTCACCGCGCATCCCGCCATCTCGCAAGCCTTCTTCATCGGCATGCCGGATGACGAATGGGGAGAATGCGGCTGCGCCTGGATCGTGCGCGAGGAGGGTCAGCGGATCGAGGCGGAGGAGATCATGGCCTATCTTGCCGAGCGCGTTGCGAGATATAAGCTGCCGAGGGACGTCTGGTTCATCGCCGAGACGGACCTGCCCAAGACGGGAACGGGAAAGGTTCAGAAGAACAGGCTCAAGGACATCGCCTTGCAGATGCTGGCCGATGGAAAGAGCGGAATTTGAGCATGAACGAAAGCGCGGGATCATGACAGCCAACGTCCTGTCCTCCATCGAGGACATCATTCAGGATGCCATAGACGGCTTGCCCTATATCCTGGTGGATGCCGACGATCGCGAGAATGAAGGCGATGTGATCATTCCCGCCCAGTTCGCAACACCGCGGCAGATCAATTTCATGGCCAAGCATGCGCGCGGCCTCATCTGCCTCGCCATCTCGCGGGCGCGTGCGGAGCAGCTCAAGCTGCCGCCCATGACCACCAACAACCAGTCGGGCCATGGCACCGCCTTCACCGTATCGATCGAGGCGCGCGAGGGCGTGACCACCGGGATCTCCGCGCATGATCGCGCGCACACGATCGCGGTCGCGGTCGATCCGACGAAGACGGACGTCGACATCGTGTCGCCGGGCCATGTCTTTCCGCTGGTGGCACGCGAAGGCGGCGTGTTGGTGCGCGCCGGGCATACCGAGGCGGCGGTCGATATTTCCCGCATCGCCGGCTTGACCCATGCAGCCGTGATCTGTGAGGTGATGAACGATGACGGCAGCATGGCGCGGCTTCCGGAACTGTTGCGCTTTGCCAAGGAGCACGGGCTGAAGGTCGGGACGATTGCCGACCTCATCGCCTATCGCCGCAGGTCGGAAAAGTTGATCCGCCGTGTCGCGAGCGCGCCGTTCCCGAGCTTCTATGGCGGTGAGTTCACCATTCACGTCTACCGGAACGAGATTGACGGCGGCGAGCATGTCGCGTTGGTGAAGGGCGAAATCCGCGAAGAACTCAACACGCTGGTGCGCGTGCATCAGGTCGACATCACCGCGGACCTTCTGGGATGGGCCACGGCGCATCCCGAATATGTCCCGCTCGCGCTCAAGACGATTGCGGAGCATCCGGGGCAGGCGGTGGCGGTATTCGTGCGGGATCCCAGCTTCGATTCCATCTCGAAACGCGTTGCGGGTGGCCGCAAGACCTATCATGACGCGCACGCCACGCGTGACTATGGCATCGGCGCGCAGATCCTGCTTGACCTGGGGGTGAGGAAGATGACCCTACTGACCTCGAGCACCGCAAAACTTGCCGCGCTGGAAGGCTTTGGGCTGACGGTTGCGGGGCGGATACCGCTGCGGCGGGAAAAGACGAGCGAAAGCTGAACGTTCAACTCGCCAGCGGGGTGAATTCCCCATAGCCGCCGCGATGGAAGATCATCGGGCTGCCGGGATGCGAGACTTCAAGCGCATGCACCTGGCCAAGGACGATATAATGGTCGCCCGCCTCGTGAACGGCATATAGGTCGCAGGCGATCCAGGCGATGATCCCCTCCAATATCGGCAGGCCCTGGTCCGACAGGCTATATTGCAGGTCCGCAAACTTGTCCTCGGCCTTGGAGGCAAGGGCCCGGCAGACCGGCCCCTGATCCTTAGCAAGGACATTCACGCAAAAGCGCCCCGCCGCCTCTATGCGCGGCCAACTGGTCGATGACTTGTCGGGGAAGAAGGCGACCAAGGGCGGGTCGAGCGACACCGAAGTGAAGGAACCCACGACCATGCCGGCCGGCACGCCATCGGCCGACATGGCGGTAATGGCGCATACGCCCGTCGGATAATGGCCAAGAATCTGCCGGAATTTGGCTGGATCAACAACGACCGTCATGACGGTCCCGCTCTCCACGATCCGATCATCGGATCGGCTTCCAGACCAGCGGCACATTTTCAACGGCGGCGACGATGCCGGCATGATAGACCGGAGCAGCGCCCTCACGCAGGCTGAATTCAGGTATCCGTTTCAGCCACTCCTGCAAGGTGACGATCACTTCCATGCGCGCCAGATGCATGCCGGCACAGCGGTGCGGACCCTGGGCGAAGGTGGAATGTTCAATGTTGCGGCGGGACAGGTCGAGATCCCACGGATTCTCGTTGGCGGCTTCGTCCAGCCCGTGCAGCGCGGTGGGCAGCAGGATCAGATCACCCTGCTTCAACCGGGTGCCATGATATTCCATGTCATGCACAACCATCCGGGCGTCGGACACGACCGGGAAGCGGCGGAACATCTCTTCCACGCCGCGCTGCAGTTTCAGCGGATCGGAGCGCAGTTCCTCGACCTTGCCGGGGTGGCGGGCGAGATAGATCATCATGAAGCCGAGGAAGTTGACGACCGTGTCCAGCCCGCCCAGCAGCAACAGCGAGACCAGCCCCAGTGCCTTGTCCTCGGGCATCGGCTTGCCATCGATATCGCTGTTCACCATCATGGTGATGAGGTCGGTGCCGCTTCCGCCCCGCCGCGCCGCAATGATGGGTGCGACATAGGCAAAGAAGCCCTTGTTGGCCTCATCAAGCGACCGCGCCTGTTCCGCGGGCGTGTTGCCCGCGGGCCGGGTCATCTGGTTGGCGAGAATATTGAGAGCCGGCGCATCTTCCATAGGCAGGCCGGCCAGCGCCAGGAACACCTTTACGGGGAAGATGGCGGCATAATCCTTCTCGAATTCGCAGTGCCCGGCGTCGGCGAACTGCTCTATCAGCTCGACAGCGACGTCCCGCATTTTATCCTCGAGCTTGCGGATCTCCGCCAGGTTCAGCCCCTTGTCGATCACCTTGCGATAGGGGGTGTGCTCTGGCGGATCCATGCGGGTCGGCACCATTTCGTATTTTTCGCCGGCCTCCTTGGGTACCCATATGATGTGGCTCGAGAAACGGTCGGGGCTACGATAGATGTCGTCGATGAGGGCGCCGCGCGTGGCAATCCAGTGTCCGCCCGTCAATGGCGTCCAGACGAGGGGCGGAGTGTCGGGTTGCTGGAGTCTCTTCCACGCTTCGTGAAAGCCCTCCTCTATGCCATCAAGGGCATAGGCATCCACTTCCCGCACCAGATGCGCGGGGACATGCGGTGGAACGGGAACGCGCGCTTTTGCCGGTGGCGGCGTCAGCGTGTCGGTGGTCATGCCGGACATCCTTTTCAGCTGATCGTGGGGTCGATGACTGCCTTGGTGGCAGCACCTGTCTTGGTGAGGTGAAGGGCCTCGTTCGCCCCGGCGATGCCGAAGCGATGACTGATGAGGTCCGCCAGCGGGACCCTGTCCTGCAGCCGCGCCGCCAAGTGCAGGGCGTGATAATAATGCCTGGGTTTCGGGAAGGACGCGCCTGCGATGGTGAGGTTCTTGATCGTCAGGTCGCGCGGCGAGATCGGCTGCGTGCCGATCGCGCCCCAGAGCCCCAATATGATATAGCGGCTGTGCGGTCCGCTGAGGTTCACCCCTTCCGGAAAGGCGGCCAGAACGCCGGCCGCTTCCACGACCACGTCAGGCCCCTTTGGACCGAGCCGATCATAGACCATCCGCTGCCGCTCCTCGGGCGGCAAGTCCAGCGAAACCACGGCTGTAGCGCCCAGTTTTCGAGCGGCGTCCAGGCGCGCGGCGACCCCGTCGATGACAATGACTTCCCGCGCGCCGGCCTGGGCCGCGACCAGTACCGCCGATAGGCCGACGGGTCCTGCGCCCTGCACCACGACGGCATCTCCCACCTGAATGGGCCCTGCGCGATCGAAGCCGCGCAGTACGGTCGGAAGGGCGCATCCGAGTGCCGCCACGGCTTCGGGCTTGGCATGATCCGGCAGGCGGTAGAAAGGCATGCCGCTCGGAAGCCAGGCGAAATCGGCGTAGCTTCCCCAGTTGGGCTTGGAGGCATCCTCAAAGAAGCGTGTGTTCTCGCAGGGCGTTTCTTCCAGCACCGTGCAGGAGTAGCAGCGGCGACAAAGCGCGATGGGCGACCAGTAGACTAGGTCGCCTGCCTCCAGCGGAACGCCCGCATAGTCGGTGGTCACGCCGGAACCAAGCTGTTCGACCCGTCCCACGCCCTCATGACCCAGGATGATGGGGAAGGGCATTTCGCCCGCTTCGCCAGTCAGGATATGGACATCGCTGCCGCAAACGCCGCCAAGCACGACCCGGACCAGGGCGCCGCCGGGCTCAGGCGGCGCGATCGGCACCTCCCAGGTTTCAAGCCGGTTCTTTTCCACCAGTACCGCAGCCTTGCCGTGCATGCCCGTTTCCCTCGCCCAGAAAAATAATGTTGGGCCTACCAGGTTCAGAGTAGGCCCAACCTGTTCAGCAAATAAATCAGAACCTGAACGTCAGCTCGGCTCCAAGAGTCCTCGGTTCTCCCCATAGGGCGGTGTTGAAACCACCACTGGCGCCTTCGACATAACCCGACTGATAATAGAGCTTATCGAACACGTTCTTGGCAAAGAGGCCGAGCGAGAAATGGCTGCGCATGATCTCATTCCAGCTGAAGCGAATATTCGTCGTCGTATAGCCCGGCAGTTTGGTACGCGGGGTTATCGAACCGGCATTGCTTGAGAAGAACGTGCTGGTCTGCCCGAATATGTCGGCGCGAAGCTTCATTTCGCCCAGCGAATCCGGCACGGGCAGCGTCAGGTCGATATAGGCCGATCCCGTCCACTTCGGCGTATCCGGATAGGAGTCGAACGGTACCGTATAGCCGGGGATGCCTGTCTGCGTTGACAGGTCGACGAGGTTGTCGGTGTATTTGGCGTCCGTATAGGCGCCGGTGAAGCCGATTTTCAGCCAGTCGGCCAGGCGTGCATCACCATCGACTTCAACGCCGCGAACCCGCTTCTTGGGGACATTGACAGTGAAGCCTGCCGGGTTGCCGCCCACTAGGGCATAGACGGCATGCTGCGCGTTCTTAACGTGCTGCTCGTACAGCGCGATATTGAAGTGCACGGGTATATCGAACAGGTATCCGTTGAACTTGTACCCAAGCTCGAAATCATAAGTATATTCATTCTTGAAGAAATTCAGGTTGCCATAGGGCACAACCGTGCCGTTGAAATTCCCGGACCGGAAGCTTCCGCGCTGCGCGAAATATATCATGTTCTGCGGATTGATCTGATATTGCAGGCTGAAGGTCCAGCTTGGCGCATGCAGATCCTTGGACTGAACGGGCGGGGTCGGAAAACCTGGCAGGGTGAACAGACTTCCCGGGTTCTGATGAAGTTGAAGCGTCTCCCAGGTATAACGTCCGCCCAGCGTAACGCTCAGCGCATCCGTGGCCTTGTAGGTAGCTTGCGCGAAGATCGCCTTGGACTTGTCCTTGCCCGTGTAAAAATAGGCTATGTCGGCCAGCGGCGGCGTCAGCTCCGGACCGACGACTACGGGGATATAGTCGGTCTGCTTCTTAAAATCGTAGAAGAGGCCGACAATATATTCCAGCCTGTTGTCGAGGGCGGTGCCCTGCAGCTGAAGCTCGTCGGACCACCGCTGGGTCTTGAAGGTTTCGCCGCCTGGAGGGCCATTGCCGAGCCCCGAGAAGTTGAAAAGATCGATCGCGCCGAAAGGTGATCCCGACAGGATGCCCGGCGTGCGCGCAAAGGCGTCGCCCCAGCTGAAGATATTCTTGACGGTCAGATCGTCGTTGACCTCAAGCGTCGTGGTGTTGGTGATGAACGCGGCATGCGCCTTATGCGGCAGGTCATAGGTCAGCCAAACCTTATAGGGATTGGCCTTTTGGAAGGCCAGATAACCGGCCGTGGCGCCGGGCCATCTGCCAGGGCCGGCAGGGCCATCGCCAATCGTCGGGGCAAAGGGGCTGTTGGGCCCGTACACGCAATCCAGAGTCGCCGTCAGGGTGAAGCCGTTATTGGTCTCGCCGCAGCGGTGATAGGAATAAAGGCCACCGGAGCCTTCCGTACCGCCAAAGTCGCTATACTGCGCCACGAACACGTTCTTGAACGTCTCCGTCGGCTTGGCGACGATCGTGATCCGGCCGGACTTGGAATCCGTGTCCCCGAGCGTGCTGCCCGTATTGGTATTCTTGATATAGCCATCCGAGGTGACATAATCTCCGGCAAGGCGCACCAGCAACTTGTCCGGAATCAACGGGATATCCACTGCTCCCTGGACCTGGAACATATTGCGTTCGCCACCGCGAACCGTGAGGTAGCCGCCAAACTCATTGCCGGGCTTCGTCGTCTCATACAGGACAGCGCCGCCCGTCGCATTGCGGCCGAACAGCGTCCCCTGCGGACCTTTGAGAACCTGCACCGAGGAAAAATCGAAAAATGCGGTCGAGGTATTGCCGGCGGCAAAAGGCGCTTCATTGATATAGGTCAGCACGGCAGGACTGGTCCCCGAGAAGGGATCAAGCGTCTGCCCGCGCATTGTGAAGCTGATCTGGTTGGCATTCTGGCCGCTCTTGACGATCAAACCGGGTGCCAGGGCCGCAAGGTCCTGCTCGCGCGTCACTACCCTTTCCTGCAAGATGGCAGAGTTGAACGCGGACACCGACAGGGGAACCTTGGACAGGGACTCCTCTCTGCGCTGGGCGGTGACGACGATATCCTCCGGCGCTGCATTGCCTTCATTGGCAGGCGCACCTGCGGGAGGAGCGCCCTCGGCGGGCGCGGTTTGCGCAGCCGCTCCGCCGGCATTCAGGCTGAGCACCATGAAAATCGCAAAGGCGCAGTGATTTCGGTTCAATCTCTTTCGCATCCTCATTCCCCTACTAATAAGTTTTGTGCCGCGACGGTCTCTCGGCCTCGGTCCGGATCGCTGCCCGGATCACCGGCGCCTGCCGGATGGAAACATCGCCCTCGAAGAAAGCCAACACGCCACAAGCTACCTCCTCAACCTCCCCGCGCTGCACGGGTCCTTTTTCCCAACCATGCCGCTTTTGCGGTCAAGTGACGCCTCACATCGGAGAATCATCATTGCGGCTAGCGGATATAACCTAACCATAATTAGGTCGACAACGCAAGCGCAAGATGCTTCCCCCGGTGGGCGGGGTTGAAATTTCCAGGACGCCGAGGTGAATATGATATCGGACCCTGTCGGTCATACGCCGAATTTCTGCCACTTTTCCGAGATTTATCGCGCATCGGCCCGGTCTGCCGGGCGGCGCGTTTGCGATGAGCGGCTTGACAATGCGCGGAAACAAAGTTTGTATAACGACCATTAGGCTAATGGCCGGTGCAAGGAGAGATTCAATGGCCCGTCTGGGAAATAAGGTCGCGATCATTACAGGGGCTGCTCGCGGCATGGGTGCTTCCCATGCCCGGATATTCGCCCGCGAAGGCGCGCAACTGGTCCTCACGGACCTGAACGCCGAAGCGGGGACCGCACTGGCCGAAGAAATTGGCGGGCAAGCGCTATTCCTCCGGCAGGACGTGACCGATCCCGGCGATTGGGAAGCGATCGTGGCCAAGGCGGTTCAAAGGTTCAGCACCATCGACATCCTGGTCAACAACGCCGGGATATTGGGCCCGATGGCGACCACCGCCGAACTCGACGACGCCGGATATCACACCGTTTGCGCCGTCAATCAGCACGCTGTCTTCTACGGCATGAGGGCGGTCCTGCCGACCATGGTGAAGGCCGGGAAGGGGTCGATCGTGAATATTTCGTCCATCGCCGGGATGGCGGCCAATTACGGCTTTCCCAGTCTGGCCTATGTTGCCAGCAAGTTCGCCGTCCGGGGCATGACCAAGGCGACGGCCATGGAATATGGAAAACATAATATCCGTGTGAACTCGGTCCACCCGGGTTTCATCCAGACGCCCATGATGGTGGAAGCGACGGACGAAGTGGGAGGCGAAGCGCTGGCACAGATCCCGCTGGGTCGTATCGCCGATCCGGTGGAAGTGTCCAACCTTGTGCTCTTCCTTGCCTCCGACGAGTCTTCCTACATCACGGGGGCCGAGCATCTGGTGGACGCTGGCATGCTGGCGCATTGATAGAGATTTGTTGCTGAACTGAGAAGCGTTGGCAAATCCAGGCTGATTGCAACATCGCGCCCCACCATCGCCGACCTATGTGGACACCGAAGACAAGATCGCAAGGCAGCGCAGTCCGTCGCTTACCACGATCGAGCGGAGAGAAGAGTTCCTACGCCTTGATCCAGACATCGCCAATGGACCGCGGGTCCGGGCATTTGGCCCGATTCCGCGCCATCCTCCACGGCGTCCTGCTCGCCGCCCTCGGGCTGCCAATGGCAATCGGCGGCATCATGCTCCTCATGCTCGGCGGTAGTTTCTACTATCTGCTGGCAGGCGTACACTTGATGACCATTCCCGATTCGCCCAGATGATCGCCAACAAGGGCCAGCTCCATGGCGTCCGGATTCTCGCGCCATCGACGGTCGAACTGATGCAGGCAAACGCCCTGCCAAAGCCGCTGCCGCCCGGCTTTGCGCTGACGATGCCATGGATGTTCAGCGACGCCATGGGTTTCGGCCTCCACATGCAAACGGCCGTCGATCCACGCAGTGCCGGTCACCCGGAGGGCCCCGGCACGCTCAGTTGGAACGGATCATCGGGTGTGCTGTGGTGGGCTGACCCGGCGAATGACCTGGTCTTCATGACGCTTGCCCAAAACCGATACAGGGTGGGTCCCCGTGGCTATGCCGACCAGTTCCGGCAGCTGGTTTATCAAGCTTTGGTCGATCCGGAGAAATAAGGCGGGCAAGGATTCTGCGTGCGGAACTCATCCCCCCGCTGCCCGTTTTCCCAATGCGCCGCACTGGAGCTGATCATGGTCCGCGCATTGGGAATGGCCGCAACCCTGTCCATCACGCTGGCCATGCTGGGGTGGATGGTGTTCAGGCTGGCGAACCATCCGCGCCGGTCCGGAAATATGGAGGATCGCACCGCAACGCCTGTCCCGACGGCGGCCGACATCCACGTACCTCCAGCCCCATTTGCGGCCTATGGTCACTAAACCGACGCGCGGGACGATCGGCACGGCCTAGCTAGCCGGCCTGTCTTGCGGTATAGTCGCGGCATGCCGGATCTATCCGAGCGTGAAGCGCGCATTGTGGCGGGCATTCAGTCGCGGCAGGCGGACATGGTCGAAACCGTGATCGCTTGGGGCGGCATCAACACGGGCAGCCGCAATCTCGCCGGGCTGGCCATCCTGCGCGACATTTTGGCGGAGCGGCTCTCGCCTCTGGGCGGCACGCTCGAAATCCGCGCGCCCGATCCCGTCATGGCCTTCGATGCGAACGGCATTGAGACCGAGATGGCCCACGGCCACAATATCCACGTCCGCAAGCGCCCCGAAGCGGCAAGGCGTATCCTCCTGACCGGCCATATGGACACGGTCTTTGCCGCAGATCATCCGTTTCAAACATGCCGGATGATCGAGCGGAATGTGGTCAATGGACCCGGTGTCGCCGACATGAAGGGTGGCATCGCGATCCTGATCGAAGCGCTCGCCGCGCTGGAGTCGGCGAGCGCGATCGAGACTCTCGGCTGGGACATCGTCATCAATGCCGACGAGGAAGTGTCCTCGGCCGGGTCGCTGTCATTGATCCGCGAGGCGGCCCGCAACTGCCGGATCGGCCTGACGTTCGAGCCGAGCCTCACGCCCGACGGGCTGCTTGCCGGCGCGCGCAAGGGCAGCGGCAATTTCGCGGCCAAGATCACCGGCACCGCCGCTCATGCCGGCCGCGATCCCCGCGCGGGGCGCAATGCCGTGGTGGCTGCGAGCAATCTCGCCCTGCGCCTGAACGCGCTGGCCGAGCATATCCCCGGCCTGTCGGTCAACATCGCGCGGATGCAGGGCGGCGGTCCCAACAATATCGTGCCCGATCTGGCGATGCTGTGGTGGAACATGCGCCCCGCCGATGCCGACGCCCAATTGCGCACCCAGGACCGGATCGACAGCATCCGGGCGGCGGTGGAACGCGAGCATGAGGTCGACATCAAGATAATGGGAACATTCGCCCGGCCACCCAAACCCCTCGATGACCGTCACCGCGCCCTGTTCGGGTTCGTCCGCGACACCGGGCGCGACCTTGGCCTCAGCCTCGATTGGCAGGATACCGGCGGCGTGTGCGACGGCAACAACATCGCGGCCGAAGGCGTGGCCGTGATCGACACGCTGGGCGCGCGCGGCGGCGCCATTCATACCGACCAGGAATATGTGATGCTCGATTCCCTGAGCGAACGGGCCAGCCTGGCCGCTATCGTGATGCTCCGCCTTGCCGAGGGGCGACTGGACGGGAGGATGGACTGGTGATGAGCCGCTGGTACGTCCGTCCCGCCTCCATCGCCGACCTCGACGCGATCCTTGAATTGGCCGGGCAGACGGGGCCCGGCTTCACCAACCTGCCCTATGACCGTGATGCCTTGCGCGCGCGCCTCGAAAGAAATGACGCCAGCTTCGCACGGGATCTGAAGGCGCCCGACAGCGAGCTTTATATTTTCGTCCTTCAGGACAGCACCAGCGACCGTATCGGCGGCACCGCGCTGATCTTCTCCTGCGTCGGGGTCAAGAAGCCGTTCTACTCCTACAAGATCACCCGCCTCAGCCAGTTTTCCCGCGAGCTCGACCGCATCGTCACCACCGATGTGCTCAACCTCGTCAACGACTTTGCCGGCGCCAGCGAGGTCGGCGGCCTGTTCCTGCTCCCCGAGTTGCGGCGCGAGGGTCTGGGCGCCCTGCTGTCACGCAGCCGCTTCCTGTTCATGGCGACGCACCGCGAACGCTTTGGCCGGCGCGTCCTGACGGAACTGCGCGGTTATCAGCATCCCGACGGCGTATCGCCCTTCTGGGACGCGCTCACCCGCCGCTTCTTCGACCTGGAATTCAACGAGGCCGACCGCTTCCATGCGCTCAACGGCAATCAGTTCATTGCCGACCTGATGCCCAAATATCCGATCTACACCATCCTGTTGTCGCAGGAGGCGCAGGACGCAATCGGCAAGCCGCACCGCGAGGGCGTCGCGGCGATGAAACTGCTGGAAGCCGAGGGATTCCGCAACGACGGCTATGTCGACCTGTTCGATGCCGGACCGACGCTGCAGGCGGAGATAGACACGCTTCGGACCGTCCAGGAGGCACAGTTGGCGCGCATCGTCCCGGCTACCGGCGCGGATAGGGGCGAGCGCCTGTTGCTGGCGACCGGGAAGCTGTGCGATTTTCGGGCATGGCAGGGGCTTGGCTGCTGCGATGCAGGCGGGCTGGAACTTGCAGCGGACGACCTCGCTTTGGGTCGATTGGCGACGGGCGACGAGGTTCTTTGGGTGAGGACATGACCAGCGACCTGATCTCGACCGATCCGTGCACAGGCGCCGAAGTCTGGCGTGGGCCTGTTGCCGACGCCGGGGCTGTGGATGATGCGGTCGGGCGCGCCCGCGCGGCCCAGCCGGATTGGGAAAACCAGCCTCTCGAATTGCGGATCGCCGTGTTGCGCGCGTTCGCGGCCTCCGTCAGGAGCGGCGCGCGTGCACTGGCGGAGTGTATCGCCAGGGAAACCGGCAAGCCGTTCTGGGAAGCGGAAACCGAAGTAACCAGCGTCGCCGCCAAGATCGAGATTTCGATCAAGGCCCATGAAGAGCGCGCGGGGCCGCGCCGGACGCAAAATGGGGATCTGGTGGAGGAGACACGGCACCGGGCGCATGGCGTGCTGGCGGTGCTGGGGCCCTATAATTTCCCCGCCCATCTGCCCAATGGCCATATCGTGCCAGCCCTGCTGGCAGGCAATGCGGTGCTGTTCAAGCCGAGCGAACAGGCGCCCGCCACCGGCGAGATGATGGCCGGGTTGTGGCATCGCGCGAACCTTCCCGAGGGCGTTCTCCAGATCATGCAAGGGGCCGGTGAAACCGGCCGCGCCCTGGCCGCCCACCCGGACATTGACGGCCTGCTCTTCACCGGCAGCGCGGCGACCGGCCACGCCCTCGCCCGGCAGTTCGCAGCGACGCCGGGCAAGATGCTGGCGCTGGAAATGGGCGGTAACAACCCGCTGCTACTGTGGGATGTCCCCGACGCGGACCTGGCGGCAACGGCGATATTGGTGGCCCAGTCCGCCTTCCTGTCGGCGGGCCAACGATGCACCTGCGCCCGGCGGCTGATCCTTGACGAGCGGCTGGCGGGCCGCTTTCTGCCCGTCCTGCAGGCACTGGCGGGAGAGCTGATCATAGGGGCTCCATTCGACGACCCGCAGCCTTTCATGGGCCCGATCATCGACATGCCCGCCGCCGCCAAGGTCGAGCGGCAATTCGCCGCGCTGCGCGACGCGGGCGGACAGGTCATCGCGCCGCTGAAGCGGCTGAAACCGGATCGCCCGTTCCTGTCGCCCGCTATCATCAACATGACCAACGCCGCCGAAGTGCCCGACGACGAGATTTTCGGCCCTGTGCTGCAACTGTTTTGCGTGAACAGCTTCGAGGATGCCATCCGCCGCGCGAACGCCACGCGCTTCGGCCTGAGCGCGGGCCTGATCGGCGGGGATCGGGCCTTGTTCGACAGGTTCATGGCCAAGGCCCACGCCGGCGTCGTCAACTGGAACCGCCCCACCACCGGGGCGAGTTCCAACCAGCCCTTTGGCGGCATCGGTGACAGTGGCAATTTGCGGCCCAGCGCCTATTATGCCGCCGATTATTGTTCCTATCCGGTCGCCAGCCTCCAGCACCCTCGCATTGAGGGCGCGCTGGCGGTGGGCCGAAGGACACGGGTGTGACCGGCTGGCGCGAGTATGTTTTCGACGGCCTGATCGGGCCGACCCACAATTATGCGGGGCTCAGCTTCGGCAATATCGCCAGCGCCGCCAATGCGGGCCAAACCGCATCGCCGCGCCGGGCCGCGCTTCAGGGGCTGGCCAAGATGCGGCTGATGCTCTCGCTGGGCCTGGGACAGGGATTTTTCCTGCCGCATCGCCGGCCCGATTTCGACTGGCTGGCGCGTTTCGGCTTCACCGGATCGCCGCACGACATCTGCGCGGCGGCATGGTCGCACGAACCGGACCTCCTGCTGGCCGCGACCAGCGCCTCGGCAATGTGGGCCGCCAATGCTGCGACCGTTTCGCCCGCGCCCGACACCAGCGACGGCCGCGTCCACTTCACCCCCGCCAATCTTTCGAGCATGACGCATCGCAGCCTGGAATGGCCGGAGACGAAGCGCCAGCTTGAACAGATATTCCCCGATCGTCGCTATTTTCAGGTCCATGATCCCGTACCTCCACGTTTCGGCGACGAGGGCGCGGCCAATTTCATGCGGATCGCGCCCGATCCCGCGCAGCCGGGAACGGAGATCATGGTCTTCGGCCGGTCGCGCGGCACTGGCTTTCCGGCGCGTCAGTCTGAGGAGGCTTGCCGCGCGATCTTCCGCAAGCATGGCGTCGCGCGCGGGCTCTGCGTGGCGCAGTCAGATGCCGCCATTGACGCAGGGGCTTTCCACAATGATGTCGTGGCAGTCGCGGCCGGGGACATAATATTTGCCCATGAGCTGGCCTTTGCCGACAGGAATGCGCTGTTCTCTGCGCTGCAGACCCATCACGAAACGCTGAAGATCGTCGAAGTGCCGGACGCGCAGGTCCCGTTGGGCGACGCGATTTCCTCCTATCTGTTCAACTCGCAACTCGTGATCCTCGCTGACGGCAGCGGCCTGCTGATCGCCCCGGTGGAATGCGCCGAGACCCCTTCGGTAAAGGCTTGGCTCGACCACAATACCGGCGGCAACCATGCGATATCGGACGTCCGTTTCGTCGATGTCCAGGAGTCGATGCGCAATGGCGGCGGTCCCGCCTGTCTGCGCCTGCGGGTGCTGGTTTCGCCGGAGGCCGAGCGCGCGATCAACCCGATGTTCGTCCTTACCGAACGCTCCGCCGACGTTATCGAGCGGGTGATAGAACGGTACTGGCCGGACGGGGTCACGCCGGCTGACATCGGCGATAGCGACTTTTGGGCTGCCAGCTGGGAAGCCTTACGCGCCCTCGAAGCGGCGCTGAACGACCATGCCTGATCACGTATCGCCAGACGATATCCGCGCGCAATTCTCAGCAGCGATCTCCGCCCTGTATCGCGCCGAGGTGCCGCTCTATGGCGAACTGATCGAGATCGTGGACACGGTCAACGCCCAGACGTCGACTCGAGAGGCAGACCGCATCGGCGGCGAGCGGCACGGCGCCATCCGTCTCGGCACGGCATCCGAACTCGCGATGATGCGCCGGGCATTCGCGGTGATGGGCATGCACCCCGTCGGCTATTACGACCTGGCGCCCGCCGGGGTCCCGGTGCATTCCACCGCGTTCCGGCCGATTGAGCCCGATGCGCTGCGGCGCTCGCCCTTCCGCATGTTCACCTCCCTCCTCCGCCTGGAACTGATCGCCGACGAGGCGGTGCGACATGCGGTGGCAACCATCCTCGCGCGCCGCCGCATTGTCAGCGATCGCCTTGTCCAACACATCGAGCGGAGCGAACAGGAAGGCGGCCTCACCATCGACGAGGCGAACGGCTTCGTTGCCGAACTGATCGAGACATTCCGCTGGCACCGCCATGCGCTGGTGGATGGAGAAACCTATAAGCGCCTGCTGCACGTGCACCCGCTCGTCGCCGATATCGCCGCCTTCAGGGGTCCGCACATCAACCATCTGACGCCGCGCACGCTCGACATCGATGCGGTGCAGGCCGCGATGGTGGAGCGCGGGATGGCCGCCAAGGCGGTGATCGAGGGTCCGCCCCGCCGCGCCGTGCCGATACTGCTCCGACAGACCAGCTTTGCGGCGCTGGAAGAAGAGGTCGTCTTTGCGGACCATGTGGGTACGCACACCGCCCGTTTCGGCGAAGTCGAGCAGCGCGGCGCGGCGCTCACACCCAAGGGGCGCAAGCTGTACGACGACATTCTCGCCGGTCGTGGAACATTTGCGGATTTCCCCGATAGGCTCGATGAACTGCGGCGCGATGGACTGGCCTATTTCCGCGGCACCGATCCGATCCTGTACGAAGACTTCCTGCCCGTCAGTGCCGCGGGAATCTTCCAGTCGAACCTCGGCGACGCACGGCGCGAGGCATTCGCCGCGCCCTCGGCGCAAGCTGAATTCGAACAGGCGCTCGGCAGGCCCGTCCTCGATATATTCAGCCTGTACGAGGGCTCGCTCGGACTTGCGTCCCTCGCGTCACGACCCGGTCGCTCGGAAGAATATCCGTGATCGCCAGATCGGGCAGCGCCTCCAGCTCCGCATAGAGCGGCGCGAAATCGGCCTCCAGCGTGTGGCGGAGCAACTGGTCGAAGCTGTCGATCACGAAATAGCACTGTTGATAATCGTCGATCCGGTACGGGGTCCGCATCACCCGCTTGAGATCGAAATCGATCCGGTTCGGGCTCGGGCTGTCCAGCGCGAAGATGCTTTCGCCGTGGCTGGAGACGATCCCCGCGCCATAGATGCGCAGGCCGTCCGGCTCGTGGATCAGGCCGAACTCGACGGTGTACCAGTACAGCCGGGCGAGCTTATGGAGCGCACCATATTCGAGGCTGCGCAATCCGCCCTCGCCATAGGCCTGCATATAGTCGGCGAACACCGGGTGCGCGAGCAGCGGGACATGGCCGAACACGTCATGAAAGACATCGGGTTCCTGGAGATAATCGAGCTGGTCGGGCCGCCGAATGAAGCGGCCGGCGACAAAGCGGCGATTGGCGAGATGGGCGAAGAAGACATCGTCGGGCACCAGTCCCGGCACTGCCACCACGCTCCAGCCGGTGCGCTCGCCGAGCCGCTCCGACAGCTCGGCAAAGTCGGGAATGCCGGGGTGCGACAGGTTCAATATGCCGAGCCCGTCGAGAAAAGCCTGGGTGGCGCGGCCGGGAAGCTGGCGACATTGGCGCTCGAACAGCGTGTCCCACACCGCATGATCTCCGGCGGAATAGTCCTGCCAGCGTTGCGGGATGGTCCAGTCGTTCATGGCGGCAGCGCCTCGGGCTGGCGCATCGGATGGGCGGCGGCGAAGGCGGGCAGCGCCTCGCAATGCTCCCGCACCGCATTCAACGCCGGAAAGCGGGAAAGGTCGGCATGATAGCGATCGGCATTGAACATTTGCGGGATCAGCACACAGTCGGCGAGGCTTGGGTGATCGCCATGGCAAAAGCCCCTGCCATGCTCCGCCACCATGGTTTCGAGCGCGGCAAAGCCGGTCTCGATCCAGTACCGCGCCCAGTCGTCAATCGCTGCCTGGTCCGCCCCGAACCGCGCCTTGAGCGCTTTCAACACGCGCAGATTCTGGAGCGGCTGCACGTCGCTCGCGATCAGCGCCGCCATCGCGCGGACGGTCGCCCTGCCATCGACATCCGGGGGAAGGAGCGCCGGATGCGGAAAGCACTGGTCGAGCCATTCGATGATCGCGACGCTCTGCGTCAGCAGGATCCCGCCGGTTTCGAGCGCGGGCACCAATCCTTGCGGGGCGAGCGCGACATAGGCGTCGGCGCGTTGCTCGCCCGCCAGCAGATCATGCGTCACGCGCGCATAGTCGACATTCTTGAGGTTGAGGGCGATGCGGACGCGCCAGGCCGAACTCGATCGCCAGTAATCGTGAAGGATGAAGGGTTTTCCGGTCATGCCGCACCTCTCACCTGTGCATAGCATGATCCGAAGCCGATCGAAACGAACCCGGCCGCCCGCGCGGTGCCTGACAGAAAGACCGTGTCGCCATCCTCGAGAAAACTTCGTGTCTCGCCGTCCGGCAAGCGGATCGGGGACCGGCCACCTTGCGTGGCTTCGAGCAGGCTGCCGCACGCCTCCGGGCCAGGCCCCGAGATCGTCCCCGTGCCCAGCAGGTCGCCGGGCCGCAGGTCGCAGCCATTGGAAGCATGGTGCGTCACCAGTTGGGCGGCGGTCCAGTAGAGATGGCGGGCGGCACTGCGCGCGACGATCATCGGCGCATGGCCCTCCATCGCCATCCTCTCGGTCTGGAGCGCGACCATGAGATCGATGGAAAACGCGCCTTCCCGCTGGTCCTCGTCATCACGCAGATAGGCGAGCGGCGCGGGATCGCCGGGCTCACGGGGCGGCTGCGCCATGCGGAAGGGCGCGAGCGCTTCAGCTGTCACCACCCAGGGCGAAACCGTGGTGTGAAAGCTCTTGGCGAGGAATGGCCCCAGCGGCTGAGACTCCCACGTCTGGAGATCGCGCGCCGACCAGTCGTTGAGCAGGCTGAAACCGGCGATATGATCCTGGGCCGCGCCGATCGGGATCGGCGAGCCGAGCGGATTGCCGGTGCCGATCCACAGGCCCAGCTCAAGCTCATAGTCGAGCCGCTCCGCAGGCCCGAACTCGGGGGCGTCCGCATCGCCGCGCTTATGCTGCCCGAAGGGGCGCAGGACCGCGATGCCCGACGGCCGGACGGAAGAGGCCCGCCCATGATAGCCGACGGGCACATATTTATAATTGGGCATGAGCGGATTGTCCGGCCGGAACAGCGCGCCGACATTGCGGGCATGATGAATAGCCGCGTAGAAATCGGTATAGTCACCGATCGCGAACGGCAGATGGAGTTCGCATTCATCTGCCGGATAGAGGCGCGGCTCGACCAGCCCGCGATAGGCCGGGTCAGACAGGAAGGCGGAAATCTGCCGGCGAAAGGCGCGGCGCTCGGCGGGCGGTACGGCAAGGATCGGGACCAGCCCGCCCTCGAGGTGCAGATCAAGGATCATATCCCCGATCGCTATCCCCGCCCTCGGCAGTCCGCCCTCATGCGAGAATATCCCGAACGGCAGGTTCTGCACCGGAAAGTCCGGATGCCCGTTCGCGCTTTCGACCCAGCTCGTCCGAGCGGGATCATGGGTTTCGTCGATGCCGGCGCCAGTCATGCGCCGGGCTCCCGGTGCAGCCACCCGGCATGGCGCGGCGCTTTCTTGGTGCGGCTCCACTCCTCCAGCATCGCTGGCGCCACCCGGCGCAGCTCGGCATATTGCTCCGGCGTGCCGATGTTGCAGGCCAGCTCGATCCTGTGGCCATTGGGGTCGAAGAAATAAATCGACTGGAACACGCCGTGGAAAATGGGCCCCGTCACCGCGATGCCCTGCGCCTCGATATGCGCCTTGGCGGCCAGCAGGGCGTCCATGTGCGGCAGCTCGAAGGCGATATGCTGGACCCACTCGGGCGTGTTGCGATCGCGGTCCATGGACGGCTGGCCCGGCAGTTCGAAAAAGGCGAGCACATTGCCGCCGCCGGCATCCAGGAAGACATGCATATAAGGATCATACCCGCCGGTGGAGGGCACATGATCCTCGGCAAAGGCGGTGGTGAAGGCCATGCCTAGGACGCGGCTGTAGAATTCGACGGTCTCCTTGGCGTCGCGGCAGCGATAGGCGACATGGTGGATGCGCGACAGGGCGAAGGGCACGCTCATCGCCTTGCCCCCGCCGGGATCACGCCGCGCCGCATCTGGTCGCGCTCCAGGCTCTCGAACAGCGCCTTGAAATTGCCCTCGCCAAAGCCCTCATTGCCCTTGCGCTGGATGATCTCGAAGAAGATCGGGCCGATCATGTTCTCGGTGAAGATCTGGAGCAGCAGGCCGCCGCCCGTCTCCGGCGCACCGTCGATCAGGATGCCGCGCTCACGCATCGCCGCGATGTCATGGCCGTGGCCGGGGAGTCGCTGGTCGATCATGTCATAATAGCTGCCGGGCGTATCCTGGAACTGAACGCCATTGGCGCACAGGGCATCGACCGTCGCGAAAATATCGTCGGTGGCAAAGGCGATGTGCTGGATCCCCTCGCCCTTATAGGCGCGCAGGAACTCCTCGATCTGGCTGTGCTCGTCCTGGCTTTCGTTGAGCGGGATGCGGATCTTGCCATCAGGCGCGGTCATCGCCTTGGAGATGAGCCCGGTCGCCTGACCCGCTATGTCGAAATAGCGGATTTCCCGGAAGTTGAAGATGCGCGCGTAGAAATCCGCCCAATGGGCCAGGTGGCCGCGATTGACGTTGTGGGTCAGGTGGTCGAGCGTATGCAGCCCGACCGAGCGGCTGTCCCGGTGCACGCCCGGCACGGGCCTGAAGTCGACGTCATAGATTTCCGCCGCGCCATAGCGGTCGACCAGATAGAGATTGGCGCCGCCGATCCCTTCGATCGCGGGGATGTTGAGTTCCATCGGGCCAACCGGGCCCTCGACCGGCTTCGCGCCGCGGCGGACCGCTTCGGCGAGCGCGGCGGCGGCATCATGCACGCGAAACGCCATCGCATTGGCCGACGGGCCGTGCCTGGCCCGGAACCTGGCGACCTGGCCCCGCGCTTCCATGTTGAGAATGAGGTTGATGTCGCCCTGCGCATAGCGGCGGACGTTCTTGGACCGGTGGGTGGCGAGGTGGGTAAAGCCCATCGCCTCGAACAGTGCGGCCAGCGCATGCGGGTGGGGGCTGGTGAACTCGACGAACTCGAAGCCGTCGAGGCCGAGCGGGTTGTCGTGCATGGCTTCACTCCTCGCACGATGGTATCATTTGCGACGATATTCGCACTTTTGCAAACTGGTGTCAAATGATACCATGTCGAAATGGCTATTGCATCTGCCCTTAAACTCCAGGATTTCCTGCCCTATCGGCTGTCGGTGACGTCCAACATCGTCAGCGACGTGATCGCGACAGCCTATGAGAGATTGTTCGGCCTGCGCATCCCCGAATGGCGGCTGATCGCGGTCATCGCCGAGTCCGACGGCATCACCCAGCAGGCCGTCGGCACGACGGCGCGCATGGACAAGGTGACGGTCAGCCGCGCGGCGATCGCGCTGTTCGACCGGGCGCTGATCGAGCGCCACCCCAATCCCTCCGATGGCCGCTCGCACCTCCTGTACCTGACGCCGACCGGCCGCACCCTGTACGAGCAGGTCGCGCCCAAGGCACTCGAACTCGAAGCGCGCATCTTCACGGGATTCAGCAACGACGAATTGCAGCAACTGCACAAGCTGTTGCACAAGATCGACGAAGCAGCGCTGGCAGCTATCGAGACCGTTACCCCTGAATAGGCCGATGCCGCGCAATAGCCCGGCATGTTCGCGAGGTGTGTATAGGCGGTTTATTGCTTGGGCGTGACAATCTCCCGAACGGCGGATCGGGGAGTTCAGGGATGAACATCCTCGAATTATTTCCCCCTATCCCGTGAACGGGCTGCCGTCCTTGTGTCTTTTGTCGCCGCCGCCCATTTCGCGCATGTCGACGTCGGGAAAATGGCAGGGGCCGTTGGTCGCCTTGCCGATGACCAGGAAAACGCAATCCTCGCCGCTTTCGTTGATGAGGCAATGGCCGTTGCCGTCATTCTTGGGAAAGGCGGCGACATCGCCCGGATGGCGGCGGTACCAGCGGCCCTGCCCTCGCCCGCATATTGGTACGGCTAGCCGATCGCGTTGGATTGCGGGATCGCGGTGAGATCGAGCTTTGGCATTTCCGCGCCTTTCCTTGAGCTTCGCGATTGGCTAACGCTGCGGCATGTCAAAGTCGAGTGCCCCGATCGATCCCCTTGCCCTTATCGAGGCGCTCATAGCCGCGCCCTCGGTGACGCCGGCGACCGGCGAAGTGTTCGACGTGCTGCACCGCGCGCTGGCCGGGATCGACTTCACCGTCGAGCGCTTTGTCGATGGCGGGCCGCCGGACGGGCCGGTCGAGAACCTCCTTGCCACCAGGGTCAATGGTGCGGGACCGCATATCGCCTTTGCCGGGCATCTGGACGTCGTGCCGCCGGGCGAGGGCTGGACCAGCGATCCGTTCACGCCCACGCGCCGGGGCGATCTGCTCCATGGACGCGGCGCCGTCGACATGAAGGGGGCGATCGCGGCCTTCGTCGCGGCGGCGGCGGAAACGGCGGCGTTGCCGGGCACGGTCAGCCTGATCGTCACCGGCGACGAGGAAGGCGCGGCGACCCACGGCACGGTCGCGCTGATGGCGCATATGGCCGAGCGCGGGCTGGTGCCCGACCTGTGCCTGGTGGGCGAGCCGACATCGGTGGCGCGGCTGGGCGATACCGTCAAGATCGGACGGCGCGGCTCGGTCAACATGTGGATCGGGGTCGAGGGCAGCCAGGGCCATGTCGCCTATCCGCATCTCGCCGACAATCCGGTGCCGCGCCTGGTACGCATCCTGTCCGCGATCGACGCGGTGGTGCTGGACAAGGGCACGGACTGGTTCCAGCCGAGCAATATCGAGATTACCGATATCCATGTCGGCAATGCGACCACCAACCTCATCCCTGGCCGCGCGACGGCGCGGATCTCAGTGCGCTTCAACGACCTCCATCGCGGCGACGCGCTGGTCGAGCGGATATGCGGCATCGTCGAGGCCGAGGGCGGTACCCTGACCGCGAAGATCAGTGGGGAGGCATTCCTGTCGCGGCCCGGCCCCTTGTCCGACATGATCGCCGCGTCGATCGAGAGCGTGACCGGCCTATCGCCGGAGCTGTCGACGAGTGGCGGCACCTCGGACGCGCGCTTTCTGTGCCAGATGTGCCCGGTCATCGAGTTCGGGCTCAACAACGGGACGATGCACAAGCTCGACGAAGCGGTCGCGCTGAACGACCTGCGCGATCTCGCGCGGATCTATGCCGATTTCCTGCAACGGGCGCTGGGTGGAGACGCCGCCGCGCGCTGACCGTTCCGGAATCTGTTCCATTGAGATGGAATCGTGCTCATGTTTCAGCATGGATGAAATTGAGTCTAGACGGGAAGCCCGGCCCCCTCGTTCGCGTCCGCGATGCGCCAGCGACTGAACGCGATGGTCCATAGGACGATCATGCCGAAGGGCGGGAACAGGGCAACAAATGCCCAGCCTTTGGCGATGCCGACCCTGCCCAGAATCTTGTAGAGCGGTACGATCCACAGGATCCATGCGACGATCACGATCAGCCAATGCCAATTCGATAACCAGCTCATCGCCCAATCCCTCATTTGTTCAGGCATGTCGGATGGGTAACGAAGAAAGGCCCCGCCCCGTTCCCTCACGCCGGGCGGACGGACCCGGGGCAAATTGCATCAGAAAAAAAACGCGAAACTTCCTCGCCCTAGCCTTGTCGTAAGGGCGATCTAAACCATTGCTTGGCATTGCTACGGTATGAATCCGGACCGCATCAACATATTGACGTCGCGCGCAATGCCCAGGCTCTGGGCGCCGGGCCTGGCGGGCCTGTCCTATTTCGCCCTCGCAATCACGATGATCCACCTGACGAGCGAGCATGGCGGCGTTGCCACCATTTGGCCGGCAAATGCCGTGCTGCTGGCGATGCTGCTGCACCGCCCCCGGGCGCAATGGTGGGCAATCCTTGTGGCGGCTTTCATCGGCAATGCGGTCGCGAATATCCTGACGCGCGGAACGCTGGTCGGCCCGATTCTGTTCGGCATCGCCAACATGGTCGAGGTGATGATCGCGGCGTCCGCGCTCTATGGCTCGGTCAGGATGCATGGCCTGCTCAGCTATCCGACCACGGTTGCGCGCTTCGCCCTCTGGGCCGGGGGGATCGCACCGACGGTGAGCGCCTTGCTGGGCGCCGCCACAGTATGGATCATGTTCGACAAGCCTTTTGCAATGTCCTTCGTGACATGGCTGTTGGCCGATTCCCTTGGCCTGCTGATTTTCACGCCGTTCCTGTTCGCGCTGTTTGGCGGCGGCTATGTCCGGTATTTCCGGGGGCTGACCCGGGCACAAAAATTGGAGGCCGTGGCTCTGCTGGGCTTCACGGCGCTCATGGCGTCGTTCGCCTTTACCAGGAAATATCCTGTCCTGTTTCTCCTCTACATGCCGACGATGCTCGTGGCCTTCCGACTCGAGTGGTTCGGAACGAAGCTGGCCGTGATGATCATTGGCGTCATTGGTGCCGCCACCTTGGTGTGCAACATTGGACCCCTCACGCTGCTATTCCCGGACCGGACCCTGCAGGCGCTTGGTTTTCAGTTTTTCATGGTCACGCTGCTGCTGACGGCGTTCGCGATCTCGGCAACCCTGACAGCCCGTCGCAACCTCATGCAGGATTTGCGGGAAAGCGAGGGGTCGCTCAGGCTTCTCGCCACGCAGTCGCCCATTCTGCTGCTGACGTTCAGCCTGTCCGGCCTGTGCCAAAAGGCGTTGGGCGCGTCGGAAATGCTGCTGGGGCGGGAAGCGGAGTCCCTGCTCGGCCGTGGCTTCGCGGACATTACGGAGGAAGGCAATCTCCTGCTCCGCTGGGCCCATGAGCGGGCGCTCGACGAGCCGGGCAGGATCCAGTCGGTCGAATTCCGGGCCTTCAAGATCAATCGCAAGTGGCTCGAGGCCACCTTTCGCACGACCGCCGACGAGCAGGGCCGCTGCCTCGGCACCTTGGCCACGATCTATGACATTACCGAGCGCAAGCAGCAGCAGTTGATGCTTGCCCGTTCGGCCGCGACGGACAGCCTGACCGGCCTCCTCAACCGCGCCGGCTTTTTGGCGCGGCTGGAACTGGCCCTGGCCAATGCCCGCGGTGGAGAGATGAGCCTCGCCATCATCGACGTCGATCGGTTCAAGCTCATCAACGACAATGCCGGCCACCGCGCCGGCGACGTCGTGTTGCGGGAGATCGCGCACCGCCTGCTCGCGGAAGTGCGTTCCGGCGACGCCGTCGGGCGTCTGGGAGGCGATGAATTCATCATCCTCCTCGCGACCGCGGATTGGGACAGGGTGCAGAAAATCTGCAATCGCGTGGTCGAGGCGGTGAGTTCGGAAGCTATCGAACTGCCTACCGGCACCGCGCTCCGGACCGCGATCAGCTGCGGCGTCACCCAATACAGGGAGGGATTAACGGCGGAAGAGTTCATCCACGAAGCCGACTTGGCGCTGTATGAAGCCAAGCGGGGCGGACGGAACAGAGTGGTGGCCGCCTAGATAGTCAGCGCGGCTGCGCACCGCACCAATCGTGAAAAGCCTGTTTTAGAATAGGATGACTTAGAGAATAGGATGACTTCGACCCGTTCGTGTCGAGCGAAGTCGAGACGCTCTACGCAAGCGGTTCTCGACCTCAGCTGAAGGCTGAAGTTTATCCTGAGCGCCCGCCCCTGCGGGCAGTCGAAGGGCTCGAACCGAACGGATGGGGCGTGAATCTGGCTAAAGTCATCCCGTTTCGAGGGCTCAGTTCGCGGCTTGGCTTGTGTCCACCTTTTCGACCCATTCTGGGTAGAAAGTGGGTTCCCGGCTCGACCAGCCGACCGCCGTCGCCGCCGCTTCGCTGATCGACTGGAGCAGCTCACGGCGCTTTTCGGGGTGGAGATGGGGCAGGCTCGCGGCGGCGCAGAACGCACCCGGCAACCAGGGACGGCTGCCCGCGCCGATCAGCCGCTCATACAGAAAGCGGTAGGACGAGAAGCTGTGCAGTCGGTTCTGGCCCAGATCGAAGGCGGAGATGACGACCAGGGGCGCCATGAACGGTTCGACCTGATCAAGGCCGCTGTCGTCGGGCACCAGTGCCTTGATATCATTGAGGCGGCCGTAAATGCGTGCTTGCGCCCGGATGCTGGCCTCTTCCACCAGATCGCGGCTCCATGTCTCGGTCGCATCGCGGCGATGCAGCGCGATGTCGAGCGACCGCCGGATATAGCGCTGAGTCGCGGACGGGAAAGACGCGAATTCCCGTATCTCTGCCAGAGTGATGACACCGTCCGAGGGTCTTGTACCACTTGCCATTTACAGCCTCCGTCAATGGGGACCTTATGCTCTAATGATGCGCCTGTCTTGGTTGATACACAGTTAACCGCATCACAAATATAGTGTGCCGCAATCGTTTTGTGCATTGCAACATATTTTTCATCCCGATGGATCGTTACGGGGTCAGGCATGGCAAAACCGCCACAGGTCGAATGCGGCCTGTGGCGGCGAATCGGGGTTGCACGTGGGGGCTGACGTGCGGTTTGCGGTCCCGATTCTATTCCTGTTTCTTGTGCTTTTTCACATCTCTGTTGTCTGGCAGCGGCCCCGGATAGCCATCATGGCCCGGCGCCGTCGCGGAAGGGGGGTCGGATGCATCCATGCTATCCTCAAGCCCGATTTCGAGTTCTTCTTCCGAATCCAGCGGCTTGTTCTGACCGCGCAAATCCTTGCCCCTGGGGCGTACTTCCATGCTTTTCGTGGTCGTCCTGGTCATGATTGGATCCTGTGCTTTGGGGGGACTGCTACGGGCGCTTCGCCGGCCGATCGTCCCGTGCGGGGGCGCGGCCTTTTTCTTCCGCCCGGCGGAGTTCCTCGGCCTCGTCGCCGTCGAGCGCATCGCGCGCGGCTTCGGCTTCGCGGCGGGTCGCCTCGGTATCCTTGGCGGCTTCGGTTGCGCCACGATCATATTCGCGCGCCGCATCGTAATTGCCTTCGCCCTGAAGTTTCCGGTCTTTCAGGTCCTTGCTCATCTGAAACTCTCCTGCGACCCGACCTATGAAGAGAAACCCGCGACCCGGCAGAAGTATCCAGCGCGCACCGCACTTTGCCATTTCACGCGCCTGCGTTTAAAGGCGCAGCCATGACGATCGATCAGACCATAAAGGCGCCGGTCCCGAAGGACTGGATCATGGCCATCGCGCCCTATGTGCCGGGCAAGGCGAAGAGCGACGACGGCCGCGCGCTGATCAAGCTTTCGGCCAATGAAAACCCGCTCGGCACCAGCCCGGCGGCGCGGGCGGCCGCCCATGCGGCGCTGGATGATCTGGCGACCTATCCCGACCCCGGCGCGACCACGATGCGCCACGCCATCGCCGCCTGCCATGGGCTCGACCCCGACCGGGTGATCTACGGCACCGGATCCGACGAGCTGCTGCACCTTGCCGCCAGCGCCTTTGCCGGACCGGGCGACGAGATCATCTATGTCCGCTACGGCTTCTCGGTCTACGACATCGCCGCGCGCCGGGTCGGTGCGGTGCCCGTCGTGGTGCCGGACAAGGATTATGGCACCGACGTCGACGCCATCCTCGCCGCTGTCACGGACCGGACCCGCGTCGTCTATCTGGCTAATCCCAACAATCCGACCGGCACCTTCACGCCGCGCGCGGAGATCGCCCGGCTGCATAAGGCGCTGCGCCCGGATATCCTGTTCGTCCTCGATCAGGCCTATGCCGAATATCTGAGCGAGGACGAGGACGATCACGGCCTGCTGCTCGCCAGCGAAGCGGCCAATGTGTTCGTGACGCGAACCTTCTCCAAAATCTACGGCCTCGCTGCCGAACGGATCGGCTGGGGCTATGCCAGCGCGGCGGTGATCGGCGCGCTGCATCGCATCCGCGCGCCGTTCAACCTCACCACCTCGGCGCAGGCAGCGGCGATCGCGGCGCTGGACGACCAGGATTTCATCGCGATGAGCCGCGACCATAACCGCATCTGGCGAGCCTGGTTCGCGCGGGAGATGGACACGCTCGGCAATCATGGCGTCCGCGTCGTGCCCAGCGGTGCTAATTTCCTGCTCATTCTATTCGAGGGCGCGGTGGCGGCGGAGACGGTATACAAGGCGCTGATGGAGGCGGGCTATGCGACGCGCTGGCTGCCGGGGCAGGGCCTGCCCCATGGCCTGCGGATCACCATCGGTACCGAGCCGCATATGCGCGACATCGCCGCGCGCATCCGCCTGGCTGTGACGGCGGGGGACTGAGACGATGCTGCCATTTTCGCGGATCACGATCATCGGCCTCGGCCTCATCGGCTCGTCGATCGCACGCGGGGTGCGTGCCTATATGCCGACGGCGCGCGTCACCGGCTTCGATGCCGATCCGGACGTGCGGGGGATCGCCGATCGCATCGACCTGTGCGACGATATTGCCGACACCGCCGGCAGCGCGGTGATCGACGCGGACCTCGTCATCCTGTGCGTGCCGGTCGGCGCGATGGGCGCGGCCGCCGAGGCGATTGCCGATGATCTCGCCGCGGACGCCATCGTCACCGACGTCGGCGGCTCCAAGGCCAGCGTGCTCGCAGCCTTGCGCGCCGCCCTGCCCAAGGCGATGATCGTGCCCGGCCATCCGGTCGCCGGTACCGAGCATTGCGGACCGGAATCGGGCTTTGCCAGCCTGTTCAAGGGGCGCTGGTGCATCCTCACCCCGGACGATGCCACGCCGGAGACGGCGGCGGAGCGGGTCAAGGCCTTCTGGGAAGGGCTGGGCGCCAATGTGGAGTGCATGACACCGCAGCATCACGATCTGGTGCTCGCGGTCACCAGCCATGTGCCGCATCTCATCGCCTATACCATCGTCGGCACCGCGAGCGACCTTGAGGAGGTGACGCGGTCCGAGGTCATCAAATATTCGGCCGGCGGCTTTCGCGACTTCACCCGCATCGCCGCGTCCGATCCGACCATGTGGCGCGACGTGTTCCTGAACAACCGGGAAGCGGTGCTGGAGATCCTGCAGCGACTGACCGAGGACCTGACCGCCCTCCAGCGCGCGATCCGCTGGGGCGATGGCGACGCGCTGTTCAACCTCTTCACCAAGACCCGCGCCATCCGCCGCTCGATCATCGAGGAAGGCCAGGACGACGCCGCACCCGACTTCGGCCGGAGCCACGAGTAACACGTCATCCTCGCCCCTTCAGGGGCGAGGGAGACCCGGCCCTTACTCCCCCGGCGCCTTCGCCTTGATCGCCAGCGCATGCACCGTCCCCGCCATCAAGTCGCCTACCGCCGCGTTCACCATCCGCTGCCGCGCCAACCGCGACTGGCCCACAAAAGCCTCCGCCACGATCTCCACCGTGAAATGGCTCTCGCCCGAGCCGTCGTCGCCCATATGGCCGCTATGCTTCGCGCTGTCGTTGATGACGGCCAGATGCTCCGGCGACAGGGCCGCCCGCAGCCGGGTCTCGATTTCCTGGCCAACAGGCCCTAGCGATTGGTTCATCATCGCCCTTATATAGGGGGATCGGCATGTGTTCGGGGAGATAATTTGTCGGACGGATCACAATCGCGGCGGCATGAACGCTTCCATGGCCGCATGGCCGGGGGAGAGGTGCGCGCGTGCCTGATCGAGGGCTGCACCAATGCGGGCGAATTCCGCGCCCCGCCCGAGGAACTGCGCCACGCCGCCGACGGCCCGCCACGGTGGCGCTGGCTGTGCCTCGACCATGTTCGGGAGTTCAACGCGCGCTATAATTATTTCAAGGGCATGAGCGCGGAGGAAATCTCCGACGCGCAGCGCCCCTATGCGGGCTGGGAGCGCGAGACGCGGGCCTTTTCCGCGAACGCCCATACCCCGCCGCCGCGCTGGGCCGACTTTACCGATCCGCTCGATGCGGTCGGCGCGCGGTTCCGCGAACGCATGGCCGAGGCCAGGCAGCGGGCGGACGGCAAACCGCTCTCCAGCGACGACAGGCAGGCGCTGCGCACCCTCGGCCTGGACGCGGATACCGACCGCCACGCCCTGCGCAGCCGCTACACGCAGCTCGTCCGGCGCTATCACCCCGACCATAATGGTGGCGACCGCGCGCATGAGAAAGCCTTGCAGGAGGTGATCGCCGCCTATACGCATTTGCGCAAGGCGCCCGCCTTCGTGTAGGATTCACTAGTTTCCGTTCGCCCTGAGCGAAGTCGAAGGGCCCCGCAGAGCCGAAGGCGAAGCGTTCTCGCTCCGCTCGAAGAATGGCTTCGACTTCGCTCAGCCCGAACGGAGTTTATTTTTAATAGGCAGCACATGACCGAGATACCCAACACCCTCCCCGACATGCGCAGCGAGACGCTGATGGACGCGCCCGATCGCTTCGTGAAGGCGCGCGCGACATTCGGCCTGGACGTCGACATGGAGATCCCCGCCTTTTCGGAGGCGGACGAGCGCGTGCCGGATTTCGATCCCGCCTATGTGTTCGACCCGGACACCACGCTCGCGATCCTGGCCGGCTTTGCCTATAACCGGCGGGTGATGGTGCAGGGCTATCACGGCACCGGCAAGTCGACCCATATCGAGCAGGTCGCGGCCCGTCTCAACTGGCCGTGCATCCGCATCAACCTCGACGCACATATCAGCCGCATCGACATGGTCGGCCGCGACGCCATCGTCCTCAAGGACGGGCAGCAGGTGACCGAGTTCAAGGAAGGGCTGCTGCCCTGGGCGCTGCAACGCCCCGTCGCGCTAGTCTTCGACGAATATGATGCGGGCAGGCCCGATGTCATGTTCGTGATCCAGCGCGTGCTGGAGGCGGACGGCAAGATGACCTTGCTCGACCAGAACCGGGTCATCCGCCCGAACCGGTGGTTCCGCCTGTTCTCGACCGCCAACACTGTCGGCCTGGGCGACACCACCGGCCTCTATCATGGCACCCAGCAGATCAACCAGGGTCAGATGGACCGCTGGAACCTGGTCGTCACCCTCAACTATCTGCCCGCCGCGACCGAGGCGCAGATCGTCCTGGCCAAATCGGGCGAATATGATTCGGTCGGCGGGCGCGAGGAGGTGGACAAGATGATCCGCGTCGCCGAACTGTCGCGCCAGGGCTTCATCAACGGCGACATCTCGACGGTCATGAGCCCGCGCACCGTGATCAGCTGGGCGCAGAACGCCCTCATCTTCAAGGATGTGGGCTTTGCTTTCCGCCTCTCCTTCCTCAACAAATGCGACGAGGCGGAGCGGGCGCTGGTGGCGGAATATTATCAGCGCGTGTTCGGCAAGGATCTGCCGGAAAGCATTGTCGGCAAGGCGGCCTGAGCGGGGCCCTACCGTGCGGACATGATCAGGCGAAGCTGGCCGCCACCGTCCGGCGGCGACGCATCGCAAGCCCCACCGCGCCAAAGCCCGCGATCATCATGGCCCAGGTGGCGGGTTCGGGGACTGCGCCGATGCCGATCTGGAAAACATGGCGATCTTCGGTGTCGTCCACGAAGCTGAGCGAGCTTATCGGTCCGGCGAAATGGAGGATGCCGTGCAGCTCGCCCACGCCCACAAGGTGCGTGCCAGCAGCATCAACGGTCGCCGTTCCACATCCAAAATAGCCGCATCCCTGGACCATAACGTTCAGCGGCTTGCTGAACATGGTGTTGTCGACGTCCCAGCTCATGAGCGCGAGATAAAGGTCGGCGACCGGCGCGGAGAAACTGATCGTCTTGAGGCCGCCAATGTTGAGAGCGATAAAATCGCTCGCGACCGGGCCATCGGCCGAAGGAAAAGGATGCCAGTAATTCTTGCCGCCACCCAATTCCACGCCGGCGATCGATCCCGTGAACGTAACCGTGGTCGAACCCAGGGTGCCGACCACAATATTTGGCGTCGGCCGGGAAATCAGGTCGGCCCATAGGATCGTCGATGCCGAAGCCTGGTTCGGCAGAACCATTCCCGTAACTGCCCACGTTACCGAAGCGAGAAACCTCTTCATGTCTTGCCCCCCGAATATATTGCGAGGGACCTGAATAGCAGCCTATATCTTCACAACGCAGTGATCATTGGAGGTATTCTGCCTGCGCGGGTACCTATTTAAGGTTTGGTCCAGAACTGCTGCGTCGGTTTTGCCTGCACTCGCCCAGCCAGAAATGGCGTTTCACTCCGATATAGTTCGGCCAGCAGCCTGTTCAGTGACATGTCCCACTGATCCGGCTCGATATTGGCAGGCGAACGCTCGTGAATGGGCTTTGGCTCTGTTGGGAACATGGGAACCCCTTGGAATCAAAAAGGGGCCGCGCCATGGACGCGGCCCCCTCGAAGCGTTTTACATTTTCTGTCAGGCGAAGCTGACCGCCACATTGCGGCGGCGGCGCATCGCATAACCAACGGTGCCGAAACCGGCGAGCATCATTGCCCAGGTCGCTGGCTCGGGGACAGCAGGAGTGCCGCCAAAGCCACCGATACGGAGCTGCTTGAGTGTCGTGAAGGTAGCCGGAACCACGCTGTAAGTGACCTTCGTGAAGAAATCACCGCCAGTGGCTTCGGCCGAGAACCAGTAATTGCCTTCAGCCTTCTTGGGCAAAGTGATCGATTCGAGGTGGGGCGTTGAACCGCCAACGGAGAAGGTCAAAGTTGCGCCCTTGGGTGCGCCGCCCTCGAACAGGAACTCGATCTGGCGGAAATCATTATCCGCGCCGGTCAGATAGATCTCGCCGGCATCGAGCGAACCATCGGTAGCCGTAAACGCAGCCTGACCAGCCGATGAGGTTGTCAGGGTGCCGCCGTCGAGCGAATGCACGGCAACTTGGCGGTTGGTCTGGTTGGTGTAGGCAAACACCGTCAACGCAGTCTGGCTGTTCAGAACCTGCGTAACTTCGTCGGGCATGAGCGCGCCCGGATCATCAAAATGGAAGATTACTGCCGCTGCCGCCGGCTGCGCCGCGAAGGCTGCGCCCACAAGAAGTGTGGAGATAATGAATTTACGCATAACTTAGCCCCATTGTCTGTGACCAAAATGGTCCAACCCGATCTTTCGACCATCAAAATGCTCGATGCGACTCGTTATAGAGTTATTAACTGCCTCCCTACCGCGTTCGCAGCTGCGTTGCCAAATTATTAACGACGTTTTTGGGCGCTTCTCTGAACTTGTACCATTTTGGCACCGATCTGGACCCGGTGGCATTTCGCAGCTGCGAAGAAAAACGGCCCGGTCAATTGACGGCAGGCGCAAAAAAGGCGGTCCCGCAGGACCGCCCCTTCTGCATCAAGGCTTGTAGTTATCAGGCGAAGTTGACGGCCACACTGCGGCGGCGGCGTATCACACTGCCCAGCGCACCAAAGCCGGCGAGCATCATCATCCAGCTGGCGGGTTCGGGGATCACGGGCGGTGGAATGTCATTTCCCGACCCGGAGTCGCCGAAAGAACTCCCTGTGATGGACTGATAGCGAACATAGAAGTCGTCCATGGTGATCGAGCTTGTCCCGTCCGCAAAGTTAAGCGTCAGGGTACCTGTTCCATGCTGACCGATCGTTGGTCCACCGCTGGCGCCACCAGCGCAATTGACATCGCTGAGACAGATTTCGAAGGTGCCCAGCTGCGGCACATTTCCATTCCGGGTCACCGTGTCGAATTCACCTGTCACCGAGTGGCCCGTCAATTCGGCGTCCGGGGTGGTGTTGAAGCCAAAGCCGGATACCCTCGAAGCCGTTATCGGCGACGAAGACGAATTGAAGAGGTCATAATTAAAGGTGAAAAGGCCAGTAGCCGTGTTCAAGGCAGTGAGGGTGAGGTTCAACTGGGCCGTCAGACCAGGTTGGACATTCCCCCCAACTATGCCGTTGAAGTAGACAGTGCCGGTCGTGTCTCCAACCGAATCGAATACTAAGGATGCCGTGGCTGGCTCTACAGTCAAAGCCGTTGTCGCTAAAATTGCGGACAGGAGTAGCTTACGCATAACACAATCCCTCCATCTAAACCTTTGATATCATTAATATCGGCAGGTTGTTCGAACAGGCTGTAGTTAAGCGACACGAGCACGGCTTTAAGATTGCCGTTTATTGATACCCTCGCGGGTACGGCTTCTTTTCTCTAGCGGCTATGAGGTGTTGAGGATCGCGGCACTGCCGCGGCGACCGGCGAGCACGGAGCCCGCCGGCAAAGTTGCAACAATGAGTTTTCGCATTGCATGACTCCTTATTGGGTTCATTGCGATGCGACTCGAGCGTCGTTTATTAATTATTTGTTACCATTAATCGGGGCTCGGTTACAGGCTGCTGATGAGGCTATCAGGCTCGGCTCGTCGTTCGTGCCAATATGGGACATTGGCTAGCCGTTCGCCCACCCCCTTGACTTAGCCGCTCCCCTCGCGCAGCCCGCAAACATGACCGCCCGCACGCCTCTTGACGAGCTGAAGTCCGTGCTCGCCGGCGCCGCCCGCGCCGTTGCCCATGATGCGGAGGCGGATGTCGGCTATACCGCCGACGCGCCGCACATGGTCGGCAAGACGATCAAGGTGCCCGCGCCGGCGCGCTCGCTCTCGCCCGACCAGGTGGCGCTGGCGCGGGGCTTTGCCGACAGCATGGCCTTGAAGCTGCGCCATCATGACCCGAAGCTCCATGCCGCCCGCGCGCCGGGCGAGCCGTCCGCCCGCGCCGCCTATGATGCGGTGGAGATGGTTCGCTATGAGGCGCTGGGCGCGCGCGGCTATGAGGGCACGCGGGCCAATCTTGCCGCAGCGCTCAATGTGCGCACCGGCGCCGATCCGATCACGCGCGCCCAGTCGCCGGACGAGGTCCCGGTCCAGGGCGCGCTGGCGCTGCTGCTGCGCGAGCGGCTGACCGGCGAAGCGCCGCCGCCAGCGGCCGAAAGGGGCATCGCTTTCCTGCGCGAGTGGATCGACGACAAGGCCTCGGACGATTTCGATGCGCTTGCCCTGTGCCTCGACGACCAGCGCGCGTTCCAGAAGACCGTGCTGTCCATGCTCGAGCATCTCGAACTGGTGGAGGCGGATTCCCAGCCGGAAACGGACGAGAATGACGAGGAGGGCGACGGCGACGATAGCGATTCCGAGGAGTCGCAGGAGGACGACAGCAGCGAACAGCAGGGCGATTCCGATGCGAATACGGAGTCGCGCGGCGAGGACAGCCAGGCCGACGGCGATGACCAGGACCAGGAGTCGAGCGACGAGGATTTCGACCCCGATGCCGACGGCGATCCCGGCGATCCGGGCGACGAGGGCATGCTGCCGGTCCGGCCGAACCGCCCGCAGGGCGACACCGGCCCCAGCGTCGACTACCGGGTCTTCACGCGCGCCCATGACGAGGAAATCGCGGCCACCGACCTGTGCGATGCCGACGAACTGCTGCGGCTGCGCGGCTTCCTCGACCAGCAGCTGGTCCATCTGCAGGGCATCGTCACCAAGCTCGCCAACCGCCTGCAACGCCGCCTGATGGCGCAGCAGGCGAGGAGCTGGGACTTCGACCAGGAGGAGGGGATGCTCGACGCGGCGCGCCTGGCCCGCGTGGTGGTCAGTCCCGGCCTCGCCCTGACCTACAAGGCCGAGCGCGACACCGAATTTCGCGACACGGTGGTGACGCTGCTCCTCGACAATTCCGGCTCGATGCGCGGCGGCC